>Ga0179593_1544044_pt1 | contig 20938 bp, 33 predicted proteins | sample CZODoug2_1_08_16_FD_185931 | JGI IMG/M metagenome (GOLD analysis project Ga0179593, IMG submission 185931) | Vadose zone soil fungal communities from Angelo Coast Range Reserve, California, USA - CZODoug2_1_08_16fungal (PacBio error correction) | ecosystem: Environmental > Terrestrial > Soil >... | reverse complement strand
GTCCCCCCCCAAGTTGGAATTTTTCCCCCAGCTTATTTTTTTTTTCCTTTACGATTAACTTTCTTTGTGTGGCCAAGGTTATGGCGCTATGCGTTTTTTTTCCCCGCCGGGAAAAAAAGTCCCTTCCTGCCCCCCCCCTGGTCCGCCGTTTTGCGGTGCCCTTTTTCCAATTTCCAGGATCCCGACACCTCTTTCCCAGACGATGCAGTGCTCACTTTTTTGGAGGTCTTTTTACGTTTGGACTTTGAAGAGGCTTCTTCCTGGCAAACACTCCTGGGCCTGATCTCTTTTTTTTTTTTTTCCCCCCCTTTTATCCCGCCATTTTGCCTCTCAATCGGGCCTAAAGGATATGTGCTTGTACAATCCTTTCGAGTCTTTCTCTGATGTTTTTTCCAGACTGTCATTCTTCTATGTCAACCACCTGCTTCCAGGAGAAAATACTTCCCCCTTTCACCCTATGTGATGGCAGACTATGTCCCCATAACGCATAGTTTTTTTCCTAGGACGGCTCTTCCTTTCAGAAGCCTCCTCCTTTTTGTTTTTGAATACAGACAGATTCGTTTTGGGCAGGCCCTGCCTTCCCCTTCCTGGAAGAGTCCATTCCCCTGCCTTTTCCCCCCCCCCCTGTTGGGATCTCTTTTTCACCGTCTTACATCGGCCTTCCTTTTCCTGAATTTCTTTTGTAGAGCTGGTTGCCTCTAGGGAAACAGCACTTTTTGAGTTTTTTGAAGTATCACATCGTCCCTTTACCGCAATCTCTTTGGGTCTTGTCTGTCCCTCCCTCTCTCCTCCCTTTCACTTAAAATGCGCTCGTTTTTAACTACTCAGAGAAGAAGGAACGGACAGTCTTGGTTATATTTTTAGTCCTTTTTTTATCACCGATGTCTTCCCTGCAGCTCTAGACCATCTTCCTTACTCCCGGGAGACAGGGAATCGTCTAAGCCGATGCATTTTTAACTCCCCCTTGTCTGCTCCGCCCCTTTTCCCCTTCCCTCTGCCTTTTTCGTCGGATCTTCATCCCTCCTTGAGGGTTTTATCGCCTCCCAAAGGGCATTTTTTTGCTCGATGGTCACCTTTTCCTTTTATTGTCCCCCCAGTCTTTTTCCCAAGCAGGCCTTTTCCCCATTTCATAAAAAGATGTTTCCAAACCAGAGGGACAGGCCCTGCCGTTTTGGTTGAATTCCTCAGGGAAAAGTTTGGGGCTTCCCATTCTTTGTCCTTTCGAGCTTCCGCCAGGGCCCCCGTTTCCTGTTAAACCGGAGCTTCAAGTGGGGTCCAGCCGTCCCTACGATCCCCCTGCCCCCTGCTAATTAATCTTTGAAATTTAACCATTATTTCCCTTGCAAACTGCCATGATTGGTGGGAGCCTAGTCCCCGCCCTCTTTTCCCTCTAGGTAATCTTTTTCTTCGACTTTCTTTCCTTCTCTCTTGCCTCTTTATCCTGTGGCCATCGCCGCCATCCATTTTTGCAGGTAAAAGCGACTGGCAATCCATTGCCTATATTTCCTCCCTTCCCCCAATGTTTTTCTTCCCGGCTTTGTACCACTTCTAGACCCAGAAATGGAACCCCCTTTCCCTGATGTTTCTTTTCCAACTTTTTGATCGGCGCCCTTCCCTTTCTTTCGGGAATTCCCCCATGGTTTTCCAGGGCGGGCCCTCTAACGTGTCGCTTGATCGGGCAACGGCGAAGGTGATTTCGGGGCTTCATGATGTACGTTTCTCTTTTTTCTTTCTTTTGCGCTCAATTCTTTTTCCTTCTCCCTGGGCCATTCCTTTTTTTTACAAGAATATCCCGGTTGATCCCCCCGAAGAACACACCGCTCTCCAATCAAGGACTAATCATTTTTCTTTCCTCCTCCTGATGAACTGCTTTTTTTCGTGCCTTCTTCCAATGTCCCTCTTTCCCTTTTTCCTCCTTCAAGGAGGTGTTTTCCCACTCCTTTGTCCGTCCACCCCAACCTTTGAATGCACCGTCATCAGCACGCCATCCGTACTCTTTAACAACTTCCCCTTGTTTTTAATCCGGCATCTACGTTTTTATCACACCCTTCTCACCAGCATCAGAATACCTTTCATAGCAGACGGCATACACCTTTTTGAGGCAATCAAGTCTTTTTTTCCCAAAAAAAAATCTGGGAACTTTCTTTCTCCTTCCCCCTTACTAATTCTTCTTTTTTTCAATAGCCCCTTTCCCAGTACGTTTATCCTTTCTCTCTATGTTCCTCTGTAATCCTTTTTTTTTGCTCTAGCCTTTGCCTTTCCTACCCTAAGAGAGCGTTTTTGAAGTACCTCTTCCCTTCCTCTGTTTTGAACGTCCTGATTCTCCATACCAACCTGCCGGGTATTCTTGCCCCTTCCGAGATGAGATTTATTCTTCTGTTTCGGTTCACCCTGTTGACAGATTCGGCTTTTCCCCTTATCCCCCCAGGGTTGGTGCCTTTAACTTCTACTTCTCTCTGGCGAAGTTGCTGATGCTCTTGACGCGTGCCATTCCTGTTTTTACTTTTTAAGTTCACAACTCTTTTAGGTCCCTCTTTTCCTCCCCCCTTCTGACCAGTTTTCCTTGATTCATCATTCCGTGCCATTCCCTTCTTACGAAGCACAAAATGAGATTCCTGTGATTGGAATCACTTCGGTGTGTTTAACTTGTTGCTTTCGCTGGATTCTCCTATCCCTTCTGACCTCCCCCTTTCAAAATGGCAGACGCCGGCCTTCTTTTTCTGCCAAGCACCGGATGCATACCCTTTTCGCCTGTGGATCGGGATCAATCTCCTTTCTTCCCTTGAGGTACGGGCGGTTTTTTGCCATGGCGTGCACCAAATTTTCCCTCCTCAAGCCTTCTCTCCCCAGGTTCGTACCGTTTAAAGTGTCCCCCCTTTAAAGAATTCAATGTCCCTCCCGAATAATGAATTTGTTTCCCCCCTCCTTTTTTCAGTCCCTTTTTTTAGGCTTTTCCTTTTTTCCTTATACCTTCCCCGCAGTGAGAGTTTTTCCCGAGGAGGCTCTGGCGTTGACGGGTACATGTCTTGCCAAGGGCGGATCCTCTTTTAGTCGACGAGGTCCTCTTTATTCCTTTTTTCTTTTTCTCCACACCCGATCGGCTTGCGCGCCTTGCCTTTCTCTTTAAATTTCCCATACTGCGCCTCTTCCCTCCCCAGGTGGAAAGTTATAATCCTCCACGAGTCCCCCCCCACGACTCTTTTATCTTTTCCCTGAGGCCCTCTTTATCTACCGGGGACCCCCTTGAAGGTGACAGTTTTTCTAAATTTTAACTGGAGTGCTGTCCCCATTGGAGATCCTTTTTTGGTGTAACTCTTTCCTCCACTTGTGTCCTTCCCTGGGACCCTCGTGGGTATTGCAATGGCAGATTCCCCGTGCAATTCATTCCTGTTTTCCCCCTGGAATTCCACTTGAGCAACTTTTTCCCCGGAGAGACCTTGTGCGTGGCTGATAGCCGCTCTCCAATTTGCCGATTGATTTGAGGCACCCCTTCGCCCTCTTCCCAAGTTAATTCACACGGTCCTTTTTTTCCCAGCTTCATAGGAGGCCTCCCCTCTCTAAAGTCTCGCCTTCTTTCTACTGCTTTCCTACAACTTGAGTTTTTCTTTCTTGGATCATATAGGCCACGATTGTCAGGGGGATGGTTTTTTTTTCTTTAACCCTTCTCTTTCTTTCCTCTCGAGCTTGTCGGACCCTCCACCAAGTGCTATGTCCAACCTCCCCACAGACGACCCTTTATTGATGGTTTTGTCCTTTCGTTTTTCATGTACTTTATTGTTTCCGTCAATCCCTTCTACATTGTTTCCCCTTTCTTTCCCATTCCCCCCCCTTTTTTTGGGTCTTTCCTGGTCCAAGCCCGATCCTGTAGACGGACAGCCAACACAAACCGTTTCCCCTCGAAAGGCGTCTTTCCCAAGTCTTTTTTTTTCCTTCATTCTTTTATCACCTTCGATGATGCCCCCATCCACACGGTTTCCTTCCGTATAAAAGGTCCAACCTCTTCCTTTTCACATAGTATGCCATTCTTCGCCCTTTTCTCCCGGTCTTTTCTCGGCTTCCTTGAAAAGTTCCCAGGTCTTTTCCCTTTAATTCTGACCAAAAGTTGCCAAAATGGCGGCTTTTTGCCGCCTTTTACCCTTGATAACCTTTTCTAGCGTTCCCGCACTTTTGTTTTTTAGTCAGGTCCCGCCGGGACCCTTCAAGGGAAGCCATCGCGTACCCTCGGAAGCGAAAAGTTCCCCATCTTGAGAATTGATACCTTTCTTTATCCCTTTTCTCCCCAGTTCTCCACTCCGCCCTCCCCTGCGTGACTCAACCTTTTTTGGATTGCAGTGTTGAAGTATTTTGTACATTCCCTTTCCACCCCGTATCTTTTTGCCCAACAACGTTTCTACCCTCGTAACCCCCCCCCCCCCTGAACCCTGCCTTGCTTTCTCCCTTCAAAGACCTGGTCCATACCGCAATCCCCTGATATCTCTTCTCTTTTTCCCCCTTTGTTTGTTGATTTTTTCTTGTGAAGACCCTCCCTCTTCCTCCTTCCCTTGGAGTCCTCCGCCCTTTTTTCTTTTTACGATGTACTGGAGGCGGTTTTTTTTCGGTGTGGCTTTCTCTTTTTCCCCCTACTGTTCCCCCCCTCAAGCCGTCAATCCAACATTGTTCTTTTTTCTCCTGGGATTTGCGAGTTGTTCGGCCCCCCGTCTCGTTATCAAACCTTTTTTGCTTGTGATCCCCTCTTTTCTTGTCAGGGGTTTTCCCCCCTTTTTCTGTTTGACGGTACGCGCGCTGGATAAACACCTGGTTCCTTTTGACAATGAACTCTCTCCCCCTTTTGCCTTGGAATGGTACTTTTTTTTGGTTATACTTTTCCTTTTTTTGGGCAAATTGCCCCGTTCTCATGCCTCCCTTTTTTTTTTTCCCGGCTGGCTGCTTTTTCCGCTTTCCAACGGGAAAAGACTGGAAACTGTTCCCAATATGCTTCCCGACCACCCACTGGAGTCCCGTCATCTTTTCTTATTGCCTCCCCCCCCAAATTCCTAAGGCAGAGGGGGTTTCCCCTGGTATAAGGGTCAGCCGGGGTTTCTTGTAAAATTTTTTTTTTCGATTTCGGTCCCCTCTCTCCCCCTTTTTCAGTTCCCTTCCCTTTTTTGGCCTTCTCTATCCCTCTTCAAGGTTTGGGCGCTCTTTTTGAGTAAACGTCTTTTCCTTCCTCCCTTAGCCTGGTTCCCTGAAGGTTCTTTTTTTCGATATCGGTTCCTTTCTCCCTGCCAAACATCCCCCCCGGACTTGGCCTTCCGTCCCGGAAACACCCCCCCGATACGGATTGTCGCTTTTTTTTTTTGTTTGTTTTGCTTGTTCCTTCGAGAACCCCAAGTTTTCCTTTTTACCCCCCAGCGCAGCCGTTTTCCTTCAAAGATAGCTTCGTAAATGAAAGCCCTTTTTTCCCAAGCATACCTGTTAGTCCTCCATCGTTTCCCCTTTTCATTAGAACATATCGTTTCTAAGATCAGGGAGACCTTTTCTGGACCTTTTTCGGCTTTTTCCCTGCATGATCTGTTTTTCATTCTTCTCTGACCATAAATACCTTCCTCGTTTTTCCACTGGGATGTTTTTTTTTCACCGAACCCTCCTGGCCGGCCCCCTTTCTTCCCTTTTCGTTCTCTCTTTATTCCCCCCCCTTGCAAGAATTTGAGCCTTCCCTGCCGCAACCTTGACAATTCGCAACACTTTTTCCCCTGTTCCAAATCCTGGCCATTTTTCTCCAGTCTTCTAGCCTTCCCTTTCCCAAGAGTCTGGTCCCATCCCCTCGTGAGCTCTTTCATAAAGTGCCCGGACCATCGTAACCTCAGTGTTTGGGGCTTTCGGTCTCTTTACCTGATTCTTGCTGATCATTTCAGCGGACTGGGGGTTTTTTCTTATGAGAAATTACATTACCTTTTTGCGCAAACTGGCCATCTTGGTTTTGAGCCCGTCACCTCCCAATCTTTCTCACCCTTCTCTTATTTCCGTTGCACATACTCCGTGGCCAGCGGCCTGTCCGGCCACGATGATGCCTTTTCTCCTTCGGGGTTTGCGGCCTCCCCCCATTGCCTCCCCAATACTCCCTTTTCATGCCTGGTCACCTTGTGGTTTGAATTTAACCCGGCTTGGGCCCCTTTTTCGGATGCACTGCGACCCCCTCTTTAAGATGTATCCGGATCTTTTTCTCAGTCCTCGTCCTAGTATTGACCGTTCTCCACCCATGTTTTGCTTTTTTTCCAAAACATAAAGGTCTTTTCCCCTTTTTGTTGATTTCGAGGAAACACTTGCCTGTGACACTGTGGCCCACCATTCAGATGATCCCTCTCGGACCTTCTTCCTTTGCAGCTTGATCCATTCTTTAGGAGGTCATCTGGTTTCATGCCATGTCTGAAAAGTCCTAGTTTCATAACACCTTTCCCCCCCCCCCCCTGAGTCCCCTCCTCTCCTTTGCTTCCGTCAATGAACTTTCTTCTTTCTTCTGATGACTCAGGCACAAGCATTAACCCGGGTCCTAAGAAAATGTCGTCTTCCTTCTTTCGCCCGATTTTCTCCCCCCCAGCATACCCTTTGTCTCCCCAACACCCCCAGAACGGGAATGACCGTCATAAGCATCCGCCCCCGCATAGTATAATCAGTTCACTTCTTTCGGACCCAACCCGGACCGTTTCGGATTTTTCCCCGTCTTCTTCTTTGATGGTTTTCTTTTCACCCCCTTTTTTTGAAGAATAAAGAGACTCCCGGCCCCCCCCAAAATGGCCAGAATACCCGGCGAGCAAGCAATTTTTTTTATTGCTCTTTCCCCATCCCTACCTTTTTCCCCTTCCTTTTTTCCGGCTTCCCCAATATCCCCCTCTTCACCTTTTTTCAGCGAATCTCTTCTCCCTACTACCGTTGTGTTGTTGTTCTTTCTTCCGATGATTGTACTTCCATTTTATCTTCCCCGTTTTTTAATGGACCCCCTGCTGCTGACTCTTCCTTTTTTACTCCCCCATACCCCCCTTTTTGCCTTTTTTTTTTCTGACCCTTTAGCGGCTTTCTTTCTGATGCTGGTGCATAACTCTGATGTAGATACACCCGTATTTCCTTTTTCTTTTTTCCCGGATTTGGCCCCGGTACTGCTGACCTTCTTCCTTCTTTCTATTTTCGGAAGTTTTCTGCTTCTTCACGCTGGTTTTTCCCCTTGCTTTTGTGCTGACAACCTTCTGTTGGCTGCGGACCTCTGTCATTGAACGATATGGAAACTGTCATTCGGAGTCCCTTTTAATTTTTTTTTCTCTCATGTTTTTTGTTCCCCGGAAGCAAATTCATGCGCTGGGACTCATCCTATCGTTTTTTTAATTCATGTTGTATTTTATCAGCTTCCTTTTGGCATTTGCCCTGTCTTTTTATACTGCTCCCCTTCCTCCCTTAAGAGCTCTCTCCTCCCCTTTGTTCCCTCTCCCCGTCCTCATCGGGATCAAGCGTCCCTGTTTTTTTTTCAAGCCGGCCATGATTTTTGGTTTTTTGACCTCTTGCCCCTTTCCCTTTCCGAGCCACCCCAGCTCCTCTGTAGAGCCCCTACCTCCCCCCTCCCTTCCTTTCAAATCACGTCTTCCCAGTTCGGTCGCAGGTTTTGTCCAAAAAGTCTTTGAACCCTTAGCTCGCTTTGGGCTTCTTTTCTTATCCCCTTCTTTTTTTTTTCTGCAGCACGTTCCCTTTTTCTACCTTCTCTGGCGGCGAGGTCCTCCCTGACTTGGGAGTCCCCGGTTTGCGGTCCTTTCAACTATATTTTGTCTTTGTAGGTCTGGCCTCATCCCGATATTTCTTCGCGTTTGCTTCTTAAAATATCCTTCATGATTTTTACATTCCTCTCATTGGCGGCCTCCCTCCCGGCCCCTGGGACGAATCGTTTGTTTTAACGATGGTTTCTTCCTTTGAATTCTCACTTTTCTGTTGACAAATCGTTTTCCCCTTTACATGGCCTTTAGATTTCCTGTCTGGTTCTTCTTGCCGAAGATCTTTTGATTAATGTGTAAAGCAGGCTATGTTTCCAGAATTGACATTGCGCCTCTCATCTTCCTCTCTTACAAGGTTTTCGTTGTCCCTTCCTATAACTCATGTGTTTTTTTTTTCTTTCTTTCTTCTTCCCTCTACAGCATTTGAACGAGGTCCTACTTAGCTTCCCCCTCACCCTTCTTTTCTCCTGCTCCCTTCCCTCTTCCCCTCCCCCCTATATTCATGTCTCCCGGCTCTTCTATGGTCTAAAGTAAGATACTTGCATTTTGGGAATGATGCCTTTCCCCCATTCAATCTGCGTCTTTTTGAAATCCCTTTTATTAGGCCTCTCCTCTGGGTCCCTTTTCTACCTTAGATAGGTTAAACACCTCGCGCTTTCATCCCTATAATTCGCGAGCTTTTTAACCCCCGAGTACAACGACAATTTTTTTGTTTTTCCTTCCCTTGGATACCCTTTTTTCCACCTCGTGCCTGTTTCCCCGTCCTATAAGCTGAACGATCTCTCCCTCTTTCTCCTGTCAATTTTACACCCGGGGTCTCCGTTTTTTTACGTCCGAAGGTCTTTTGAGCTCCCAACTTGATCGAGGGCTTCCTTTTTCCCTTTTTTCAATGGAAAGCAAGGTCCTTTTCCCTTTTCGGAGAGATGTATGTTAACCATTACAGATGCTGCCTATTCTTCCCCCCCGCCTTCTCCATTCTTTCGCATTTTCTTTTCTTCCATATTTGGCTGCCCATAACCCTCCTTTCTTCATTATACTTTTTTTCCTGCCGCCGAAGGTGGTTTTCTTTTACCTTCCGTCTTTTTTATTTCTGACCCCCCCCCCCCATTTCTTCTCCTTACCTCCTTTTTCCCCTTCCCTTCAAATTTTAATTTTTTTTTTCCCCTATAACCCGGATTTGATTCCCAAATGGCAGGATACCCCTCTATACTTCAGGTTTTTTTCCCCGGTCTCCATCGGCTCCCGCAATGCTGCCTGCCCCCCAAGAGAAAATACGCAGGATTTGAGCATTTTCTTTCTTTCACTTTTTTTGACTCCCATCGCCCTTTCCTCCTGTACACTCCTTCGTCGTCCTCCACTGGATTGCAGGTGGGTTCTTCTTTTTACAGGCTTTTCACTAGATATCTCCATGAAGCCCCCGCAAAAGTCCCTTAAAACACCCTCTCCCCCCTTTCCCCTCCATGGTCATACACAATCCCTGATATCTTTTTCATCTAATACGTTGTGTTGTTGATCTCCGTCATGAAGTCGTTTTTATCAAGGCCCCTTTTCTTCATGTGGTCTTTTATCCTTACTTTCTTTTTTTCCGTGGCCAGTGCATCTGTCCGATATAGAGTTTTACAAAACGATTGTTTCCTACCTGCCCCCCCTGAGGACTTTTTGCTGGCATTTGTTCTGTTTCTCTTTCTTGCAATTAGGATCACCAGACCACATCCTTTACGCCTCCCTTTGGATCAAAGCTGGTCTTTCTCTTCGGTAGTTTTTCGGTTTGCTTTTCATTTTCTTTTTTCCCGTACGGCGGGACCATGACGCCAATTGCTGGAGGTTCCCTGCAGGTACGGGGCTCCCTCTTCATATGTGCCGTTTCGGCGGTCAGTTTGTCTGAGGATTTTGCATCTTCCACGGTCCTTTTACACCTCCCTGGGACTGTTCAATATTCTGACTATCAACCACCGCGAGGCCCAGGCGACCCTTTAACTTTTTCCTATGGCTTCTCCAATTTCCTCCCCCCCCCTTGAGGGTTGTTGGGACCTGGTATAAGGTTTGGATTACCCAGTTCCTTCTGGGATGAATTACTTTTCTTTGTTCAGTCCTTCTTTCCTTCCTTTACCTTCCCCCCGTTTGGGAGTCCCCTAAAGGACACCGTCTTCCAGGACCCCCCTGCCTGTTGAACTTTTTCTTCTTTTCTAGATCGTTCCGTCGATGACGGGAAACAGACGAGGTGGAATTGTCTCATCGTACCGGCAACCACAAACCGGATTTTTTTTTCCCTAGCTTTGTTTTTTTTCTTTTCGCTCGCGACCAAAATTGAAAAGGCTCTCCTTTTGAACTACTTTTCCCCTACTAGCTTCTCCGAGCTATCCCTTCCCCTGTACTCTCCCTTCTCATTCCCCCCATATTCCTCTGGGTAGGCATCTCCAAGAAATTCGTCCCCCTTTTCCTACCCTCTCTCTTTCCCGGAGGCTTTCCCTTTTGCCTTTTTTGGGCTCTTCCAGTCCCTCTTTTTCATGAACTGTTTGTCCCTTGAAGGGGTCAGCCCGTATAAGAATCGGGCCCCCCCTTTCCGGCTGACCCACCTCCGTGGCGCCCCCTTTTTCTCGTCTTAAAGACCAGGGACTCCTTCTCTGCTTCCCATGGCAATTCGCCTTTTCCCCTTAACTCACCAGGGCCCCTCTTCTTCCCTCTTCCCCCTCCCCCTCTTCTGTTTCTTTCCCCTCCAGGTAAAAGTTGGGGTCCCCTTGGAAGCGATGGTCAAACCTTGGGTCGTGAACGTCCAAGTGCTGCCATCTTTTTCCAGGGTTTTTTTTTTTTTCGACACTCAATTCTCCCCCCCGTGTCCCCCGTTTTGGCCGGCATTTCTGGTTGACATCCTCCGGCGCGCACCTCAATGATCGTGGGAGTTTCAAGACCCCTTTCCCCCCCATATCTTCCGACCTTATTCTTTTTAAAAATGCTTGACCGTGGCCAGCTGGCTCCCCCCTCCAGAGGCTGACCTTCCATCTGCACTCTCCGTCCCCGGCCTTTTTCCCATTGCCTTTCTTTTTTTTGGCACACAATAAGCCCCGAATAACCCAGCCCCCTGGGGCCCCTTTTTTCTCCCTCGTTCAACAATTTTTTTTTTTTTCTGACTACCGAAATTTTCAAGGACTTGTTGGTCTCCGGTAAGGATCTAGCGCCCTTGGCTAGCGTCAGGGGTTAATTTGATTTCCACGGCCCCCTGGTCTATTGACTGGCAGTGTCTTCTTTTTCGGCCACAGGTCCCTTTTTCTTTAGCATCAGGTGCTTTTCCAGATGATCATCGTCTCCCCCTTTCGATTTTTGCCCCCTCCCCCCCCAAATGTTCCCTCCAGGCTGATCCAATCCCATGAATGACACACCCGATAGGATGAGTCCCCCTCCCCAACTCTTTTTGCTTCGTCATGAATTGATCCCTGATATCAGCGGCTCATCCCCCCCATCCCCCCCTCTTCATCTGTCCATATGTTTTTCCCCTTCCTTGGTTGTCCGGCAGACAAAAAACAGCCTCTTTGTCAGCAAAAACCTTTTAATTCTCAGAAACCTTTTCGTCCCCCCTCAGTACTCGTTTAAATCATTTCAGGCTCCGGTAAATCGAGTCTTCCCACCCCCCCCCCCCGATTCTGTACCCTCAAGAGCATCGATTTTCCCCCCCCCCCACCCCCTTCTTATCCTCCCTTGTCTTTGATCATGACGGTCAAACCCCCTCAGGCAGCAGGCAATGATTTCCTCCCCAGTACGGGAAACCCGGCCCCTTTCCCTTCAACCTAAAACCTTCGATCCTTTCCTTTCCCCCTCCTTTTTTGTTGTTTTCTCTCTTCTCGTACTTGCCTAATGGTTTCCTGTTCTTACCGAAAGAGGCCTTTTCGGACGGGAAGTACTCATTCCCCTTTTCCATGTTGAACCCCGTCCTACTGCTCCTCTTCTTGTTTCTCCATTTTCCTTTTCGTTTCTTTATATGATGATGGTTCCTCCCCCGATTTTCGTCTACACCTGGAAGGCCGCTCTTCGGATTTCCCGGAGCCTGGCGTTCCGTTTCCCAGGACTTCCTGTCCCCCGATTGTGCGTTGACTCTTTCCTCTTTGTGCTTCCCATTTATGCTTTTTTCGGGACCAACCTAATCTTTTTTCATTTTCCTATATGGAAAGATTATCGACTAGGAACATTATGGGTTTTACTTCTGCTTTATAATCCGTTTGCCCCTGGACTTTCCCTCCTTCCCTTGGCCTTGTTTTCCTCATTTTTTTCTTTAAGCCTGGCTATTCTTTTCTCCGGACAGGATGACAGCCTCGCCCTATCAGCTGGCAAAATGCAGTCCCCTCTCTCCCTTCTGCCAAGTTTCACAGTTTCTTTTTTTCTTCCCCAGCGTCCTCTTCCTTGGTGTGGAGACGCCCCACTCCCTTCTTTGAACCCTACGATCAACCCCCCGGGACGCATAAGCTTCTGTGCGACTATATCGTAAACTGTCTTTCCCTTTTTTTCTTCCCCTGTCGCCTCATCCTTTCCTCGGTGGAAAATATTCAGGTGCAGGCATGGTTTTTGATTCGGTGGGCTATTGTTTCTGATCAAGGCAATGGTGATTTTCCGGAGATTTCTACTTTTCTGGTCCCTAGTGGCAGGTCTTCCCCCTGGGCTTCCTTTCATTCTTTTGAAAGTCGATAACTCCTTTTTAAATATTAATATATTTCTGCAGGTTAGGTATGGCTCAGCCCCCCTTGGCAGTTTTGCCCCCCCTTTTTCCCATCTCGTCTTTCTTGATGCGGGGGCACGGTATCAGGTAGAGTAACTATCTTTGAGGCCGTACGCCGGACCCCTCACCGCCCGCGGGCACTTTTTTTTCATTCACGGTTTTTTTTTTTACGGCTTTCGCCGTTCCAACCCCGGGAGGGCGTGCCCCAGATTGCTGTTTTTTTTGGAGCGGGTTTTCTTATGCTTTCTTAAATGCTTCTTGGTCCCCCTTTAATGGCCATTGCGAAGCGCCTGCCCAATTTAATTCCTGTCTTTTTTCAATATATGAACTCAACTTTCTTTCAAGAGCCCAAAAAGTCCGAATTTTCTTTCCTCTATCCTCCCTTTCTTATACTGTTGGAGCTGCTTCATCGATACTGACCCCCCTTAATTACACCGGGATTGAACTGTCTCCTTCTTCATAGGCGGCTCCCTCTCCCCGGCCTTCCTTTTTTAAGAGACTGCCCCTTTCCCTGATGTGCCTACCTTTTCATGCGTGGGAACATTCCCTTTCCCCCTAGACACTGGCCTTTTGTCCAGGTCCGGTTGATCTTAAGCTTTCTTCGTTCCCACTTTCCCCTAATAATTCGGAGCTCGGAAATAAGCAACCCTCCTCACCACTTATAGTGCTGGTTTCTCTTTTCAGGCCCCCATCTGTTTCCCTTTAATTCCTTGCACGATCTCTTCCTTTTTTTCGATCGTCCATTGTCCCCTTTGGGGTCTTTTCATTCCTTTTGTGATCTGGCAACTTTCCATTTCCAGGCCCTCATGGCCCCCTCTTGCCCTAAACGGAGGCGATCTTAATTACCATTCCCATCTGCGAGAGGAAACTTTTTTCACACACGTAGGCGACAGGGCCCCTTTCTTTTGATCTTTGATACCATCGGCTGCCCTCGGGGTTCTACTTTCTCTTGTAGACTTTGGCGGGAAGAGTGGTTTCCCCTGGCTGTTATCCCCTTTTCCCAGTCTTTCTCCTCATCTTCCCCCTCAATCAGCGCCAAATGGTTTGAATACTGACCGCCCCCCCCTACACCAGGAACATCTCCCCTTCCTCTTGAGCCCTACCTTCGCCCTCCCCTTTTTCTCATTTCCCGCCTTGCAGGGGTTCTTTTTGGAAGCCCACCCCCCCACCCCCCCCAGACACCCTTCCCGGACCTCTCCTCAGACGTTTTAGCAATTGCTCCTCTTAGTCACTATTTTCTTTTTGAGGCACGCCGTCATCGACCCCCTTCACGCAGGCTACCAATCCCCACGCTTGCTTTTTAATTGTTGGCTTTCCTGCTTTTTACAGGCCGGTGAAACCCCGAATAGACACCATATCGCACAGTCCAAACAGTAAACCCCCCTTCAAAGGCAACCATTCCCCCCCATTCCATTCACCTACCTGTCTCATTAAAATCACCTGATCTCCCTCTAATAAGTTGTTGTTGTTGAGCTACTATTGGTCCCCGTTCCTAGGGCCTCCCCCTTTTCCCTTACAAGAGTATGGCTTGCATTTCTGATTTTCCCTTCTCTTTGCGGGCAAAGTTTGCCCTTTAGATCTTTTGACAACCACCTCCCCCCCTTTGAATCCTTCCCCCCTGACATCCATTTTAAGCCGCTTTGATGAGATTCGTTTCGTGTGGATTTTTTGATCAACTCCCCTTTTTCCCTAATCTATCCATCGAGGGGCGGTATTGGGGGTTAGGGCGCCAGAAGGGATTGGCGTTCCTTATAATGTCCGTCGTTCCTCCCGCTTTCATGGCTGGATCTGCCCTTGAAGGTACGGTGTCCCGGGTTATATCCACCTTCTTTTTCCTTTCTGTCATGACCGCCATTTTTCTTGTTCCTTTTGCAGAATTAGTTGCACCGGAAAAAAGACCTTCACTGTTCAATAGGCCCTACCGTTCGGCTCCCCCTAACTTAGAAACTCTTTTTGCAGCCGATTGTACCATGAATCACATAAGGCCAGTTGTTGTGCTTCCTGGCTTTTGGAATTTACCAGTATCCCCCCTCGCTGGTGGGATAGAATTACAGAAAGATCTCTTTAAGGAAATGATTACATTTTTTCCCTTTTCATATCCATTACCGTTTTTTGTTTTTTTCCCGCCTCTTCACTTCCCTCCCCGGCAGCCACTGGTGTCAACACAGATCGGCTACCGGGAGAGATAGTGCATCTGCCCACGCAATCTTTCATTCCCCTCTCAAACCCCCCACCATCCCCCTCTCCTTGAGCTGTGGTTGCTTTTTTTACTAATGTGTTTGTCCCTTTCGAAAAGCTAGAGAATTATCTCCATTTTGATCGGTTTTTTCCCCTCCCCAAGAGTTTCCTTTTTGATAGCGGCTGCTTTCCCTGTTCATTTCCCCCTTTCCAACCGACTGGCATAAGTCCAAGAAATTCTCAGTATCTTACTTTCTCCTCTCGTCCGACTTGAGCGGGGAGCGCCCTTTCCTTTTTTATACATTCAACCCCTTTTTTTTCTTGTCTACTGTTTGTCAGGAGCTCGTCAGCCAGTCAACCTTCTCTTCGGAAAAGGGATGGGAGATTTTCAACATTATCCGTGTCCTCCTTTTGCGGCCTTGAACCTCCGATTCTTTCCGTTTCCCAGGAATTGAATCGCCCTTATCTGCAGAAATTCTCCATCTGTTTCACCCCCTTCCGATCTCGTAATCTGCCAGCGTAAAATAACAGCTTCTGGTTAGGTCCTCCCTTCAGGTATTGAAGCTGTCTCCTTTGGTCCTTTCTCTGCACCTGAACCATTTTCCCCCGGAGGAGTCCCTAGTGGGTCCCCCCTCCCTAGGAGAAACATCTATTCACTGACCAGCCGTCAGGTCTTATTTCCCACCCATGGCCCTAGCGCACCCTTTCCTGATCGGGTTGGGGAATAGGAGAAGAACTAACCTTTAAAAATATTTTTCCGCCGTTCTTCCTCCCATGTCCTCCGTGCGGAATTTCTTCCGATTGACCTCGCCGCCATCCATTCTCTGTAGCACGCGTCACGTTCTGTTCGCCAAATTCCCATTTTTCCCTAAGCCACTCCTTCAGGCGGGTCCTTTTTTCCTTTTTCACTTTTTTCTTTGTTTTTTTTTTTGGATGTTGCGAACTCTTCCCAGAGTGTAGGCGCTTGGTACGGATATAGTCTCTTTTTAAGGATGTGACAGGCCGTCCCAGCATTATGAGAGTTTTCCACCCACTTTCTTTTTCCCCCCCAATTTTTTCAGGGCTTCCCTGGCCCTTGAGCCCGAGTCCCCTTATGTATCTCAGTTCGGCAGTTTTTTTTTAGATGAGGATCTTTCTTTATTTCCAATATGGGTTGCTTTTTCATTTTTCTTTGTACAATGCCATGTCTGCTTCAAGCCAGGCTGTCTCCCCCAGGAATTTCCCCACAGATGAGTAATCTTCTGAATTCAGATGCACCTTTTTTTTTCTAGCAACAGCATTTCCCAACCCCCTCGGTTTCCTCCGCCCCTTTCTTTTTCTCTTGCGTTCAAGGAAAGACCTTCCGGCAGACAACAGCATACCTTCACAAAGCATTTTCGTACTCCGTCCCCTTCTCTCCCCCCCCCTTCGTAATAAGTAAAGGATGGAAAACGCCCCTTTTTCCGGCTAAGGGAAATCGCCTTCTTGGTCCCAGAATTTTCCCCCCCTTGGATCGGGTCATCCCCCATTCCTTGCCTTCCACTTGTATTGCGATCATGACCCGTTTCATCTCAGTCAGCCCTTCGAGTAATGCCAGTCCGGGGAGCTTTCTAGAATCACGGCAAATCCTCTTCCTTTTTTTTCTCTACTTTTTTTAGTAGATTACGTGATCGTACTTTTTCTTTATTGTCCTACGAAAGCTCGGGTTTCCCTGGAAGTATCATAAAGTGCCTTCTTTTTTCACTGTCATGCATCCCAAACTGTCCCATTGTATGCTTTTCTTCGGGTTTTTCTTATGCTGGTGCAACCTCATACACCCTGGGCTTCTTCTCCTGATTTCCCGGGCCGGCCCTTTTTGCCGGTTTCGGACCTTTTTCCCTTATGAAGGATGATAAGATTTGATTATCTGCCTTTTGTTGTGGTCCCTTCTTTTTTTCCCCCATATCTTCATTTCCTTTAAAGAGGAATCCGACCTCGGGGAACCTATGGGTTTAATCCTACGCTGATAACTGCATATGGAAATTCCTTACTACAACACTTCTTGATGGTCCTTTTTCCGGAATGTTTTTTTTCTTCTTTGTACAGACATTTCTTGACCTATGGACAGCTCTCAATAGGATAGATGCCATGGCCATCGCCTACTGCGTGCACGTATCCCCCTTTCACAGGCGTTTTCGGATCCCGGTCTCCCTTCCCAGGCCGGCCCTGATCAAGGGAGTGGTGGAGCCTTGGGTGTAGAAACCTACTTTACTTAAGTTTCGCTTCTTGCCTAGATCCTTTTCTTTCACCATTCTTACCATTTCGGTCGCGGCTCATCCAAGCAGGGTGAAAATTTCCTTGTGCAGGCATGAAGGCTGTTTTTGGGATGATTGTGAGGCCTTTCTGGGTCTGCCCGCATTTTTACTTCCGCTTCTTTTTCTTTTCGTGGCCGGGTACATTCTCCTGGAGGTATCTTTCCCCCTTTTTTTGCCCCCAAACGATAAGTGCTTTTCTATTTAATATATTTTTTTTATGCCCCTTGAGAAGCTCCCACCCGACTTTGAGTTCTCCATTAATGAATCCTTCCTTTCCCCGGTGGCACGTATTTGAATATGATTGGGCCCCCTCCCCCAAGGCCCTGGACGCCTCTTTACCGATGTCCTTGCCCCCCCTTGGAAAAAGAGATCACGTCCCCCCTTTGCCACTATTTACCTTTTCCCTTTTTTCCTTTGGATTATTTTCCTTTTTTTGGGTTTCCGCCTTTTGATAAATCCCTGTGTCCCATTGGACCAGCGTGTCGACCCATGGCGCAGAGAAGTCCCTTCTCTTCCCCGTTCAACTCCCCCCTTCCCGGCGCCCCCACAGTTCTCCTAGTTCTTAGAAGAGCTCCATCCCCCCTTGCCAGAGGATTCACTTTCGGGGTTCGATGTTCCCCCCCTTCACCTTGATTGCTGTTTATCCTCCTTCATCGGCGGCCTCCATCCTCTTCTGATCTTCGCCGGATTCCTTTTTTTTAAGGATACCACGAATTTCTTGTTCCGACCCACCCCCGAGTTTTTAAGAATTGGCGATAGCTGTCCTTTTTTCTTTGTTGCAACCGCCTGCTCCTCAATTCTGTACTCACCTGCTGGTGACATCCTCACAAAGCTGCCACTCCCCCCAATGCCGTCCCTTTTGTTTTTTTTCTCTAATTCCCCTTCCCCGCTTTTACCGTCAGCACGATCTCTCCCTCCTGAAGATCTTCCACCGTGGATCAGTCAGCCTTTCCCCCTCTCTTCTTCCCCCCCCCCTTCTTCGGTCTTCTTTCGTACAATGGAACTCATTGAAAGTAGTGTTATGTATGTAATTCCCCTTCTTACCTGATTCCCGGCTGAGCTTTCTCCAAACATGGCATCCTATCTTTTCCTGGGTTCTACTTTTTATTGTGACTGGCGCCCTAACGCGTGGTGTGATAGTCTTTAAAATCCCGCTTCCCTAATTATGCACCCCGCCCTCCAAATTGCGTTCTTTTTTTCCCCATGATCCCTTGTGCCCCCCTTGGGAACATATCCTTTGCTCACTAGCCACCGTACCCCCTGGCGGCCCTCCAATGAATAAGCTCATGTCGCCTTTTCTTTTTAGTCGCGTCCTCCCTGCCTTGCCCGCCCCGTCCCTCTTTGGCCATTCATCCCCTTCGGCATTCCCTTCCTTACTAATGGAACGCCGTCCTGTCCCCTTCTGGTACAACTAGCCCCCTTGGCGTTTATGTTTGGATTGCTTTTTTTTATTTTTACCGGCGTCTCTGATATCTTCTGGCCCTTTCCCCGGAAAAACTCCTCCCATCGTACAAGACCCCTTCAAGCAATACGATTTCTCCCTTTTCTCCCATTTTCTACCTCCCTGATATTCCCCGTTGCTTTGAGATATCAGGATTTCCTGTGTTACCAGTAGTTTCCCTTTGGGAGAAAGCGTTATTTTTTTTATTTTATTTACGAGTTATGGCTCTTGTTGACTTTCTTTTCCCCACGCTCCCCCCCCCCCCCCCTTCCCGCAGAAAATGCCCTCCCCCCCCTTTTAGGCCGCCTGTCCTGGGAGGGCGAGTTTTTCCTGAGTGCCTGGTTAGTTTTGACCTAGCACCCCCCCCTCCTCATCCCCCTCTCTTTTCGGGGCGGTTTCGTTTTGGCCGTCGTTCGTTTCCCCGATGGCTTCCCTGGATACCCCCCCTGGTCAGGCGGAGACTGAGCATATAATTTTTGGATACGCCATTTGAAGTCGGGGCCTTGTTTCTATAAAGGACTTTGGTAACTGGCGTTCAGTTTCCCATTTTTGCTTTATGGCTTTTGCCTCCTCCCTAGGGCAACGGGGAACCTCTGGGAACTGTTCACTCTTCTAATAGACAACACCCGTTGCCTTTTTTCGTAGAACCCCTCTTTTTTCTTTGGATATCCCACATCAAAGGCAGTCTTTTTTTTTTCGTCATAAGGGGATAGCAGGGTGGTTCCCCTCATCGGCAGCGGGAATGGAACTTCCGCTACGGTTCAGTCCCCCTTTTCAAATGGGACTGGCCTTCCCTACCCGTTGGTCGAGTCCTTTTTTTTTTTTTCCCCTATTACAGGTCCCCCCCACGGCTTTTTTCCCCCCGATAGGCCTTTCTGGATCGCTGCAGCGATAGTCTCCAGCACGATTGGAATGCATTATCCCATCGCAACACCCCTTTTCTTGAGTGTTGTCTTTTTCCCCCCCACTAATTTTTTTTTTTTTTTTTTTTTGGGTCTTTTTTTTTTTCTGTGCCCAGTCGCGAATTATTACCGAAGGCGCTCGGCCCTTCCATACTCATTACAAAAGAGCAGACGGCCCGCGATAGAGATCCTTTTCATTTCCCCTTCTCCCTCCTTTTTCGGCTCAAGAAAGTCGTCCCTTTTTCTTTTAGGACCATCTCGGCAGAATAGCCTGGGAGACAGGAATGATTCTTCCGCCCGATGAACCGTCTCCCGTTGGGTGTGTTGTCCTTCTTTGCCCTTCCCTCCCAAACCTCGGCTGCGATTTCTTTCTCTTTTCCACCTCAACATTCTTCTTTATCGGTGGCCGCCAAAGGGTCCTTTTCAAGTCATAGATGAGGAAAAGACCAGGACTCTTGCGTCACCCCCCCCACGTGTTCCATAAAGTATTCCCCTTTTTTTTATAAAACTCCTCCACCCAGTGCCAGCCGGCCCTCTCCAGCTTATGGTACGGGCACGCCGGTAAAGGGTTTGGGAAGCGCTCCCTTCCCTTTGTCCTTTGAGTCTGACCATCGGCTTTTGAAGTTTTTTCCCGCTCAATCATATTCTTGATACCGTGCACCGGATCTTTCGTCTGTTCTTGGAAACCCCATTTATGGAAAGGTCCTCTTCAAACTGGCCTTAGTGGGTGTGTTGAGCCAAGATAAAACTCCCCAAAATAATATTACTTTCTTTCTCTCCCCCCTGGTGACCCTTCCTGTTTCCCCCCAGCTGGTCCTCCCCCCGGCCAAGATGCTTGCCCTCCCATAAATAGGCAGGCTGACCTAGCACGGAGGCAGCCTTGAGAAGGATACGTCCCCCGCCTCATGGCACCTGGGGTTTCTCAAACTTCTTTTACCCCCCCTTGCGACTGACCTTTTCGGTAATTCAAGCTGCTTAGATTCAAACAGGTACTTCTTCTGGCCCAGCTCCTTTTTCCCTTCTTTCTTTTCTCCCCCTGTCTTACCCCACTCCCGTTCAGTTTCATGGACGTCCTTTCAGTTTTGCGTGCCCTTTTTCCCTTTCCAAGCCCTTTGATATGTTGTGCTTGGGCAGACCTAGCAGATGAAGTCCGGGTTTTTTTCCTCTTTTGAAGCTGATCAATATGGGGGCGTTGCTGTCTCATGGTAACCTCCTTTCCCATGTCAAAGAATCTTTTCAATACAACATCTGCCCTCTCTTATGCGTCCCATACCCGGTCCTCATCATTGTTTGCTTCTTCCCCTAATTTCAAGGAACCGCCATAAGCGGAGCCAACAAGGTTTCCCCCTTTCTCCGGTTTCAATATGCTTTAAATGACCCTGTCTTCTACCTAAAATTTGTAGCACCCCCCCCCGAACGGGAATGTCGCGTCATCAGATTCAGCAACTTAGCCATCTTCATCCGTTAATAGGCAGCAGTCCCTTTTTTCCCGGGGGGCCCCCTTCTTTTCCCCTATAGTCGCCAGGGTCAGCCGATGGTTATGCACCCCTCTCATCCTGGGCATCGCCGCCGGCTACCAAGAATACCCGGCACTCTCCAAGCAAAGTTGTTCTTCACCCACTTCCTACTTCCTTTCCTTCCCCCCAATTCCCTTTCTTTTCGGTAGGAACAACAACCTAGACCTTAGTCCCACCGTTCCCTGCGTA
>Ga0179593_1360759_pt1 | contig 20938 bp, 22 predicted proteins | sample CZODoug2_1_08_16_FD_185931 | JGI IMG/M metagenome (GOLD analysis project Ga0179593, IMG submission 185931) | Vadose zone soil fungal communities from Angelo Coast Range Reserve, California, USA - CZODoug2_1_08_16fungal (PacBio error correction) | ecosystem: Environmental > Terrestrial > Soil >... | reverse complement strand
ACTTCTCTGACGCAAAATCGTAATACCGACCACCTTACTTCGGTCTTATTCCTTTTTTTCTTTCAGCCCCCCCTGCCAGCATCCCCTCGTCGACCCCCCTTTTTTCCCCTGAGCAGAGATTTTTCAGGGAGAACGAGATCCAGTTTTTTGTGGTCGCGGGGGGTGGGGTTTTTTGTGGGCGGGGGTGTTTTAAACGCAGGAACTTTAGTCGCCAACCTACTGACGCCGATAGAAGCATACTCCATAGTGAATCAGTTTCCCTCTCTTTTTTTCCGTTTTCCGCCCTTCTTGGTCTCCTTTTGGCCCAAATCCAACCCCGACTTCGAGCCATGGGAACGACTCCCCCTTTCCAACCCGCCCTAGACGATGAGATTTCACCAAGGACGGATTCACGCGTTGAACCCTCCCTTCTCCCCCCCTCCCCCCTACCGACTCGTCCCCCCCCCCCGATCGGGGTACGAAAATAGCTGCGGTATGGCTGGTGGCGCTTTCGCGGCTTGTCCCCGCCCCCCCCCCCTTCCGGTGCCGCATGGTTAGACTTCGCGAGACCTTTTGGGACTTTTCATCTTTTCTCTACTACCCCCCCCCCCGTCCCCCCTTCACCCCGCTCCCCAGCTACAAATCTGCACCAGTTCAGCGCAACGACATCATACCTGCACCCATGTAAACCCGCTTACGTCATCGACGGTCCTTTCCCAGCAGCACATGGGATGGAACTGACCCTCGCTCTTTCTTCACTGGCGTCCCTTTACCCGAGTTTGATACTTTGTCGCCCCTGACGGCGGACCCGTCCACCTTACTACAGAGACTTCACCTCTTCCGCCCATTGGGTTTCCCCCTTTTCTGTGTTTTTTGCCCTTGTTGGGGGGCGGTGGGCCGTTTGTTTCCCCACCTTGTATGAGACAGGACGGTTTTAACAGCTTAAGATTCCCGAATTCCCCCCCCCCCCCCCCTCCTCGTTACCCCCTCCCCCCCCCTCTTTATGATTCAATAAACCGGTTGGTGCTGATAAAACTGACCTTCATAACAGCAGAACGCTTCAATTCCCTCTTTTTTCATCCCTCTTCCCCTGGCGATTCCCAACGAAACCCAACCTATACCCCCGGTCCCTTTCTTCCTTTTGGCCTTGGTCCCTCCCAAAACCCTTGTAGGCCGCCTCGCCGAATTAACTTGCCAGCGATTAGACCCCCAGCCGTTTCTCCCATTCCTCATCCCCTGTGTTTCCCCTCCCTTGGAGCTTCGAAGAGACCCCCGTTGTTTTTTTCACTCCCGCGCCCGTCATCCGGGCCGATAGCCTGATTCACCCCCTGCTCTCCCTCAGTTGCCCCTATCCCGGGCGTAGAGTAGACCACGTATCCGGCGAAAGGTACATTTCCCCCTCCTACACCCCCCCCCCTCCCTCTGTTGCGCTAATGAAACATAAAACTCGACCGGGACACTGAACCGCCACTCCCCACAACCCCAGTAGCCCAAGTATTTTTTTTTCCTCTTCGATACGACAATCAAAATTTAAAGAAAGGCCTGCGTAATCCTTCCCTCTTTTGGGCTTTTTTTCCTCCCCCCCTAGTTTCTCGATGAGACGAACCACTCTTCCGTCCGACACCCCGCTCCCCCCGCTCCTCCTCAGCGACAGAAACTGACTTGTAATGCCCTAACCTCCCCCTGACACCTCCTCTCACTTAACGAGGTAGTGTCGGTGTAGGGACACGGTGCCTAGTGTTAAGCGAAAGGAAAGTTTGCCGTCAGCGATTCCTCTTCCTCCCCCTTCCCTCCAACGTTCCGTTACATAGCCCCTAAGAGTTAAAGGTACTGGCGCCCCCAAAACCCGAGATTATTAGAACCCTCTCCGTCACGGCAGGAGTTGAAATACTCCTCCCCCCCCCCCCCGTCTTCTTTCCTCCGTTCGTTTGTGCAGCGAATAGGTCAAGCCTCCCCTGTGGACCCCTCGCCGATTTTCAATCGTGCCTGCATGCCCAGAACCGACAGACTTTAACAGACTTCCCTCCCCCCGAGCCCCTCCCGAGCCGTCCGGAAGTAAGCACCTTACAACCCCGTGCCGGTGTCCTCGCGCGACGGGTCCCCATCAATTCCCCTCCCCTCTCTCTGCCCCCCCCTAGATAGGGGTGCATCCACAAATTGAAACAATAACGGACCTGACTCCCCCCAGTCTTTTCCCCCGCCACATGAGTTACACCCGCCCCCTTTATAGAGGTAGCCCGGACCAAAGGTCGTTAAAGGTACAGAACCGCTGTCTCTCGTCTGGTGCTAGTACCTCCCAAGTAGCGGTTTTCTTGCCCCCTTCCGCAATTAGTCAATCAAACCCGACCTTGAGTGATGACCACAGTCGGCCCCTTTCCACTTGGTCCCCCCCCAGCCCCCCGAAGCCCTACGATGATTTAGATACGACCCGAAGGAGTGGGAGGTCTTTTTTCCCTTTCCACCCACGTAAACCCCTTCACGCGCAGTCCGAGACCTGTGACCTCTACCCGCATTGAACATCGTACACCTTCGACCCCTCAGTTGGTCTCCCAGCCCCACACTGCTGCTCGATCCCCACCCGAAACAAAAATTATACGTTTTGACCTTACTGTTCTGTCCCCCTTCCCCTGAGACTCTAGGGATTAGTCCTGCATACTTGGCTTTTTTCATTTTTATGATCGTGTCCCCGAATTTCCCCCCTGCCCCCTTCACAGTGCTGCTGCCCCCATGAAAGAGAGTCCCTTTTGTAGTACACCCTCCGTTCCCGAGACATTCGCACACCCTCCCAGAATCTCTATTAAACTCCCCCGTAAAGGCTCAGTAGCATTCTACACCTCCGATCCGCCAGCTCACCCTGTTTGGTGGAGGAGATGCTCAGAACCCCCACGCCTCCCCCCCCTCTCTAAACTTTTTTTTCTTTCCCTTTGGATGAAAAGTAAACTCGGGGCGAACAAAGCCAGAAGCATGAGGAGAGCCTGACCCAAGCTCTTCCTTCCCACAGTAAGAACCCCCCGTGCATGAACGTGTCATTGAAACGAACCGCACCCATCTTCCTTTTTCCTAAGCCCAACACAAACAGTGTCCCTACAAAGACCCCCAAGACCCGACCCAACCCAGATAGCAACCAACCCCCCCTCCCGCGACCCTCTTTTCGTTCCCTTTCCCCTATGAACTTAACGGCCGCCCCGACGCGCCGAGCCCCCCCTCGAGAGCAATTTGTGGGGGGGTTTCCCGCAAGTGGTAATTGCTCTTTTCCCCTTTCCCCCCCAAAGACCTTCCCTAGTCAACTCGTTTTTCTCTCGCAGCAGTCCCTCTAAACTCTAGCGCTAGCCCACCCCGCATGAGAATCACCTGACTTGAGAACGACTTCTAGATTATAAATTGACCTTTTTATCGGCCCCCCTCCTCCCCAGGCCTTCTCCCCTCACTTCTCCCCCCCCCCCCCCTAGAGCTAGTGAAACCATTTTGATTCTCGCAGGAATTCCGGTCCCCCAGTTCTCGGCCTGTGACCGAGTCGAGAGTGATCCCCCAGCCCTTCCCGCTTCCCTTCCCCCTCCCGCCTTTACTGGAATCCCGCCCTTCCCCCCGTTGCCGGCCTCTACCCTAGCCCCAGCGCCCCCCCCAGCTTCCCCCTCTGATTGTTTTTTTTGTTTTGTTTTTTTTGTCTGGTGGGAGTCCTGCCGGCCATAGTTCGCCGGCCGTACTCCCGAACCAAGATCGGATTCTGCTCCCCCTATCCCTCCCCTATCCAGCTGAATCCGCCGACCACCGTCACCAAACCTTTGGTCCAAGAACACCCCCCGCAGCCCTCCTTTTGAAGCCTCCCACCCTTCGCACAGGCCATAAAGCGCCAAGTGAACGTCTCTTGCCCATGCAAAGCGCTCCCCATGACCCCTTTTCTTTCCGAGTACTCTAGGGGCCACGTATACCGAGTAAGACGGATCTCAGCTTCCCCCTATTCACCAGATACGCAGCATCGTTTTTTTTCCCCCTCCTGCCACCCCCCCCCTCCAGAGCTCATATTTTTTCCTATACAGCACCCCAAACTCCTTCACCCCAACAAAAAAACCACCTGCCCCTCCAAAATCCTCTATTATATAGCACCATTAAGAACAGCCCCACGCGAACTCCCCCGCTACCCCCGCTCTCCCTTGTTTGCGCGCAGCCCCCCCCGTCCCCCCCCCTCCCCGTGGACCTCCCCCACGCATTCCTCTCCCATAAGACCCCAAAGATTTCCCGGCCCATTCTACTCTTTTCATCCCGCCAGAAGCACCCACCCTCCAAAGTCCGCTTATCCCCCCAACGACCCTTCTTCCCTTGAGAAAATTTTACCCAGCCCCTTTCCCCTTCCCGCATACTTAACAATCTTCTTATTTTTATGGACATGTTAATGACGTCAATAACATCCCATCCCGAATTCTCCTACATGACCCCCCCACGATCAACAAGCAGGAAAAAAAAAAAAAAGAACCCACAAAACACCCCCCCAAAACACCACCCCCCCCTAAACCCCCCTAGAGTAGCAGGAATGCAGTAACAGCATACTGAAAGGTTAGCTTAACTCCCAGATTGAACAACCTCCCCCCCCTAATCTCTTCCTACCCCCCCCCTGGAAGTAGACATTTTAGGTCCCCATGATTTACCCCGATGGTATCGACTTCCACACAGAAGACTTGCTTTTGAAGAGACAACAAACCCCCCACCTTTTTTTGAGCTGATATAGTGACCCTCGTGAAACCCGCCAAGTCCCTTTGCAACCTCCCCCCCCCCGTTATTAGAATATTTATCTTCTTTAAATTATTCTAGTTTGTTTGAGGTCTCAGATACCCTAATAATGAGTGACTTTTAGACGCAAAAGAGGAGATTTTGGTAAACCCCTAACCCTTCCCCAGAAATGCTTTCTTTTTTTTTAATACTCGCCGTTACAGTGGTTGTTTCACAATCTCATCTATCTTTTAGGGGCGGGACAAAAGGACAGAGCGTAGATAGTTTCCTCCAAAGGATACAGCCCCTTTTTTTTCGAGCCCCATTTCCAATTTTTACTTCTGACGTTTTTAGAGGGTGGTCAGATAATTCCCTGCTTTCAGATGGTATAAGTGCCCTCAGTATTCCCCCCCCTTCCCTGATCTTTTCCCCCCCCTTTTTGAACATGCCTTTTTTCAATTAGTAGAAATATCTTGTTTTCTGGAGTACTTTCCCCCCCCATTTACCACATTTTCCGCACTCCGCCCCGGATTGTTGTTGCGATCTCTTTTTCTAGTTGTCTATTTTTGACCTGTTTCCCCACACCCCTCAACGTGCTACGTCTTTGTGTGCTACTTTAGCTTCCTTTTACGCTGACCTGGTTTTAGCCCGTCTTGGACTGTTAGTCTAAGTAATGGCAGATTGATATTTTCTCTTTTTTTTCTTACAAGAGTCTTCTTCTTTTTTTCAGATCTCTTCATTGGCGAACCTGTTTCGAGGCCCGCCCCCCCATCTCAACTGAAAGAAAGAAGTATGTGTTTAAGAATCAATCTATTTTTGTCCGAAATCTCCCCTCTTTTTTTCCCCTTGCTTTCCCCCTATTTTTTCTTTAGATTAACGTGAGCCGGTCGTTGGTGCTTAAACTGCCTGGTCTACAGATAACCTTATAGGGTGCAGAGTTAGATCCTTCTTCCTTTCCCCCCTTTTTTGCACCCCAAAAGTAGCCTTGGAATAAAACGGCCCCGCGAGTCACTGTCTAGAGCGTTTCCAGATCCCCTCTTCCCCCTGATGCTTTTTCCCCCTTTGCAAAATTCGAAGGCCGAATCCCCGAATAGATTATAATCTGTTTCTGACTAAGCAGTTTAAAAAGATATTATGTATGCGAAGAGTTCTTAGATGCAGTATGGGTCCTCTTACCTGGTCCCCCCCTCCCCTCCTCCTTTTAGTTATCTTAGGATTCTGCGAATTTTTATAGCGGAATTTGCCGCTTTCCTGGAGAATGGGGAGGAAAAGAAGGATCCCCGACTTCTCGGAATGTTTCCTTAGACATTCCTTTGGCCATGCTGTCTTAGTCGTAGGGAACGTCCCCCGATTTGGCTCAGGCCTCGCTAAGCCTTACTGGCGGATCCGATTCAGTCTCCCATGTTTTTTAAGTCTAATATTGCAGGCTGGATTAGAATTTGTGAGTAAGAATGTGATGTAGCCCAATTGAACACTTGCTGCTTCCCCCCTGATGGAACTTTTTTTGGCCCTTAAACAGATCCATCTGACTTTTTTACGAAATTCTCTTATCTTTTTGTTTTACTGAACTGCGCCTAACCTCTGAAGCTTTTAGACCTCCTCCCTCCCCCCCAAACCCCGCCACTTTTCTTCAGATGGATTTTCGGACCGTCATTTTTTTTTAATCGCCCCCCCCCCTTTTAGTTCATGAGTCTGAGCATTCGTTCCAGGTTTAAAACCCTCCTTGATTAGAGCCCTTGCATTTAGATGCATTCAGCTTTTTTCTTTTGCTTCTTGGCGCTCCCTGGCAATTCCTTCCCCTATCCGTGAATGGGAGCAGGACGATGATATTGCGGGCCTGACAGAATCAATTGCTGGCCCCACCCCCCCCCCCCTTTACTTTGTCTGCACTCCCGGTTCCCACTCCGTTTTCATTCGTTAGATTCTAGTGGTATTAAGTCGGACCAAATGGCGCATTCCAAGGTCGAGCTTGCCGATGCGAAGGGTCGTGTCCCCCATTTTCTTTTTCATTTTCGTACTCTTCACGCGTGTAGATTTCATGGTACTTACACCCCCCGAGGATTTTCCATGGCGGTTTCCAACAGAAATTAAGTGCGACTTGACCTTAACTCCCCCTGCCTCGTTTTTTTTTCCGGTTCTTTCTAACGATGGAACGAACTGCTGAGAGTAGCAACTTCCTCGCCCGATCACCCCCCCAAAGATCCAGAGACAAATATTTTTCGCTTGACTTTTTCCCCTTCCTTTAAACCAGATTTTTTTTAGGCAGCCCCCTTCCCCCTCCTCCACTTTATCGACTGTTAAGGATAGAAGTTAACCTCGGAATCCAGACCAGTGTGGTCCTTAAGAATGAAAAGTTTTTTGGATTCCCCTTTTCCTGCCCACACCTCCCCTTACCCCTCATTAGTGAATTTCGCGAGTCCTAGTTCCCTCTTTCCCCCCCCGTGTGGCTCCATTTCCCACAGTTATAAATAGCAGATGACCTCCGAGGGTCCCCCTCCCCGACCCATCGTCCCTTCTGGTACACCCGTCCGAGCCCTTCCCATCTTGGCCGACCGTCGTCGAACCTTTTTCGTATTCTGTGACCTAGCCTTTTTTGTTAGACAGCCAAGCGCTAAGTGCGGAGGGTTGCCCGAGAAAGAAGACCCGTGACCTTTGTCCCCTTAAGTCCTTTTCACTTTCGTTTCCGCGCCGGATTTGTTACCGCACCAGCCGCACCTGACGCCAATCGCGGCGGAAGGTATGTCTGCGCGCTACGAAGATCCCCGATTTCCCTTTCTTCGTTTTTTGCTTTGGTCCCCCCCTTCACAGTGAACTATGCTCGATATGATTACATGGCCTTCTCTCCGCTGCGGCCCGCTGCAGCAGATGAAGGGGAAACAAGTAGCCAGACCATAGCCGAGCTCTTTTTTCTTCGTATTTTGCGGAACAGTCACACCTGAGTCAGTCTTTGCTGAGAGCCCTATGACGCCTAAAGAGAACCAAGCATATACGTCTTCTGCTCCCCCCCCCTTTGTCCCGTTCCCCTTTCGAACCTCCCACCCCTCGAGCTTCGACTGAGGACATTCCGGAGTGTCCAACAATTATCTCTGCACAAGTAATGGCTAAGAAATGTAAACGGCTCCCGTTCCTCAGAACGGGTTTCCGCGCTCTCCTCCCCCTTTCGAGGTGACCAGGTTCTCTCGCGCCGCCGACAGAACCTTCAGCATTTGATGGCTCATGCCGGAGCGTGGGTGATCTTTTGACCCTGCTTTGGCCGCTCTCCATTCTGGCCCTTGAAACTCACACATAGAAGCCGCGACCATGCTGGATGAAAGGATGGACTGCTCGCCTCCTCTTTCCCCACTCCTTGCTCCCATTTCCCTGATGGTTTAAGTCGGGGCCTGTACGGCGCGGTCGGACTTTTACCTGTCTCCTCCGCTACGGCCCTTAGCTAGATTGCTACAATGATTCCCCGGAGGATCAGACCCTCTAACTTTCCCTTCTTGAATTCACTTTTTTTAACTCTGACCCCTTGTTTTTTTCCCCCCCCTCCTGATATTTCCCCTTACTGGAGGGACCCAAAACTGGTCCCACGGACATCCGTTTTTGTACGACGGCGAGGCACCCTCTTACCATAGGGCACACGATTTTGATCGCCCCCCCTTTGCGACCCGAAATTTGCCTTTTCCTTTTTTTCCCCTTTTTTTAAGTCTGCCCAGGCCACGTTAAAGCGTTGTAAACGTGGCCCTCTGTCCCCCCTTTGATTTTAGTAGTCTTATTAGGTGTGCTGATGCTTATGCCCGGTCAGTTGGCAAGGCTTTAGAGTTTCTTCTTTTGAGAATTTTTTGTTCCCTTACCCCTGACCAGAACTTCCGAGTTATCGAGTTTTTTGTCGATCATCCGAGTCCTTTCCGATGAGGACTCCTAAGTCTTTTTGCCTCCCCCATCGTTTCTCGAGAGAGGTAAACAGTGTGAAACCTTTTTTTCAAGTATCCTCGTAGCCTCATTAAAGCAGGTATCTAATGCCCTCCCATTTTCGATCTGAGACCCCCCCCGCATTCGCCTCTTATCCCCCGACTTCCTAACGGTGCTTCCACGCTGGGAGGGTCAGGCTTCTCTGCTGCTTTTTTTTTTTTTTCTTGGTTAAGGGACTTTTCAGTTGGCGCCTGCCCTTGCCACTAGTGTCGCGCTTTGTTGTACGAGTGATGTTCCCGGGTCGTCGCGCCGCTTGAACCCGCCTCGCCGACACCTCGGGAGAATAAGCACGAGCGGTAAGAGGCACTTTTGCGCCTTCCTCCCCTTTTTCCTCCCCAACTCTTTTCCCCATTTTTCGTTTTACCTTTATCTTTTTGCCCGTCCGTCGAGTCGTGCTCCTTCGGTGGTGGTGCCTGCAGTCCCTGCGTGGTCTGCCCTAAGAGTAGATAACGTTTCTGTGATCGGTTGTCCGGGCCCTGTTTTTTTTTTCCAGCCGTTTTCCCCCCGTGCGCGTGTAGGAGAATCATTGTTTGACACTAACCTCTGCCCTAGACTCCGTAGATTACGGCCTGCTCGTCGTCAAAGACTCTCAAAGAGTGAGAATTCTTATGAAAGCTTGGATTCCGTTAATACTTTCTGGCCTCATCTTTCCCCTTCCCCTACTCTTTTTTCTTGCTGGCCGCGTCCGCCTTTCCGAACCGACGTCCAGGTTGTTCGGGAGCGCCTGTTTATCGATAGTTTTCTCCAGCGGGAGGCTCCGGACTCTCTTATTTTCTCCAGGTTGTTTTCCTTATGATCCCCTTGCTCGGACGCCAACCTCGTTCTTACCCTTCGAACACCTACTTCTGTTCCAAACGACTGCTTCATTTTCTCGGCCAGCCAGACTTCCCCTAGTTTCTGCCGAGCTGAGGATCGTCTTCTGACTCTTATCCAAGGTTCCTTACTTCAGCAAACTGGTTTCCTTTTTATTCGTTTCACTTCTGGCGGCTCCCATGCCGCCATAGTTCGCGTCTCGAACGGACGAATTTACCCCCGCGACCTGAACGTCCCCCTGACGAACCTAGTCAGCCGGGCAACCTTAAGAAAGGCACCCGTTCCCAGCTGCCACCCCACGCGGCCTTTCTTTCTTTTAGCCCCTTTCTCGCCTCCCCTCCCTCCCCACTTCTTTCTTCGATATGGCTGTTTTTTTTTCTTTTTTTTTTTTTTTTTTTTTTTTTTTTTTTTTTTTTTTTTATGGCCGCACTTAGAAGTCTGCAAATCAATTTTGCCTTTCGATTTTCTCCGTTTCCTTTATTTTTTTTGATAGTTCTCGGTTTTTCCCCCCGCCTTCCTATTTCTCCTCCCCCCCCCAGCTTTTACCCGAATGCTCTCTACACATAGTCAGTCTCCGACCGAGCTACCTTCACCAAGTCGAGCTTTTTTAACCTTTTCAATATTGCGTCTTGACCTTTTCCCCCCTTTCCTCTTTTTCTCAATTGCCCTAGAGGCTAACCTTTTTTTTCGGCCTTACCCAGTTTGCGGCGTCCAGGCGAAAAAACCCAAAAAAATGCCCCCCTTAACGTTTTCTCGTTTTTTTTCCCTTACCTTTTTCACAGACCTCTTTGTTCGGCACAAGCTGTGGTGCATCCCTCAAAACTCTAACCGCTCTCTGACTTCTGCTGCCTAGGACAAAGACGTAGGGGGAAGACAACCCCTCTAATTCTTCCAAGGCTTCGCCCTCCTCCATTTCTCCGTCTCCCCCAGTTCCCCCCCCAACCTTCTCCCCCTTTTCTTTAAGCAAGGCCGCAAGTCGCTCTTGCCCACCATGAGGCACGCCCAACCTTCTGAATGAGAATTATTCCCGCAGAAAGCTAGACCCCCCCCCCAAAACACCCCAGCGTTTTCCCCGTCTGGCCCCCTCCCCGGCTCATGTGACTTTCTGTGCACCATTTGTTAGTCCCTCCCTTCCTGAACTTCCGACCCCCCCCCCCCGAGGCCCTGCACTTTTAAAATCTATCAGCTATCAGTGATAGATCGATTTATCTTTTCTCCCCCCCCAAGGCTCCCTTCCCTACCTGCTACACCTCGCGTCTCCGCGCATCTTAACGACTTCCCCGAACCCGATGGTCACTTGAAACTATAAAAAGGGGAGTTTCAGCCTTTTATTTTCCCCTAGTCCTCACCTCCAACTCCCCTTTTTTTCATTCTAATCTGAATGTCTCGTGTTGGGCTTTACTGACCCGCCTGATGCGCGATGACAAATGTTTCTTAGCACCCCGAAGAATGTTTTCCCCCTTGAATCAAACCCCCCCTTTACTTTTGCCCTGCTCAAGAGAATTTTCTACAGGCCACGCACTACGCCTCAAGTCCGCCCGAATGGTCCTGTTCAAGGGTAGGAGCACGGTAAGTTGATCTCTCACTTTACTTCCTCTTTCCCTCATGTTTCCCTCCCGTCCGGAGCACGCCATGAATGCAGTCCAATAGGCCTTTTCCCAGAACACCCTTGATCCAACATCGCTCTATTAGTCCCGCAGTCTTTTTTGTATGTCCTTATACCCCTTCCTTTCTTAGAGCCCGGTCTTGTGTGCCGGACTATGCCCTGACCCTCCCCCTCTTCAACGTAACCTGAATGTAGCCAGAATGGACGTCCTCCCTTTTTAGATTCACAAGCCCTCCGGCCCACAGCACCCTAGCTAGAGTCTACGTTCCGCGACAGTAGTCCCTCCAACCCACCGTTACGCGGCGATTTTGTCATCCCCCACCTGTTTGATCTGATGCGACCATGTTCCCCCCCTAGTCCAGGTTTCGCATTGAAATCGGCACGGAACCATCTGTCCTGCCGAACGGCCCCACAAGTTTTTACACGTCCCTTTAGATACAAGCCCAGTTTTCTTGAGCCTTGTCCCCCAAAGATTGCCCCTCTTTAGGTAACAACATAGCGAGTTAATTGCTGAGAGTAATCGCCCCCTTGTGCCGGCCCCCGGCCCCCCTTTACGTTACCATGCGAACTGCTGAGTGAGGCCCACCCCCCCTTACAGAAGCCGCTGTAACTTTTCTTTTAAATTCCGGACATATCTAAGCCCTGACGAAACACGATTGCTTGTAGATGCGTTTTTCTGTATTACCGACTTCCCCCACACGTCCCCTCTTTTCCGCCGACCACTTCTGCCTAGCTGCACTAGACGGCCTGAACTCTACCCTATAAAAGCATGAATAACTGGCGATCCAATTTTTTACCCCCCCATCTCGGGATCCAAGGAAGTCCACTCTACCGCCTCATCCGGTTTTCCGTCGGGCATCTGTTAACTCCCGGAAGAAGAGTTGTTAGTTCGAATGATCCCCCTCCGGATCCCCTTCCCCGCGCTGAATGAAACCCCCAGTCCGGTAAGTTGCGGAACGAACATTCAGCTCCTTCGACCCAACAGAGAAACGAGGACAGAGATATCCCCCCTCACTTAGACTCCTGTCCATCCAGTGTACCCTCCCCTACTAGTTTTCAAGCTCACCGTGTGACTGCTGTTTTTAGACATCTCCTCGTACTTCAAGACAGCGCCCAGATCCCCCCCCCCCCCCCTGGGCACATGTTCCTTGCACGGCTTTGCGAAATACCCTGCGTCGCTTCGTGCCCTTCCCCCCTAGATGTCTGACACAGGCTGACCTCCATTACCCCCTTTTTCCAAGGAACCACCGCCCCCGACACCCAGCTGCATCCATCTTCAAAAATGAAACGGTTTTCGACTATCCAATATAATCCCCTCATGAAATATTCAGCGCCTGTCCTTGGGAGTATGCTCCAGTTACCCAGCCAGCTCTAGGACTACTTTCTTCGTATTTCCTGGGTGAGTCCCCACTCCTCACCCCGCCTGCCGTGAACCCATGATTTTTCTCTCCGTTTCAGGACTACCCTACTCTAAGCCCACTGAAGGCCATCTCGCCCAGGGCATCGGTTCACTTACTTTCTTCCCCCCTCCCCCTTCTCTTATCCCCCTCCCTATCACCCCCTCCTCCCCTACTTCAGACCCCCCCACCCTCACCCCCTTTTTTTTTTTTTTTTTTTTTTTTTCTTTTTTTTTTTTTTTTTTTTTCAAGTCAATCTTTCGCTTTTTAGATTTCGCAGCATCCCCAATTTTTACTCAAAGTGAGTTCACTGCATATTCTCCTCATTGAATCCGAAAGATCCTTAATATGATTACCCGTCACGGATCGTCAAGAAACCCCGTGTTTCTCCAGAATGTTGACACAGGCTCGAACGCAAATACCTTCATTAAGCCAGCCGACATCATCTCCGTCCGAATCCCAAGCCCGCAGTCCCACTCCCAGCGGCCCATGAGTTCACGCTCTAACCGTTTTCCGCGAGCATATGAATCCTGATCCCCCCCCTCCGTGAAACCCCCATACTTCCTATACCGCCGAAGCCCACGTCAACACTCCGGCGTAAGAAATGCCTTCAGGGCAGCCCAAGCAAATTCCTAGCCTAACGTTCCCTCCCTTCCCCATAGTCATTCCTCTTCTTTCATCCCACCCGCGAATACACAACTTGATTCCGTTTGATCGGATCACTACGGACGTGAAAAGTTCCCCAGATTCTTACACCCGCATCCTTTGAGCCGGTCCTTTTTTTTTCTGTCGAAAGCCCCCTGACCCCTGTGCACTAAAATACTTATACCCCCCATGACACCCCCCCCGAAGAGCCAAGCCCCTCCACCATCTCGCTTTTGCACCTCCTGAACGAAACACTTGACTCCCCTTTAGTCGCCTAATGTTTTCCTTCGTGTCGAAGCCCAGACCCCCCCAGTTTACAGCAACACCTTCCTAAGGCACCTCCTCTGGCCACAGATCATTTCCCCTCTCCCTTCTACTGGTCCCCCTGAACGTACAGACCTTTCCACCACGACCCCTGTCCACCCTCTACTGTACAAATACCTGCACCTGGCGCGTGCCGACCCACGTTTCACCACAACACCCTTCCCTCCATCCTCGCACCACAGTGACTTACTTCGAACGTCCTCGTCGCTTGTGTTTACACCGACCGAACCCTCTAAGCGCACACTCATAACCCCTTCCCACTATTCCCGAGCTCAACCACAGGCTTCCCAGTTCCCATCTCACTCCATGTTGAGATGATGGTCCCACGATGCCACCAACCTCCCACCACTCCAGCACTTTCCCCCTCCTAAACCGCGGAGTTACGGATGCCCCCAAAGAAAGTTTCCTCGTCCACCAACCCCTCCCTGACCGCTAACTTTTCCCAAAACCAAAACCCCCCCCCCCCCCAACGATGATGAGGTATGAAATTGCTCCTAGACGCAGGAAAGTAGCCTGCCACGCCTCCCCTTCCTCTCCCCGTCACCAGGAATTCTCATCATAATATTCCTTCTCCTTATAAGGTCTGTTTTGTGTTTTCTTAATAATTATTTTCTAACTTTCCTCCCCCTTGAAAGTCCCTTTTGCTATTGGTCCCAACTGAAAATTGGACCGGGCAAATCCTGCACTTTCCTTGTGTAATTACACTAGTTGTGTTGCCCCCCTTCCACCAAATAAGCACTTCTTTGGTCGTGCGATACACTCTGAGATACCTTTCTTTAGAAAAGGTCTACTCCCTTGGGTTAGCCACCCAGGACCTTCTATTTGGCGGAGTTTTATTTTTGTGGACTGGATTTCCAGCTAACACCCTTTCTTCTCTGGTACTCCCCTGCTTCCGTTTATTCCAGTGTGTTTGCCATCGTCCTCCTTCTTTGGTAGTTGTTTAAGTCGTCGTCTTTTTTACCCACCCTAGACATCGCTCCTAGCCTCCTGTCCGCTTTTTTGATGAGATTGTTTTTGGCAGCCGCAATGCTTTTCACACCGCTTCCATTCGTTTTCGTTGTACCGGTAAGACGAGTAAATGTGTTCGTTTTGCGGGGGTCGAGTATTTCCTTTCTTCTCAGTCTGACGTCCTTTTCTTTTTCTTTGGTTGAGAAGTATGTTCCATTACATGAGGGCAGTGTGATCGCTCTCTTGTATAACCAATCGGGACTTAAGTCAACAGTCTCCTCTCAATTGTCTTTTTCTCTTCTTCGAAATTATCGCATGGTGTTTTCAATTACCCCCATATGTTTTCGACTCTTTTTGTATGTATCATGCATTCAGCAGCTGTTTCTTTCTTTGACGTATGTACTTCCTGAAGTCATCCCCTTCTCTTTATGGTGTGAATAAGAGTAATCCCCCCCGAATATTTATTTATGAAATATTCCCAGATGACCAAAGCTAGCACGTAGAGCTTTTGGAACTACCCGAAAAATTTGGCGTGGTGATGAGACTTACCCTTTTTCCTCCAGCAGATCGAATGGAGAATTTACTTAGCAATAGACCCCCCTTCCATTGGAATATCATCAGGACCTTTCTTGATGTCCGTTGTGCCTTTCTTACCCCGGTTATGGTTGGCCCTGAAGAGTATCTCTTGAGCTGAGAAATTGGACTGAATTATCTTGCATCCGAGCGCGCTGATTTGCCCAGAAATATGTATATGACTGGACCCTATTATAACTCCTAGATGACTTGATTCGAATGTACTGATCTTACTATAAGTACCAGGTTTCTTCCATGACAAGATCGGTTTACTTTTTCCTGACTTTTAATGATGTGTACAGTAGGTTATTTTAGACATCCGGACCCCCATTCCTGCGGAAGGGTTGGTTCATCCGCTCAAATTACTACCGAGATTGGTCTCTCTACATATGCCTTTTGAACCCTTCTCCCTTCCCTCCCTCGTTATAAGAATTGAGTTCACGGTCTTTTCTAATAATACCAGCGCTCCAAAATTGTGTTTCATTTCTTTTTTTTTTTTTTTTTTTTAAGTTAATGGATTGTCTCACTCCAGATATCCTATGCCCGATGTAGTATTTTTTTTCTAACTTTCCCTTTATAGTTTATCCTTCCTTATCTTTAATACCGAATTTTCCCACGATTTCAGGCCCCCCCCCGATCCGTTTAACCCAACCCCACACCGTATGTTCGACAGCTGGATTAGACTTGAACCTTGGACCGCGAACGGCTCTCGTCTGTCCCCTGAAACCTCGTGAACCTACCTTTTTTCGCACGAAGTCAGGTGATTTATGTCATCGCTGCTTTTTACAGGGTGCGTCTTTATGCAAGGGTTGTTCTTGCGAATGATTCGAAGCCCATTTGTTTTTTTCGATTGCACCCTGAATCCTTTAGGGTTCCCCTTTTCGTCCTCACGTCGAGGGCACCCACATGAAAAATCGTCATTGATGGCGCGAGTTCTAGTTACACCTTCTTTTTCCCCCCTTCTCCCCTAGGTTTATATCTTTGAATTTTTTTGGGCCCCGTTTGCCTAGGCGCTCATGGCGCCCACGAAACCCTCAAGGCCCCCTGATTTCCCTTTAATCAGGAAATGGCGCTTTGACAAGCATTTGCCACAGCTGCCCCCCCGTTGAACTGACGAAACAGTTTATGACATTTTTTTTTTTTTCTCCCCTGCGGCACAGACTTGTTCTGTAGACGTTGTCCTCACTGAGACCGAGAGTTGGATTCCCAAGTCTGACCTTCTTATCGGACTACCCTTTCGTTTCTTTTCAAGCACGGTAAAGCATTTTTTGGCCTCCTTGGTCGGCAGTAGCTGACACAGACCTCTTGTTTTTGACGGTGTTTTTTTTTTTTAATTTTCAACCCGACCGACCATCACCGCCTTCGATTCTGTCGCCTTAGACAGTAGCCCCCCAGGTCACCCATTTTTATTCCCCGAGTTCTTATCAATGGTTTCTCCACGACCCCAGGTATCATGTCCAATTCAGCTGAACCTTCCAGGCGGCACAAGACCTCGCTTTCTCCTGGTCAGTTTGTGTAACGTCAATCCCCGAGACCGTTCGTTTTTTAGAGACAAATTTTCGTTCTGCACCCTTTTTTTTTTTTCTGTGCCAGTCGGCCAGGGATTTACCCCCTCCCCCCAGGAAAGAAGGATCCCATCGTCCTGCGCGCCAGGGTCTTTAGTTTTTTGAGAGCCCACTGATTTGTATTTTCTAGGCCTACTCATTACCGATAGTTTTTTAATTAATGGAATATTTTTACCTGGTTCAGTCATTCCACTTTCACTTTTATTGAAGCACGCACACTTTGAGGCGCTTCCCGACTCCTCACCCTCAGCTGGAGCGCTCTTTCTGATCGCCCTTAAAAGTTTCTGGAGCCCGAACTTCTGCGATTTTTTTTTTGCAAGCTTTGATCGCGAGGTCCTCTCCCCACGGTTCCTTTGCATTTTTTACCATTGATCTGACGAACCACTTCTACAGTCTATGCACACTTATCTCCTTTCCCCCTTCGTAAGCTGGTAGGTTGACATTTTTCCGTTTATCGCGTACCATTCCTCAGTTTCCTGTTTTGGAGTGTGGATTAGTAAGATTTCTTCTCAAGGATTGAATGCTCTCTCTTCAAGGATTTGCCCCCTTCCCCCCCCCTCACCCACATTTGCAACGATCCCTTCGCCATTTCATGAACAATTAGCTTTTCTTTTTTTTTCCCCTAGCGTCTTCCCAACAAAGAATACTGGTTTCAGTCCGGGGCCAGGCTCCGGAATAGAGTGTTCTTGCGGCGCAATTACTTTTCTCAGTTATTCGCAGAGATTCAGGCTCGGGTGTTTCGTTAACTTCCTCTCCGTGAGGCCAAGGAAAACTGGTTTCCCTTCTCCGCGTTTTTCGCCTTTAGTTTTTGCCTGCGCGTTTTTGTTTTCCCCCAAAAACCTTTTGATAAGACGAAGAATTCGGTCCTCCATAAGTCCTACCCCGATTTTTGGTGTTATAAGCAAGAACCTACACCCGAGCCGATCTTTCCCCCTTTTTCCTTGCCCTTCTTTCTCTACGTTTCCACTTTTTTTCGCGGTGCCCCCCGTTTAGCGGTATGGTGGGGTTGTTCTCCAGAGGTCCCGAATGCCTAAGCTCGAAACGCATTTTTGGTATCCGTCCGTTTTCCACGAAAAAGCTTTTCCGAGCCCTAGCATGCCGCATCTTAGCCGAGCTTCCCCCAGTGCCGGTAGAGAAGATCGGCAGAACCACCTTTCTTTTTTGGGCCCACGTCCATTTCCTATCTGCTTTCTTGTAAAATTAACCCGTGTCCGGACTCCTCGTCTTCGTGTGAATGTTTCAAGGAATAACGTCCGTCTATCGACCGTCCCTCTCTAACCTCACGAGGATGGTAGGTTTTCCCTCCCAATGGTTCTGTCATTACTTCTCTCGAATCTGGTATCTCCCTAGTTTTTTATTTTTCGTCTTTTGTGACAGAATGCGTGGCGAGGAGCACCCCTTTAAATAAGAGAAGATCTACAGCCCAGGAAGAACTGCCCCTGCCCCCCCTTCGTCCTGCCCCGCTTTGACCTTTCCCTTACACAAGCCCCTTCCCCTCCCAGAAGTGAGCTTACCCGTGTTTAAGCTAGGTAAGCAGATAAGCCCTTTTTTTTTCTCCGCAAGAGTTGTTTTCTTCCCTGTTTCATCCACGTCTTCTTTTTTCTTTTTCGTTTTTTTCCTCGTCCCTTCTTTTTTTTTCCCCCCAGGTACTGAAGGGTGTAGAGAGCGCGCCCGACAACGCGAATATAACATTCGCATGACAAGTTAAATGAGGGAGGAAACCTTCCCAGTTCCCTCTTTAGGTGGCGCAACTCCCGTTTCCGTTTCGTGACGTCCTCTTTCTCCTCTGTCTACTCCTCGTCCCCGAAGACACCCGTAGAATTATGTTCTGTCGTCAAAGAATACCAAGTCCCGGGGGTTTTTGGCTTTTCAGATGTGTTGTCGTCCGTTGGGAGTTCCTGCCTATCTCTACTCCTTTGTTGAGAGTCTACTTTATTTGTTTTCTTTTTCGTACTTTCATCTGTTTTACCTCTTTTTCAATTTTTTTCTTCTTTTCTCTGTCCGCGCTCGCCCGGACGTCCCCACCTTTTCTTTTCCCTCCGCCCCGTTCCCCCCCTTTTTTCCAAGGTCTTGGACTTTGAAGCGGTCAGTTCTCCCGGGTCGCCGATCTGCGGAGTGACGATATCATTTTGTACCAACGAGTTGTTTGAGGTTTCCCCTTAAGCGTAAGAGACGTTCGGACTAAATATTCCGCCCCCCCCTCTCCTTTCCCTTTTTTTTCCTTTCGCCCTTTTTCTCCCTGACTTCCTTCGCCTCCCCCGAGTCAGAGAATCCGTGTTTTTTCCCACCTCCCTAGCCGGGACGATGGTCCCCGTCCAAACTGCACTTGCCCAAATCGCTGTTAGAGCAAGAATTAGGCCCTATAGGTCAGCGAACCTCGCGTTCCTTTAAATGACAGGGCTGTGAACATCTTCGAGCAGACTTACAGAACCTGTTGATTTGTTCGTGAGAGAGTTCAGTGATGATTTTGCGCGGTACCCCAGAGTTGTCATTAGAATTTAGATTAAAAGCTTACTTGATCCCATCGTCAACCCGTTTTTTCCTCTCCACCCTGAGTACCTGACCCCGTCCCCGCCCCCCCCGCCCAGAAGATACCCTTAAGAGCGAACGCACCCTCGCTTCGGTGACGAGGTTTGATTTTTTTTCCACCAAAAATGCCCCCAAACCACCCTAACCACCAACCCAAACCTCCTAGAGATATTTTTTTTGACGTTGAGGGAAACGTCCAATTCCCACTGGGTTATCAAGACAGTAAAAGAGAGCAGGAAACCATCCTTTGTGGCTCCTCATCTCCAACGCTCCTGACCCCCCCCCCCGCGCTCTCCGCCTATCTCCACCTCGGTATCAACGGAAATTAGACCTAGTTTAATCGTCTACCCTTTCCCTTCAGAGTAACAGAAAAAAAATCCTACCCTCCCGACCTGGCGCACGTTTACCACGGTTCTTTACCCCCTTCACTGGAGAAAAGCCCTTTTTACCTTGGCGTCCGGACGGACGCCGCTAGACAACCCGCAAGGTTTCAAGCAGGGAGTTGCTCACTTCGTTCCAATGGAGCCCCCCCACCCCCCCCCCCCCCCCCCCCCCCCCCCCCCCCCCCCCCCCCCCCCCCCCCCCCCCCCCCCCCCCAACTGCCCACGTTGTTTTTTTTTTGCCCTGCATTAGTCAGAATACCAAGAAGAACGAAAACACCCTCTTGTCCTTGCTAGCACCCCGCTCCGCGTAATCCTGAACCGTCTTTCCATAACTAAACCCCCCTGATAAGAGAAGAGTTTGAAAAATCCCCCAACTCCTCCCGTGTGCCATGCACCCCCTTCAATGAGCTTTTGGAGGCGCTGTTTACGCGGACGCTACCCCTCCCCAGACATTTTAGATTAGTTCCAGTTTGCGTTTTATCTTTTCTCCGCGAACTCCCCTGAGATAAAACAATACTGACGCGACATCGCCATTAACTGCTGGAAGCTGTCTCGAGTCCTCCTTCCCCAATTCCCCCCCCCCCCCCCCCCCCCCCCCCCCCCCCCCCCCCCCCCCCCCCCCCCCCCCCCCCCCCCCCCCCCCCACCCCCCCCCCACCCCCCCCCCCCCCCCCCCCCCCCCCCCCCCCCCCCCCCCCCCCCCCCCCCCCCCACCCCCCCCCCCCCCCCCCCCCCCCCCCCCCCCCCCCCCCCCCCCCCCCCCCCCCCCCCCCCCCCCACCCCCCCCCCCCCCCCCCCCCCCCCCCCCGTGATTCGCACGTGGTTTCTTTTCATTGTCTTTTCCCCTTGACCTTCTCCCACGACCCCCTTCTTTTCCTCCGTTTTCGCACGTCCAATTTGCAGACAGTACCCCTCGCTGCAGAGCGTCCAGGAACTTCATCCCACCATTCTCCGACTTCGCCCGATCCACTGATGCCTTGTTGAATCTATCTTCTCTGACAAGGCGAGACAGCCCTAGAGCTACGTCTTCCCGCACTACACCTATAAGGTACTCAGAGGTACAATGTCCTACTGAAGGACCTGAAAAGAAACAATCACCCTCCCCTTTCCTTCCAGTCACCCCCAAGCTTCCCGCAGAAGAGATGGAAAAGCCCCCCCCCCACGCTGCCGCCCGTTCCGCTTTCGTTTTTACCCCCCCTCACATCAACCTCAGGACTCCCCTTTTCTTGTCCCCTTTTCGATGTCCTTGCTTTTTTTCGGCCATCGGATAGAACAATTACCCGCGCCCTGAACTGCCCCAACCTGTCACGTTCGAAGCTTCCCCATCCCCCCCCCCTTCTCGAAGGTGCATGAAAAAAACTTTTCTGTTCCCCTTTATGACATGATGAGTTTCTAAATGGTGCGAGGAATAGCCAAGTTTCCATAGCCGCGTGACCAAGAGCCTGGGCGTGCGCCCCCGTGAGGACATTTTCCACCTTTGGCACTGACCCTTCGAGGCTGATTCGTGAAGATGACCTCA
>Ga0179593_1347976_pt1 | contig 20938 bp, 20 predicted proteins | sample CZODoug2_1_08_16_FD_185931 | JGI IMG/M metagenome (GOLD analysis project Ga0179593, IMG submission 185931) | Vadose zone soil fungal communities from Angelo Coast Range Reserve, California, USA - CZODoug2_1_08_16fungal (PacBio error correction) | ecosystem: Environmental > Terrestrial > Soil >... | reverse complement strand
TTAGACAATCGCGGCAAACTGTAGGGATTCCAGTGCAGCCGCCGCAAGGGTGATGGATATACTCTTCAATACTCCTCACGTTGTTTTTGTTTTTTTTCTATTCTTTATCCCTACAATTAGATGGAGACTTCAATGACTCCCTCAGAGAAGAACCGTTTGACCCATGGTCTTTCCAGGAATCTTCAGACGATCTTTTTTTCTGACTCTCTATGAACGTACACTGGCCGAGTGGTATTTCCTTTAGATTAGGCACTTAAGGCGGGGCTTGGGAGGCTCCTTGAATTCACCGCCGCGAGTCCGGCCTGCGGACCCCTTCCACGTAGCCCCCCTCCACTAACGGCAATCTTTTCCCCCCAGATTAAGAAACGCCCGGTTGATCTTTCAATCCGAGTAGCGTTTCAAGGGATTGATTTTCGTGCGGATCATGTGGGCACGTCCTGTTCCTTCTCGGAGACGCGGTGACTTCCTCGTTTTGCCCCGGAGTTTTCCTTGCTAACAGCTACTTCCCCCCCCTAGTTTCTTGGCGATTGACCTTTCACGCGTTTCCATAGTGATACTGCCGGATTTGAGAGGAAATGATCCCTCGTGTAACGAGAGAGGATTTCCCCCTTAGAATGGATTCACTCCTCGTTTCCCAGGCTCACATGGTGAAGAAACTGACTGGACCCCGATTCTTTTTTAACTTCAGGTGATGGCAGGTGGAGGCGCTGAAAAATATGAGAGCTTCCGGCCCCGCTCACCGGTCCCTCATGCCCTAAGTAACTGCTGGACTTGAGGTCTTCCGAACCGGTCCAATACCACCCCAGTAACTCATGATTTCACGGATGTGCGAAGGAAGGGGTTAATTACCGGCAGATCGAGATTACACTCTTCTGCTATGGACACTAGCTGAATCTTCCTTGTTCCCCCCTGTTTGATGGCAGTCTTTCCAGGATGTTTAATAATAGGTTTGTCTTCCTTCAGTGTTAATGATGTGGCCGCCGAGTAGCGCGGAACAGTAGGAACCTTCCTGCAAGAGGTCATCCACCACTTTCCCTTGTGGAGGATCTTTCCGTTTTCCCCTGGGACAGATACTTTTCCCTTTTGTTAAATACGTTAGATTTTCCCGTTTTCTTAACTGAAGACTCCCGAGAATTCCCCCCCCCCCTACCAGCAAAGGCTTTTTCCCCTTTTAGACTGAAAAATGCTCCCCCCCCCCTATTTGACGATGAGGGAGTAGTCTAGTTTCTTTCGCTCCCCATCCTCTGTGCCCAGTCCCCGGGAAGTGTTTACGTGTGTCCCCCCCAGCCGTCCGCATCCCCCCTTGTTCTTCCCCCGGGTTCCGACTAAGGAGATTCCTCTAGCTTCAAACCCCCAACTGTCAGGCCGTCTCCAGTTCGTGAGGGACCTGCAACGTTCAGTCTTTTTTTCCAAGTAAAGGACGCTTTTTTCCCCCCCGATCAGTCGCCCCCCGAGAAGTTCGCTTATACGCCTTGTTGGTGCCCCTGAGGAGTATAGATGCCAATGCCCCGATAGCCCAGGATCTATCCTTCCTCTATTGTTCCCAGGAACTCGAGAGAGAAAGCGGATACCTTCTTTTCCCTGAGGGCCGAGTCCCGGCGGCCTCTCGCGTTTCCTTCAACCTGGCTGCCCGGTCCCAAGGTATAGTTAACCCTCTTCAGACGCAGTTTTTCTCTCCACTCCCCCGTTTGCCAATTTCAGAATTGTCTTCGGCCCCCCCGTCCCGTCCGGTTCCTGCGTCTGATTGTGACCCCCAGGAAATTGTTTGAACTCCGAAAATTTCCCCTTTTTTTGGAAACGGTCTACCAAGATAACGGCCACAGCTATAGGAGGATTTTCCCCTTCCACTCTGACCGAAGATGTATACCCCCCGTTTCAATACTCCTACCTCCCCCTCCATTCTCACCTTTTAAGAACCTTCAGGTGTTTTACGGTTCCTTTTGCGCACCGTCCAAGGGGAGACAGGCAGGTCTTTGGCACCTTCCCTAGGTCTTTCCCGCTTGCCCAGATTTTTCCCTACGTCCTGCCGTAAAGACCCGAAGATCCAACGTTGTGAAGGTCCCATCTTGATTCATCGCTTAGTCGCATACGTCCTTGGCCCAGCTATAGTAAGGGCCCCATTTCTCTTAGGTCCCCTCCCCAAGGGACCCGGCTCGGCCCATCTGATCCCAGTAAGAACTGACTTGGCAGTACTAGTGATAGCCTCCTAGACTCCGGATGATTAAGCTTCCGACTCCTTGAACTCCCCCGGCTGAGGTGGGTTTTTAAAGTTATGTAACGCCGCTGATCTTTTTCTCTTCGGTGGTTTTTCCAACGCAGCTGCGCCGTGAGACCCCGGTCGTGATAGAGAGTCTCCCGGGCATCATGAAATGGCGGTATGAATGGTTCTTTGCTTTTCCCATTCAATTCCCTTATCTCCTTTTCTTATGCCTAGTTTTTTTCCGGGTTATGGAGGCCAGTTCCCCCCTTTATGTTTTTTAGGCAGAGTCCCTCGTGGCCACCGCTATTTTTTCTCGATATGTGCGGAAAAACCTGCAGTTCTATCACTTTCTCGACTTTTCTTTTTTGAAACTTTGGCTTGTCCCCTCCCTTTCTGTGCCCAAGGACGGCCCCCTGGAGACCCGGGCCTCTTTCTGTTACCGCTGGTTTTGACCCTTGCATCTCCTTTCAATAAAGCTTTGGCCAGCCCTCCCTCCCTAGGAATCTGATGCGTCGGGATTCGCCTCTGCCCACCCACCTCTCTCTTTTTCTCAATTTCTCCGTTGTTTTTTTTGCGATCTATCTCTTTGATGCCAATCTCCCTTCCCCCCACACTTTTGGTCCCCTGGGCTGCCTGCTAAGAACCACGGGGTCTCTGTCGGGCAAGTAAGTCCCCCAGTCTATCGGCCTTCCTGCCTGACCATCCTTTTGACCCCCAAACGAAAGTACAGCGAGACATGCTAAGCTCGGTCACAAGCAGCTCACCAGTTGTTTCTCCCCTCTCCCGGAAGCACCTTCTGTGTTCGTCGCAGAAGGTTTTTTCGCTTTCAGGGCTGAGAAAGGCAGGAGATCCTAGCTTCCGGAACTCTCCCCGCTGGCATGCCCATCTACGACGTGAACTCCAGCAGCCCGAACACGTGCCCTCACACCTAACCTTCTCGTTTCACCCTTATCTCCCGGTGACTCTAAAAAGAACTGACCCCCAACTTTCCTTTACCCGTGCCATTGTACCATCCACTTCAAGCGGAAGACTCCAGTCTTTTCACGCCCGCGGGCACTCCCTGAGAAGACTGGCCCCAAGCAGGAACCAACCTCCAATTCTGTTTCGGGAACTCGGCTTTCTTCCCCTCCGTCCACCGAGACTTGTTGAGTCTCTCTCTTTAAGTTTTTATATGATTCTCATCACTTTCCACATACATGAGTTTTTCCAGTCTCCTTCTTCCGCCAGCCGTCAACGCCGGTATCCCCGATCCGCTCACCCGGTTTTACCGGAAGCGTTCGTCCCGGCCCCCCGTTCTGAATCCCTCGGGGGCGGAACACTTCTCCGTCCCGTCCGGCTGCGTTTCTGCCCCCCCCCCTGCCCCCCCCCGGTTCGCCTGTCCCCTAGGGATTTGAACGGTGCAACCGTGAAAAGACGCCCTCCGCCCTTACCCAGGCTTCTCATGCCCCACCCCCCACCCCCTCATGGTAGGTCCTGGATAGTTTGAGACGTCTTCTTTTCTTCCCGCTTTGTAAAGGGAAGCGACCCTCCTGAACGTTTCCGTTATCTTGCCCTCTTGCTTTTTTATCTCACTGATTTTCTTTGGTCTTCCCCCTGGCCATTGTGCCCCACCTCGCGGTTTCCCCCCCTTCGGGCCGCAACGAACGTGATCAAGTTCGGTGAGACTTATCCCGGCGTTCAGAATTTCCCTATGACTCGCCCTTCCATTTCCCCTTCCAGCTGCCGCGAGCTCGGACCTCCGGGCCACCCATCTTCGGTCCTTTTCGCTTGCTCGTCTCGTTTCGGCAGGGCCCCCCCCCCTGATGATATCGCTTCGTCCTTCCCCCGATCTCAGCGGATGTAACCCCCTTCCCCCCCGTCTAGTGCTGCGCGGCGACTTTTCCCCCTTCTGTCTTGTCACCCCCCCCCCCAGATGACCTTTCCGTCCCTCGCCCTGCCTTCCTTTTTTGGGAATACTTTTGGAAGATTCATTCTCTGAACACGACGCTAGGCTGGGTCCGTCCTGCGTGTCGCGTTTGACGTATTCACCTCTTCTTTTGGCGATGGAGTCGTCCTACCTTCTCCGAATCCCGAAAGATGACAAAATTTCCCCGTCCCCTGCGTTCTTTCTCCTTTTTTTACTTGATTACTTTCTAGCGGTTCTTTCGTCCAACTGTGCGAAGAGGTCTGCATTCCTCAATGTGGTAAGCATAGATCTATGCCCCCCCAGCACCTGAATCAGAAACCAGAGAAGCTGCGCCCGCGTGCGAGCTTTTCCCTCTCGCTCCCGGTGGACCGAGTTTTCCCCCTCTCCCACAGACATTCACTTAACTCTCCTTGTTTCACCCGACTTGAGTTGACTGCGCCCGCCTCGGTTTCCAAGCCACCCTGCCGTCCTTTAGGACACATTCCCCCTTCCTTCTCCCACCTTCCCCTGTTTCTTTTCTTTTTTTGGAGGACCCTCTTGCGCGAAGAACTAAGCCCAGGAAGAGCTGTTTTGCCGTCCGTTTCGGCAACGAAGCAGCTCGGGGTTCCGCTCCTTCCCCGTGCCCCAGGTTTCCCGACCCAGACTTCGGGGTTCCTTCCTTTTCGGGAACAAGGTGTGCTTCCCCTCTGCTGACGTCCTGTTCCATCTAGGTCTTAAACTCGTGGCTCATTCTAAGCAGAAATATCTAGACCTCTTCCTACTTTTCGCAGGAAGAAACGCCAGTGCACTGTAGACTCTTCGTTCAGCCTACAACCTTTTTTCCACTTTCTTTTATTTCCCCTCTCAGGGACAGGCCGTGCCATCCCCATGGTGACTCACTTTGAAGAACTACTAAAATCGTGCAACCACTTTGAGTCCGTGGAGGAAGTGCTTACTCTGGTGTTGGTGTACCCTGTTGACCTTCAGCTCCTTTCTTATGTCGCGGTCTTTTCTCCTACGCAGCTACTCAATCCCTTCTCCTCCTTCAGCCCATTAACTCGGTCTTCCTTTCAGTGAAAGCATCTAGTAGCACTATAAAGTGAAAATTGGGGTCGTTGGCTTCCTCCCCTCCTTTCTGGATTCCCTTTCTTTTTCACTCATTCCTTCCTTGTTGTTGTTTCTTTGATCCATGTCAACCCCCTTTCTTGACAGCGGCCTGAGTCCTCTCCGGACCCTTCAGCGCCTCTACCCGGATTCAACAATCTCAAGCGCGTTTCTGGACATGGCCAGGTACCATGCGGGCTATCTTTCCCTCCTTCCTTTTCGGTGAGGAGGAGTCTCCGAAGACGACCCACCGAGGACGGACTAAGTGTTCACCCCCCCCTTCCCCCTCCCAGAGCCTTTCGAACCGCTTCCCCTTCCCCGGTTCTCCGACCTTTTTACTTCCCCTTCCTTTTCCGGCGACCTCGGAAGTTTGGGTTTTCCCTCCCCTATTTCGCCAGATGCTGGCACGGTCCGGCCGTCGGACAGAAGGGACCCCCGGCCTCTGTGAACTGTTTTTCTTGATTGCCAGATTGAAGTAATAGCGACCGCTGACCTTCTTTACGCGACTTGACCCTTTATGACTAGTTTTTTAAATGGCAGGTCTTATGCGTCATCTCTAATCTCTTCTCTGATCAAACCTACTTCTTGGACTTTCTAGATTTTTTCATGTTCTATTTTTCTGAGTGCCTGATAGGCAACATGGTTAAAAGAAAAGCATCCAATCTTTGTTTGGATTTGGACAGGAACTGAGCGACAAAGAGATGTCTTCTCCTTTCCGACTAACACTGAAGCCTTGCAAACCCTGGAAATGTCAGGGGACTGTAGCGACTCCTCTTTACCCAACAACCATAAGAGGTCCTTTAAGAGCTTTCAATTGGAATTTCCTAAGACGATCCTGCCCCAATATTTTTTTTTCCAGGAGGATTCTTTTCCCGTTGCGCAAGTTTGAACCCTTCTTTTTCACTCCTCCCTGGTAACCCCTCTCCCCTTCCCCCTGCTTACACCACTGGGGACCCAGTGCGCGATCGCGTCGGGCGCCATTCCTGCATTACCCTCCTTCTAGCTATCCACCCCAGCTTCCGGGGTGTCTTGATCTCTTTTGGATCGGCCTCTTTCAGACCCGCAGTCGCATTTGCCCTTTCTCGCCTTTTTAAGCCCCTCCTTTTGATATACCAACAACGTCCCTCCAATCTTTCCGTGTCGAAGAAAAGGCGACAATATGTGGCCGTTGCTTTATCTCCTGCTTCGCCTCCATCGCCAATCCCGGCTGATCCACTTCCCACACCTCTTTTTGACTTGTTGATCCCCCCCGTTCCCAGAATATAAGTGAGGAGTTTCCTCTCCCTGCCTCCCTTATTTAATAAATGAAAAGCCCGGGTCGGCGACGTCAGCTTTTGGGTCCACTACGACTGCCCTATCTCGGCCTCTCAGCATTTGTTTTCTTGGTTGCTACCACCTAGTTCCCCCCCTCCCCCTGAAAAGATTGACCTTTGCCTCACAAGATCAGTTCGGTGGAGCGTCGCGAGCCGCGGAAGGTTTAACCCCCTACGTCTTTCCCGGATTTCTAGCTTCCCGGCCGGCCCTCCTAGAGTCTTTTTACTGACGGTCCGAAAAGTCCCTTGCCTTACGGTTCATGCCCGCCCCTCCGAACTTTTCCCCCTACTTGTACTTCCGTTCGCCCGCGGTTTCCAGGGCTTTAGCCTCTTTTTCTCCCAACCCCTGGTGTGAACGACAAGTACCCGGTCTTAATCGGTGGACCCCCTACACGGCCTTTTTCTTCCTGCGGATCTTTTTCGCTGGCAAGAAGATGTATGCCCATACACCCTATATACAGGAACCGCACCATTCTTTATTGCTTCTCAACCGCGGGAATTTTTAGCGTACGGTTTCCTGTTCCCAGTGACCAATTCCCTTCGCCCGACGAGTGCCGCGGGAGTCCTACTCTTTCCCCCGGCTTGACTAAGTTATCGAAATACTCTTCTTTGGTTTTTCTTGTTTTAGGTGACCCCTCTACTCTTACGGGTACAAAGAGGTCTGATATCGGGGTATGAACGACCTTGGGCTCCGACGCCCCGGAGATTTACTCATTGAGGTCTCTTCTCTCCTCGTCCCCTTCCTTTTTTGATTTTCTGAATGAATACGCTATCCCTCAAACCTTGAGGGAGGAGCCGTATGTTACGCCGCTTGAGATAGGTGGGTTCCGTTTTTACTCTTCTCCGGGAGTGATCGGAGGGATGATCTTTAGCTTCTCGAGTTCAAGGTAGACATGCACCCTTTCTTTATTCCCTGGGTTTACTGTTGCGGTCGTCAAACGTAAACGAGCCGTGGGATTTGCTAAGGTCATAGGCTTGAGGATTATTTGGCTGTGCCTTCCAAGATTTTTCCTCTTTTACGGCACTTCTCTCCTCTGAGGTTACCCTCACTAGGAAGTCGCTCTAGCTTGGATGACGGATCTCGGACCTGGCTTCACGGGATGTTTCGGCGAGCTGGAGTTCGAGTTCCCTTCTTTTCTTACTTCTTTTGCTTGCCTTCCCCCTCCCCCCTAAAGAAGGTAAAGTTCTCTTGAACTGAACTAAGCAGAGAAAAGAGGCGCGGAGACGGGAGAGAGTGGTCCATCCTAATTTTAATAACCTCAGTTTTCTTTTTTTAGATTCTTTTTTTTATGCCCTCTTTTCCACCGAAAATTTCCCTTATGAAGACCCAGACCGGTTCTTTTCCTCCTGGTTTCTATGAACAGTATGCGGAGGCCCAAGGGCTTCCCAGCGGAAACCAAAGACTGCCCTCTCCTCAATTTCATCCGTGTCCCCCCCAAGACCACTTTAACCTAAGGAAGGGAGAAGTACCCGGATCTTAGTCTTTTAACTTCCGGTAAAGTGTAAGGGGCCATCCCGTCTCTATTTCTATTTTCCTTCCTACCAGAATTGATCACAAAAGTCTCCCTCAGACTTAACCCTGACCCAGCCAAGACATCAACGTTCTGGTGGCCCCCACCTGCTAGGGAAGGTGAATTTCCGCCACCTCACCCACCCACCCCCCTTCCATAATCCCAAGGTCCTTTCTTGCAGTCCAAAGTTTTGACATTCTTCCTCCACAGGAAGCCCCAAATAGTTTTTACGCCCGTGCGCATTTGAGGGCCTTAAAGAGCAACCCAAAAACTCCAAGAAGGCACCTTTTTTTTCTTCACAATTTTCAACCCTCCCCAGTCCGGGTTGTTTTGTGTCCCTCTTTTCTCTGGAGATTACATTACCGCCTGCCCGGCGATAACCCACATTCAGGACTGTCCCCAGTCTCTTTTTCTTAAGATTTCCGTAAGGCCCCATTTTATCCCCATGTTATCCCCCACCCTCTCTACTCACCGGTTTAACCCGGTAGTAGGTCCTTATCGACTAATGGAAACGTAGCCCTTCATTTTTCCCTTCCTTGCTTTTTCTTTCGGTCCGACCCCCTCTTTCCAAACAGGTGAAGGGGAACCCGTTATGTATACACTGAATTCACCTTCCCCCAGACCGCTCCGGCCAGGTTCTTCTCTCCCTTCCCCCCATCACACACGACTGGGGTGTCTTTTCGCATTTTTTTAGTTCCTTGCCAGACATTAGTCTTCCCAGTTTCCCGCAAGATACCGCCGCTCCGTGGTCAGTATATGGTACGAGTATTGTTGTATCTCGTCCTTGTTCGAGTCCACCAAGGTCTTTCGAACCCCTTGCGCGCCCCCTTTCCCGGAAGTGATCTCCCTAACGACACCCCCGCCCCCGTTCGCGTCTTCACACCCTCGCACTTACTATTTCCCTTTGGCTCGGTCCTTCCATTGACCCTGCCCTCTCCCCGCATTTGACTGCTCTTGAAAATAGGTTAACCTCCCCCGGACGCTTCCGCTGCTCCCGCTCTCCGCCGCGGCCGGTTTCTACAGTCGCTGAACATGTAGGATATCACCAAGATTGCCCTAAGCTTGCCGGATCTGGACCTTCCTTTATCCCCCCCTTCCTCTATCTTCTTATCTTGAGATGATTCCCCCCCCCCCCTCTTTTGAAAACCCCCTTCCGTTGCTTCAAGAATCCCGACGCCTGGAGAAGAGTAGAGGAGTGAAGTCGATGTAGATATCGACGGATATCTGAACGGGTGTTATTCCAGGCACCTGCAGTTCTTTTGACTTCTCACCGTTCTTGCGATGTCTTCTCCCTTTTCACGCACCAGACCTCCCTATCTACGGAACCCTTTTTATGGCGGCCAGGTTTTCGCTACACTGCCCCTTTTTTCTTGAGTTACTTTTGTTTTTTTTTCGGTTCTGTAGCCCCACTTAGAACCGTGCCCCCCCCTTCCAAGAACATTGCCTTCCCCCTCCCCCTCCCCCCTCTCCGAGGAACCCAAACAGGATCCGCCACCGTCGTCCGTGGTTATAGCCCTAGTCCCCTTAGACTCAGCGTGCGCTTCCCTTCAAGCGGTCCTCCCCTCTGAAATCAAATTTCCCCCTTCCACCTTTTCCCTTTAAGAGGTAAACGTTGTGAATTTTGCCCTCCGTTTTCAGACTGCAACCTTGAAGTGAACCAGGCCTGATCTGGAACAACAGTTTTCGCGCCTCTCAGCCTCAGTCACCCCCCCCTTCTTTCCTCCCCCCGGTTCAATTCTTTCTAAGCGGTTTTCTCCATATTGGCGCGTAAGATAACCTAGGGCATGCGGAGAGCAGCCGCCATATCTTGGGTGTCCTGCCGGACACCCTCTCCCGGGTGCCTCCCCCTAATCTTTTTTGTCATGCCCTTTTTGGGCCCCCTCTAAAAACGAAGGAGTGATCCTAATCTTCGGGCCCACCTCTGATACGAGCGCGTCCACCTCCGTTCAATTATCCCTAGAACGTTCACCTTTTCCCTTTCCCTTTCAAAGAACCAGTAGCTAGCTTTTCTCTTCTTCCCCCGCGTTCAAGAAGACCCCACCCACCGCAAACGCTCCCTATCAGTTTTTTCGAGACGGGACCGGACCTTGCACCTACTTTGCTATCTTCTTCTACCCAGCAACTCCTCGATTTCATCTCGTGCACGCTGGCCTTGACCCCCCCCGCCTTCAGGAGCCGGCGGAAGGAAGATGTTCTGTTTTTCTTCTGCTTTTTGGATTTATGTGTCAAGTACATTCCTTCCGGCGTCTCCCCTCGGGGCTCAGTACCCCCTCTTCCCCTCCCTAGGCATATTAAGCAGTGCCTCAGGGAAGGCTCTCGCCCTGTCTCCTGATGACCTGTTTTTTATACCAGCGAGTCAAACACTTTGGTGCTGCCCGGCAGTAGGTCCTTTCCGCCTCCTATTGGTTTTGATATCCTTTAAATTTCTACCTCCTTTGTTTTCATCTCTACCTCCAAGTCAAAGCTGGCGTAAATGTTCGACGTTAGAATCCGGTTGCTCCAACCCCCCTCTTTGTCCATCATCGAGACGGGATTTTAGTCTTAGCCGAGAACAGATGAATGCCTTTTTTCCTTTCTGGTTCTCCGGAAGAGTAGCGGGGTCGAGGCGGAGGCCACGCCCTAATCCCTCAAGGACGGCGTCAGTTTTTCACATGTTGTCCCAAGGTCCTCCCCCCGGAAGTCCGTCGAAAAACGCGAAGCGCCGAATCGCGTCCCAGCGGTTGCACTTATTTCGAGGATTTTTGATGGGGGGAAGGCCTCCTTCCAACAGATTTTTTTCCCTTCAGTTTCCCGTTCTTCTTCTACCAGCGGATAACGCGGCTTGCGGCTAGTGTCTCTAGCTACGATAGCGACATGCTTTCTTTACCTGGCGATTTTGAAACTCTTCTCTCTATTGGATAATGGAAGGATGACTTAGTTTCCTTTGATACGCTCTCTGTTATCCCCGAGAGGGAATTTAGAGATGCCCTGTCTCTCCTACATGAGGGTCAATGGTCTCCAGCATAAACCTCTTCTTTCTGGTCTAGGACTTGCTTGCAGGTTTGCAGTAGACCGAGCCCAAACTCCCTAGGAGATATTATGAGAAGAACACGGCAGAACAGCGCTTCCTGAGTCTTCGCTTCCTCCCCCCTCTTTTCCCCCCACCCCCCGCAGCCTTGGACATGGGTGGGAAGACGGGCGCCACGCCTGTGGATTTTCTTGGGCGTTTCCGTTTTCAAAACAGGGCTCTTTCTGCAACTTCTCTCATCAGGTGACCTCTTCATGACGTAGAAAGGTGAATTGATGTTGTGGTGGTTTATCCGCGTTCCTGGGCGGAAAGACTCCCCCCAGCGCCAATATAGCCCTTCCTCACATCCTTTCTTTTTTATAGGTGGATTGGGAGAATCTCTCTTTTTCCTTTTGCCCAGTCCAGTTGACAGTGGAAAAGTTAGTTACGCCCTCACCGAGAATAACCAAACATTTCCTCCCCACCTTGCAGTTTTTCCCCGAGACTTCCCACGCTTGGCCGACCCCCACACTTTCTTTTTTTTTTTTCCCCCCTCTTGGAGTAGAGAGTTATCGACTCAGACGGTGATCACGTCAAGGACTAGGAGGGTCTAACCCCTTTCATCATTCTTCCTTTGTCTTTGATGTTTTTTTTTTTTGGTTCCTCTTACCGAATATCCTCACATTTCCCATGTATGACCCTAGTGTCTTCGGGGACCCAGTGATTTTGTTTCCCTTGAAGACTTTTAACAGACCCCTTTTTCGTGCCCTCCCTGATTTCTAAGCCTGGGGACTACAGTTAAATCCGCCGGCATCTTACTGAAGCCTAATGCCGGATTTTTTTATCCTTTTTCTGGGAGAAGTCATCTTCCTTCTTCGCTCCTAGTTTTAGCCCGCCCCCCCCTGAAGTTTTAACCCCGTTATGTTTCTGATCAAGGCAACTGACTCTTTCAACCTGAAGGACGTATATGGTCCCCCTTTCCCAATGTAGTTACTCTTATTCTTGCCTCGAGCCTCTCATTCCCCCTCCTTGTTCCTGCGCCTCAAGTAGGGACCGGCTTCGATGGTTCGACAACCTGGTGGACGACTTTACCGGACCGCCATGGAGATAAACACCCCTTTCTTCCTTCCAGGTTTTTTACCCAATATACTCCATTTCCGGAGGATATGTCCTTGAGAATGGAACCCGATCGGAACCACCTTTCCCCCAATCCTTCCAAAATTCCCGGTCACCCCTTCGGTGGGTCTTTGCAAGAGCACGCGCGTTCCTTGGGTCTCTGTACTGGGGAGGGTCTTCCGTGTAAATCCATCCCTTCTGCGCCTCAAGCCCCTTTGGTCCCTTGCTTGCCGCCCCCGCCCCCGCGAATTTGGAACCAGACTTGAGCACGTTCTCTCATCTAGTTACTTACTTTGACCCTAGACCCCCTCGTACTTGGCAACCGGGCGTAGGGGCGACGTCGAGGTGCCCTTCGGATAGGCTCACTTGAGTGTCCTTATTTAGTTTTCCCTTGCTAGCAGGTCAAGGACTCATGATGAATAACTTTCCTCAGTTACCCTCCCCCCAACTTCTTTTGCTGGGGTCACTTCTTTCAAGAATCTTCCCGGCTGGCCTTGGGTGGCGTTGGGCTTTACGAGGCGTGAGGGATGCTCTCGGTAGAGTTTAAGTTTGGACTTCAATGACCTTTTCCGCCTTTTTCCCCCTTTTGTGTTGCGTTGTTTTTTTGTTGGCGTTTTGTCTTCCCATTTCCCCCGGCCCACGGTGCTTACCCGTGGGTTTGAGGGGTCGGGCCTATGCTGGATTACGTTCTTGGAGAGGTCATTCCACGGGGTAGAGTTCAGGCCCTCCGCTCTTAGAGTCTGGAACACGCCCCAAGAAGTAGCTTAATAGCTGTGAAGTTTTTTTGAGCTGCGACCCCTTTTTACGAGACAGGGGTGAAAGGCGTGTGCTGAGGAGGAGGGCTGTTTTTTTCAACTTCTTGGATTGGAAAGTTGAATGAGCATCCTGTTCATGGCAGCTCGTTCCCTCCAGACCAGCCCTCTCCCCCTTTTCGGCGTGGCGAAGGTCCTTTTACGGGTGCGAATCCACCGATCTCCTCTTTTTTCTCTTGTTGTGTGATCTCTTTTTCTTTCCCAAGACTTCCCCCCGGTCCACGGTCCCAAGAATCACTCACCCAGGGGCTCTGAGGTTCTCCCGGGAGCCGTCCGCTGCGATTCAGGTCCCTACCAGCTTGACAAACAGACCCTCAGGACCTTTCTCCTCTTAGCAACCGGGAGGTTCCAACACCTGTTCTCGCCATGTTGTTAGACTGTCCCCTTTCAGACAGTGACCTTTTCGCGATCAGACGTCATTTAGTCGGGATCGCGTATTTTGACGTAACTCCCCCAGTTGCCCTTTTCCCCCAGTCCCATCAGAAAGTCCCCATTCCCAGTCAGAGAAGGGCCCCATGTCCCCACCGGCTCGGCCGTTTAATGTCCGTCCCCCTCAAAAATGCTTACCCTACCAGGTCATTGATTTCGTCCAGAGGAAGACTTCTACCGAGCCTCCCCACGACAGGGCACGCCCCGGCATAGATTGTAAACTCGTCAAACCCCCAGCCTTCACGCCGGGCCATCCCGTGAGGTCCCCAGCCTCTGAGGGTTTGGGGTAAAGCGTGTAGTACCTTAAGAATCAAGGATGATTATTCTAGACTGAATAGAAGAGAATGATAATAGTGCGGCCGTTTCGATCCTAAGGGTTTCACCGCGCCGGCCAGATAAGACCCCGTGCAAGGCAGCTGTCTCAGTTCCAGCTACCCGCACTCTATGGATTCTAAAGTAGAAGTCCCCCTTTAACGGGGGGATGGCTGAGAACCCCCAAGGTGCCGCGGGTCCTGGATTCTGTAACTTTTACGAACCTTCCCTCCGAACCTTCCTCGGGTCTAATGCCTAAAAAACTGTTCGAAGGACATCTGTTCAAGTTCTCTAGGTATTTCCTCCCCTCGTCTGCGTACTTTTGATTCCCTCTCGAGAGTAAGTTTCCCTTTATTTTATTGTCACCCATATTGTTTACCTGTTGTATTCCGAATGGTTCTTTTCACACTCGTGTTCTACCAAAGCATCTCCCCCCTGGTCCCCCTACTTGGTCTTCGAAGAACGACAATTCGGTGCACGTCGATCCCTCGGGAACCCCCCCGGATTCGCCCCCTTTCACGTGACGGGATCCTTTTTTTCCTGCCCTTGCCTTACCGCGTTGCTCCTTTGCTGAATACGGGACCCCAGAGTTTTTTTAAGTTTTCGAGTGATTCCGAGCAGCAGTCGGTTTCGCCCTCCTTCTATCTAGCCCTTCTCCCCGCACCGTCCTCTTCCCCTCGTAACCCTTATCCCCAGGAGTTTAGACCCCCTTATGTTTTCTTGGGTCAGTCCGACTCTGTCAAAACGTCCTTTTTAACCCCCTCGCCGTGCCGTCGCTCTCTCCGCGCCGGACTACGTTCATTGATTTGCCCCCTCTAGTCTTTTCTGTAGCGAAAATACCGCAGCTGATGCGGTCCCCGTTTCGCCCCCCTTCCACTGCCTGTTGACCTTGATCCCCGCTCTTACGAATGGATGCGAACTCAAGAGAATGAATCCCAGAGGCCACCTCTGCCCGCCTGTTTTTTTCTTCTCCTTCAACCTGGTCTTGTTTCTTCTTACTTTTGGTTAGTCGTCGTGATGGCTTCCCAGCGAAGACGGCCGACTGTGCGTCCGCCTCCATCTATCAAAAACGACCCCGGACCTCCCCCCCCCCTGGACTCCCTCTGGTATCTCATCTTTCCGGCGTGTCATGTGCATCTCCGGACTACCAAACGATCATTAGGTCTTCCTCCTCTTCCCCTCTCCAAGGGACCGTGGTCTTCCTGAGCCCCTTTTTCGCTTCCCCCTTCCGCTGCTCGTGCCCCATCCACCAGGAGGGTTCTAGATTTGGCTCACATTCTTACCCGTTCATTCCCAAAGGTACAGCTTTCTCAGGTGCAGGTGTGACTCCCTTTCTCGCACCCCTCAAAGCGTTTGTTTTCGGAGGCCCTTAGTTACAGGCCGTCCTTTCAGTCTTCTTTTGGCCTTCGCCGGCAAACCGGCCTACCGAATGGCTGACCAGGGGCGGGCAAAAGGGACTCTGGCCCCGCAGTGTCTATTTTTCAAGTCCTCTAGGCCATCCCCCCCCAATATATTTTGAACGAGCCCCATAATATCTTACGCCCTTCAATATAAAAACTGTCAACTTACTTTCATAGCCTGCAAGTCAAAGCAGTCACAACCCTACCTAGTTTTTCTTCAAAATCCCCGAAGCCCCGGGACCCCTCTGGATATTCTCTAAGCAGACTTTACCCTACTTTCAAAGCACTCCTGAAGAGGATGACCGCCCCCACTACTATCTTTCTCCAGTCTCCAACACCTGCGTCATTAGTCGCAGAGAGAGGTAGTTTTCTTGGAAGAGTTAGAAGTACTGAACTGGTAGGTGGCGGTTACCAGGTGACACATTCCGCTCCCGGTGGGCGTTTCTGAGTCAGCCCCATAAAGAACTTTAGTTAGATAGCCCTCATCCTTTCCTTGGACCTGGCCCCCTTCGGCCTTTCCCAGGTTCTTAATGAGGCCGTGGTGACAAGTCGGTTCGACCCCTGCGGAATGCAGAGTAGTGTGAAGTTTACCAAGTGGTGTTTCTTCTCTCTCTTTCTCACCCCTCGTTTTTTTTTTTTTCGATCTTATCCAGCCCTTTCTTTTCGCACTGCCCCAGTATTGAGTGCCGACGCTTTGTTATATTCTTTCAATCCTTTTGACTCCCCCACCTTCTTCTTGGCTCCCTGACGGAATGGAACCCATAGGGCGCTCGGGAAGCCTCTTTCGGGGTGGGCAGACCAGAGACAGCCCCGAACGGACTTCTTCCCTTGAAAAGTTCACCCGCCCTAACTAGACTTCTAAACAGCTTTTTCGCCATCCCGTCTCCCCCCTCGAAGACCGGCTCTCCATCGTTCCACTGTTATGATCGACACTTTGGTAAGAATGTTCCCCAAACATGTGGAACTTCCCGCGAACTTCTTCCCGAAGCGTGATCCCGGCGCGGTGGCCCGGTCTTCTTGGACCGCGTTCTAGAGTACCACTGCGTTATTATTGCTCATGAAACCTCTTGTGGACCGCGTTTTATAGGGACATAATCTCATGGCGATCTTAATGTCTCCTCTGCTCGTTGTCTCCCATTCACGAGGCGAATCTCTGATGAATGCTTCAAGTTACTCGGTGAACAGAGTCAAACTGGTGCCAAGTCCCCGCAGTACACGATTCGAGTTCGGAACGGGTTAGGTTGGGTCACCCCTTATGACTCAGGCCACCACCCGAGATCTTGACGTCCTGCTCTGGAACCGGCGCCGGAAAAAAACGCCTTTTTCCTAGTGGGCTTAGATTGATCCCTATGTTTCCCCCCCCACCCCTTAAGCCATGGACCGGGCATGGGCTGGTTCTTTACTGGATTTGTAATTACTCACGTCTTCGATACTCTTTTCTTGCCACCTAGCGGAGGCCTTGCTCACCACTTTTAGGTCCGTTTCCACTTTTTTCAGCCTCGTTTCAGAGTCAGGCAGAGTTGTTTTAAACCCTGAATGGTCTTTCGCGTTTTTTTTTGGGAGTCTATCTTTCGGGCACGCTTACCATCCCGCCCCCTCCTTCCTATCCCCATGTCTATCTTCGGGTGGCCCGTCCGGGGTTCCCTTTTGAAATCGTAGGGGTTGAGGCAGCAAGTTCGAAGGTGTCTTCTTCTTCAGCCCTCAGACTCTCACCAAAGCAATTACCTACTGGGTAAGGTGTCCCCCGGAGAACACTCTTGCCACAACTTGTGGAACGCTGGTGATAGTTCTTTTTTTACTAATACCCCTAGAGAAGAGGTGATCCCAGCCACCCTTCTGTCATTTTTTTCCCCCCCGAGCATCTTACCCCTTGAGGCTTTAAGTCCAGCCGATTCCCTCTGCCTCAATGAACCCTTTCTTTCCGAGACGCGTCGTTGCAAATCCTCCCCTTACCCCGAAAGTCTTTGCAAGCTTAGAGAGAGCCTTTATCAGTTTTTCATAACCGGAGCTGTTAACTACCCTGAATCAGGGTACGGTGACGCTCGCCGGATCCCCGCTATCATCCGTTTCTGGAAAAGGCCTGAATGCATCGCAGCAATGTCCTCGCCAACCCAGCAGGTTCCCGTCCTGTAGATCCTTCGGACGGCAGTCTCGAGTCAGTCAATTGCAAGACCCCCGGTCCTATAAATGAGAAGGCCGGCTGATGTGAACAGCCACCTCCCCTTTACTGAATGTTTTCTCGATCCCTTCTGTTTTCCTTGCCGGGCGACAAGGCCATGTTTCCCACGACACGGCCCCCTTCTTCACACCCTTTACTCTTTGGACGCTCCCGGCCACGTTTGGCGGATCGTTTCCTTTTCCTGTTGCGTTGGAGGCAAATACGAATGTACCTGACGCCCGTTTCATATTAGTTTTTTCCTTTTTTTTTGTCTTGGGGCTCCCGCGGGGGCCGGTGGATTACGGCATGGCTTCCGTGGCACCTTTCCTCCAGGGTCTCGTTCCAAGGTGGGTACCTTAGTGGAAAAGCCGAGCTCAGGTCACGCTTCCCCTCCTTATAGCCCCTCTAAGTTCGGATAAGTGGCCGCTCCCCCGCTTTTGTGAAAAACTGGTGGATTTATTCCCCCTTCTGCTGTCAATTAGGATTCATTCCCCCTCAAGCAATGGACGGCGCTTTTCCCAGTTCTCCTCAGCAGTCCTCGATGATTCAGCTCTACTACTCCTGACCTAACCCGGATGTTGGGGTTTTTTTACGTGAAGATTGAAAGACGTGTAGATTTGGTTTTCCTTCCTAATCACCTTCGCTTCTTGCCTCCTGAGGGTGAGACGGTAGAGTCTCACTCTTTGCATGCCCATGACGGGAGGTATGCCCCTCGTTCGGTGATTGTGGCAACCTTTAACTTCGAGCAGGTTTTTCCCAGAGCCGTGTTCTTTTCGCGGTTGCGGGATCCCCTGTAGATGCTTCAGAACGGCAAGATGGGGGCTCGTTAATAAAAGATCCCCCATCATCTTTCTGACACCGTCCCCCCCTTACAGTCCGAGCTCCTTCATGACTCCCGAGCGGCGGAAATGGCCGTCTAGACCAGTGTTTGAGTGAAATTTTTTTTCTTTAGTGTCTCTTGACGTCGTTCCTGTCACGCTGGAGGACGTTTCATGCCCGACGGTGTAAAGGAACTCAAGCAGGGACGCGTTAACCCAGTAGGAGTTCTTAGTTTTTTCCTTGCGCCCTCTTTACACACCGATCGTCCTCTATTTAGAATTTTTGTCTTTTTCTATAGCTCTTGTGGATGCCACTCCTTTTACAAAGGAAACTGGTCTTCTTACGGTTCACTGGGATAGGAGGTCAGTTCAGATAGTGCAGCTTTCCTACGAAGGGACGCCCAGCGTCATAAGTCTTCCCCGCGCCCCTCCCGCTACGACCGGTCACCCGCCTTTAGGTTCCCGTCTTCCAAGTAGTAGTAGCCCATTCGTCAGGTATTGGGCGTGCCCCCCCATAATCGATTGCCGGAAACTCTGACGGCCTCCCGCTGACCTCTACCCGGCCTCCAGCAGCGTCCCGGTTTTAAAGGCCCCTCCCACCCGTGTCCCCAAGGGCTCGGCCGGTGATGTGTCACCGACCCTCCCCCTGTTTCTTACAGCTTCCTTTCTGCCGTTAACTCGGGTGACTCTACCAGACCTTTCCGCCGCGGGCACGCTCGCAGCCTTTAAAGCCGTCCCCCCACCCGATCTCACGTCCGTTTTTCCCAAGTGCCAGCCGGTTTAAACCCCGCCTAAGCCGTTTTTTTGTTTCTTATTCGTAGAGATTACTCGCCTTGAAGTGCTCTTTCCGAGTAAGTTGAACCTCCCTGTCCTGGCAGCTCCGTCTTTTTCCCAGAGCCACGCCCCACAAGCCGCCGGTATCCCGTATTCTCACACCGGTTTGACCCCGTTGAATCGGTGGAGACGGTTTTTCCCCCGTAGCAGAATCGGACGATCAAGTTCGGGCCCGTCCCTGACCCAGGGAGGGAGGGCGAGTATAGATGCACCACCGTTTAATAGGCCCCCATTGGATTCCCAGGGCCCATCCCCCTGAAGATGCCTACGATCCTTCTCAGGCTTGCTCTTGCCACCCCTAACACACGAAATGTTTCTTTCCGACGTTTGCCTAAGTGGTCTGGTATTAAAATGTCTGTCCCGGCGCGACCTATCCCCCCGGGAGCCTTTTTTGTCCTCTTATCTTGCCGAGATCCAAGTTTCATCTACCAAGCTTGGCTTCAACATGAGTGTCGACCACCCGCGCGCGGTCCCAACCTGGACGGATTCAGAACGACCCCTTAGGTGAGGTCCCTTCTGTTCTCGGAGTTGACACACCCACCCTTGCTCAGGGACGATTCCGGTCGGCATTCCATTTCACAGGACCTCTCTTTAGACCGGCAGCTTCCCCCACCGGGTCCCAGCTGCCGGTTGACAGCCTCGTGATCGTAGCATCCCCCTTCGGCGCTCACCCGAACATGATTACCTCGCCTTCTATCGGCACCGGCAGCTTGCCTCGGATCCACGTATTACAACCCGGATGTAGAAATCGCTTTTCCTCTTAAGAAGATCTGCCCCCCAAGTCTGCGGAACCCAAAGTCTCTTTCCCCCGAACCTCGCTTTCTGGGGTTTCCCTGTGGTTAATGAGGAAGTCTCCCTTGGCTGTAGATCACCCTCCGAAACTTAGCAGGACCTTGGTCTCCCCACTCCCACTTCCTGTTGATATCAACCTTCGTGCTGGATCTTTTGATTTTCTTTCCGATCCCCCCCCTGAATACGCGGTACCCCGATGTCCGAGCCCATTTTCAGTTCACCTGCCCCCGTCTGAGTCCGTTGTTGAGAGTACTAGCTTCATCACGTGACAGGCCCACTGTCACCGGATGGTCAGCCGACAGATTTGTTCCACGCACGGGACTCCGACGGCGACGACTGAAGCGGTTTCTCCCGCGTGCCGGGTTTTCCCTCCTTGAACGCCCTTACTTTTTTGATCCCAGACATCACCCCCCATTTTCCCCCTGGTGAAGTCGCCTCTTCCCCCGCTTTGGCAGTCCGTTGCCCATGAACTTCCCGCACGGCGTTTGCCCCAAGGGGTTTTCTCGGTTTAAGCACCGAGGGTATCCTCTCCATCTCCCCACCGGAGGTATTGTCATCCCCTTTAGAAATCATTGGCACCGGTAGGTTTACTGTGTTTGATGGACACTGCCTGAAGCCTCATACCATAGGCTCCTCTTTGAGGTTTTCGTTCCGCGGTTCCGTCCTACAGCAGATCTCTGGTTTTACTCCGACGTTGAAACCGCCGCCCTCCTGCCCCGGTTTGATGCTGGAGGGAACCAGGTATGATGGCAGTTTTTCTTTCAGTATGCACCCTTTTCCCGTGATCACGTCCTCCCCGGCACTTCCGCTTCGTCCTTTGCCATCTCCCCCCTAGAACGCTTCAATAATTAACACGTTCCTCCCCCTGACGGTCGCAGCTTAGAGAGGCCTAAGCTAAGAAGAAAGGCGCCCCTACCCCCGGACTGGCATCACCCGACGGACGGTCCGTGCCCGCATCTGCGGCGACGAGGTTTTCTTTGACCCGCAACTCACTCCCCCACTTTCTCGACCTGGACTTCCCCTGCTCTGAGCGAGTTAAGGGCCTAGCCGGGTGTTCTGAGAGTCTTGCCTTTTTTCCATGTTGCCTTTTTCCACGCTTTTTACCCCTCTTCGGCGCCTGGATCTCCGCTACCAGCCGGCGGCCCCGCTCGACCTCCCTTACCGGGCCATTTCCCCTGCAGGCGCGCAGCCCTTTTTCCGATGATTTCCCTTTTGGTACACCAGCTCTTGCCCCCTGTTCCTGCAGCTGCACGTCCCTCCAGCCGGGG
>Ga0179593_1599320_pt1 | contig 20940 bp, 23 predicted proteins | sample CZODoug2_1_08_16_FD_185931 | JGI IMG/M metagenome (GOLD analysis project Ga0179593, IMG submission 185931) | Vadose zone soil fungal communities from Angelo Coast Range Reserve, California, USA - CZODoug2_1_08_16fungal (PacBio error correction) | ecosystem: Environmental > Terrestrial > Soil >... | reverse complement strand
CCTCCCACGATACCTGCCCCCCCCTTCTTTCTTTTTTGTCCGACTTTTACCTGGCTTCCATACACCCACCTATCCTTTGCTCACAAGATCCTTCATTCTATATGCCGTATGACCTTTCCCCTTTTGCTCGGCAGCTTTACCCTTCCCCTTCCGGGCAGTTTTTATAGTGACCGTTCTGCCCGTTTAATTTTTTTTCCCCTCAACCTCTGTCTCCTCCTTCTCTCCCTTTTGTGAAGAAAGCTGAACGGTTCCGGGTGAGCCCGGAGTATCCCGCCGGTCATTTGGCATTTCTACTTTTTTCCCACTGAACGTTGTTTTCCTCTTCCTGGTTCTTCCCTTTTTCCTTTCATATTTTCCTCACGACTTTTTTCCCCTCTCTCGCTGCTTTGTCACCGTCCTCCCGTCCCCCCGGTTCCTTAGCACGGTCCATATGTTCTAGTGCGTAACCAACCGGACGATTTTATAATATGTTCGACCTGATTTTCCCCCCCACTTTTATATTTAATTGGCATTTTTTCTAGACCAACGTATTTTTTTGGCATCCCGGTACCCGTTTCTTCTTTTATGCCTCCCGCCAGAGCGTCTCCTGCGACGCGTACTCAGTCTTCTTTTTCCGTTTATTGTCCCCCGGGTCCTTGTTACTGTAGTACCGCTTCGTTAGTCCCTGATTCGGCAAGAGTAGTCTTTTTTGTCCTCCCTCCTTCGCTTTCATTTTTATATGCCACTCCTTTTTCTTTCCTTTTGCCGGAACAAGTTTATTCTTTTGCCCAACTTTACCCGTTGGTGAAGCCCCCAGTCTAAATTCTTTTACTGTGAGACTTCCCCGCCCCATTCGTCATTTTAGAGTTGATGATTGCGTTGTTTACCTGTATCGAGTCTAAGCATTTTCGTTTTTCCCCTCTTTTGCCGACGCAGATAATTTTTACCGCAGATTTTGCCGCCGAGTCTCGACAGCCAATTTCTATCCTTTTTTTTTTTTTCCCCCTCCCCTCTCTCTCTCCCCCCCCCCCTCTTTTTCCTTCCGCACCTTGGATTCATCCTTGAACGCCAATGCGCCTCCTTTTCATTTTCTATTTCTTTACCCCATGGGCCCGATGTATTGGAGCCCCTCCTTTTGATGTTAGTCCTGACCACCCCTGTCCGATACTTTCTTTCCCTCGTTCGTTACCATCTAAGAGTCCCCCTTGTGCCACCTTGAGTGCGTTTTTTTTTCCCCCCCCCCTCGAGTAGAGTTAGGTGACGTCAGACCCCCTCCCTTTGTATGAGTCAGCCTAGACTCTGCGGTTCTCCTCATGGAGTAGATTTTGTATCCCCGACGTCCCCTTCGTCGGCCGTGGACCGGTCTTTGTTTTTCCGAGAGCGAGCAGATCCTAGACTTATTCATGGTGTCATTGTGATTTTTTCTACGTCCTTGCCGTCTAACCACACCTGGCTTTCTTCCCCCTCGCGCATACCGCTTTTCTTTATTCGCCGCAACGCTTCTGGGGAGAATTCCTACTGGTATGTCGACCTCGATCGTCTCCCCACGGGTCCTCCTGTCCACCGAAGAAGCCAGGTCTGTCTTGGAATCGGATATGAGAAGTGCTTGGTTTCCTCCGTTCGGCTGATTTTCTTCGGCCTAGCAGGCTGATGTTTTTTTGGTTTCATGATCACCCTCTCCTTCTCTGAGTACGGAGCCCTTCTTCGAGCTCCGCATCCTGATGCATTATTTCTTTAACATTCCTATTTTCGCTGGACGCGTCGACTCCCTTCGGAGGTTACGGTATTTCTTCTGGTGGCTGCGCCCCTTATCGATGTTTTCTGCGAATAATATCCCGGAAGCCGGTGACCTTGGACCACTGGAGCGATTTCGCTCGTTCTTTGTTGAGTTCCTCTCCCAATTGGCCCTTTCGATCATACGCCTTGTTTCTCCCAGAATGTTTATTCGTTCCCCTATCGCCAAGGGCCTTTTTTCCGTCATCTCGCAGCCTCCGATCGTCGGTATGAACCCCTACTCCCCACTTTCACAACCTTCGGTCCCCTTAGTTGTCTCCTTTCCGGTGAGTTTTCTATACGTCTTATTTGTCTTCTATTCCGGTTAATGGCGACCTTCCTTCGGAACCCCCAGGTGGTATTTCATCTTTGCACGAAGAACTCTCCTTTAGGATAGAGCCCTCCCACCCATTTTCCTCCTGTCTTTTTTTTGCTGATCTTGGCAGACCGTCTACAGGGGCTCTCGGTAACAGCAACGGCCGCCCCTCCTTTGCCGACGAAGTAGAAAGGAATCTTGCCCGTCAAGGACCATCTGCGCGGCACGACCTGGTCGGAATCCGCCAACTCGTTTCGGCTTTTCTGGGTCTCGTTGTGTCCTCCTGAACTGTTTCCTCTGCCGGATCGTGATGGGCGACACATTGGTACCGACCCTCGCTCTTTTCCTGTGCGTAGGACTGATTTTTCCTTTTCTCGAAGCTGGTCTCAGGAATAAAATGTCGCCCTCGTGTTTCTCTTTCGTTCCTTTGAATTGCCGTTCTGACAGTGCGTATTTCTTTCCGTTTGATGACAGAGACTTGTTTTTCTGTGTGGCGACCCCCCCCCGTCCGGTCAGGTAGTCGATGTCCCCTCTGGCTCCCATGTATTTCCTTTTTTCTTTCCCTAGGATTTTCCCTCTAGGTAGACGAAGATCTATACGTATCCCCGGTGTAGTTTTACAGGGTAGACTCTCCTCCGCCTTGCGTTGGTATTAGGTTCTCCTCATAATCTCCTCTTTTGCTTCAGGCAGCGAGACTCTTGTTCTGTTGCCGCGTCTTTCTGAACGCACAACGCCGCCTTTGTTTGTTTGGTCAGGAACTCGATTAGTGTTTCGGCGGCGTTATCGATTTGACTCCTGTAGAATGGCGCCCCCCCGTCCTTCCGTAATCACTCGCGGGTTAAGCGTTTTCTCTCTGGTCTTCAGTACCCTTCTATTTGATGAGCCACCCCTTTGGCATCCGTACTGACCTTTTTTGCTTCCGGCCAGAAGCGAGGAATTTGGCCCCTCCCGTAGAATGGTCTCGTGTCTCCTATTACACCATCCTCTCCTCCCGTTTGGTTAGTGCCGTTCTTCGTATGCACTTCTTCCTCCTTATCTCTTGCACGTGCGCCGCACCCCTAGAGCGGGCAGTAGAGTATCTCCCCAGTACCCTGTCTTTTTACGGGAATCCCCCCGCCCTCCCTTCCTCCGTTCAACACAGCTTTCCATCCCTGCAATTTTTTGATTTATTTTTTTTCCCTTTCTTTGGTGCGAGTGTAAATTCTTTTTTGATTCTCGGTTCTGTGGTTTGTTTTCTCCCTTCGACTTGCTTTTCGCGGTTCTCCTTACGAAATCCCTCCGTCCCTGGTCGTAGACGTCACGCCCCCCGTTTCCCGTCGTATTTGCCCATAGTACCACCTCCTTGTTCCCTTCCTTTGCAGGGAGACGGCATTCCTTCTCGCTTGCCGAACATTCCCCGCCCTAGATCGCCCTTCTTTTTTTCGAAGGAGTGCCATGCGTCGCTGTCAGCAACTTTTTTGGCACCGATAACCCCTTGAGGATACTCGTTCTCTAATGCACCCGCCTAGTTTTTGCTTGTAATTTATGTTTACATTGTACCCTTTTCGGCGGCGCTGTATGGCCGCTACCGTGACTTCTACTTTTCATCTGCCGGGCTTTTCGAAGGTCGATGCCGCCTAGGGACTCCTGCTCTTCGCCCTACTTTTCTCATATTCTGCATTTCACACCTGATATTCCTCTCATAAGAGGGAATGACCGCACCCTTTTCCGCGGATACATAAGACCTTCGGCTAGAGCCTTTTTTGCGCAGTGTTCAAAGTTAATTTATGTCATACCACTTCCCGCCCCCCCCCCCCCCCCCCTCCCGAGTGAGTCTTTCCTTCTTTGAGTTCCATCCGTCTCCCTCCCTCTTTTTTAGGACCCCTTTTACCCTGCTCTACTTCTGCCCAGGTTTAATTCGTCCTCCTTTTTGGTTTTGCGGATCGCTTTTCATCGGATTGCTTCAGCTCCTCTTTTTACCTGATCCACCCACGTTTTCCTGTCCTTGTTTGAGCATGCTATGGATTCTCCCCCCGGGGTAACCAGTTGTCCCCTCCGCACTAGAAGTTTCTCTCTTTTGGCAGTTACCCGTTTCCCCGATGCAAAGTCCTTGTTTCCCTCTCGGTTTCCTCCCGTGTTCCCTTATTTGTCCGACCGCCGATCTGCTCTTTTTCTCCTTAGCGGGCCGATTCAGCGCCCAAGTGTAGACTAGAGGCCAGGCACCGGTTCTCTCTCAGAAGAGATCCCTACTTGTTCGGAGGACACCTGTTGTTTTGACCCCCCTTTTTTTGAGGCATCGGCTCCCTTTTCGGCCGCATCAGTCTTCGGTATGAAATTCTTCTGGCCATGAAGGCTATGTCCCCTTCGGCACAGACCCTCTTTTCACCACCCATATTTCTCCTTCCCCGTACATTTGTTCTCCCCCTTGTCACCCCCTATTCTACTTCCGCAGCTCTTTTTATACTTTCCCCGTCTCTTCCTTGGTTAGTATTTGCACAGGCCCGAATCAATTTCTGCTTGTGATTTGTGTCCCTTACGCGGAACGCACTCCTCTGATGTATCTTCTCCCAACCTTTTCTCCCAGCTTTTCCCTCCTGGCGCTTACGTGTTGAAAGCTCTCAGCCCGTTTTAGACACTTCATTTTGGGATTGTCCGAATTCCCTTTTTTTTCTTTTCTTCTGGGTGCGGGACTTTCCCCCTGGCATTCAGGTTCGCGATTTAATTTGTCCTTTCCCGCTGTTTATTTTCACCACCATCCCGCTTCAGTTTCCTGATCAACCCTTCTCTCCCCGCTCGCATCACCCCTTAGATTTGGTTTACCTGAGTGCGATGGGTTCCTGCGGGGCAGGAATGCTTTGATTCACGGCCAGGGATGTCTTTCTCTCTCCCCATGTCAAAATGCCCTACCGCCCCCTTTCCCGTCTGTTTCTTTTCTCTTTTCCCTTTTTAATACCCAATGTACCAAATTCCCGCCCTTGCGAATCCTATTTTCAGCTAACCATGTTTCTCCAGATGCTAGTATATACCCTTCCATGGAATCCCGTCCTCCCCTCCTTCCTTTGTTTTGCATGCTTTTTAGGTAGCATCTCGGAGGACCTGAGACTCCCCCCCTTCTGAAGCATGATGGAAGATTTCGGTTATTCCTTGGAGACCTCGGGTTCTCCCCTTATCCCTCTGTCCTAAGTGCCTTAATAAAGAGCACATTCAAACCGATTAGTTTCCCCCCTTCACCCCTGAGAATCGGGATTCTTTCTCGTTGGGAGTAGACTCGCCTCTCGATAGCCCGTGCCCCCTTCCCTTCCCCTGGATAGCGGCTTGAGGCGCCTCCTGACTTCCAACCACTCCTCGCTGTTAGTCGCTGCTGCACCGCCTTTTTTTTCGGATTTCGGCCGATTTTCTTTTACACCGACTCAGGATCGAACCCTTCCACCGATTACGATGCGCTCGTCTCAATACGCCGACTTCTCATTTCCCCCCCCTCCCATTCTTTATTGACATGCCTATTCTCCTTACCTGGTCCCCCTCACCATTGCCTCTTCGTCTGTTTCTTCAACGAACCTCACCTCTACGGTCATCCCTCCCGTCGCGCTCTTTCTTCGCCTGCAAGCATCCGTTTTCTCCCCGTAAGCTCCCACGCATGGAGATTTCGAGGGAGATTTTTTTCCCTACGAGCCCCCTTTATGTCCCTTTGCTGACTTTCCTACTAGTATTTTTTCTTTCCCCCCTTTTCCTCTTCCCTTTCCGGGTCGACCTAAGATTTCCCCCCCGACCAGATAAACCCTCTCCCCCCAAATAGACCTTGCTCATACGACATAGGAGGGCGGCCGAGTTCCCTTTTGCGTCCCTTCGCTGAAGATCTGCAAGAGCTTCTCTTCGATACAATTATACCCCTTTTCTCGGCAAGTTCCTTGGGCGGATCTTCTCGATTGATCTTTTCTCTGAGCACCAGTGTGTCTCGTTGCTTCCCCTGGGAGATCAGGATAACGCACCCGGCCCTGTCCCTCCTTATAGAGAGACATTTCCCCGAACCTTCCTTCGGTAGTTTTTCTTTTTCCCCTCTTTTCTTTCGATCCAAGGTTCCCCTTATGCCGGTCGCAGGTTCCCCAGTCCCTGGATTCGAAGATTTCTTCCCCTCGGATAATCCTCTACTGTCCGCAGCTGGCTTTGCTTAGTGGCGGTTTTAGGTTCGAACCCCGCGCTACGATCCGAGATCCTCCCCTGCGTAAGTCCCGTTGGCTTTTGGCCTTTGTCGCGCCCCTAGATCGAATCAGCTTCTCGACCATACCGCTTCACCTTTGTGCCTCGGCCGGAGAAGGTCTCTAGAGCACTCAGTCCTGGCATTCCTTTCGGAAACTCCCCCCCCTTCGGCCACCACTTTTTTTTTTTGGCCGGCACTTGTCGCCCCCCCCGGCCGTTCCCAAGACTTGTTCTCCGCCGCTTCGTTACCGCCCCGCCGCAGATCTCGGTTAAAGTGCAAGTGCCCTTCTGCTCCTTTATTCTTTTCTTGATTTTTCACAGCTCTAGACCGCCGCCTGTCTCCCGCAGACTGAGATTTTTTCGCGACTTATAGGACCCTTCCCTCCGCCGGGCCCCCCCCCAAACCCCCCAGCCACTGCCCTCCCCACCTCCACTTTTGCTATGCATGACAAGTGGATTACTTCTTAATATTTCTTGTATTCGTTGGTGGGCCTTGAACGATCCCGCACTTCGATTAGGCTCAAGTTTCCCCATATTTTTTTTCGGCATTATCTTGCATCTGTATATTCATATTTGCCTTGTTTTGGCATCCTTTTCTTTTTACGCAGAGTTGCTTTTAGATAAGTTTTAATTCGGTGCTCCGTTTAGAGGCCTCTTCTTCTCTTGATTTCCTACTTCGCCCTCCTCCTCCTGCCTTTGTAGTCTCCCACTCATTTTTTTTTTCATGTCCATTTTTTCCCGACTCCTCTTTTATCCGTGATTTTTCTTTTCTTTTCTTTTTTCCCCCTGTCCCCTACTTTTCTTTTTTCCCCTCCTCCCGACTTTTTCTTCTTTCGCCGTCGTCACCTTCTTATCCGCCTTTTTCTTCTTCCCGTTTATTCAACTGTTTCTTTCTTTGTTTCTCAGTTGTTGTCTCTTTTTTTGTTTGTTTCAGTGTGTTTCCCCTCTTCTTTCTTTTCTTCTCTCTTTCAGAGAGGAATTGGTTCGCTACCATGCATTTTTCACATTGACCGAGCGTTATTCCCCCTGTCGCAAGAGTTTGGTACATGGCGCTCTCCCTCCCTCCTGTATCAATCCGCGCGGACTTCACCACTTTTCTCATCCTCCCCTCTTGAGGTCCCTTTTCTTATTTTTCGTTCTTTTCGCCGAGTGGCGCCCAGATCCCCCAGGCAGCGGCGGAAGACGGTCCCCCTTGATGATAGGACTGCGGCCCTCTCACCAGTACGCCACGAAGCCGTTTCGTTTTTCCTTAGACCGCATACCTTCTTTCTCCACTTCAGCTCACGCAACCTTTACCTCGAACGGGTCCCGAGCGCAATTTTCCCCGGTCAGGACACGAGCCGCTTCGAATCTTTGTTTCGGCGACCTGGCGCAGGCCCCCTTTTTTTTCCTCTCCCCCCCTCCCCCCCTCTCTTAAATGTCAGCCATTTTTCCGGTCTTACTAAGTTTTTTTGGACCCGCCCACGCCTTCTTTCGTTCTAGAGTTTTCTCCGCCCTGTTTTTGTTTAGCATCTCTTCTCTCAGCCGCGCGAATAAAGTCTTCCGGCGTGGAAGTACGCCATTCCTGACGACCTCCGTCGGTTTTCCCCTTTTTCGGACACGAGTCGTGGACACCCCCATATACGCCCCCCCCCTCCCTCCCTCTTCGATAGGCAACCTGTTGGCGTTTTTTTTTTTCCCAGACTCACTATCCGCCTCCGTGTGGATTATCTTTTTTTCCTGTTCCGCTTCCCTCTCCTTAGATTCACTGGACGAATATACCCCTTCCTCCCTCCCCCCTATTCTAATGCCGCTTCTTTGTGCTAGATTCGGAGGGGTGGTGTGTTGTTTTAGATGATCTTCTTCAGCGCATCATATGCTCAGCTTTCTCGACTTTTCTTTTTTTTCCGCCCTTCCGTTCTTGTGTTTTCGATTTTTGAGTTAGATCGCCTAGCCTTCTTTCCCGCTGAGACCGTACATCCGATAATTTTCTTTCTCGACCAAGGACTCAGGAACCCCCAGTAATCTGACGTCGAGGACCTCGTCGAGGTGTCGGCAGAATTTCTTCCTCGGCTTCTCATGTTACCCCCATACACCCCACAATACTTCTTTTCTCCTCCTTATGAACTCCTCTTCCTCCCCCTTCGATGAATTTGTCAAAAGTTGTTGCCGATGCTCCCCGGGGGGAGGGTCTCCCCTTTGAGTCCTCCTGTCCCGGACCATGGAATTGGTCTTTGACTGGAGGTCGTCTTCCAGACTTTCACTGTTTGAGGATTGTTCTGTTATTTCGCGCTTTTCTTTTTTGCCCTTTCGAGACGGATACTTTCCCCGGCGAGCACAACTTTTTCTCCCTTGCTCAATCATTTATCTTCACCTGACCCTGGAGCTCTTTCTAGAGCAGACTGTTCTCGGTCGTTCTTTGCAGCGACTGAGTCGAAGAGGTTATCTTTCCGTCCTTGTTACACTTGACGGTCTATGCGCTCGCGCAACACCCATGAGGTAACGGTGTGTAGCTGCTTCTTTCCCTTTTTTGTTGCACAGAACGTTCGGGCTCCCTTCCTGCTGGCGCTTTGGAATTGTTTCTTCCCCAGGGCAGCCTCGACCCCCTTTGTAGGCATGCTCTCCGTCGCCTTTTTCGCGTTCAGTTTCTGTGCCTTTTTCTTGGCTTGGTCATATTCGACATATCTGACTTTTAGCTTTTCTTGTCCCCTGTTCTCTTCGACGATGCATCTGATGTACTCCTTCGAGGTCGACGCCAATGGTGTTCCCTTTTTGCTGACCAGCTCGTGGCTCCGAGATATATCTTTTCCATGAAACATTTCCCTCTCGTGCAACGTAATTTGATTTCGCCTCGGGTTCGCCCCCTTTTTTCCTCCCCTTCGCTCCTTTGGTAGCGTCTCAAGCACCCCCTGTACTTTGGTCGGCGTTCCTTCTTCCCCACAAAAAAAACTATCCCTGAGCTCGCGAAACCCTTTCGGTCCTGCGCAGACCCTGCGGTCAACCCCCGTCCCCAGCTCTTTCCATGCTGGTACGACGTCTTTCCATCCTCCCGGCCCCTTTCCTCTGTACCTTTTCCCCGTGATGTGATTTATGCTTACGCTCCCCTGGGGAGCGAAGATAAAGGAGGTCCCCTCGTTTTTCCCCTGTCGATTCGATTGTCACCTCTTTTTGTCGTTTGCTCTTTTGGTCTGCCAGGCGACGTTTTCTTTAGCAAGCATCCCCTGCTCTCTTTGTTCGGCTCTCTTCCTTCGGATGAGCGCGTCGAATCCGTCTGTTGACCTTACACTTCCGTAGATCTCGAGGCGGGCGCCATTCCGCGGCGCTTTGACTTTTCTGTCCTTGGGCAGCGTTTTTTTCCCTTGACTGCCGGCCCCCCTCATACTTTCCCTGGCTACGCAGACCCTTTTTTCCTCTCCTTTTCACTGGATATTGCTCTAGTGCTTCCGTCGAGGACATTGCACATGAGATTTTTTGTCGATACCTATGAGGTTTGATTTCTTTCCCTATTTTAGAGCGGCCTTCCCTCGCTCCCTTGTCGCAGCCCCTTTCCCCTTTTTGTACTTCCATTAGTCGCCCCTTTCGTTTCTTATTTTTCCCGTCACTGTGTCGGTCTCACCCCCGCCCGGTCCCTCGCCTTCATTTCTGCCAGCGAAGAGCAGTTCCCCTTTCTTCTCGCGACTGTTTGACTTCTCACCCTGGATCACTGTCGGTCTAAGTCCTTTCTCTGTAAGAGAGAAGCGTATGCCCTCCTTTTTGATGATCAATGCTGCCCGGTCTCCCTTCCACAACAGGTGTGAGATCCGCTCAAGTAGAAATCCGTTTTTCCTCTCAATGGAGCCTTCCTTTCCCGAATTGCCTCATGGGCAGCGGCAACTGTTTTTCGCTAACCTCTTCCTCTCCCCGTCCTGAATCCAGACTCGCCTGCTCTTCGGGCTGACTATCGGTCACTCTCTGGATGCTGGATTAAGCCGTAAGGTTGCCGAGGTATTTGCGTGAGAAAATCCCTTTTTCTTCGCAATTATTTCTTTTCTCCTCCGCGTATGGCTGCCCTTAGTCTTGCCTTGGTTATAATGGCTTTGGTTTAACTTAGGCGGGTGGAATCGACGCTTTTCTCTGGACGTTCTGATGACTAAGAGACCCCCTTTGTGTAGTTTCGCTTGCTGAAGGTCGGCAGGTAGGAGTGCCCTCTTCTGCTCCCCCATTCCTGTAGGCTTTGGTTTTGACGTCATCCTCTGAGTTAGGGATTGAGCTGATCTCCCCCCCCTACCGCGCTGTCGGTGAACTTTTTTTCATACCAGCAAGCTTCCATGGGTTGGGGGCGGGCTAGGGAGCCCCTACTCGATGGTCCAGCAGAGATTTATGACAGCGAGAGGTTGCCCCCTCCGGGCCCGGACGTGAGCTCTCCCCCATAACGCTCCTTGGGCTTGCGTGCAGTTCTCCACCCCTCTCCCGTAGGAGTTATCTACCCCCTCGCAAAACTCCCCACCGACAGGCAGTTTAATTAACTTGCCTCCTCGACCCAGAGGTCGTTTTTTGTTTCCTTGGGGTGATTTAGGGCCCTACTTTCTCCTTTCTGTCCAGATTTTGTATGCCAGCACCAGTATTCTCCCCTCTGTCGGCCATCCTTTGAGGCAGACCTTTTCGCATGGTCTTTCCGAGGTTGTCGATTCACAAAGACTACGCTTTCCCCGTTTTTATCCCGTTCCTCTTACTCTCCTCCTTCCCTCCCGGCGCTGCTTATGCCGTCCTGCGGGTATGTAGACTTGTTGTTCCCGCTTTCCCCCGCGAGTCCCCGCATTTTGTCCGCTTTCCTCCCGCAGGCTTTTTATTTATGATTCGCCGATGCCTGTAATACCCCAGCCTTGCACCCATCTTTTTCGTGCCGCCTCTCTTTCCTTTTGGCGCCACGGCGTCTCCTCCGATGATCTGGTTGTTTCTGGTGCTGCTGGTTGAGATGATCCCATGCCTTTACGTCACCTACCCCCCCTGTCCAACCTTTCTTGTCTTTCCCCTCCGCATAGTCTATTTGTGTTACCCGCTGACGGGCTGCTGTCACCCGATCTCTCGTCCCGCTATCACCGGTTGCCTGTTCCTCTTTCCGCAGTAAGAGGGTCCCGCTTCTCCTCCAGCCCGCACGAACCCTTTTTGAGAACGGGGCTCGATATTGCCTCCCTCTTATTTCATTTGGGGGAGCACCTATCCCATGCGGTAGGGTTTGTCCGGCTCATGTCTTCCCTTCCCTGCCATTCCCCTTTTTATTTCCCCCTGCTGCTGTAGTCTGAGTCATTGGATTCCTTCGTGCGGTACGGGTTTGAGTGAAGGGCTCGCGGGAACTCTTTGCCTTTTATGCTACTCTTCCTCTTCATTTTGTTGACACCTTCGTCCTGATCTTTCATCTTCAGGACCTCAGCCCCCGGTTCTTTTCGCGCCATTTTTCCCTATTTTTTACTTGGATCGAGCGCAGACTTGGACCTTTTTTCTTATGTACGATGCGAACGCTGATCGAGTTGCCCGTCCCCCCTTTTGATTCTGATGACCGTCTTATATTCCTTTCAGTTGATACTTGACTCTTGGCTTCGCACCTCCCGAGTCCGCCTGCCCCTGCGATCCCGGCTGATTTCTCTCCTTCCTTCCATACATTGGTGTGTCGTTGCGAGCTTTCCCTTGTAGAGATGTTTCCTTTCGGGTACTGCTTCCGTTTCCCCTTCCCCTCCCTCGCCCTATAGTTGTTTTTATTGCCTCCTTTTTCTTCCTCCTTTTTTTGCCGTTCACAGATCAACTGCGCCGAGCCGTCCGGTAATTTAGACGCCGTAAGTTCCCCTTACGTGCTCCCGTTGGCATGTCTGAGGATCCGCTTGCCACCGACAGCTCGACCGCCTCCGAATACTTCTTTTGTGTTGTTTGCGAGGTCCCTGCTTTCTCCCTGACGATATACGGTTATTTTGTGCAATGAGCCTTTTTTGCTGAGCGTCCCCCGTTCTCCCGCGTCATTACATGTCCCCTGTTTCCTTTCCCCCGTACCCTTTTCCTTGTTTCCAGATAGTATGCTTCCTTTTTAAGATGGAGAGACCTTCCCTTGCCCTTAATCATTTTCATTTCTCACCTGTATCTCACCGGTGTCCTGCTGGTTTCTGCCGCCGCTTCCCCCTCTCATTGATCAGGCAGCCCTTCTTCCCTACTCTAGGACATTTCTTCCTCGTTTAACTGACTACTATTCCCCAGGACCTCCTTCCTGGCTGGCCTTGACAGGAACGTTTGGGTGCGGCCTTACTTCTCCCCCGTTTAGTTGCTCCCGTAACGCTGACCCTTAGGTTTCCACTACCCTTACCGCAGACTTTCCCCGCAACGGACCCTCCCCCGTCGTCCCCGGTATTTTACCGTGCAGCGCTCCGCTAGTGATTTTTTGGGATTTTATTCCCGGCGCGGGGTCTGGAGTACTTCTAGTTTTCCCGACATTCCTTGTTAATTCGGCCCAAGACAATGCCTCCCCCCCGTGAGCACCACGCATAGTTTACACTTTCCCCCATGCTCCTTCTGTGTGATTATTTCTAAATAGAGAATTCATTTACCTTTCTGCGTCTGCCGAATGCTGGCCCCCTCGGCATCGGGATGACAGTCCCCTCTTTCCCCTCGATTCGACTTAATAGTTTTTCCCCTGCTCCACCAAATTCAACGTGCGTGATGAACGACTCTTGAGGCTTTTTTTTCTTGGGATTTGGTCCCTTTCTTTGAGAACGCCGCAGATGCCGGTGCCGACCGAACCGGATTTCGTCTGGCGGCTACTATTGTCTCCCTCTTCCCCTCTATTTGTGGTGATTGCTCAGCTGTCCAGGTCCGCTGAGGTCGGTCTCCTTCCGTTTTTTCCCAGCCCGCCTGCATGCTGTTTGCCTTCGGTCAACGACCTCGAGGGGACCAGATGTTCCCCTCTTGCCTTCACACCTCAATCTCTTTCTCCTCTAACCCCAAGGCCGCCTCTTTGCTACCTTTTCTCTATTCTCCTAACTGCAGGAACGGCCGCCCAACAACGACCACAGGCGGTCATCAATTCGTCGACTCTACTGACACCCCTGCACCTCCGTACGCAGTTGTCTTCCCGCCCTTCTGAGATAGTTTGCGGAGGAACCTATGTGGCCCGATTCCCGCCTTTATTAGCTGCTTGAGCGTCGTCGAGGGCGGTACGCTACTCATCCCTGCCGTGTCACAAAAACTTCCATGTATACATAGCCTTTTCTCCCACTTGGATTGACCTTCTGTCTTAGCCCTCCATCGAGTTGTCGTTATGCTCTAGGGGCCAGAATTGGGCCTTCCTGCAGATGGGCCTTTGCCGAACGGCCCTTTCTCTTTTTCTAATTCGGCTCGTGACCGTGCGTGGTCGCTGCCCGTTGTGCTCTTGGCTTCTGCCGCTCCTGGTGGTCCCTTCTGGCGGGGGCGCCGGATTCATGTTTCCGACGGATGGGAGAATTTCTCCTCGCCAGACGAGGTAGTCGCCGGTATCCCAGTTTTGGTGCTTCCTCCTTCTCGTATTAAGACGCGCGGTTCGTAACGTTCGCTTATGCCTGCCCTGGCGCTTTCTTGGCTTTGTTGAGACACCGCCCTTCGATCCGCGAGTCGATTTCCTTGAAATTGGGAGCCGCGGAGCCTACGATCGAATAGAGCTCCTACATGCTTGAGGCCTCCCTCTAGCCCATCGTAGCGGCAGGTCTATTCCCTCTTCAGGTCTTCCCCAGGGTAGTTGCACCTAGTGCCTGGCAACGCCCCGCATGTTCTTCGGTAGAAGAGCCACGCCTCTTCTCCTTTCCCGTTGTGAATTTCCTTGGTCTGATTCGGTTCAAGATCCTTCTCCTGTCTCTTTACCTTCGCAGCCTGGAGGGTTCATTACCCCCCTCCTCCGATCCCCCCCCCCCCAAAGCTCCCCCTAGCACGTGAATAGATCACGATTCTCCTTCTTCTTCAGCTTCACTGCGACGATCCAGCACGTAGATGCCGCCGGCTTCCCCCCCTCACTCTTACGTTGGGTTGTACCAGAGGTTCGTCCTTCCATATTTCCTCTAAAGGGGGTTTTTAGAGGCCGCCGCCATCACGAAACTTATTTCGGTGAGTGTAGTCCCTTTCACGCGGACGTTCCTTCACCGGGACAATTCTCCTCTGACGTCAGTCGTGCCCCCTTCACTGTATGACAGGTTCCATTTGTTCGTCGAAGCATTTTCCCTACTGTCCTCACTGATCTCCCCTGTGGTGTTCCCCCCGCAGCGACGTTAACTTTTCCCGTGTTCGTTATTTATGACACCCCCCCCGAGATTCAGAAGGTTTTTCTTCGGCTTCACCCCCTTATCCTCCCCGAGGTACCCACGACTTGTTCATCATCCTTCGTCTTATCCCTTACTCCTGAGAGTCTTTTTTGAGCGAGGCGCTTGAGAGCGTGGGTCCTTCTCCCGCGATTTACCAGCTGAATTTAGTCCGCCGATCGCTGACCTCCTTCGGCAACTTCCCCCCCCCCTCTTTCTGCGCAAGGGACTCTACCCCAGCCCTCAAGAGGAATCGGATTCCCACACCTTCCGCACGAAGCTCTTCCCCCTTTTTCCTCAGAATCATCAGCCCTTTGTAGAAATGGTTGAAGCTTCTGTTGCATTTCCTCCTCAGTCGCTCCGGTTCTTGTGTATCTGAATACCTATTGTATGGTAGTCTACCTCTTCTTTTTCCCCTGACCTTCTAGATCTTCCTGCTGAGTCCTCGCATCATTCTCCCCCCCGGCGTGAAGTTTCGTATTTGACGACCTAGTAGGCCACCCGGACCGAGTCCCGGGACCGTCCCCCCCCCGCCCCCGGTGCTTCACACCACCTTGTCTCTTCTTCCCCTGTTTACTCTTTGCCCCCGGCTCTTATGTCCTGTGGAATTGTTTCCGGTCGAGAATCGTCGATCTTCTCGTCTGTAACTCCTAGAAGCTCCTCTCTGCGCTTATTTTTCCTTCTCTTCCGGGGGTTGGGGTGTATTTTAGTCGTCCGTCAGTCTTCCCCTTGCAGCATGTTCATGGCGAGCATGATGCATGTTCTCCTTTCTTCACCTCTACTCTCTTTTTTTTTTGTTCCTGATGATCCGAGTACCAGTTCTATTTCATTTCTCCCTCGCTAGCCTGGGCGATGATCCTTCCATGAGATGCACAACCCAGACCCGCCCTCCTCCCGAGTCCTCCGTCTTGTCACATAGTTAGCCCCCCTGCTCGGCTCCCCTGGAATCTCCCCGTCTTCTCAGACCCTCAACATCCCAGCACTTTTTTTTTCCCCTTCCTTTAGTGACCCCTGCTTATTCCTACCAGGTTGCCGGCTTACCTGGGTTTGATCCTTTGGCGTTGCGCCTGCCCTTTGTGAGTGTTTTTCCTTTTGAAGGGTGAAAGGCACTCGGTAATGATTTCGTTCCTACCGGGGCCCGTTCCCCGCCCTATTCATTCCCTCTTGAGTTTTCTGCCATCGTTCGCCCCGCCTGCGCGATCTCCAGTTTGTTGATCTACCACCGTCTTTCAAAATCGACGAGGACTTGTCCCCTTCCCTCCTTTTTCCCTTTTTAAATTAGTACAGATCGGTTTTTGTGGAAACTGGCGGTCGTTCTTCGCGAGATAATTTCACCGACGGTCTCGGGGTAGACTCATCGGCTCCTCATTTTTTTCTCGTCCCTGCTGCGCCCCCCGCTCGGAAAGCGGGTTAGAGGAGTACGGGCTACTCGAGCGATTTCCCTCCCTTACCGAAGGCACATTTCCCCCCTTGTCCCTGCGAGCCCGGTTCTTTGCTTGTCCCGATTCTGGTCCCCTTTGGCCGAAGGAATTTAGATTCGCAGCGCTTGGTCCCAGCCCTTTCTTTCTTGCGCCTTTCCTTTTCCGCGGCTTGGCACCCTCGTACTCCCTTCTCCGCCTGTTTGTCTTTCCCGCCGCCGAGGATAGAGGGCGACTTCCAGCGACAGGTGCCTTCGCTTCGCCAGCTCGCCCGGTGCTCGGCGCAACCCTTTCCTTTTCTTCTGGATGGCACGAAGACGTTTCGGCCGTGTGTTCTTGCTCCTGTTGGTTTCCGCGTAGCCCGATGGATTTCCCCTCCTTCCCCCATTCTGGGAGGGTTCATTCTTCTTTATTCCCCGGCGGAAGCAGTACACCCTGTCTTCCCCTGAGGCGCGGCTTCCTCGACCGCTGACGCAACTTTCTTTTTTATGCGGGCGACGACGGCTTTCCTCCTTCTTGCCCTTTTCCTCCCCCCGCTTACGTGCAGGCTCGCCACGGGATGATAGAAGAAGCAGGTGCGATTTCTGACTCTTTGGAAGCGTTTACTCCCGTTTGATTATGAGCACTTTGCTTTCTGGTCGCGGGGCGATTTTTTCCCCCCGGCCTCGGCGGATTTTTTTCCTGATCCGCCACGATTTCTTTTCGCGTGCGTACGGCAGTAGGATCGCGCTACCCAAACGTCACCCTTTCTAACCGGGGACCCGATCCTAGAGGACCTTTGATGCCCCTCCCCGGAGACGTGTGATTGCTTGGCTGGAAGATGTTCTTTTCCCTAGAGAATTTAATGACTGCCGGACTCACATGGACAGCGTGCGCATACCCCTGCCACGAATCGACGTGCATAGATCAATTCCCCTATTCCAGCCCCAGTCCCATTCCCTGCCCATTCGTTCTCCCTGCTCCTCGAGTCGATCTGAGTCCCAGAAGAAGACCATTCTCCCGTTCTTCGAACCCTCGCACTCGTTACGTGTTTCGAGCGCACCGGTTTCCGCACCTCCCCCGTGGGTCGTTACCTCCGCAAGCAACTCCTCGGACATGCTACTTTTAGAGGAGTTACTCCGCGTGTCGTATCGGCGACGGTCACCCTTCCCCAAATTGGTGATCTCAGGCGACTCTTCTTGCTGCCTCCGAGAGGCCGCCGAGGTGATGCAGCGCTTTTCGCCATCTCCAACGGGTGATATCGGCACTCAGAAACGGCCGCCACGCCTGGAGAGAAGTAGAAATTTTTCCTAGTCAGTTTCTCATCCCCGGCCATATGAATGCCCGTTCTGCCCTCTCCTTTTCTCCTCCTTCCTGGCTGAAATAGGTCTTGGCAAGCTGTGGATCAGGCCGGTTGGGCTTCTGAGCTTCTCCCCGGTACCCCCGCACTCGCGCAAGCCCCTCCTGGCCTTGCCTCGATCCTTTCCCGTCCAATCCTTTTTTTTCCGAAGTCTACGGCGGTTGTATGCAAGGAGGAGTTTGGCCAGTCATGCTGTATCTTTCCCCCTTGACGACCCGTTTTATTACCCCCTATCCCTTTGGGCCCTTTTTTTTTTGAGGACGTCCCCTGTTTTTTTTCCCAGGTAGGCGGCCTCTTTCCTGGCGTAAATGTCTCCCCTTTTTTTTGAGTATGATATGACCTAGGTGTAGGTTTGAGCCGCGAGCTCCCTCCCCCCTTGCGTGACTTCTGGTAGATACCCTCGTGCCCTTGAGGTGTATTCTTTCCCCCCAATACGCGGGTGCCCCCCGCAGCGAGAGCGACACCTCTGAGAGGTTGCACTCTGGCATGGTATGTTTGCCCTCCTACTGAGCATACTGTCTCCTCCGTGGTAGCGGCTACCGTTTACCCTTTGCGATGTTCTCGATCAATTACGAGACCAGGGCCCAGCTCGTCTCCTCTCGAAATGTTACGTGCAAGCCCGGCGCTGTTTTCGTTTCCAGCCGTCAGCTCTTAAGACTCCGCGTGAGACTTTCCGATGATGCCTATCCAGTTTTCTGAAGACGTTTAGCAGGTCCCTTTGAGTAGCCGATCACCCAGCAGAAGCCGTTTTCGTAGCCGAGCCTATCTTTTCCTTGTTCGTAGATGGGGCGTGCGTCACACCCCCCCCCCCCCATCCTCAGACGTGCGGTTTTCATCCTCTTCTTTTCCCTATTTTGGCCTGGTTTTTGAATCCGTCTCCTGAACCCGCAGATTAACCCCCCCTTCCGCGCATGCCCCCCTGGTCCCCCTGTCCTCTGACCGGCCCGGTTTTCACAGCCGACTTTTTGGGGCTTCAGCTTCGCGTTGCGCGGCCCCAAGAACCTGTTTATGAAGTCCCGCAAACACCGCCTCTTTATAAAGCTCGTCAGCCCTTTTCGCCCTGCTGATGTTATTTCGTTGAGTTCAGGATTTTCTATGATACCCGCTGCCGCTAATGATCCTTTGCTCGATCCTGTTTCCTGCAGACGGAGGTCTTTTTAGGGTGGTATCTTTCCCTCCGAAAAATATTGCTTTGTTGTTTACCCGGTCGTGACTGTTGCATTTAAGACGTATTTCCGTTAAGACCCTAGCTTACAATTTACCTGCCTGCTTAGGTTATGTGGTGCACTTCTCACCTTCTGATCCGGTACGGGCCGGGAGTCTACGGGGGTGCGTACGGGACCTCGAGCGGTCTGTCAAATCTCCACTATGAACGATGTATCTCTGATTGAAGTAGACCGTCGTTAATTCCGGATGTCACTCTCGCCACGATTCTAGCGGCGACCTCATCTACAGCTTTCAGGCACTTTTCCCGCTACGGAACCATTGCGCCTGTTAGCGTTTCTCTATTTTTTTCTTTTTTTTTATTTTTTTATTTCATTTTGTGTCTTTTTGTTTTTTTTTTTGTTTGATTTGAGCTTCCTAATGCTCGGAGTATGAGCGTTTCTTTGCGTTCCTCCCCCCCCAATCCCTCTCCTCCTTTAGGCGGCCACCCATGGTTGCACTGCTCCTACAGCAGTCCCGCCGCTGCCTTTGTTAGGTTATACCTTCCTGTTTGCCGGAGATAGAATTACTTCCTCATTTATTTGTTGTTGTTTTTTCCCCTGTGTTTTCTTTCGGACTCTAAGTTTGGCGGCGTTATGCCAGAACCACAGCCATTTCTTGAAGCTTTCCCCCCCTTTTTGATCAACTGCACGCAACTCTTTCCTCTTAAGCGTTCCGGCTCCGCGATAGCGCCAGTGTCGGGGCTTGAAGTTATTGTTATCCCCGAGTTACCCAATCCCCCTTCACCTTCCCCCGCCCCCCCATCCCCCCCCCCCCCCCCACCCCCGCCATTGGGTCCCCACCGACTCATTTTTCCCCCACGAGCATCCATGTGGATAGCCACTCCCTGCGGGAGGACCCCCTCCTTACTTCTAATTCGCTTTTACTTTGATTGAACATACTTTCCTTCTTGTCACCCCGTCCCCCTCGGCAGCTTTCTCTTGTTACCCATCCTTGATCCTTTACGCCTTTTTGTATCAGCTCCTCTTTCTCACAAGAAGCCTTCCGTTAACCCCACGCTCTATGACTTTTTGTGATGGCGACCTGTAGTTCCCCCCCGATTGGCTCCTTTATAACACGTGATTCACAGTTGTTCACATTGGGTTTGCATTTCGTTTCCTTTGCCATATCAGGACTGTCCCCTCTTTCTTTAGGATTTATCCACCGACAGGCGAAGGACCGGTGCAGATCGAGCCGAGTGACTCCAGGCGTCCCTGCTGCGTTATGCCCCTCGTCGAAGATGCTTCTGGTCCCCCCCTTTTGCCGTTCGGCCAAACTCCTTATCGACACGATAATGCTAGGCATACCATCACGAGCAGACTTCCCCTCTTTTTTATCCAACGCACGACCTCCCCACCTTACCGCGTTTCGGAAGCCGGTCGTCAGGCCCCCCTTTGTGCCAGGAGCCCTTTCCCGGATCCGCCCTTATGGTTTCTTTGGTTCCCCCTGCCGATCTCATACTGTCCCTCCCTTCTACGTGCTTCCTTCATCGGCCATCCTTCAGCTTTTTATCACCCTTATTGTACGCGCTGTAAACCTCAGTTACCCCTCCATTGGAGTCTTTTTTATCAGGAGACAATCCATCTATACTCCTCCTTCGTCTGCCAAGTATTTCCCGAGGCCTCCGGGCCTATTCTTCGTTATTGTGATTCGACTGTCTTTTTTAAGGTCTGTCCGCCCCCAGAGAACACCCCCCAGACAGCCTGGTCGTTGATCCTTGGGACTTTCCCTTCTCGGGGGCGTGTCGAGCATTAACGAAGAGACAGTTCCTTACCGAAAAGGACCCTTCGTTGGCATTAGGAATCCATCCCCCCCCCCTGGCCTTTCTCTTTTCCCCCCCTCTTCCCTTTGGATACCCCCTTCACGGCCCCTTCCCCTCCCCTTTTTCTTTTCTGTCGAGATTTTCCTGATCGACTTTTCCCCCTTATTATACTCCTTTTTTTTGCTTGTTTCCCCCCTTATGTCCACTCTCTCCCCGGGCGGACCCCCCCTTAACCCCTCAACTTTTTTAGCCCTTCTTCCTTTTCAGTCCTGACTTTTTTGAATCACTCCATTTACCCCCGTCATCAGACACATTCCCGCAGGGTGTCTGAGCTCGCGTTATACCACTATTGAATGATACTGGGTTTTGCTTTTATATTCCATCCCATTCTTTTTTCAAGCCCGTTAGGACTTTGGATCGTCTGGCCCTCCCCGTGGTCACCTCTTCCATTGCTTTCCCATTACCCAATGGATTGCTTTTTCCCCCTCTCTTTTTACGGCCCTCGCCAAATTTTTCCACGGCACTTTCCCCTCACTCCTGGTTCATTCTGCATTCTACGCTTCCGGGACTCTACCCGACAAACCATCCCTCCCATTGCCGCCAGCTAATCAGCCTTTACACACTCAGATCTCACGACCTTTTTACCTTTTTCCAAGACACGAGGAGACATAAACACCATAAGGCACGCATAACATTCTCTTTCCCCTCCC
>Ga0179593_1526855_pt1 | contig 20940 bp, 33 predicted proteins | sample CZODoug2_1_08_16_FD_185931 | JGI IMG/M metagenome (GOLD analysis project Ga0179593, IMG submission 185931) | Vadose zone soil fungal communities from Angelo Coast Range Reserve, California, USA - CZODoug2_1_08_16fungal (PacBio error correction) | ecosystem: Environmental > Terrestrial > Soil >... | reverse complement strand
TGTCCTCTTTTCCCCCCCCCCACCGGGCCCGGGCCGGTCCCCCACCTTTCGTTTGGACTTTTTTCCCCCCCCACCACGCCTTTTCTCTGCCACGGCGGTTTTTTTAGGGGTTTTTTTCTATCCTTTTTCCCTTTTTTTTTTCCTCGTGTGGCAGGGGGTCCCCCTGGAATTAAAAAAAAACCACCCCCTTTGGCTTTCCTTTTCCGGGCTCCTGGAACAATCCCGGGCTTTTTTGGGTGGCACCGCACGTTCTGCGGTTACTCTTTTCTTTTTTGACCCACACCGTTTTCTCTTTTCCACAAAAAAAAAAAACATTCCCCCCCCCCGAAGTTCCAGCCCCCCTTTTTTCAACATCCAAATGTTGGGAATGTGAGATTACCCCCCCCACCATTTTTTTCCCTCGCATTTGTCCCCTTTTCCTTTCAGTGTCTGAACCGGCCCTTGTGGATGGGAGTTGGAATTATCCCGTACCCGGGTTCCATATTTCAGGCGTTTCTTTTCTTGGAAAACTTCTTTCCCCCCCTTTTTTTTTCTTCCACGGTGCGTCTTTTGAACCTTTTTTTTTTCCTGGGTTTCCCCGGGGGCATCCCCCCTTTGTGTTTAAAAACATTTCAATTCAAGAAAAAGGTTTGGCACACGGGGGGGGGCCCCCCCCTTTTTTCAGAACCCTTTGGATTTTTTGAAACCCACCGGCGGTTTTTTGGGTTTTCCCCCCCCCAAGTTTTTAAGCTAGTGGATAAAAGTGTTCCCCCCAACCACCGTGGCCGGGCGGGAATGGCCCAAGGGAACCAAACTCCATTGGGTTCCCTTTCTTTCCCCGCCTTTAGGTGTAAAGGTGGCGGTTCAAATAAACCAAATTGCAAAACCCTGCCCTTTTTCCCACAACCCCCCTACAACAAATTGTTCGGGTTCTAACTCCCAACGCCCCTGGGCGACATTTTTTCGGGGGCATTCCCCTGGGTCGCTCCCCCCAAAAATACCTTAAAAAAGCAAACGCCCCGGCCCCAAAATTCCGTGTAAAGGCAGCTCCCCAAACCGTGGGTACCCAAAATTTCAACCATCAAGGGGGGAACTTTTTTTTGTTCTTTTTTCCTCGTTCTTTTCCCCCCCCACCTTTTCCCCTTTCCGGGTGGTTTCCTGCCCTTGGTGATCTTTGAGTACCCCCCAACATTTTTAACAAACCCTTTTGTGATCGCTATGCCTTCATCTCTTCTTTTTTACCTTTCTTTCCCTTTTTTTTGGGGAAGTCCCCTGGGTTATTTTTGCCTTCCGAATTCTTCCCAAACCCTTTTGATTGGGTAGGCACTGATAAAACATTTTTCTGCTTTTTTAGGGAAGCGATTTGGGGGGGGAATTTTTTTTTTTTTTGGATCCCCCTCCTTCCCCTTTTGTTCCCAACAAACTTCCGGTGTTTTGGGCCGGGGATTTCACTGTAGGGTGTGAGGGTGGGGGTTTTCTTTCTTTTGCAAAAATTTTGGGTAACGGTGGAGAGTTTTTTATTTGGGGGAAGTGGGGGTAACCGGGTTTTTGGGGAAAATTTTTTCCCAGTCAAGCCAGTGGCCACCCAACCCTTTGTTTCGCCCCCATTTAGTTTGATTTTTGAGTAACAATTATTTTTGGGGAGGGCTTATGAGTTCCCAACCCACATTTGGGTGGCCCCCCGACAGGGGGGTTTTTTGGTCTTGTCCTTCGGAAAGTGGTCGGTCACCTTCATCGTGGAACCTTTTTTTTTTTGGGTGGAGTTTTTCTGGCCCTCCCCAAAATTCTCGGGGCAGTTTCGTGGTGTGGGGCCGGCGATGCTAGGGCACGGGGACTGCCCTCAACTTACGGCCGTTTGTCAATTTGAACCCCACCCAGTTTTTTTCCGGGCAGTGTTAGGTGGCTTTTCTTTTTTTTCCCCCCCGGGATTTGCTGCTGGGGAAAACCTTTGGGTTGCATGGGAAAAACCCCCCCCCACCCAAATCCCCGGTTTGGGGGCCATGTTATTTTTTTTTTTTTTCAAAGGGGAAACCCCTTTCATTTGGGGGGGGTTGTTTTTTTAATGGTGGGGTGGGGGTTACGGTATTGCTCTTTGCTCGATTTTTTTTTTTCCAGGTTACGTGTCCCGGCACGGGGGGATTGCCAAAATTCCTCCCCGGGGGCCAAACACCTTTTGTCACCATGTGGCCGAACTTTTTTTTGTTTGACTTGGGAGCGGCTTTTACCAAAAAAGTTGGGTGTTCGAAAGGGCCGTGCCTTAATTTCCCGCCATTTTTTTTTGTGGGCCTGTGTTTGCCCCCCCCCAACCCCACATTTTCTTTTTTTTTGTGTGTCTTGTACGTTTAGTGCCCAGGTGGTTTTCCCGTGTCCGGTATTGTTTGGGGCCTTTCGATTAAAGGGGTTCCCAGCCGCCAGGGAACCCTGCGCAAAAAACCAAGTGCGTTTTGCCTTGAACATACTGGAAAAACCCCTAAACTTTCGGGATTTGGTTTTGTTGGGGGTGTAATGTTTGGACCCGGTGAGACCCTTCCACCTTTTTGGGGTGTGGGGCCTTTCGGTTGGTGCGGTCCCTGAGGGGCTGGCAGAGGTCATCTTTTTTTTTTTTTTGGGCCTTTTTGTTTTTTACTTCTTTTTTGTCGTAGTGGGGGGCTTTCCAACCCAACAAAACCCCTGCGCTTGGGAACATGTTGGAAAAACTGGCTTTCAAACCACAAAGGTGGTTTTTGGGTGAGTTAAGTGTCGGTCCCAAAGGGGGCCTGTTTTCGGTTTTTTTTGGGTGAACGGGCGTGGTTTTTGTGTCTCCCTTTCCTTGAACTTAACTTGTCTTTCCAGGGGGCTTAACCCCCCCCACTGAACTTTCTTTGAGGGGGTTTTGCCCTGGGTATGGGCCCCAGGGGGGGTTCTTGAAAATTTAGGTGTGAACCTCCCCCTTGGGGACCACTTTTGTAATGTGGTTTTTTGATTCCTTTGGGCTTTGGTCTGACTGATTTTGGGGTTTAGGGCCTGTTAATTTTTTTGCCTGTTTATTTGGGAAATCTTTTTTTTCCTGGGGGTCCTTTTTTTCCCAACCACCTTGTTTGGGGGTTTTTTTCACACACCAAGTTTTTTGGCTTGGGCTTTTGGGGCGTTTCATAGGCGGGTCCTTCTTCCTACCCAAAACCCACCCACCACTGGTGTGGAACCTTACCGGTTCCCATTTTTATTTTTTTTGAGAAGGGGTGAAGGGTTCCCCTCTCAAAACCCTGTTTTTGGGGGGGGGGTGGGGCCATTTGTTTTTTTTTGCGTGACGACGCAGTGTACAAAAAAAAACCAACAAGGGTTTCGAGCCCCCAAAAAATTTGGGTCGGGGGTGTGGGGTTTTTTTAATTATCGTTTGTGTTGGGTTGTGGGTGGCGGTTTTATTTCCCTTGTTTTCCCGGGATTTGGATAAATTTGGTGGCAACCAAAAAAAAACAACACAAAACTGGCCTTTAGGCAAGGCTTTTTTTCGTGTGTTTTTGTGTGCCCCCTTGCAGTATCCTCCAATTTTTTTTGTTTCGCCAACCACCCCCCCCCCCCCCCCCCCCGTTTTCCGGGTACGGCAAACCCCTTGTGTTTGAATTTTTTATTCACCTGGGCCGGGCTTTGATGTTTTGCGGCGGGCAAAAAAGCTTGATCTGTTTCCCGATTTGGTGGGTGAATATCTTGGATTTTGCCAACCTCCCCCCCCCCCCGCAGGTGCTTTTGGGAGGTTCGGGCGGGAGTGTTTTTCACAAAAAAAAAAACCCAAACACAATTTTGATTTTTAAAATGACAGGGTTCCCATTGGGGGCCCTGGAATTTTTTGCGGTTGGTTTTTTGGACAGGCTGAGATGTTTCTTTTTATAACCTTTTCTTGGGGGGAACGGCCTTATTACCCCCCAAGTTGGGAATTAGCCGGCGGGGTTGCGTGTCGTTCGCTTCAGGACACTGGGGGGGGAACCCCCCCCCCCCTTTTTTTTTCCTTGGGTCTGGGTGGAATCGATCTATTGTGGTGGGGGGCTGGGTGGGCTCCCTTGTTTTTTTTTTACTGGGACAGACATTTTTTGGCCCCAAAAAACCCCCACAACACCCAAAAAACCAAAAAACATCCGAAAGCAGTTGGGTTCTTGTCTTTTTTTGGAACATTCGGTTCCCCAAAATGGTTTTTTTTCCCCTTTTTCATCGACGTCCGTCCGGAAAAAACCAACAACAAACAACTTCGGTCCCCGGGGTTGATTTTCGTGCCGAAAAACACCCTTGACAAATCCCTTCCCTCACTCGTTTTCCCTTCTCCTCCCTGTTTTTTTTTTGTTTGCAAGGTAGTTGACTATTTTTTCGGCGTCGGGGAAAAATCCCTTCTAAAAAAAATTTGGGGGTGGGGCGGGGGGCGGATTGGAAGTCCAACTGTGTGGTGGTGTTTACCAGGGGGTTTTCCGCCGCCCCTCCTCGTTTTTCGTTGGACAAAAAAAGGGTTTTCCCCCCCCACCGATTTTTTTAAAACACCCCCCCCCTGCCAACCAACCTTTTTGAAAGCCAATTTCAGGGGCCAGGGTGTGTGGGCAACACCTCCAATCGGTTGTCCCAAGGGGGGGGGGCTGGGTTTCGTTTCTCCCCCGGCCCTGTTCCCGGCCCTTCCCAAAAACCTGTTTCTTTTAAAATTATCCGGACCTTAACAAATTGGCATTGCTTTCAACCACCCCCCCCCACACAATTCGGTGGTACTGGCACATGGTAATTTCCTAACCAAAACTTTTTTTTTTTTCAACCCCAAATTGCCCCCCGTGGGGCCTTCGCTCTCCGCGTTTTGCAGGTTGTTTCCCACGAGTAACCCCACCGATTTTTTTTTCGTTTTTCCCAGTGTGCTCAATTCAATCCCGCGGGACTGTCACAACCCAAAAAATTCCTTCATGGCCTTGTTCACCCCCCCCCAACAGGGGCAAAGGTTTGTTTCTGGGGAACTCAACTCTTTTCAAGCCGTTTTCCTTGGGCAATTTACTTTTTTTCCCCCGGATTTTTTCAAGGTCCTAGTCTTTTGTTGGGGGGGTCCTACCCAGGCTGCCAAACACCATAAACCTCCCCCCTAGTGCCCAACTTTTTCGGCAAAACCTCTCTGGTGCAAGTCCCACCAACCCCCCTTTTGGGCCCCCCCACCTTGCAAACCTTTTCGGGACCCCCTTTCTTTTTATTTTCTGGTCGTAGCAAGTGTCATTTTTTTTTGTTTTCGTTGAAACCCATCTTCCAACCGGGGCCTTTCGCCACCCAGCAGGCTTTGGCAAAAAAAAATGGTCCCCCAAACACTCGTGACCAACCTTTGGGTTTGGGCCCTCCCGTTACACCAAATCCGGTGAAGGAATGGGTGCCCCCGCCGTTTTTTGACCAAGCCCAACTACATTGTTGTCTTCATTTCCCGGCCCCTGCCCAACCCCCACCCACCCCATCCCCCTAAAATGATTTTTTTCCGCCAACCTTTTTTCGGGCCCTTTGGGTCTGCGGTTGGGCCCTTCTCCCCTGTCCCAGTTCATGTTGCTTGTGAGTGCGAAAAAACAAAACACCCCACAGTTTGGTTCGAACGGCCTTTTTCCCGGCTTTTTGCCCACCTCGATTACCCAACCCCTCTCAAAGTGTTCCTTTACTGTTTCCCCATTGGTTTTTCTCCCCAGCATAGTTTTGAACCACCACAAAACACCCTCCCCTTTTCAACAAAAAAATCGTGGCAAAAACAGCCCAATTTCGTGTGGGGTCCTTGCCGGCCCCCCGCCTTTATTGGCCACCCAAATTTTCCCCCAACCCACCGCCTGGTAAACCAGTCCATTTTGGGGGGTGGCTCAAAACAAAAAGCCTTTTCCCGGGGCCCTTTGCTTTTCTTGCGACGCTTTAATTTCCATGCAATCCCCATGACATCAACCCCACACTGGCTCCGTCGATACAAAAACTCCCCCAAACTGTTTTTTTTTGTGGCCAAACCGCCCATATGGCCTCTTTTTAAACTGGGTTCTCGCCCTTTTCCGGGCTCTGCCACCCCCCCCATTACGCTTAGCAGGCAATTCACACAATTCACTTTTTTTTTTTTTTAATTTCTCTCAAAAAACACCAAACCCATTTTGGCTTTTTTATGTCCGGTTGAAAACTCTTTTCGGTGTAACCCTTTGGCGCAACTGTACTTTTTTCCCCTTTCATCTTCGGTCTTTTTTGGGGACCCAGTTTGCAAATTTGTTCCCCTTTTTCCCCATTGTGGACACATTGTTCCCTGGGGGGGCGGTTGGGGTGCCAAACAAATACAGGTAACAGGCCAACCCCCTTAATTTTAAAATTTTCCTGGGGACAACCCCCGTGGGTCCTGGGTCCAATGTGCCCAAAATTTTCAGGGGGGTAAACTTTGATTGGTTGTCCTGTGTCGGGGACTTTTCCCCCCCCCTTTTTGAAAGCCTTTCGGTCACCCATTTCCCAACCTGTGGTGTTGCCACCTAACGGGGGCTCTGTTACTTTTAACACTTCCCCAATGGTGATGCTGTGGTTTGCCCCCCCCTCTGTCCTGTTGTTCCCCCCACCAGTCCAAAAAAAAAAACACGGCCCACTTTTTTTTTTTCCGCCACCCAAATGTTCAAAACCTGGAAACACCCAGGCCCCAAGGGTCTCCCGTCCTTCATTTTTTTTGGCCCAAGTTCTTGTCTTTTCCCAAACCCGGCCCCGGACGGTGTGGTCCCACACGTTTGCAGGGGCAATTTTCTCCCTGACAAAAAAAAAAACCAACGCACATTTTCCCCACCCCACCCCAAACGTTAATTTGGTTTGCCTTATTTTCACCACTCCCTTATTCTGCCCCGTTGGAATGGGAGGGACCCCCCCCAACCATTTACCCAACCCAGGGGCTTTTTCCCACAAAGTTAGGTTGTTTTTTTTTGGCATTGTCTTCTCCTCTTTTTCCTTTTTTTTTCCTTTCTTTCCTTCGTTTGGTTTTTTTCCGAGAATGGGGGATTAACCCCGAGTGGACTTTTGAAAAAAATGTAAATTGGTTGGGTTTCGGTTTTCCCCCCCCCCAACCGCGGTTGGGTCCGGGGTCCGGGCGTGAAGTGGCCAATTTCTCCACCAACCCGGGTTCGTTTCTGTGGGGCCTCTCTGTGGGGTTTGTCTGACAAAGAAACCTTTTTACCTTTTGGTGGCTTGTTTCCGTTGCACTTGTGGCTGCGTTTTTGAAAAAATTTCAAAACCCAGGATTGATTTTGGCGGTTTTCCTTCCGGTCGACCAATTTTTGTTGTGGGTGGGTGGCCCCCGCTTTGCCAGTTCCCCACTTCCGGCGAGATTGTCTTTTATCCCCGTTTTTTGTGACATTTTTTTTGTTTGCTGTTGCAACCAAAACAGTGCCGGGCCGGGCTTTGGGCGGTGGTTGATGAGGGTTTGGGCGGGCGGCACCCCTAAAAAATGTTTTTTGTCGCACCCTTAAGACACTAGGGGGGGGGGGTGGGGCCATTTCTTTGGCAGTTGTTTGAACTAGCGGCGGTTGGCCCTTTGACCACCTTGTGGGCCCTGGAGATCTTAAAAAAGGGGGCTTTTGCCAAAATTTTCGACTTATTTCGTTCCATTCCCCGCTTTGGTTTTTGCCAGCGGTTTCTTTTGTCGATTAATGTTTGGTGGGGGGGAACCAGGCTTTTGCCTGGAAACCCCATGGGTTGGCCCACCCCCAACGAAGGTGGGTTAAACCCCCCCCCAAGGATTGACATTGGGATTTTCATGGGATTTTTTACAATAGATATGGGAACTGGAGGGTTATTTATTTTATTGCATTTGTTGCACGTAATTTAAGGGACGACCCCACGGTTAAGGGGTTCTGCCTTGGGTGTGTTAATTTGTAAAGTTTGTGAAACCACTCCTTTTTTTGTGGAAATTTTCCTTTTGTGATTCAACATTTGCTTGAAGGTTTTGGGTTCGTTTTGTTTGGGTGCCCTGGTGGGGAGGGTTCCAAAAAAAACAAACCACACAACCACTCTCCCAATAGTTCATTTTCTCTTTGGGGGGTTTGTTCACTTTTCCCCTTTGACTTTTTTTTTCTTGAAAGGGGGGGGGGTGGACCCTTTTTTAGTCCGTCAGTGTGTTTTTTCCTCTATGTGCCTTCGGGGAGGCCAAACGTGTGGCCAGTGGATGAGCCCTTTGTTCCCTGCTTGCTTACGGAAAAACCAAAGGGGGGGGGGGGTTTTCCTCCATTCGTGCCAAAAAAGTTACAAATTTTTAAAACTTGGTTGGGTGGTGGGGGGGTGTGGTTGTACAACGGAGTTAGTGGACTACAACGGAACTGGATTGTTCAATTGTTTTCTGGTTCGGGAGGCGCCCCCCCACTGTTTGTGGGTCGTTTAACGGCGTCAAAGGCCAATTTTTGGGGATTTTTGCATTTATTTCGAGGATTTTGATGAAACCCACACTCCCTGGCTCTTGGGAAGGATTCTTGAGGGGGTTTGCGGATTTTTGTACTCCCTCGGAGTTTTTTTCACCCCAAAAAAAACAACAAACCGTTTCTCTCACGGCGTTGGTTTTCCTTCCCCCCACAAAGCGTGTTAACACACCAAAGGAACTTTTTTGTGGGCTGGTTGAAAAAAAACCCCCTTTGGTTCAACAAATTTTGTGCTTTTTTTGTGTCGGAGGTCCCTCCATGTTCGGGGTTAAAAACACCGCTCACCCCAGGAGGTGTCCAGTCCCAAAAAAAATTCCCCAAATTGGGGGAACATTTTGCTGTTGATTTCCAGGGGATTTTGGCTTTCGAAACCTCTTTGTGTTTGGGGGGGGCGGTGCCAACAAAGGTTGGGCTGGGGCCTGGCTGGTTTGTAACTGGGGGGGTACGTACGCCCCGTTTTTCCCCCAATGTGTTTCCACACCAAGTCTTGGGGTCTGTGGCGTGAAAAGGGTTTTTGGTTTTTCCGCCGTCCGTGGTGCGGGGTGTGGTGCTCCCCCCCCCCAAAAAACGGTACCCCCTTAACGGGCTGGGGTTTTGTGGCAGCCCCAGGGGTAAGGGGGGGTCACCACATTTTCCGTTGTTTCAAACATTGTTTTTGGTTTTGGGCCGACTCGTGAAAGTAGTTTGCGACCAAGTTTTTTTGGGGGTGTTTTGTTTTTTGAGGGCTGGGCGGATAATTGGGCGGGGGGTGTGTTTTGTTGTTTCAAAGAACCGATGGTTACCCCCGACATCTGGAAACCCCAACCAAAAACGGACATGTTCAGCAGCCTTGGGCGGACTTTGCTTCCTTTAATTATTGTGAAAAAAACAAACTTTTTTTCTCCTTTCTTAGGGTGGGGGGGGGGCAACAAAACCCCCCCTTGAAAATGAAGTTTTAAAGGAAACGGGGCCGGTTGGTCAATGGGTGTAAAATGTTTGGGGTTTTTCGGGATTTGGAAACCATTTTTTCACTGTGGTGCGTGCCCGCCCCAAAACCACTTCCCGGGGTGGTTGGGGGCTCGAAATTTGCGGACACGTGGTCACCAAAAACCCCAAACTTTTGGTTTTTCAACCGGGCAATTTTGAATTGGCATGGTTTGGGGTTTTCACTTTTTGGTGTGGAGGTAAGTCCTGAGGTTCATTTTTTTTTCTGGCCTTTACTTTTTGCAAAATTTTTTTTTTTTGGGGCACCTATAATGAACAAGTTTTGGTGGCTGGAAACTCGGGTGGGCCGGGTGTGGTTTCCCGTGCCCCTCGTCCTTTTCTTTCAAGACCGGGGGGCCATTTCTGGTTTCGGGACCTTGTTGCGGGTTTTTGTAAGGTCTTTCTTGGTTTTACCTCTGAGGTCCACCTCCAAAAATGTCCCCATTTTTCCGTTTCAAAGGTTTTCCGGGGACAAGCCTCTATTTTTTTTTTTTTCAATGGGTTTTTTTTTTTCAAAAGGGACATTCTCCGGAGGTGTGGACCAAAATTTTTCTGTGTCCACTGACACCCCCGTGAAACAAAAAAAAAAAAGTCCTTCTTTCCTTTTTTTTAATTCCCTCCGTTTTGGTTTGTGGGAGTTTTAGTCTTTTTTTTTTTCCGGGTTGGACATTCCCCTTTTTCTGCAGTTGTGGGGCGGCGGTTTTCTGAAAGGGGGGCCCCCTTGGTTTTTTTTTTTGGAAACCAACCAAGGGATTTTTTCTCTAACTCCCCCCCCGGTGCTTTCGGGGGGGGGTAAAAATCCCCCCCCTTTTTCTGTTCAGAGTTTCCCCCACCCAACAAGGGCCCAACCCCGGGGCCTCCACAGCCCTCCCGCCTTTTTTTCAAAAGGGTTGGAATCGCGCCTAGTTTTCGAGTAGCCGCCGGCCTTAGGATACTTTTTTCTCCGTGGCACCAAACAAACACGGTGGGTCTTTTAAAAGCCCTTTCCAAAACACGACTAAAAAAACCAAACCTTTTTTTCCAAAAAAAAACTGACACCCACCGCAACCCACCCCAATGTTTTTTGCCCAAAATGGTTTTTTTGGTTTTTCCGCGGGTTGGAAAACCTTCCAAACAGTTTTGTTTTTTCACCCCCATCCCGGTTCCGGCATTTCCGTTTCATTTGGGTGGGCTTCTGGTGGGAGTTTGTTGTGCCCAAAGGGGGAATCTTTCAGCCCCCCAAAAAATTCTTTTCAAGATCTCGCGTTATTTCCCCACAGGATCCAGGCCCCCCTTCTCAAACCCACATTTTTTTCAAGTTTTCTTTGGCACATTTTTACCCTGTTTTCAACAAAAACCGTGGGTTGCCCCGCCAAACTTTTCCGTTTTTTTACTTTCCCGCAAAACAAAAGCTTTCCTTTGCATTTCTTTTTTCCAGCCATTTTGAATTTATTTAAAGGTCTAAAGCGAAAGCCACCCCAAACCCTGCCCCCTGCCATATTTTCCGCGGACCACCCAACCAAAAAACCTTCGGCTCGTGCCCCACACAAACACATTGCTTCCAAGGGGACTTTGGGGGGGGGGGGGGGGGGACCTGTTCTTTCAGCCACATTGCCCAAGGCTTTTAGGTAGCCCATTTCAGGGACATTCCAGCTTTTCCCCCTCCTCCCAACCCCCTGCCCGCCCCCGCAAAAAGCTCCCCTGTGTTTCCACACACCCCAGCAGAAAATGATCGGGGCAAATTCAAGATACCCCTCACGGCCCCCACGGGTTTTTTTTTTTCCCGCCCCGAAAGCCCCCCTTTTTTTTGCCCGCTTTCAAAGGATTTCCTAACGGACTACAAACCCCCCCCCATCCAATGAATTTTTTCATTTTTTGGCCTTCGCGGGGGGTTCCTCCCAAAAGCGGTCTTGCGTTCCCCCGCCGGGGGTTATTTTACATATTTAAGCTTTTTCCTTGAACAACACCCCAAAGAGTGTGTCTCGGCGTTGGAAAAAAAACCAACTCTCTTTTTCACCCCATCGCCAATAGTCTTTTAATATCTTTCCAACCTCCTTGCTTTTGTGTGCCCAGAACTCGTTTTTTTTCCCCAAAACTAATTTTGCACCCCGAACCCCCAAAAAAATCGTGGGACGCTTAACAAAAAGGCAAACAAAACCCCCCCAGTTCAGGGCCCTCCCTTGTTCCCAGGCCTTTGAATTGCCATTCCGGGTTGGTGCCACCCAATGTCCCCTGTCCAAATTCAATTGATTTCCGGCCACCCTTTTTTTCTCCGAAAGCTTTTTTCCCGGGGGGGGCCTCCTGTTCCCGTTATTTCCGGACACTTCCCCCTTCAATGGTTTCCCCCTTTTACCCACTTTTGGTTGTTCTCGGCAACCCCCATTACCCGGGGAAATTTGTTTTTCCCGGCAAGTGCCATGCGGCTAGCTGGTAAAAATTTTTTCGGGGAACAAAAAAACCCCAGTCTTTGCCCCAGTCAACAATCAAAGGGGGGAATGTGGTAGTTTTTTTCACCCCACACAGGTTCCAATTTATTATCGCCACATCCTTCCTGTTACCGGGGCCCCTTGAAAAATTTCTTTGAGCCACACGTTCTCCCATGGGGTCACCCACCTTAAGCTGGGGGGGGAAACTGGGGTCAACCCTTCTTTCCCATGGCCATGGTTTTTTTCTCCCTCCCCTTTTTGTTGACATGTTCCCCGTTTTTGTTTTCATCCAGCGGTTTTCCACCAGAATCAAGCACCCACCCAAACAGTTGCGGGGTGTACAAGGCCCTTTTTCAGGGGGAAAAAACAAACGGGATTGGCGGTTCCCCGAAGCGCTCGTCACCCAAAGTCCCCCCGCTGTGGTGTGGAAAACAAAAGGAATTTTTTTGGAAAAAAACCCTTCCCACCCCCCGTTTTTTCTTTCTCCTTTTGGGGGTGGGGGGGAGACCCCATCGGTTTTCCCCCCTTACTCAACCCCCCCCCCTTGGGGCAGGGGGTTCCTCCCCCCCCCCACATATCAAAACACTCCGGAAACCACGTCCCTTTGGCGGTTGCTCGGGATTTGTTTTTCGGGCGGAGAAATTGGCGGGCAGGGGTTTCGTTAGGTTTTCCAAATTCCACCTTTTTTTCATCCCAAGGCGGGGCCCAAATTTTTCCCCAAGTGGGCCCCACACCGCTCCGCCCACCCCCCCCCCCCGGGGCCAAATTTTCACCAAACCCCCCCAATTTAGGGGGTCGGGGGGTTTCCATGTGGGGTGGGAGAAATTCGTTTTCAGCTCCGGCCACACCAACCCTTTGACGCCGTGTGGTCGGGGGTTTGAAGTTGCCACCCAACACCGCCAAAACCCCCCCCCTTGGGATGACCCTACTTCTCTTTGTCTCTCAGTATTCTCTTTGGGCTTTTCCTCCTTAATTTTCTGTTTTTGATGCAGCCGGATACTTTTTTCCTTGGGGTATCTAGTATTGGGTCCCCCTGGGAATTGGTTGGGTTTCTTTGTGTTCCATGACACCCCTCCCCCCCCCCGCTGTCGGGGCCCCTTGCGGGTAAGTGTAACCTGGAGGGTTTCATTTCCCACAACCTTGCCCCCTTAACGTTTTGTGGGGTTTAAAACTTTCCCTGGGTTTTTGGGGGAAAAAAAATAGGGGGATTTTTGATGGGGAAATTTGGGGTGCGTGGGATGGGGAATAAGTTTTTGTTTGGAGGGCAGAGGTGGTGGGTATGGTTTTCCCCGCAAAATCCGATGGTGGTTTTTACATCTTGGCTTTGGACTTTGGTTGTTGGTTACACAACAAAAAACAAAACAAAAAAAAAACAAACCGGGGACCTTTGGTGGGTAAAAAAAACGGGGTTTTTTTCCCCGTGCAGGGGTTGTTCGTGTTGGGCTGGGTTTATTTTTCGGTATTTTTTCAAACCCGAGTGTGGGCGTTTCCACCCCCCCCCCTCTGGGGGACCAAATAATTGGGTCTCTTTTTTGTTTTTTTGGGGGTACGCGTTTCGGGGGGGTGTACGTTGGGAAGGTGGCAGTTTGAATAGCAAGGTTGATTTCCCAAAACAAATTTTCCTGTTAGTGGGATGTGTCCCCCCTTTTGAATTGAATGTTTTTGTTGTGCCCCCCAGGCGGTTTTCTTGAGGGTTCTTATTTTTATTTGGCCCGGTTTCCCCAAACAAAAACCGTGACTTTTTAGTGGCACCCCTTTTTTTTTTTGGGAACAAAGGGTTTTTATTTGTTGGTGAAACTTTGTCAAGTGCTTATTATGGGGGGGACCCCCTGGTTAAAGTTTTGGGGGGGGAATTTTTTTGTTGGGCGCCGCTGGGGACGACATTACCACGGCCCAAAGGTTTTTTATTTTTTTTGGGGGCCGGGCTATACCCAAAACCCAACAACCACCCCAACCATTTTTTTTGAAGGCGAAAATTCCCTTTTATTTGTTTGGAACTTTTGTTGGCTTTTGGAATTGAAAACGGGGGTGAATGTGTGTTTTCCCGAAATTTTTTGACCAAAAAAAAAAAAACCCTGCCCCCTCCCGGGGAATTTGCGGCCCACCACCCCACCAATCCTTGTTTTGCCAACCTCTTTTGCGGACAAGAAAACTGGGGGACCAAGGTTGGTTTTTTTGCACATTAAGGCAGTGGTATTCCGGCTTTTTTTTGATTTTTGCTTTCTTTTTTGAGTTTTTTAAACCCAGATGGTTTGGGGGACATTAAAGAAAAAACCCGGTTGGAACCCAAACCAACTTGTTGGGCTGGCCCGGGGTGTTTGTTTTTTTGTAAAGAACAAACATTCCTGAAAAAAATTTCTTTGGACGGGGCCGGGGGGTGTGTGGGGGGCAGGAAAATGGACCGGCCATTCAATTGGTTCTGGAGCCGACCACTGAGTTTTTGTTGGCGGTATACCAGTTTTTTTTTTTTTTGTTTGCGTTGGGGCCCCCTTGAGCCTGATTTGTGTTACCCTTTCTAGGTCTTGGCAAAAAACCAAGCCGGCCTTGGAAGATTATGAAAGTTGGGGGGCCCGGCTGTGCCGGACATTGTTTGGAATATTTCCAACAAACCCCAAGCGAACAGGTGCGTGACAAACCGCCGTTTTTGGGTTGCGTGGTGGTTTTATTCACAGAGGTCCGGGAAGTTGTCGATAACCCTTTTCCCGGGTGAAGGGGGGAAATGACCCCTTGGATGCTTTTTTCGGGCCGCGTAGGGGGCCTGGGCGGAAAATGGACTGGGTTTCTTTGTTTGCAGTATTTCTGCTTTTCGGGTTTCAAACTAAATCTGTTTTTTGCCGTGCTGGTGCTGGTTCCAATGCCGTGGGCCTTCTTGTCTCCTCTTTGGAAAAGGGGCCCGACCTCAAATTTGTTCGGCTTTTTTTTCCCCCTTCGTTGTTTTGTTTTTTTTTTGGTTTTTGGGCGCCTGGGTTTGCGGTTTTCGGTGGGGGGGGGGGGGGTCTCCCTCCTTTTAACCAAAAAATTGTTTTTTTTGGGGTGTGGTTTTTGGGTTTTGGGGCTGGGGGGGGTGGATGAGATTTCCCCTGGCAAGGAGTCAGCTTTGGGGTGTGTCCCATTTTGGTGGCTTTTTTGGGGCCGTTAACGGGGTAGGGTTTTCCTTTGGGTCAGGGGTCCAAAATTTGACCCAAAGTGGGGGGGGGGTGGCCCAGCTTTGCTCTTTGGGGGTTTAGAAGTTTCGGCTTGGTGGGGGGGCTTGTTTTGGGGGCCCCTTTACCAACCCGGGGCTTTCGATAATTTTTTGTTTTTTCAACCAATAAACGTTTTTTTCCCCAGCAGCACAAAGACTGCGGAAAAATCGTTTTCTAAAGAATTTTCGGGCAAACCCTTTCTGGTTCTCGTTTTAAAAAAAACCTTGGCCGTTTTACTTGAATTTTTGAGTTGCTGGGTTTTCGGCTGGGAAAAAAGGTTGGGCGTTTTCTCTGGGTTAAGTACTATTTTCTTTGATTTTTTGGCTGCAAAAAAAAACACACCGGCGGCGGGGGTTTTGGAAAGGGAAAATTGCGTCGTTGGGGTTTTTACCCAAAACTAAATTACAAACCGCCCTTTTCCCATTCCATTTTGGTTTGAATTTTTGTCAAATTTTTTTGCCGGTGTTAAAAAGGGGATGAGGTTTTTTTCTTTCTATTTTGACGGGTTTTCAACCGGGGGTTATATACCCTTTGGAGGGCCGGGACATTATTTGGCTGGCGGATTTCCCTTTTTAGGTCCGGGCAGGGTTTGTGGGGGGGGGGGGGTACGGCCCACAAACACAATGGGAGTGTTTTTGCCGTGTTGTTTTTTCTTTGCTTTTGGTTTTGCTCCGGGTTGCTTTTCCTAAAAGGGGCCCAAGCCTCTGAAAAAAAACTTTTTTTTCCCGAAGCCCAAGCCTTGCCCCGCTTTCGGGTGGGGGAAAAAAAAAACAGGGCTTTTTACATGGGCTGGGGGGGACCCCGTCAGGGTTTAAAACCCCCACCAATTGGGAGTTTCCAAAAAATCGCCCTTGGATTCGGGGGGACGCGCCACCAAAAAACGTTGGGACCTTTCTTTCCCCCCTACGTTGGTTTGTTCGATTCATTTCTTTTCGTAGTTTGTAATCCCCCTTCCGAAAACTCTTCCGGGTAAGCCTTTTGGAAAAGTTCCCCGGCTTGTTTTTTTTGTCAAGGCGTCCCACAAACCCTCCGCCGCCCTGGGCGTTCTCAAAACTTTTTTTAAAACCTTTATTCCGGAGGGGTCAACCCCCCAACCCGGCACCGGGGTTCCCCCCTGCCCGGGCGTTAGTTGCAAAAATCTGATTCTTCCACAGGATGGTTGTTTTGTCGGGGGGGAGCGCTGTCTTCTCTTTCGCCCGGTTTCACCCGTTTCAAGGTTCCGGTTATCACCCACCCCACATATGCGGTAAGTTTTTTGCAATGGGGACAAGTTTTGGATTCCAAAACCCCCCATTAAATGTTGCACTGCCTGTTTTAAAATTTTTGCGGTGGTACCAACAAACAACAAAACAAACAATTGGTTTTTTTGGCCCCCCCCCCTCGCCGGGTTTTTTTTTTTTCTTTGGTTTTTTTTTTCCCACCAGCGGATTGGTTTTTTGGGCCCCAAGCATCCCCCCCCTCCAAAACCAACAACTTCCAAAGACCGCTTTGATTTCCGCTCCCCCCCCCCTTGGTCAATTTCCGCACGTCTTTCGGTGTTCACCCCCCCTTTCTCCGGGTGGGTTCCCTAGGTTTAAAACCTTCCCGTGTTTTGTTTGGGCCCTTTTCCTTTTCGGATGATTCTTTGCCCCCCCCAATGGGTGATTGCAATGTTTTTAACCTTTGGACCCAGGGATTATCAAAACGGTCTTTTGCGTTTGGGGGGGGACGGCCCCAACCCCCTTCGCCCAAAATTGTTTCGGGCACCCAAAACTTTTCGGTACCCTTCCTCGGCCTTTTCACCCCCCCAAACAATTGGGGCACACCCTTGTGGGAATTTAACATCGGCCCCCCCCTTTCCCCCTTTGGGCAAGCGGCAGGTCTGCAAAACCTTTTTCCCTCTTTTCTTCGTGCGGTGAACTGGACTTTCCCCCCACCAAAGCGGGAACATTTCGACCTTGTGGGAAAAAAACACCCCTTTCCCTGGGGAACAATGACCCCTTTTGGGGCCCCTTCACTCTTCACAAATTCCGACAGGAAAAAAACCCCCCCCTGGCCCCAATGTCTGTTGGCCTCCCCTCCCCAGTTTGCCCACCCCTGGCTTCAGTTGATTTGCATTCGTTGAAAAACTTTTCAAACCCCCCACACAGAACTTGTACCATTTCCTCCAGCAAACTCGCCGCCGCAAGATTTTATTTTCGTTTTCCCCGCCCACAAAAATTTAGTTTTTGGGATTGCGGGCCACCCAAAAAAACCCCCCCCCCCAACGTTAGTTCTGGGGTTTGTGAACCCAAAAAACCCCATCTTTAAATCCCCACACACCACTTCAAGGAACCGCCTTAATATCTTTGTCCCCCAACTGTTTGGCCCCCCTCCCCTCTTCAATTAGGTTTAAAAACCAAACCCCCCAAATTCGGGGTCACTTCCCCCCCCCCCCAAAAACCACAACTTCCCGCTGTCCCGAGTCAAAAACACTCCCCAACACGGGCCGTTCCGCCCATTGCATTGGAATGTTGCCGGGTCCATCCCCTGGGGCCCCCTTGGCAAAAAAAAAGTTACCTTTTTTTTGAATTTCCCTCAACCCTTCTTTTTTTTGCGCGCACTTTCCGGATTTCCGCTCCTTGACGATTCCTTTGGGCAAAAGCGTCCTTTTTTTTATGAAACACCCCCCCCTTTTTTGGCTTCCCCCCTTCCGCCGGTTTGGGACAAACCCCCCGGGCGACTTGTGGGTTGCCCGGTGTGCAAATTAGGGATAAGATCGATTGCAGTGTGTAGGTTTTGGATTATTTTTTTTGGCCCCCCCCCCCCCAAAAAAAAAAAAACACCCCCGGCGCTCCCCACTGTCAATACCCAATCCAACCAGGGATTCTTACCCCCACCAAGTTTTGCCAACGACTCCTTTCCCTTTCCCCCCAAATCCTTCCGTGCACACGTTTTGATCGGGTTTCCCCAATTTTTTTTTGTTTTGTCTTCCCAAGGGTTCCCCACCCTCGGGGGCTGGACCTTGGGTCCCAAACTTCTTTCATTGCAAGGGGTCTGGGGCGCCTGTTTGCCACTTTTCCCTTTGTTTCCGCCCCAAGCTTCACCCATTCACCGGCCAACAAAGGGATGGGCCCCTGCTACCAAAGCTTTTTTGTGGTTTTCCAAAAACCAAAAAAAACCTTTGGTTGCTGCCCGCGAAAATTTGGTTTGCCACCCCCCCCCGGCCCTTTTCCCCTTCAAGCGGCCAAAGACCTTTGGGCCAAATGCGACAAACCCAAACCAACGGATATTTGTTTTTTCCCTTAAACCCACCCCAAACAAAACCACCCCCCCAATTCTGGGATGCTGGGTTGGGTGACCGACCAACCTGGTTCCCCCCTCCTGGTGAACACCCCACACGCCCCAAAACCTGCGTTTTGCCCTCCCCCCACTTATTTCACCCAAATCCGGATGCAAAAACTGGGGTTCGGCTGGGCGAATTTGTCGGGAAACTGGGGGTTCCACCCAGGGATGGTTCCCAAATTTTTTTTCAAGGCCCAATTACACCACCTCCTCCAATTCCCGTCCCGTTCAGCCTGCGTACAACAAAAAACCCCAACCCACAAAAGGTTTTTCCCACCCCACGTGACCAGGTTTTTTTTTGGACTGGTGTTGGATATTCGTATGCCCCGGTAAGTTGCCAAAACAGGTTCTCCTCAAGGCCCCCCCCCAACCCCCTGAAAAAAGTTGCTTTCCCATCAAAACCCGATAGGGGGGCCTTTTAATCAACCATTTTCCCTACTCTGGTCCCTCATACCACGCCCCGGGTTTTGTTTTGGGTTCCCGGAAAGACTAAAGGGGGTCTTTTTGATGGAACTCCTGAGAGGGGTTGAACCAAAGTTTCCCGGGGGGTTTTTTGTGGGTCTTTTTGGGAAACCGGTTTCACAAGTTTTGTGGGTGAAAACCATGTTTTTGGAAAGGTGGTTTTTTTGAAGGTTAACGGGAATGGCACCACCCCCCCCCACCCCCCCCCCCCCCCCTTTGCCTGGGTTGGTTGTTGAAACCCAAAAACGGTTAAACCACCCGGGTTAGGGGGACAATTGTAGGGGTGAGGCAAATTTGGGGGGGCCCCTTGGCTTGGGTTTTTTTTTGAGCCGGGTTGTTTTTTGGTTGGGGGGGGGCGTTTTGACGTTTGACCTTCGGGGGACTATGTTTCCAGCCCCACCACCGGGCGAATTTTGCTTTCCTTCCCTTTGACTTGAAAAGTTATTGGGGTTTTGCAACGTTTGGAAAAAGGGGAGCATTTTTTTGAGGGTTTTTTTGAGGTTGGGGGTTGTTCCTTTGGGTTTGGGAAAAAAACCGAAGTTTGCGTTTTCACCTTCTCATTTTGGGGACATTTGAACTTCCTGGTTTTTTTGGTGGGGAACGTTCAGCTTTTTTGTTGCTTGGGGGGGTTTCCTTTGGGAAAGGGGGACCACCCCGGGGCGTTTCGGTAAAAAAAGGGTTTCCACCTTTCCTTGCATAGACACCAAAGATTTTGGTTTTGGGCCCCCAAGCGGGTTTTGGCTGAAGGGGGAATTTTTTTTCTGTGGGGATGGGCTGGTTTTTGGGGGGGGAACATTGTCCAAACACCTTTTTTGGTGGCCCCGGGTGGTACCCATGTGTTTTCCTGATAGGTGGAAAACCGTTCCAATTATGGGGGGGTCCCCACGGAGGGACGTCGCGCCCGACGATCAGTGCGTTCACAAGGATTGACCCTTCTTAAAGGACAAACCTTTTTGACTATCCTTGTGAAAGTGGCTGCTTGGCTTTCGGAATGGGACGCCCCCCTAGCTAGCTATACCCGCCCCGGCCTTGACACCCCCCCCCACTTCTTTTTATCCCCCTAGTCCTTTGTGTCTTCGGATGGATGCTTTTCTAACGCGGATTAAGCTGGAAACCCTGCGCGAAAAATTGTTGCATACCCCCCCATTGACCTTTCTTCGGCGTTGTACATGCCCCGGATGCATTCAATGATGCTTAAAGAGGGCTTGACGTTCCTTTCGGAAAGATTTTTGTCGATTGGGGGTTTCGATTGCTTTTCGGGGTCACCAAGCGCTGAAGTAAGATATTGAAGCGCCCCCCTTTTATTTGCCTTATTTTGTCAATCCCCTGCCTTCCGTTTCAAGAGGCCCCGGTTTTGCACTCCAGCGTTCTCCTTCAGCAGCCCTTTGAAAACGACCTTTTTCTTGCTTTTCGAGAAGTTTTTTCGGACCCCCTCTGGCTGTGTGGTTTGATTATTCCCCTTATTTGAGAGGATGGTCTCTGCCGGTTCCTTCCGTGGCATTTTAGTATTTCATTCAAGTATCCCCCCCCCTTTTTTATTTGTTTTTTCCCAAGTTTCTGGGCCTGCCCCGGGCGCTGGCGAGGTTTTTTACCCCCCCACTGATGAACTCGAGACGGATGAGACTTTGGAAGTTTCCCCCCCTTGCCCAGTAGTTGGGCCCCCATTGGGTTGTTTTATGCGAGAGCGTTCTTCGAAGGGACTTTTTTTTTTTGGTGTGTTTGGCTTCCTTACCCTTTGATATCTGTCGATGTTTCCCCAAGTCCCTCTCAGTTTGTTGCGGCCGGATGACAAGATTTCGAAACCTTTCCCCCCTTGAGTGATACCTGTGTTGATCCGGTATCCTTGGATGTCGGATGCTACTTTAGCGGATAAAGTTAGACCGTGTCTTGTCCTCCTGAACCTCCCCCCCCTCGGGGGCTGTGAGAGTCCTGCCCCCTCGCGGTTAAAAAAACTTTCCGTTCCTCCTTCTAACCTTCCTCCCCCAGGCCGGTTTGCAGTGGTTTTTGGGAGTCTGTTTCAGACCTTTTGAAGGGCCGTACCAATTTTTTCAGTTATTGCAGAGAGACGCGCTCACTCCCTGCATTCGTGAGAATCGCGGATTCTTGCTGTGTTCTGCTGGCTCCGGTTTTCCTGGTTTTACCCTGAATCAAGACCCCTTCCTTTTCCTAAGAAGTCCTCGCGTCCCGGAAAGAGGTTCACTCCTTTTTTAACTCCTTTTTCGCGCGGAGAAGAAAATTTCGGGGACTTACTCAAACGCC
>Ga0179593_1474064_pt1 | contig 20942 bp, 33 predicted proteins | sample CZODoug2_1_08_16_FD_185931 | JGI IMG/M metagenome (GOLD analysis project Ga0179593, IMG submission 185931) | Vadose zone soil fungal communities from Angelo Coast Range Reserve, California, USA - CZODoug2_1_08_16fungal (PacBio error correction) | ecosystem: Environmental > Terrestrial > Soil >... | reverse complement strand
TTGTTGTTTTGTATCGCCCGTTGTCATTCCACTTTGTTTTTCACCCCCAACATGTCCCTGCGCGACCCGGTAGGTTCCTTGTTTTGTTTCCGGACACCCTGCTGTTATACATCCCCGCTGTGCAACACTCACGCCCCTGGACCTTGACAGTCTCGGCACCTGTTCCAGTTGGGCTTTTGCTTTTACAATATGTTTTCCCCCCGAGGACTTACGTTCTGCCTTTCTTCGCTTACTTCGTTTGGACCTTTGAATCGTCCCCACCATGTTGGCTTTCTTTTTCCCCCCCATCTTGCACTGCTGTTCCGGTTTTCGCCTCTTGTGTCGACATGGAACTCAGGTTTTGATTCCACTCCCCCTCAAGTGTCCTAGCCGCTCCGACCCCCCCCCAGATGTTTTTCATGACTGCTTTGGGTCCTTTCATGTTGGATGTGCGGGTTCGGTACACAACAGGTACTGAACTTTTTGTCTGTGAGCACCCCCCTCTTACCACTTTTTGTAGACCACCCCCCTTTCTTTTTTCTGTTCAAGAGGTTCTTTGATGCATTCACGTGGTTTGCAACGTGGGAGGTTTCTATCCTTTCATTCCTGTTTGTCCCACTGCATTGCATTTTTAATGGCCCCAGGAAACCCGTGTCCCCGTTTGCCCCCCCCCCCTAAGCCCACGTTAGCTTTTATTTGCCAGCTTTTTAAAGGGTGCATTTTCGTCACGCCCCCGACCAAGAGCAAAACTATTTTTTTTCAAGAAACTCTTACGTCTGCAACTTCCCCTCGTTTGCTCGCCTTGCCCCCTTTTTTAAGGCACTCTCTTTCCCCTCTCCCCCAGTTGTGTTTGTTGTTTTTGTTTTTCCGATAATGCCTTTGGCCGGGTGCATTTCCTAGCATACGAGACATATTCATCTGTTCCAGCGCACTTTCTTTGTCAGGGTGTTGACGTTTTCTTTCGTGGGGGTCAGCTGATCGCAAGTGTACCCATACCTAGTTTTTTTTTTGAAAGAAGTGTGAGGTAGGTTGGGATTGTTTGAGTGCCTAGGGTGCCGTATGTTTTATGATTTTCCCAAGTGTCATTTGCCTGCCGCCCCCCCCACCCTCAATTTTGGCAAGTAATCTTTTATCGTTACCCCGCCGTTGTGCGTGCCCTTGCTTTGCATCCACAGGTCCCTCCGTCGTAGCATGAGATTTGGTGTTTCCCGCACAAGTCAGCTGTTTTTTCCCCTCCAAACTCCGTTTTCCCTTCACCCTTTTTTTGGTACTTCACCCAACATCCCAAGGGCAAGGAACCTCACTACAGGTGGATGCGTGCAGAAGTCGGCAACCCTTGTTCAGCTGGATTTTTTCGCCCTTCTTCAGACCATGAGGACCCACCTTCTGAGTTACCCCCCCTTTTTTCCCACGCCTGGTTTTTGGTGCCCACATAACATCGGGGGCCCCCCCCCCCCACACCTGGGGGTTTTTCTTTTCGCGTTCCCTGTATTCTTTTTTTAATTTTTTCGTCCATCTGATCCCTTGTCCTCCTGCCGACATACCTTTCTTTTCCCCAGGTGTCACCCACAACACACAAACCCTTGTGGACCAGTTCGCCACGTTTAGACCTTTCTCCCCCCTTTTGTCTCTTGTTCTGAGTTGTTGCCAAATCGGTGATGTATACTTCGTTTGTCCGGCCCCCCCCCCCCAGTACTCAACGTTCAGACTCCCCCTGGTTGCAACGTGTGGGTCCCCCTTGGGACAAACCGTCCGAGGACCACCCCCCCCCCTACGGTTTTTTTTATGTGGATTTTTGTTTTTTTTTTGACCTGGTTTCCCCGAGTTTAGAAAACTGCCCCTTCCCCAGCTTTGCTCCGAAGTGGCGGCTGTATAACATCCCCCGCCTTTACACCCGGGACTCCTCCGGAAGCGGTGGACCATCTCCCCCGTTCCTTGCCCCCCTCACTTTCGGGGCCGTATCATGCTTCCCGTTTGTACCCTGGTGTTCGTACAGTTTTCCCCGCCTTGTCCCATGGTGACGCATCCTCCATTTGCGGACCATATTCCCCCGGGGAATTTGAACCCCCCCCGCGTTAGATTGGATTTCCCTTCCGTACTCCCCCCGTAGGTCTTTCCCCCTTCCCCCGAAAATGGACTCTTCTCCCTTAGTCCCACTTGCAAGCTCGGGACCCAGGTGACACCATGATTTCAATGATGACCCCTCTTAACGACTGTTCTTGTTGTTGCCAGGATCTTTGGCGCTCACAAGGTACCCACCTTTGTCCCCTTATGATTTTTTTGGCTGAAAAATCATTTTGGGCTGTCGGACATTATCCTGTATGGCTCTTTTTCCCCACTTTTTTATTCGCTGACGGGTTCTTTGACTTTCATTGTTCCCCCCCCCCACGGCCCTTTGTTGAAGCATTTCCTCTAAGAACCACTCCTCCTGGTGGCTCCCGGAGGGTGGCTTATTTTTTTTGTGTCCCCCCCTGATGTCGGTGGTCCCTCCCTCAATGGGTGCTAAGAGCGGAAAAAGGTTCGTTTTTGTTGCGATTCGGTCGCTGCGGTTGGCGGACCCTTTATGATGTCCTTCTCCCAATTCTTTGACCTGGTGCCCCGTTTTTGCCATTTTTCGCAAAACGCTTTTCTCAATATCCATCTGGTCCCCCTTCTCCAATTTCGCTTTAATATTGAGCTCCACTTCCCTTTCCCACATTTTTTTTCACAAATGAGGGCTGTACCCCGGCAAGCAACGCTGCTGCTCGGCTCCCCTCCACCTTTTCCCGGTTTGGTTTTCCGGTTGCAATGCATTTTGGGTTTGGGTTTCTTTTCCCCAATCCTCCGCTCCGCACTACCTATTGACTCTCCCATCACTTCACCGGGATGTCTTTCAAATCTTTGGGTCCCTGGTTTTTTTCCCTTTGATTGTTACCATTTGCTCGAAAAGCCCTCTTTGGCTCGAACTGACTGGGGACCTATTTTGTGGTCCCTTTGACCTTGTTTTTTTTTTGGAACCAGTTGACGGTTGACTTTAATCCATTAAGACCCCCTTTTGTACCCCTTCTTTCGGCCCCTTGTATGTCCCGTTTGATGAAGCTGGTCCTCTAACTTTACCCCCCCCCGCTTTGTAAAATTCGCCTTATGGATACCCGTCTTCACTGGTCGGATCGGTCTCCTGACGCTTTTGATTCTTCTCGTTTTTTTTATTTTGACGGAGAACCCTCATGAACGCTTTGGCTATTTATTTTCCTCTTTCTATTTTGTCAGTTTCCCCCCTTTGCCAAAGGACCCCTCTAATGATCTTGCGTCCAATCAAGACTTCTTCTTCCCCCCCTTTTTTTTTTTCTTCTTCTTCTTTTTGAGGGTTCCCCAGTCGGCTTTGCTGCTCGATTTTTACTCGAAAGGGTTAACGCCGCCAACCCTGGTTTAATTCTGGCTCGGACCCTTCTTCCCCCCCAGTCCGTGGCTTGCCTGCGATGGCCTCTTTCCCTGGTTGTCCCCGAGAGGGTTATCATCGGTGCCTCATCTTCTTGTGTCGTTTCATTTTGGTTTTGGCTAGATACCCTCCTTTTTTCCAGATTTGTTTGTCCCATTCGAATCTTTTCCTTTTCCTCCCTCGTTTGTTTTTTTTTTTTTTTGGTTTTGGGGTTTTTGTTTCTGCTTTCGTCATCGAAATTTCTATCGGAATCCGTCTCCCCCACTCCCCCCTCTCCCACAAGCGATGGTTTTGCCCCTGCAACCTCTCTTTGGCGCCTTCCCTTCCCCCCTTTCGCAAAACTCCCGTCCCTTTTTTTTTGACTTTTTTTTTTGTCCTCCCCACTCTTGAAATTTGGGCCTGGGCCCCCTCTTTCCACTCCCCGTCGCGCACGCGAACTTGTTTTTCCCCCCTCGTCTACCTCTTTGCTTACTTCAGACTTTCTTCTCCCCCGTAATGTTTTTTCTTCCTAGTCCGTGTGACTGAACCAATCTGGAGAAACTGAGTGCACGAAGCTAGCCTTTTTGTTCGTAGGTTTTCAGGTACATAGACCCCTTCCGAGCTCCGCCCCATCGTTTTTCTCACCTTCCCTTTCTCTTTATTTCCACCACTGGAGCATTTTTCCCCCCTTCCAGAATTTTTTTCACGGTAGAGGTTTTTCCCAGCGGATCCAGGCGTTGAACATTCTGTCCGTTCAAAGATTTGTCACCCCCTTTTAGTAAATTTGTGCGGTCTGGGGCCCCCTTCCCCCTTGCCTCTGCTGTCCCTCAAAGGTACACCCCCCTGTTTTCCCCAGGCCTTTTTGCACATTAAGTTCTTTGCCTGAGATTGTAACTTTCTTGACCCCTGTGCACAGGCCCCCCCAACCCCTCTAACTCCAACGGTATGACTTTGCCTTGCTTTTTACTCGGTTTTTCCCTTGCGGAGGCTGTGGTGACTCTGAAGACCTGACTGATTTCTCACCAAGTGAACCGTGCCCGAATTTTTGGCGTCGTCGGCGCGCCTCCTTCGTTCCCCTGTTCCAAGGCCCCCGCCTTTGTTTGGTTCTTTATTCCAATTTCCCCCCCCGCTACGGGCCTTCCGTTAGTACACGATCTTGATCCCATTTGTGGTTGCCCCCACTGCACCAGTTTGCCCCCCCAGGATGTTGTGATTTTCGTCAGAACTTTCCGCCCGCCCTCCCCTACGTCCTTTTTCTTTCCCAAAAGTACCCTGCACTTTCTCTCTTTGGGCCCCTTGATTGCCCGGTACATTCTTGCACCCCGTTAAGCCCGCGTGAGTCCGGTCTTTTATGTTCGTTATTTGTTGTGGAAATCGTCATGTCCCCTTTTTTTTCCTTTGTCCTATGTTTTTCATTCTTCTCTCATCCTGTGGTCTTCCCCCCCTGAAAGTCCCCTTATGGTAGTCTATACCCCCTCTGTTTTACCTGGGTTTCTGCCGCATATTCTGGCCAACCCCCCCACTTGCTTTTTATGAGGGTGTTCTAATTGAGGCTGGCTTTTTTTCCTTTTACTTGTTTGACACAGTCCCCCTTTTATTGTTATGTACCCTTTTAGCTGGCCGGCCTCTGGTCCCGGAACTCCATTCCACCCTCTTAACACTCTTTGCCAATGGCCGTTTTTTTTTTCATTTTGATTTTTTAGTACCTGTTTTGCTCGGCTTTGTCCGTTTCAACTGCTCCCCCGTCTGAACTTTCCGTCCACATGACTCGGCAATTCCTCGGCATTCCCCCCCTTCCGAGTCCAAGCTGTCTGCGGTCGTTCTCCGTGTGTTCGGAAATCTCCCGTTGCTGGTCTACGCCACCCCCCACCGTCGTTTGCACGTCTTTTTTGAGGTCATTGCATGTCGTACAATCTTTGCCAGTCCCTTTCCCCCAAACTGTTTCTCCCTTGCCCCGAGCGTATTTTTTTTTTTCTTTTTTGTTTTGTTTCTGCAATCGTTCTGCAACCCTGCTTCCCGCGACACGTTATTGTATTTGCTCTTTCCCTAGGTTATACTCCACCGATTTTTGTTTTCACCCCCAACGCGGCTTTTTACCATGACTGGTTTCCTTCTGCGGTATTTGTTTCTTTGCCGAATTATTTTTCTAGCCCTTGATCCGGCTTTTTTTCTAGATGCCGATTCGAGTACTTGTACGCGCACCTGTTGGTCGCGTCAAAGGCCCTGCTTTTTTCCGTTGGTTTTCCGACACCAGCTTTGCAACTTCATGTCGCAGTCTCCCCCCCCCCCGGCGATCCGCTTGGTTGCCCAGTGTTTCCCCTTTTGATGGACGGTCCGTTGTATTTTCTGTGTTTCCGTCAACCCCACGTTGCATTTAAATTTTGATCTTGCCTATTTCCCCCACCCCGCTGCTTTTTTCTCCCCACCCCAAATCTGACTTCGGCTTTTTTTGATTGTCATCCCTTGGCGCCAAAACGTTAGGTTGTTTCTATCCCTGTTTCTTTGCCCAACTTTTTGCCTTCCTTTTGCCATGACCCCCCACATGGTACCGGCATACGTAAAATCCCCGTCTCTCCTCTTATTCCCCTTGTGCCCGTCTTTTTGCTTTTTTAACAGCCCTGTTTTTCATCGAAAAATCTTTTTTTTTTTACCCCCGGAACCTTTCCGGATGAATATTCTTTTGTTCTCGACCCTGGCTTTGGACGAATCCTTCTCTATTTTCCTATTACATCCCTCCCCTCCAGTTGTTTGGTTTGTGTTCTATCGACCTTTCTGATATCGGCCTGGTTCCTTCAACCCCGAGCCCCCGAGAAATATTCATTTCGTTAGAATTTTTTCAGGTTTTTTTTTTGAGTCTTTCGTGCCCTTTCTTCGAACTGTGTCCCAGATGGCAAGGAAGTAGGCTATAGTTGGTTGTGCCTTTTTCGTTTTCGCTTTCACACTATGGTACTGGACTTCACCCTGTAATGCACTTCCCCTGTTTATGCCCCCAACATGATTTTCCTCCCGGTATTGCTTCCCCACTTTGTTTCCCCACTTCGAGCTTTCCCCGATTTTTTGTTAGCCACCCCGTCAGAGTTTTTCCCCCACCCCCCGCCAGTTTTTTTCTTCCCCACCCTTGGTGGACAAGTCTCCCCCCCCTTCAACATCAAAACTGGACGTTTTCCATCACAGGGCCCTTATTGTTGATGTTGCAGGGGGATTTTTCGCCGTTTCCCTTTCTCCCCTTGCGCCCATGAGGGCACCCAAAACCCTCACTTCCGACCCATTTCTCAACACAATGGATTGGTTCAATCTTCCACCGGGTGCCGGCTCTCCGGGCAACCCCGGGAGTTCGCCCTCCCGCCCAGAGCAAAGGCTGCTGCCAAGTGGCTCGTGTCCAGACCTTGGGCCCCAACACCAATGGACCCTGGTCTGAGACGAAGTTTTTTCGGGATTTTGGTTGTTCCCCACCTCTTCCGTTTGATGTTATCCTCTTTTTTTCCGCCAACAAATTTTTCAACATACCTTTTTTTTTCCTTTTTTGCCTCCTGGGTTTTAAAGTTTTTTCGTGACCCGGTCGAGGGTCCCCCCCACCAACCTCTTTCGGTGCATTGTCTCTACTGCGTGTTTGGCCGAGTTTCCCCGGTTCTTTCGTTTATTTCCCCCCCCTGTACTTCAAAAGTTGAAGAATTTTGTGAGGAGCTCCCGGCCTCCTTCTTCCCCACCGTTGATATAGCCCGGCAAATCCTTTTTTGTTGGACCCATCTTTAATGCATTCCGACGGGGTCGCTGGCTCAGAGTCCATTTCTGGGTTTTATCTTTAGGCACGCCTGGTCCTCCCTTTTTGTGACGCATCACCATTACGGGGCATAGGCAATTCGTCAACCCAGTCCTTTTGATTTGCTTTTGAGCCGTAGTCCCCCCCCTCGTTTTGGCCCCCCCCCTGGCGAAATTGGATTAACCAATAGGAACTTTGTCCAGTTGACTTTCCCCCCCAAGGTTTAACATGCTTTCCCCTCGCCCCTCTAAGGGACGTTTTGTGGTTGCCCCCTCTTCTTGCGCTCCCAGTCCCCCCCCTGAGTGAGATCTTAACATTCCCTTTTTTTTTTGTCCGAGAATTATCGTTCTTAGTATGGACACCACTTTATTCTCGAGATATTTTCTGACATTCATTTCCCACTCCCGTGTGTTTTACCTATTTTCCAGCCCTGGACCCCCAACATTCCTTTTTCCGCTTCCCCCCTTGTGTGGGCTCTTGGTTTTTTTTTCAAAAACACTATTTCGGGGGGTACCCCGTTTCCATTCCTCGGCGGCAACTCACTTCCGTTCCTCTGGATTTTTTCCCGGATGGCGGGTTCACTCTTGCTCTTCAACCCTTTCCCCCCTGTTTGCCCCTTTCCCCTTTGAACACCCTTTATATCAATTTATGTTTTTTTCTTCCCTTCGAAAAACACAGATTCATATTTTTGAGAGGTAAACTCCCCCTGTCCCCCACAAGGTTTGCTGGGAATGTAAACCGTCAAGTCAAGCGGTTGCGGCGTCTTTTCGAGCCCCCCCCACTGCACTTGTGCTTTTTCCCCCTGGTTTGGAAATTAGGTCCCCCTTGGATTTTCCACTAAGACTTTTTTGTGCAAACTCTCTGTCTCAAATCTACAAGAAAAGTTTCCTGTGGGACTTTTTTCACATTTCTTTGGTGCAGGGGCCGTTCCCACCGCATTTGTTCAGATCTAACACACCTTTGTCCCCTCTTGGTTTTTTGTTCTGAACAATGTCACGGTTTTAAACTTCTTTCCTGGTTTCGTACATGTTTTAGGAGCCGTCCCTTCCTTACTTTTTTGCCCCCCTTCCTCCTGTACGCACCCTTGTGCCCAGATTTTTCGGTTTTACTGATGTGCATTATGGATCTTCGCCTGTTGCCCTTTCTTTTTTTTTTCCACTTTCAACCATTTTGTTTTCGTGGCCCCTTTCTCCCTTGGTCCTTTAATCCCCCCCTTCTACCTTAGTAGAGGTCTTCCTGAAGATTTGTTCTTGCTCTTTCTCGTGTCTGTAGGCCTCCCCTTAAAAGTCGGGGCTTCTTTCCCTGTTGTCTCCTTGTGTCGCAATGAACCTCTTCTTCCCCTTGACCCCTCTCGTTCCTTGGCCGGCCATCGTTCACTAGGGCCCTTTTTCTCTTTTTTCTGGATTCTTCTTCTTTCCTCCGTCTTTCCCCCCTCCACTTTGGTTTCTCGTGGTAGGACCTTTTCACCGGCGTGATTGGTTCTTTTTCCTGCGGAGGGAGTGCCCTCGGTGAATGTGTTCCCTCCCTTGTGGTCCTCCAAAGTTGGGGGGATCCCCTCACCTTCAATCTTTTTTGCTTTTTTTTTGTCTCAACATTCTATTCTCTCCCCCTTTTTCTCCTTGGTTTGTGTTGAATGAGAATATAGAACTTTGTCCTGAATCTCCCTTGTTTTTTCTCCCTTTTTTTTTCCCTCTGGTCCCCCCCCCCTCGATTGCTGTCCCCTTCAACTTTCTTTCCTGTTCTCTTCACGGACTTTAACCACACATTCCCTGCTTTCCTGGTTCCTCCACCTATGAACCCCCTTTTTTTTTTGCGGGCCCTCCTTCAATCCCTTCTCCTCCTGTATTGGCCCGAGTTTGATTCTGTGCACGCACCGATTCTCACACTTTACTTGTCGTAGTGACTGTCAACTTCCCTGGTCCCCCTGGAGTTTGGAAGAAGACTTCCAAGAGTTTCCCCCCCTAGGTTACTTTCCTTCCCCACCCTTTCAGGAACTTTCCGCTCCTCCCCCTCGTAAGGCCACTATTGTTGTTCTAGTCATCCTTCCTGGTCCTTTTCCCCATTGCCAGAACCGTCAAGTTTCTCTTCACCCCCCCGGCGTCATCCCTGCTGGAATCATAGGTCCCCCGCCCATCGTGTACCCAAGGGTGTTTCCATTTCTTTCTCCCCAGTCCCTGAGCCGTTCGCGAACACCCATTTCCTGTTTCCCCCCCAGTTCAACGGAAATTTTCATACACTTTCCCTTCTCGCAGTGCGTGATTTCCTTTTCTGCCCCCGGCCCCCCACCCTTGCTTGAATCCCCCTTATTTCCCCCTTTCTTTTGCTATCACGTTCTTTGCTTTTTCCGGGAGACTTGAGGACCCACACCCCTTAACCTTAACCCCGCCCCCTCCGTTTTTTCTTTCCCTTCCTTTCTTTGCTTGACGGGTAAAAACTTTTTCTCCCCTTTTCATTGTTCTTGATTTTACTCTTCCCCCTACTTTCCTTATTGTGCCGAAGGTTTACCATTTATTGATCCCCCTTCTTTCCTTCCCCCCTTCCCACCACTTCCCAGATGGGGAGGTTTGAGTCCTTGACGAGTTATCACATCGGAATTTGTCGTCCCACGACGGTTTTTTCACCTTGCGCTCCCCCTCTCCCTGTTCCTTTTTTTTTTTTACATCCCTTGCACAATCCGCCCCCACGCCCGGAGAGACCTTGAGTTCTTTCCCCTTTTTTTTGTCCTCCCTTTATTTTCCGTTTTTTTTCCCCCATTTTCTTCCAATTCTTTATCGTACTCTTGTTGGACAAGGTCGTGCCGGATAATTGTCTCGGTTTTTCCCCTGGCTTTTTACCGTAATCTAATCCCTGGTTGTTTCTCCTTCTTTCTGTTTTCACCCCCTCCCTTTCTGATTTTTCCTTCTGCATTTTTTACCCTTTTTTCCGTACCTGAGCTGATCCTCCTTGATGAGTTTCTTTTTCGTCCCTTCCCCCCTTGGGACTACGTGGAAGCACCCTTATTCCCCCTTCGTTCCCCTCTTTTCCATTTGGTTCCGCCATTGCGTTGTTCCCCCCAGGGAGGTTCTTTGTTCCGGTCCACCACTTACCCCCGTGGATGACTCTTTCCCCATCCTTTCTCCCCCCGGGTTTTTCATTTCCTTTACGTTCAGTCCGATGGTATTGCCCCCCCCTCGGACCATGCTCTCCATGTGTTAGAAAGCCAGCATGGGTTGATGTTTTTTCTCCGGTCCCTTTTCGCAACGCTTCCCCCTTCGACTTGTCGTCAAACTCCCTGGTTCAAGAGCCCCACTCGTAGAACTCCTATCGTAGTGGTGTTTTCTTCGAACTTTTTTCCTTTACAACTTTGTCCCCACACTTATTGGGACACGGTATTTCCTTGGGTTTTTTTCCCCCCGCAGGTACTCAAATCCCAGATTGTCTTACAAACGACCCCTCGACCTTTGGCGTCGTAGGCTTTTTTAACCCCAATTTCTTTGTGCCCTCATTTGTCCACTGTAGAAAACCAGTGTCTCGACCTTTTTTTTCCCTCTCTTCGTTCTTTATTTGACGTCTTTTCGCGCCCAACTTTGTTTGGCGTCTTTGGCCAGCCCGCCCGGCTTCCAGGTGTGTTCGGGCCTCCGTTTTTCCCTCATTCTTTCTGGCCTTTTAAAATAATGCTCATTTCTCCCTTCCAATCCTGACCCTTTTTTTGAGGACGGTCATTTCTGTTTTTTTCCACGTCCAACCAATGTGCAATTCACCTGTTGATTGTTTAAGAAACCCCCGTTGCTGACTGTTTCTGAAACCCCCCCCCCCTTCTGCTTTTCTCCTCTTTTTTTAATTGGTGACGCATCCTTTGGCAAATTTCGGGTTTTCTTACCCCGGTATTTCTTTGCAAACACTCTGTGCCCCATTAATTTGTCCCCCCTTTACAATGGGTTCCCCCCAGACAAGAACAAGTACCCCCCAAGATTTTCCTATTTTCTGCCCCCTTTTTCCGGTTTTTGACCCCTCCGTCCCCGCCCCTCCAACCCCACTATCCATCCATTATATTTTTGACATTTTCTCTTTTCCTCCCTACCCTGCCGGGTTTCTCTCTCCTTACCTCCCGTTGTTGTGTTTTTTTTAGATATTTGTGATTACGGACGCAGTTGTCCTTTATCCCCCCCCCTTCCCGAAAATATCGTCATTATGATATTTTCCCCTCCCCTTTCTTTTGTTTTGTTGCTTTTGCCCCTGGTCCCCTTTTTTTTATTTTTCCAGACAGTTTGACTCCTTTCGGCTTCTTGGTTTTGGCCGGTTATGTTCACTTTTCCCTTCCTCACTTCAAGTTTGCTGTCATATTAACAGGATTACTCCCCCCTCCTTTTTTTGCGTTTTCTTCCACTTGGTTTTTTGATCCCAAGGACCCCCCTCTTCTCTTTTTTCCTCTTGTGTCCTCCCCACCAGTCCACGAGTTGCTTCCCAGCCCTTTTTAATTCACATGGTTTGTGACTTTCCCACGACACCCATCCGGACGTTTCTACAAGTTTTTCGGTTTTCCCCTCTTTTGGTTTGCTGCGCCGTTACTTTTGGTTGACTTCTCCTGATTTTTTTCACCCACGGTTGCTGCCGTGACCCCCCCTGAAAGACATTTTTGTCCCTTTCACCCCAATCGCAAAACTGTTGGAGGCTTGTCCCCCCTTTTCATCGCATCGTTTTCAGTGTTCTGAACATTTCCTATTTTCACCTTTTCCCCTCCAACAACTTTCTTTCCCCCACCCCCCCAAATGGACTTGGAGACTTGGCTTCGAGTTCTTGTGCACAAATAGGTCCTGTTCTCTGACCTTCGTTTTTTTTTCCTTCCCACCAACACTTACCCCCCCCTTTTTTCCACCTTTTTTCCCGGCAGCATTTGTTTTCCAACTTTACGGACACTTTCTCGCCCACCAATACTTTTCTGGCATGGTTTTGGCTCTGAGTTTTTTCCCTTTTGCCCGTGTTTTTTATCACAAATGCTTGCCGACCCATTTTCGTTGGCCCTTTCCTCCCCCCCCCCCGCCTCTTTCGACCCCCGGTTTGCTCTCTCTTCCCCCTCTTTTGTACCCCCCCTTTTTTCCTTCAATTGCCTCATGCTTGCGTTTCTTTTCATTGAGATTTCCTGTTGGTGATTGGAGTTTTTCTCACCGTTGCTTTTCCCTTGTGGTATGCACACCCCTTCGTTGCCCCTTCGCCCCCAATAGGTTTTTTTGACCAAACTTTTTGGGTGTTTTTGGTAGGGGTTCCGTAGTTCCCTTTTTTCGTGCCCTTTCCCCTCTGAATGTTTGTTTTTTTTCTTTTCCACAGTAGTGGTCCTGTTGCGTTCTTATTCCCGCCCCACCCCCCCATTTGTCTTCAATGAGCCCTCTCCAGATCGTTTTCTTGGGGTTTCCCCTCTTATCCCCTCTTCCCCAGGTTCCCTCTTTGGATCTTAGTCCCTTATTTCTCTCCCCTTTCTTCGGGTCTGACATCTTTTCAACCTGATCGATGCATGTCTTTTCCCTGGTCCCCCCCCTCCCATTTCTTGGCGATTCCCCCCTCCCCAGTCACTCCCTCCTCCTGGTGCGCTTTCCTCGTGTTTTTTTCTTTTTTTTGTCCCAAGATTTGTTAGGGTTCCCCCAAGTTCCTCCTCGTTTTCCTGCACTTTTCGTCTTTTGAAGATCTTCTTTCCGTCTTCTTCGCCCCCTTTCTGCTTGTCTCTCCCAAATCTTGTTGCAGTGCTTGGACACATTTGTTCCTCAAGACTTTGATACCTGTCCAACCCGCTCGGTTCCCCCTTTGCGCCTCGTTTCCCTTTTTTTTTTTCCCACAAGGTGTTTGGTTCTTTTACCCGGCGCCCAGGTGTCTGCCGCTTTTGCGCTCACTTTCCTTGCGGTTTTACCCCGGGTTTCAACTGTATTTTTCGGTTTTCTTCCACTACTGATTTCCATCCTTTTTTTTCTCCCGGATTTCATCTTTCCCCAAAGGGTCCCGCTTTCCTTGCCCATGTACAATCCCAACCGCTTTTGTTGTCGTTTTGGAGCGTTCCATTCTTTTCGGCCTGAACGCCTCCTTTACTTTTTTTTTTTTTCCCCTATGGAGACCTGCCCCTTTTTCCTTCTTTTTGGTGGGTTTTTACCTTAACCCTGTTGAAGCGCCTTTCCCCCTCCAGGTCTGTTGTTGCCTGTACCCTCTTTTCCAACGTGTGTCACCTTCTTTCTTACCCTTCTGATGTTTCCAGCTGTCTGCCGCTGTTGTGTCCCCCTTTCCGTTGCAACCTTTCGGTTTTTTTTCTTCCATTTCTCCAGTTTTTGACCGGATATAATCTTTTTCTTTTGACTTCCTTGCAATTCCTTTCACGATTGGTGGCGGATTTTTCTAGATGTGGTTTGTGAGTTCCTCCACCTTTTTCCAAAGCATTTTTTTCTTTCTTTCCCCTTTCCGTTTTGGGGCTCCCCTGATGAAGCCTGTCCCCCTCACAGCCACATTTTCCTCTAGTATCGTGACTTGTTTGTCCGAAGCAGGTTCTCCCTTCCCGGTGTCCCTGTTGCTTGATTTGTGTCTACCGAAGTGGACGGCGCCACTGGGTTTCCTTCTTGTCGGTGGTGGGACCTAAAAAGTGTCTGGGATGTTTTTTCGATCCGTGTTTTCCCGTTTCCCCTACTACTAGTTGCATGTGCCTCCCCCCCTAGCTTTTGTTTCAGCTTTTTAAACAGTTGGTGGGCGCCCCCCTGAAGCATTTCGTGGTGTTGGTGGTGTTGTGGTGATGTCCCACCCCTCCTTTTTTTTGACCCATTTTCACTCTACCTCCTGGTTTGGTGTTGATTCGAGATTTTCCCGGGGGCAGCATCCTTTGGATGGTTTCTTCCACCACAACTGTTCTTCCACAAGAGAACCCCCCCAACACCCACCCAACTTCTTTTTGATCCAACCCCAAAATTGACACCCTCTTGGTCCCTACGCCATCGAAACCCTCCAGCTGTTGGACATTTTACCCCTACCACTTTGACCAAGTTTTTTTGCCTGTTTGTCGCCAACTAGGAAAATAGGAGCGGTCAAGAGTACTTGGGCACCCTGTCCTGTTTGCTGGTTTTGCACCCCCAACCCCCTATATACACGTACTGTATGGGTTGTCACCAGTATTCGGGGACCCCTCCTAACCTCTGGTTGATCCACTTGGTTTTTTGACTCCAGTGACCGACCCCATGTTGAATGTTTTTTATTCCCCCTTTTTCCCAAACCCAACCAACCCCCCATTTTTTCCACATGTCTGTTTTTGACCCTGTCAACATCTTTTTTCCTTCTACACTCTACCCGGTCTTCCGTCAACCCTTTTCTTTTGAAGAATTGGTTTGCCTCGTAACTTTTGTCCACGGTTCGAATGGTTCATGCGGCATCCCAATTGGCCCTCTTCATACGTTTTCCGTTTAAAAGTGGTTTCGTCTTACAAACACGGAGTTGTATTGCCCCTGGCGTTTCCCAACTTTCGCCGCGCGCCCCCCCCACCTGGATTTTCCCACCATAGGCACCAAAGTTTTCAGGGTTCGCCCCCATATTTCAGTTATTTTTGCCCCAGAGGTCACTTTCTGCTCCCCCCCTGTTGGGCCCCCACCAGATTGTAACTCCCCTATTTAAGGGCTTTGTCAGAGTTCATCTTTTTGTCTCATTTCTTTAACGTGCGATGGTGCCAGTGGTTGCGACACTCTTTTTTACTTTTCCCCAATTTTACTTTTCCCAGGATCAACCGGGTACAGTCCGGAGTTTTGTTGCGGGGCGGACGGGGCGCGCGCCTATTGATTGTTGCCGGCTTTTGTTTACCTTTTTTCCACCCCTGTCCGACATCTCTGGGCTTGATTTCTCTCAACTTCAAGACTTGCGAAAGGTTATCCAAATTCCCTTTTGTTATTCACTGTTGGTTCCCCGTCCACGGCCAGGAGACTTTGTTGAGGTTGGAGTGCCGTCCAGACGGTTCCGTTGCCTGAACGTCATTGCACACCCGTTTCCCCCTTGTTTTTTTTTTATTGATTTCCCGACCTCTTGCCCCAATGCAATTTCCACCGCGGGGTGTTGTTGGAGCGAAGTGTTTCCTTGGGACCTCCCCGTTTGCTGACACTTTGTCAGTGTGCCCGGGCGTGGCCCCATGTTTTCTGGCCTCATCTCGTAAGCCTGGTTGCCAAGCTCCCCGTGGACCTCCCCTTTCTTTAACACTGGTTCATTTAAAATCTCAGCTGTGGTGGTTTTGAGTCGTCCATTCTGCACCACCCTTACTTTTTCTTTTGAGGCTCAGAGCCGTTTGTAATGTCCTCCGAGCTTGCCTATCTTGTCCCCTCGTCCCCCCTTTCGACCCTGGCCAGGTCCAAGTTTCTCCCTTTTCCCACTCGCGACTCTTTTTCCTTAGGACCCTTCATGCTTCGTTACAGTGGATTGTGTGTTTCTCCTCAAAAATGCCCACCCCTGGTCTTCTCTTAGCCACCACCGGCCCGGATTAGGTAACAAGCTTCCCACCTGTAATGTGCCGTTTAGTTTTCACAGGGGGTATGGTAACTCGGCTCCTTGCTTTTCCCTCCCCGTCCTTTCTTTTGTTTTTTTTTTTCTTTCGTGTTGAGTATAAACCTTTTTGCCCCGAGTTTCCCACAACTCTTCTTCCCAGCCCGAGGGGGTTGCTTTCTCCCTTTCGTTTACTGTTGTTTTGCAGTTTTTTTTCCGGACCCCGGCACACCCTGTTTGCCCATAGAACCCTTATGTCCCCTTTTTTTGCCGTGGGAACCCCCACGAGTTTGGTCTCCATCACGATTTTCTTGTGCCCACCCACACAATCCACTTTTTTTTGGACCATTTTCAACGGCTTCAGGCCAGGCATTTTTGTTTTGTTTTTCCTAATTTAGTCCACTTCGATCGAATTTCATTTCCTCTCTATTCCTGGGTTTCACGAGTTAGTCTCACTGTGCGATTACTTTTGCCAGCAATGCTGTTTTTTTCCTTTGTGGTCGCCGGGTTGTTGTTCACTATGTCGCCTTTGCCCTCCCAGGTTTTACTCCGCTTCCCAGTCATGACCACTTTCGATTTGGGGCGTTTCGGGGGAATTTTTTCGGGTTCCCCAAGTTAAACCACTTTTGTTTTTTGATCCCGGCTTGTGGGCAAACTTGACTTTGTTGAGTAACCCCCCCTCCTTTGATCTCGTTGTTCCCTTTCTTTTTCCCATGGGTAGGCCAACGGGCGTTTCTTCCCCCCGGTGATTTCTCTTAACCCCTGTTGGATCATGTGTTTGCCCCTCCACTGTCCTGACACAAACTTTGGAAATCTACACGAATGGTCGGCCTTTCTGTCCCTTCTTTTTCCCCCCTTTGTAGTCACCGGCTTTTAAGCGTCCCCACTTCCCCCTGACCCTTTCATAGCATTCTCTTCTTTTTTTCCCCATGTAATGCCCTACACCTCTATTTCCCCTCCTTTTTCCCCGTTTTTTTTGTTTGTTTGATGCTCTGATTTAGTTGCCGTTTTTCAGGTCTGAGCCCCGCTCATATTTCATCTTTAGTTTTTCCTTCTTATCATTTGACGCTTCTTTTGCTTACAGATGTTTTCTTGTGTAATTCTTTCTTCCGTTTGGTTTCCTTTCTTTGTGTTTTGGGGTTTCAGGGTATGTTACATGAACTTTTGCCCTTGTTTTGTTTTGCACTCCCTTGACTAGGTCACTCCCGTTTTGCTGCCCCGGGTTCTCCAAGTTTGCACACCACCTTTGATATCAGTTGGTTTTTAGTGAACCCCCACATTCCCCCAGCTTTTTGTCTCACACCCCCCGTTTCCCATTCCCCTGGTGCGACCCCGCCCATAAACCCGTTTGTCCTTCCCCTTTCAAAGGTTTTCATGCTTTTTTTGGGTCTGCTCCGTTCTTTGATCCTGCCTGTTTCCATTTTTCCTTTTGACCCAACCGCGGTACCCCCCTTCCTTCATTTGCTTTGTCCCAATAGCCCCAAGGTGTTCTGCTTCCCCCTATCATCTCGTCTGAAATGCTATCCATTTTTGCTCTCGCCCTATTCGGTGCACCCCCCCCCACCCCATGGGTTTACAAGGGCGCGGACTGCACTTTCCTGCTTGCGTTTGTTTTTTCAATCTTTGGTGGACTGCAGCAATAGTGGTCCCTCTTTTTCCCCCCCCCCGTACCCCCGTTTTTCCCCGTTGCACTTTTTTTTTGTTTTTTGTTCACTTTGTCCCGGGACCCCCAATTCACGTCCACCAACCACCACCATACCGCTAGTTTTTTTCCATGTTCCTTATTTTGTGTTTGCACGAGTGTACCGTATGTTCCCCCCTCACAACAATGCTGGGTCAGTTCTTGACGGAGGTTGCGTAGACTCACCCCCGTAATATCGGAAAACCAGGGATCTCGGTCCGGTGGCAATTTTTGAAATCGTGTTTCCTTCATTGCCCTGTTCATTTGTCCTGTCCGGTTTCTGCTCGGGTTTAGTCAAGGTTTTGTGTCAGTTTCTGTCCACATTTTTTTGAAGTCCCCTTTGAGGTCTGCATACCAATGGCGGTGACCACTCGGCAATCTTTCAACCCGAACGAAATCTGGGAACCGGCAAGTTGCTGCTGGTCCCTTTCCGTTCCGTCCCCCTCACGCGTGTCCCAGTGTTAGAACACCGGAAGCACCCCTTTCCCCCTTCCATACACAAGTTTTTGTTCCTGTGCATCCTTTCTGTATGAACCTTGTCACCCTTCACCTGTGTCACAATTCCCTCTTCCACCTTCCTGCTTTTGTTTCCCCCGCTTATTCTCCACAAGTTCCACCCCATTGATGTTCTCTCTTTTTACTCCCCCCTATTTTCGCTCCACTATTCTTCTTTAGTTGTTTTTTTGCAACCCTGTTTTTGTTTTCGACTGGGGCCCCTCCTTGTCTGGCCTTCATTGTCCCCTGGTCACTTTTTGCTGGACGGTTTTTTCCCGATTTCAACCTTCCTCTTTCGGCTTCCGTCTGGGTTGGACTTCCTGACACAACGTTCTTTTAGTTCTTTTACCATTTCCTGAGTCCCTCACTTCGTCTTTTTTTTCCCGGGCGTAACTGAGTTTGGACACTTTTCTTTTTCTTCTTATACCCCCCCATCGTGTCCTTTTCTGTTTTTTCATTTTCCACCCACACTTGGTTGGGCTCAGATTGGTTTTGTCTACCTTCCGGTCCCCCCTTCTCGTTCATATTGAATCTCAATTTACCCGACCCACGAGGTGAATTTACCCTTGCCGTCTCTTGCCGATGATCCCCTTCCTCATTTCCCCCCCTTTTGCTGTTTTTTGGTGTGAATTTTTTTCATTTTCTTTGGTTTTTCCCCATCTTCTCTCCTCCCACCCCCCCTTTTACCATTTAAACCCTTCCCCTCCGTCCTTCCGGTCAATTCCCAAGACGGTTGAAGTTTTTTTGCCCCTTCAGAAGTGGGGACATATTGTCTGACCTCCCGGGTTCATCTGGCTCCCAGCCTTTTTTTTTTGGTCCCCTATGGGGGTCTCAGTTACATGTTTCTGCTCGGCGCAGCTGGTTCATCCTCCTTTTTCTCCTCCCCCCAAGTAGTGTAAAACTATTTTGATTCTTTCATTGTGACTATGATTTCTTGACTCCTTTTTGCTTCTACCGTTTTCCAACCATTTTTTTTTCTGTCCCCCCCTTCCTTCCACTTGGTATTGGAACGTTTACCGTTTTGTATCTTCCTTGAATTTTGTGACGTTTATGTTTGTGTCTTCTCGATGTAGATTTCTTGTCACCTTCTTAGGACAATAGGTCTTTCCGTCTTCTTGCTTGACATCCGGTTCTTTTTTTCAGTCAAGGCCCCCAAGACAGTCCACTTGAAAATTTCCTCTTTTTCAGAATCCGTCTCTTTAATTTTCCCCCTTAGGATGTTTTCTTTAATCTTTTGGTCAGCCGCCCAACTGTTTTCCCCGTGTTCCCTACCCGCACCAGGCGGCGCTGTTTTTTTTCTGGCATTCTTCTTTGGCCCGATGCGTTTTCCTTGCACTACATTTCTGTCTAGGTCACTTTTTTTCTCCCTTGCAGTTCAAGAGCCGGAAACTTCCCTTCTCTTTTCCGACTCCCCTTTTTTTTTTTTTGAGTAGAGTACTTTGCCTTTTTTCAAGTCATATTTTTAGTTCTACATGTTTTCACTCTAACCTTCGATGTTCTTTTCCCTGCAAAAACCTCTTCGGTTCCTCCATAACTCTCTTACACATCCCGTCCTTTTTTTTTTTCGACCCCGATGTCCAAAACCACTTTTTGGCGGGATGGAACTAGAATATTTTCTTCCCCAGTGCTTTTTCCCCAGACTTTTCCCCGCCGATTATTCACTCTAATGTGTTGGCCTTTTCCTGCCAGCCGGAGTAACTTCTTTTTTCCTGCGATAGCCCCCCCCTCTTTCTAGTTTTCGGCCTCACCACCTTCCTCCAATAGACGACCTTCGTCGCTCACCTCCCGAGTTCTCTTTTTTTTCTTTCCTGGGAATGTGCCACGCCCAATGGGACTTGTTGTGCCCTGTTATTTCCGGACATGCCCCTTGTATCCCCCCCCCCCCCCCCCTCCCCAGATGAAATCATCTTGTCCCAATGTTCACAACCCTTTTGTGTACATGGCGTTCTGCCCCACCGTCCCGGGAGGAATGCGCCGTGACAGGTATGGACCACCCCATAGGGCCCCATTGTAAGGTTTTTTTGTCATTTTTTTAACTTTTCCTCTCGAGTCATCTCGGTTCTGCGCCCCCCCGTACAAATTTTTTAACAAACTGATTGTGACGTTGCTTTTGAGCCCCCCTCTTTTTTGTGATTTTTGCGATTTTGCCATCCCCCCCTAATGCATTTCACCCTTGGTAAACTCTGGAAGTGATTGGCGACGCCTCCTCGTGCGGCAGTTCACAGGTGGCCTTGTTGGCTTTCTTTATCTCTTCCCCAACTATTCCACAGCATGTTTTTTTTATTGCTCCTTTTTGATCCCTGTGTTTTCCGGCCCTACCCAAACCAGTGCCAAGATCTTTTGGGATTTTTCGCCAGCAGTTGACCTTCACGCATTTTGACGCATCGTTCCAACCCTGACGTTACTGCGTCCCTCCTTTGGACTTGTTCTGCCCGACTTACGTTTTTTTTCAGCACCTGGCTCTCCTTGACTTTTCTTCTGGACCTCGTCCATCACGTTTAGTGGTCCATTTCTTTCCCTCTCTCTCCAGGTTTTTTGCCTTTCCAGCCCGATACTTCCACCTGGATTGTAAATCTCTCATTTTTTTTAACTTGGGGTTTTTTGTATTCTTTCCCCCCCCCCCCCCCCACGACGTCTTTTTCCTTTGGGCTCACCTGGTAGTCATGTTTTACCTGCCAGTTAGCTTCATTCTCCCCTACTTTGATTTCTCCCTTTTTTTTTTCCCTCCCTTTTTTTTTTTCCTCCTGTTCGGCATCACTTTTTTCTCCCAAGATTGCTTTTGTCCCGCCAATTTTTTACCTGGTTAGTTTGTCTTTTATTTGGCGGCAGGTAACCATGGGTTTAGCCTTCTCTTACTGTGCTGTACCAACGCCTACAATTCTCACCCTCGGATCCCCTCTTCTCCCCCCCTCTTTGGAACCTGCCTTCCAGGCATTAAGCTTCTTTTGAGCGCTCCCCCCACATCCTCACTATCCCCTCCTCCCCCTAGGCGGCCCCCCCGTGACCCGCTTCACCTCCGGGGCCACGCCCACTCCCCTTCCCCCCCCCTCGCCGAGCATAGACCCCCTCGCCGGCGTCCTCGCCGCCCACCCCCGAAGCTTACTTTCCAAGAGGACCTCCTTCCCTTCGGCCTCCCGGTCCGCTTTCCTTCGGGCGGTCCTGGACAC
>Ga0179593_1714942_pt1 | contig 20944 bp, 17 predicted proteins | sample CZODoug2_1_08_16_FD_185931 | JGI IMG/M metagenome (GOLD analysis project Ga0179593, IMG submission 185931) | Vadose zone soil fungal communities from Angelo Coast Range Reserve, California, USA - CZODoug2_1_08_16fungal (PacBio error correction) | ecosystem: Environmental > Terrestrial > Soil >... | reverse complement strand
CATGTTCCCTGTCTTTTTTTCGGCGGCGACCAATGCCTGCCTCTCTTCCCCCTTCCCCCCCTTCCCATTCTTCCTTGACTGAGGCCTTTTTCCTTCCCGGTAGGAAACGGGATGCTTCCAGCCGTACCCTCATCTTCCCCTCTTGGACGCCTGGAACGTTCTTCTTCCTTCTAACGATCTTTTTGCTGCTAGCTGGGATCCGATGACCCACCTGCTCGAGGCTCCTTTTTCGCGGCCGAATGGCCGCCCCTTTTTTCTCCCGTTCTCCCCTATTTGTCGATCAGCGGTACGTCGTCCTGTTGTTGAATCCGGCTGAGATTTATGCGCTCATGGGACGGTCCTCCTGCGTTTTCCGCTTATACCGCGTTGTAGTCCCTTTTTTTCGGATCCCAGCGCACGATGCCCCGTTAGGCTGGCATATTCCTGTGCGCGATGAATTTGGCGAAGACGTCGAGGACGTAGCCCTCCTCGTGCCGCCCGGGGCGTTCTCCTTCCCCGGTTCTTTCTCGTCTCACCGAGTATCCTTTCGGCAGGAACGTACCCAGCGCGTAGAACACTCAGTTCGCATTGGCCGCCGCGTGTTCAAACGTTCGAGAGATAGGGGGCTTCCAGATGATTCCCCTTTCCCCATCTCCCCCTTTTCCCGAGCACCTTGACACATGTCTTTAGCTATCGGAGGATGATGCAGATGCCCCATCTCCTGGGTTTCTTTCGCTTCCGACAGAGGGTCTTACCCTGCGGTTTCCCTTCGAAACGTTCCCCATTCGGCGACGATTCAACCTCGCCCAGAGCCTGCATAAGGACTGACCACTGCCCCCATCCACGGTCTGCCCTACCCCCCCCTTGGATGCGTCGAACGCGTTTTTTTCTTTTCCGGTAACTCCCCGATTTCCAGGGATCGCCAGAGGTTCTTATGGGTTCTCACCGCGCCGCTTTCTATGCGCGGCGGCGAGCCCTCCCACGCCTCGCCCCTTCCCTTGAGATTCTTCGACCCCCTGTCCCCCTTTTTCCCAGAAGGTCCTTGGCAACTAGTGAGATGCCATTATTCCGTCAGCTGCTTGCGTTTTCCTCCTTTTTATCCTGCTCCTGTTCTGCGTCTGTCCGCTGGCAATTATAGGCCTGGCGCATCCCTGCGGGCGTAACTTTCCTTCTTTCCTGTTGGTCCCCACATTTTTCGACCTTTTGCCTGCGCAACCGGGCGACGCCACGATAAGGTCGAATTCTAGCACACAGGCCGGACCTCCCCTTTTTTTTTTCACGCATCTTTTTGGTTCTCGCCCCACGTGTCCGACTCAACGGAGTCGGCCGCAACCGTCCCCCTCCCCCCGCGTCAGGTTAGATCGTTGAAATGTGGAGCCTTTCCATTTCTTCCTTTTTGAGCTTTCGGAGTGAATGTCGGGACTCGGCCGGTGCTTGGGCCCCTCTCTCCCCCCCTTCAGTCGGAGAGCTCCTCCTCCCTGCCTTGGGTAGACATTTACATACTTCCTTTTATACTCCCTTGTTTGTGAGAGATCTGTCATGGACAGAAAGTCTGTTTCCCCCCCGTTCTCCCGTTTTGGGCTATGCAGCGCTACGATCGCTGCCCCTCCGCGGCAGTGTTTCATCATGACATTTTCTTCGCCCCCCCCTTTCTTAGAATCTTCGTATAACATAATTGAAGGCGGCGGCCCCCCCCCATTTTCCATCTGTTCTACATACCGATTTTGACGGGGGCCACCCGGACTCCGTGTCGTTTAAACGTGCGCGTCGCCAACCCACGCTGTTTCCCCCTCGAGTTTTTTTCGGGGTGTTTGGAGAGATTAAACTGATTTTTTTTTTCCCCCTTTTTTGTCTGACCGTGTTCCCCCCCCAAAGAGTTCTCCCTCCTCCGGCCAGTTGTCACCCGGTTTACGAAAGCATTTCTTCTCCCCGGCTGTTGCCTCTGAAGATGAACGTCCAGCAGGGCACTTCTCCCTTTTGTTATCGTTCAATCCGTACACCTAACGGAGATAACTTCCGTGGACCTGGGGCCGGAGGGACTTTATCCCTCCCCCCCACGAAAAGCGCAATGGTGATTTTCTCATCCTTTCCTGGGGTGGCCAGGAAACGCTAGCGGAGGATAGATGACTCCTTCCCATCCTGTTCGCTCCGATTGAGGCCTTCCGTCGATACTTTCTCCCCCCCACGTTTCCCTGTCCTTTCCTCACACGACCAGTTGGTTCCTCAGTCTGAGAAGGAGACTCTGATGTCTTTTTCGGTTTCCTCGGCAAGAGTCGCCTTCTCTGTCCCCTTCTGGCCATGTCCCCAAACATCCGCCTATGGAATTGGGATTGATTATCATAATCCCCGAGCGCCTTTCGGAAGAGTTCTTAGGTCCTTTTCATCTGTTTCTTTCTGGTGCCGTCTTCTCCCGACTTGTTTGTTGCGGACAATTGTTGATGGATTTTGCTTACCGCCGTGGAGACTGCCGCGATAGGTTCCCCTTGATACCCGCCGGGGAGACAGTCCCCCGTCTTTGGAGCCAGCCCCACGGCTAGTAATCGAACGTTCTTTCTTCCCCCCCCCCCCTTTTCATCGACGGGATCGCGGACTGATTGGTTCTCCCCCCCCGGTCTGGTTTCAGTGCTGTGCAGTGATACGGAAGCCGACGAGGGACTTTTCCGAGCCCACGGCTGCGGTCCTGCCTGACCAGGATACTCTTTTTTCTTTTCAACCTCTGCTTCATCCTAGCGTGGGGAAGGAACCTCTACCGTTCGGGCCCCCCTTTCTTTCCCAGTAGCGTCGACTCTGAGCAGGTGGGTTCTCTCCTTTTCCCTTTCCTGTCTTCTATGTCGAACGCTTTTCCGCCCCGTCCCCCCCAGACGTTCACGGTAAAGACCCGGCTTTCCGACATGCTGGTACTTTGTCAATCAGCCAGCGGGTGTCTCTCTCCGTTTTTCCTGGGTCTCCTCCCCCCCGAGAGCGACCTCAGCCATGGTTAGCTGCGCTGTGAAGAGAGCGGCACTTGGCCGTCTCCGCCCCCGAAACACAGTCTTGCGTTTTGCATTTTTCCCCCGCACACGCCACCTGCTCAAGAGGTCCCAAGAGAGAGGAGATTTCCTGGTCACCCCCAGCTCCCAACCTCTGCTGATGTGTCTATGGCGTATAAGAAGCGCCTGTCCTCTTTCTTCCAACCTTTCCGAGCCCGACCGTTGGGAGCGGGACAGGTCGGTCATCGTTTGTGGTAGAAGTCAGGACTTTTTTCCTGGTCTCACCGCCGCCTGACCTCTTCATATGTCTGATGTCGCGTCGTTCCGGCCTCCCCTTTTTTTCGTCGAACTAGCCTCTTGTCCAGACAAACGCCTTGACCGGCTCGCCTCAGTGATCATTTTAGCTATCGCTCTTTTCCCCCTGCTTGACGGGTGATACCTTAGTGTCTCCGGGGAGGGCAGTTACCCCCCTTCGACGTGATGCTTCGGCTCTTCGGGACGGGTTTCCTCCACCACCGCACTATGACTACCATAAGTTGAACAGGAAGAGTCAGCTTCCGTTGCGCGCCTCGGTCCCTGGGCCCCTCCATTTTCCCTATTTACTCCTTTCCGGACTCGAAGCCGTAGACGTCGCAGGGGGTATTCTTTCGATCTACCCCGTGTGCACCTTAATCGCGATTTGATGGCCGCGGGTTTATTTTTGCAGCCGGTTCTCCTTCGTGTGGCGATATGAACCGGACCCGAGCTGCGCAGTCGCGCTGCCCTTCCTTCCAGTCGGCAACGCAGCTTCGTCCCGGCTTTGCTTGAGGCCCCACCCCAGCTCAGCGTCCTGCACCCTCACCCCATTTCAGGTATGAGAGCCGGGTTCCCCCCGTGATTTTTAGCGCCGAACCTTCCCTTTACGCCGACGCGTTCTTTTTTTTTTTCCTTTGACTCCATACTTTTTTAGCCAGGGATCTTCTCCGCGGTTTAGGCAGTGCCAGAGGGTAGCGGGCGCTCCCCCCTTTTTTTTATTTGTACCCCCTTTTGCGCACAAGTACGTTTCTCTCCGAGCGTCTGCCCAAGAAAGGCGATCGAGGGTTAAGTGATAGGGTAGCCAATGATGGGATGGACCTTTCCCCCTTCGCTCTTCGCTTATTCTCCAGGCTTGCCATTTCCCCCAGTGAAATGAAAGGAGATGACTCCCGCCGTTCTGCGTTGCCTTTTTCAACGGTCTTCAGGTTTCTCCCTTCCCCGCCTTGCCGTTTGCTTTTTCTCCCTTCTTGCCCGGTGCTCAGCGACGCCGAACTAGCGCTCTTCTTTCTCCTCATCCGTTTTTTTAGCGATCGGCGATTTTCCTGCGTCTTGTGCTGCAAAGCAGGCAGATCCTGGACTTTTTCCCCCTTCCCGTCCTCGAACATGAAGACCGTGGCGGGCCCATACGGCGTTCATCTTAAGGTTCTTCCATGGGCGAGCCGGTCGATCTCAAGCCAAGAGCGAATGAAGGCGGCGACGATTTTTGAGTTCCCGTCCATCCCCTCCCGAAACGCTCTCCGGTTTCGGAGACCTCTAGAGAAACGGGTCCTTTTTAGGTTTAGATGCCAAGGCGAGGTGGCGGCGCAACTCCCTTTCCTTTTTTCACTCTCCCTTCTCCTCACGCCGCACTGCCTGTGAATTACAGTACAAGCCCTCAAAAGAGGTGATCAGATCGACACCCCTCCCCCCCCCCCACCCCAACCCCACCCCCCCCCCCCCCCCCCCCCCCACCCTTCTTGTCTTAAGATATTTGTCCTCTCATCGACCTGTTGAGTTGAAATTGCTGTGCGAGGAGTCCCCCACTACCGTGATCTTCCCAGCCCCCCCCGACCTTGAGCCTCTCCGGGCTGCTCCTTCTTTTCAGCTTGCTTTTCACGCAGGAGGTAGCGGGGGCCCTATCCGCAGAATTCCACAGCGTTCCCCCTTTGCAGTTCCTATCGCGGATGCTGTGATAGGACTGTCGCCCTCCTCTCCCCCAGTCACCGTAGCGCTTCCTCGCGCGTCCCCGCTACCGTCGCTGGCTGCCCTCCAACGGCTGCCCTGCGTCTTCCCTCCGTATTTCACAGGCAAAGTACCTTCCAACACTCGCTTCTTGGAAAGAACGAGCGTCCCCTCCCCTCGTTACCTGGTCGAGGACTGCTTCCCCGGAGTTTGCCCTCCCACCCCCCCGGACCTTTTTTTTAGTAACACTCGAGAACGACCCGGACGGCGCGCCGGTCCCTGTTCGTGTCTTTTTGAAGTTTGGACGGCTGGTTTTTTTTTTTCTCCCTCCGCCCCTTACCACGGACTTCCTAAATCAGTAAGACAGGTCTTTCAGACGGGGCCCTGTGCTTTACAACCCTTCCCGAGTACTGTTCACCCCGTTTTTACTTTTCCTCTCATTCCCCGCGTAAAAGTATACTGCACATGAGTTTTTCTCCGCTGCCCTTCGCTCTCCAGCGGGACGACTTAATTGTGTTTGTGGGGGTAAGAAGATCCGGATCTGGAGAACTTCCGTACAGGTGCGCCATTTCCTTTTTTAAATTCCGACGTGCGCATTCCCGATGGTTCTTTTAGTTCCCTCCCCCCCCCCCCCTTGAAGACCCATTGTTGCATTGAGACCACTCCGTCCCGATAAGCTTCTTTTAAGAGCCCGGTCCGTAGTAGGCACCCTCCTTGTCTGGATTCCCATCCCGTCAGCATTCGGCAATCTGGATTTTCTCCCTTTCCCCTACAACGACTGATGGGCACCGTCTTACATACGGCCGAAAAACTGATAAGATGGCAGACGTGCCTCCTGGCCGACCTTTTCGATCGATGCATGGACCAGCTCCCGATCATCTTTCCTTATAGTTTAACTCAATCCTCAGATCTTATGGTCCTCGAGACGGAGAAGAGTCTTTATTCCCCCCCCTGTCGGCTCGATGTCCGCGGAGGTCCCCAGTTTTTGTCCCAAGTACATGCCTCCCGTCAGTTTGTGGGGGGTGGGTTGGGGGCACACACGACCTGTCCTAGATGCAAGTAACTACATGGTTGGCCTCAGCGAGGAAGTATGGTCAGGCGCGCGCTCCCGACTTTTCTTTTTTCCGTACTTACCCTGCGGGATCGCGCCCGTAAACGCGGACTGCGCCTAAGGCACGCGGCAAGTCTTCCCCTTCCTATCAATTGCGCACCTGACGGTAATTGGGTGCAGAGAAGATGCCGTCCCCTCTCCTCAATTCTTTTCCCTCTAGCTAAAGGAACCGAGTCGCTGCCGCCGTAGCTCTCGGGGCTTTCCTTCTACCCTTCTCCTCTTCCAAGGCGCGTGTATTCGGTGCGACCCTCTCGGCATTGGCGATGTAACCTCAGTCCCACTGACTCGGCAGCTGCTACTGCTAGGACTGAAAGCAAAAATCATCCCCCCCCCCCTTTCCCGCCCTTTTCCCTGTCGAACGAGGGTGGGTGTTGGTTTCTCGGGGAAGGCAGGTAGCGTTTCGACCGGATGTCTTCTGCTTCGAGCCTCCGCGTTCTGGGTTCTTTTTTGGACGCATGATGTTTCACTCATTGACGATACTTGGTCTGCGATATTTCCCGTCCGCTCCCCATCAGGTCCAGGGCAAAGCGAGAGGATCGCCGTTCATTGATCCGTCTTCCCTTTCTGACCGTCTTGTTTGTTCATCTGTTTAGTGCGTGCGCGGATTCATGTCCAGAGAAGGAAATCATCTCGGGGCTACACCCTTTGTTGCCCGATTTCTCGGGCCCCCCTTATCGGACACCCCTCTTTGCGCCTTTTCAGAGACTTCCCCGGTGTCCCCTTGAAGTCGCCCCGCAGCAGACAACCCGCTCGTTACCCTAACATCGTTGCGATGAGCCACCCGTCTGACCTCCTCCCCCCCTTTTTTTCTTTTCCTTTCCCCCTGCACATCCGATTGTTAATTTGAAAGTGGGCGAAGCCTCCTTGCCTGGAGGCGGGCTTTCTCTAGATGCCGGGCAGAGCCATCTTTGATGCACCTCGGAATCCCTTTTGTGTTTTTTTGAAGCGTGTTCAGAGCGATGCTGGCCGACCTCAGACACACCGGGCTCCAGGTGTCACTTCCATTTCTGACCCTTTCTCTCTTCCACCTTTTCATCCCCTTGTGCTTCGAGGTGTCAAGTATTCGGGCAGGTTGTTAGTGCATGCGCCCCGCTGAATGAGACGGACGACTTCGTTCCCCCTCCCCCTCCTCCCGCCTCGACATTTTTTAAGCGAAGCTGATTCCGGCAATGGAAGGCTGGGCATTTTCAACGCTGTCCATGACAGTGTCCGGTTGCCGTTCTTCTTCCCTTTTTTCCTAACGACTGCCGCCACGATGTGCCCTGCGTTTCTTTGTGTTTCTGCCTGTCTGTTATCTTTCCCTTCCCTTTCCTTTGGCACCCCTGGTGTCTCGCGCGACGGTGTTGCCCGCGGAAACGCCCCCTTTTTGCCGCCGAGAGTTTGATTCAGGCGTTCCCCTTATCAGACACCCTTCGCCGGGCGTCAGTGCAAGATGATGATCAAGAAATATCTCACTCCTCCCTTGCCCCCTTCACCTGCGGGCCGGACGGATGGCCGCTTTCTTTATCCCCCTTTCTTTTCAGCAGCGTTTTGGCTCTGCAAAACGAGTCGGCGGCTCGGATGAGACCCCAACCCTCCCAGGGCGAGACTACCTGGGCCTTCGCCCTTCTTCCTTCTCCCCCAGAAAGCTCTTCCCGAATTTTTCCAAGGTAGGTTGAAGACGTGGTTTTCAGTCCTGAGCTTTGGTTTGCGGAGGTTCTCGGGGAATTCCGAATAGGTTCCTTTTTTCATTTGCCTTTTTACGTCGTGAAGAAGTCCTGTTAGATCATTCCCCGAGAGCTTCCAGCGTCTTCCGGTTTTCCTGCCCTTCTATTTTATCATGTGAGGTGGGCCGGGCTTTCTCCTTTCCTTTTCGACCTTTCTTTCTTTTTGCGGTTTCTTGGTTGCTTCTGGCGGCCAGAGTGCGATAAGCCTTCCGCTGATCGCGCGTGGCCTCCACGTTCGCTGTCTTTGGTGCCCGGAACCATCCCCCTTCGTTTTTCTTCGAACTGACTTCGGCTTTTGTATGAGGCCACGCGACAAGATCGTGGTGAACCGTCGACGGAGGTCCCTTTAGTTGAGTAGATTCGAACTTTTTTCTATCCTTCTTTGCGCTCGTATTAAATGAAAGATGCGCACGTTCATGTCCTCTCCCCTTGACTGATATGGTCTTGTGGGTTCACCCCCCTCCTCCTTGAAAGTCTTGATCTAGTTAGGCAATAGTATTGTCATAACGTTTTTACCGGCGGACGTTAGATTCTCTCTGAGCAGGTGGGGATCTGCCAGTTGGGTGGAGTCTCGTCGCCTCCCCTTTTTTTTCCTCGTTCCCGTCTCCGCCACCAATATCCGACATGTCCGTGAATAAGGCAAATTGGTGGCCATAATACGGGCTTTTGCGGAACTTTCCCCCCCCCCCCTAAGCTCGTTTCAGAGAGTCTTTGTCCCAAGGGCGCCTCTTCCTAAGGCGTCACTGGATGTCGCCGCACCCTTCAAGCCATGGCCTTTATCGGCCCGGGAAATTTCGCAAAGAAAGAGATGGAGCGGTTCCGTCACCCCCAGCTACCCCCCGTCGCTGAGGTCAGCGGGGTTTCCCTATTCGCAAACCGGGTGCCCCTTATACGTTACTGGTGAGAGGATACGGTCATCGGTTTCCCTTAAGGAACGGGAGGCTTAACCACCTTGCCGTCGATCCACCGACGCGCCCTCTTCCTCTAATGATTCCAGTAGAGTTTTCGGCACCTCTTGATCGAGGCCCAAGTAACGGTGGAGAGACCTTCTCTAAAAGTCAAGACGAACCGCCCTTGTCATGCGCGAACGGGTGTGCTCTCCTTTTAGACCCCCTTAGAGGCCATTGCCGGTGAATTCGCGGTTAGGTGCGCTGGGATAGGCATCTCCCGACCAGTTTAAGCGAGGGGCGGGCGTCTCGGAGGTTCCCCCCCCCCTGCCAAGATGGCATGCTGAAGGTACCCTTTTTTCCCTTTTTTTACCCTTACCGATTTCCGAGGGGGCTCCGTTTGCGCAGGGTCGGTCATGGCAGAAAGTCACGCTGTTATCCCCCCTTTTCCCGGACTGGGTAGGGCCAGGATCGTCACTTTGTTTTTGGTTTTTTTTGCTGGGTCTTCGCGAAGGAGAGCATCGCCTACTCCTCGGGGAGTTGAAGCTGAGAGTTTCTTCCCCTTCGACGTCCTTTTCCCCGCGTTGGCTCGACATCAGTCTTCCACGCGGAGCTTAGTCTGGGGGCGTGCTTTCCGTCAGTAGGAACGCCTCCGCCTGCGTCCGCAAAGCACCCTTCAACCCCCTTGCCCTCTCCCGCGAGTGCTTAGTGTCAGGGTCGAGGAGCGCCGCCCTCTGTTTCGGACTTCGACACCGCGTTTCTGGAGATTTTTGTAACAAAACACGGGAACAAAAAAAAGCGCCCCTTGTTCTTTTCTTTGTTGCTTTCTTCTTCTAGTTTGCTAGCACAACGCGTACTGCGCGCCGCCATTGAACCCCGGTGCGAACAGCCTCATGTACCCCTTTTCCTCCCTTCGTTTCCCGCCTCTCGCGCGCGGTAGGAAATGGATGGATGGACAGCCAGCGCTTCCTCTTTCTGCGACCGCTTATTTCGGCGTGCAAGAGCTCGGTTTTCCTTTCCCCGCACCGGTCCGCTTCCCCCCACGCCGGTGTCAGTAGCACTTATTCAGGTTGTTCCTGACAGAAGGGCCCTGTGCCCTGACCCCCAGGGCTTTTTCTGGCCCCTTTATCGTGAGCAGCAAGACAGATTCTCTTTTCCTCTTCCCCCTTTTTTTTTTTGAGCGAGTTTTCGGTACGGTCGTGCTGCTTTAACGATCGCCCGGGAAATACTGGACCCCTTCTCACTTCTAGCACACATGGAATACGTGGCTCTCCTGTGTCCCCCTCTAAGGGGTCTGGATTGCTTTCCTGGAGAGCCGGACTTTTTCCGACGTCGGATCCTTGCGGCTCGGAAGAGATCTCGTCCATCCCATTCCAAGTTCCCCCCCGATCATCGAACACCTCCCCATAGTTTCGGCGGTTTTGCAGACTTCTTCTTTTCTTCACTCGGGCGGTTTCCCCCCCGCCGGCTGGCGGCCGCAAAAAGACGCGTGTCCGACGCCTACCCGATGGCTCCACTTATAATAAAGGGCCGGACAAAAGCATTTGTTTTTTCCCTTCCCCCATCTCCCTCAACGTGTCTGTTCTTGCGCCTCCCTTGGGCGTGCCAGGTCGGAATGCGGAAAGTTTGGGTGAACCTGGTTTTTTTTTTTTTTTTTTTGGAGGTGAGGATCGGGAGCGGGCCCCTTTACGTGAAGTCCGCCCCCTCCTTTTTTATGAAGCTTGGGAGTTTTCCTACCCCTCAGAGACCCGGCTGTTTAGAGGTGGAGATTCAGCTATCTACGCTCCTCAACGCGGCCTCCTTCAGATATTAAGGTGCTCATCCTCCCCTTTCTCGATGCTTCATACCTTTTCCCCCTGATTAGGCCCCGAAGGCTCGTTTTAAAGGACTAACCAAGCGTAGTCCATGAAGAACGGTTGAGCACCGGACGCCGCGTACATCCCTGTTCCTGTAAACAGGACTGATGTACGTCAGAGCCCCCCTTTGACCTCTGTTTTGTCGAGAAAGCCCCCTAGTATGAAATCGCGCTATGTCCTGAATGCGGATTCTTGCACCGGGTACGCTCACGGCCGATCGGCCGGCGTGCAAGCCTACACCGTCGATACCCCGACTTTTCCTTTCCTCTCCTTTAACTGTCTTTTTTTTTTCTTCGAGGGGTTTCGTGGTCCGTCTGTAGCGGAATTCATCGTGCGAGGATCTTCACGTTTTCTTTGAAGAAGGGGTGTCCTTTGAAGTCAGGACCTTTTCTGTTTCCCCTCCCAGATCCGGAACCTCCCCCCCGCGGTCAACTTCGGGCCACCGATGCGAGCCCCAGGCGCTCTACTTAAGGCCATCTCATGGAAAATCAGCTACCGGTGGTCTTTTGTCTCTCTCCCATCTTCTCTCTTGCAACTCCTTTTTTTTTCCAGGACTCCGTCCGCATGGACATGGATTGTTTTCGTCCCTGCCATCCACAGTGTTCCTCTCTGCACTCCGTCCATTGGCTGCGAACCGTCAGCTTCGCACTTCCGGGTTCTCCCTCCCCTTCTCCCCTTGTAGAACTCTGCTGATTCCATACGTACCAGTTTCTAGGCAATTTCCTCTGGAACGACCATTGTACTGGTGCCCGTCGGGTCTCGCGTCTGACGCAGCCGACCACCCTTCCTCCCACACGCGGCCCTTTTCCGAGAGAACGTCGAGTCCGCTGCATGCCCACGCTAGACGATAGCTCGGTCGTTGTTGAACCCAGCCCCCTCTATTCCTGGTCGCGTCCTGTACTCCCCCTCCCCTCTTTACTCTCACCTTCGTTAGGACTCGGATAGAGAGCGAGGCCCCGAATGCCCCCCAGGAGACCGTTGGGTCACACACTCTACTTTTCACCGATGTGCCTAGGACCTGCGTTGCCGCCGTCGAGGACGCCCGTCGGTCGGAGAGAGCCCGCCAAGACTGGGTTTCTCACCCATTTCTTTCTCTTTTGAAGTAATTTCGCCCCGCAGGGAACGTATCGCACGTTCACGTCGCCCAGAAGGGCAGAGCCTGGCGCCTTCAGTTATTCTTCCTCGGGGCGAGACTGAGAGTCGGCCAATTCTCCTTGACCGATAAGGACTGGAAACCGCCGCGTCCGCCTTAGCTCTCGTTTTTTGTGATCCCAGCAGGGCCTGGGCCAGATGCTTCCCTACCCCCCATCTCCTTTTCGTACCCCCCTTTTTCAGCAAGGTCAAGGGCAGCCTTCGGGCAGAGAACCTAAAATTATAGAATTTCCATGTCCTGAAACTCCCCATCCAACCTTTTTCAAATAGGATAATGTCGTCGAACTTCTTTCTGGTATGGACCTTTTCCCATCCCCGGTCTCCGAAAAGTTTATTGGATATAATCACGCGGCGATGAGTCGGTTTCTGGAGGCAAGCCTTTGCCCCTCCCCCTTCCTCCTCCCGTCCCGTCTCCCCGTAAGTCCTTCATGGCCAATCTGAGTGAGATCGTTCATTGATACGTTCAGCCGCTTGCTTACCGCCGATAAGTCCCCCGCTGAGAGCCTTCTTTTTTCATTTTTCTTACAAGCCCGGTTTTTTTTTTCGTTTGCGTCCGATTGCCCCGATAGACTCCGCTTGCTCCAACCTTGAAGATACACCGTAAGGTTTTCGCCCCCCTCCCAATTCCCGACAATCCTGTTGTCAATGTTGAGCACCCGTTTGCTCCGACGATCGTCCTCCACCCCTTAAATCGGTCAGGTCTACTTTTCCCTTTCGGTTCGGCCGAGTCGGGAGCTTTTCGTGGAAATTATGATGAAACAAAGGCCTCGTTGTGATTTTTCTCCCAGCTCTTCCCCCTGGGCGAGCAGCGCGCCGACTCATACTTTCTCCCCCAGGTGGGAATTATATTCAATTTTGTGTTATTGTTTAGAGGATGGACAACCGGGCCGGTTTCTGAGTTCGGCTGCGTTTTTTCTTTTTTTCTAAGCCTAGCTGAAGTCCCTCGGAAATGAGTTTTCATATCGAAATGATCCCGCCGTATCGACTCCATAAAGATAAGGATTGGACGGCTCTTCCCCCCTTTTCCCCCCAGTCCCGGCAAGTTGTCGGCAGCGTGAGGTAAAAGAGTTGCTTTTTCGGTCTCCAACCCCGATGCGGTTTCAACGAGGCGTGGTCGGCGGCCCCTTTTTTTTGTTTCATCCCTCAGGATCTTGATTTTAGTTTAGGGACCGGTTGCCTCCCCAACGGCGGCCGTCCTTGTGGCCAGAAAGGATACTCGCAAATTCTTCCCCCCCGCTCTCTATTCTCTGATGGCCTCGCTTTTACGGGCTCCAGAAAGGAACTGCTCCGGTGATAGCTAGTTTTCCAGCACGCTTTCGTCCCCCCCTTACATAACATGAACCCTACGCTTGCCTGGATGGTTTTTTGAACGTTTTGATTTCCTCTCCCCACGTATTTTGCAATTTGTGCTATGCAGCCGCCATGCCCCCCTTTAGACGAAATTCTACCCCGTCGGCCGTGCTTCTCTAACATACGACACATACTCGAGCGCTCCTTTTTTCCCCCCTTCCTTGACCTTGCCTCCCACAAGAACGTTCGGTGAGAAGACATAACGTCATTGTTTCCCGATGGATTTTGCTTCAGGCTGCAGGTTCTTTTCGCGATTTTCTCTTTTCTTTCGGCGATCCGAATATGCTCGGAATGAAGACCCGTACTTTTACTACCTCCCCCCCCCCTACTTGGAAGAAGCTGGAGTGATATTTTGGGTCTCCCCCCCCTCGAGAGTAAGATGCTTGGTTTCATTGAAAGCTATTTTCCAATTTGAGGAGAGAAAGGGGAGGGCTCTGCTCTGCCTCCCCCCAATCACAGTGTGTTTTGTCCCCCCCCTCTATGATTGTTCTAATTTTTCCCCCCCGTTTTCTTCATCTATTAGAGTGCCTTATCACCCATTTAGGAATAAAGCTTGTATTGCCGGCCTCCCTCCCCTTTTTTGAGGACCGATCGGTCATAGAAGGGCTTCGCCACATTTAATATAAGTCACCCCCCGCTCGTGCGTTGCCCTCCACCCCCCCTTTTCCCTCCAGGATTCCTGTTCTTTAGCTTCTCAGTTAAAAGTCGCTCTGGGTAACTTCGCACGCTGCGGCGTCCCCTTCACCCAGACAGGAGAATTGAGGCTGGAGTTCAACAACCTCCCTCCCCCTTTTTTTTTTTTTCATGATCGGCGGTTAGCTAGGTCGGGGGCAAGTCTCCGTTTTGTCCCAGGCTTGCCTGCCTCTCGGACTTGCGACTTTTTTTTTCCTCCTGAATTGGTTTGCTAGCGTCGGCTGACGCAACGCTTACCAGTGCCTCCCACGGTCGTTTCAAGGCGGTTCCAATCCCCCCCCAGTTCCCTTGACCAGAAATTTCTTTTGCTGGAATCAGACGTGTTTATAGTCTTCTTGGTTACTTTGAAACCCGTTTTTCGAGGCGGACCCTCAGTGACTCTGGCCAAGGACTAGTTCTCGGGCACTGGCTTCTCCGTCCCTCCCCCATACGGGCCGCATTCGCTTCCCGTGAACTGCGCAAGGTACACTGTTCCACTCTTTCTAGCTTTCATACCCCCAGCTACCACCTCGCTTCTTCCCAGTCCGTTGTGCTTATGAGAGACCTCTCTGGACCGGTCGAGCACGTTTTCCCCCTGTTTGAGGAGCGGTCCTGAGGGGAATTTAGACACGTCATTCAGGCTTCAAGAACTTTCTATTTTATAGTCTGAAGGATTAAACGCGTCGGACGTCCGTATAGGAGAACCTGAGTTTTTTTCTTTAACTTCCCGTCACCATTGACCGCCTTTGACCCGTTCGGTCTGATATCAGGCCCGCCTCCCTCTCTTCCCCCTGAGTGATAGAGGCAGAGGTTGATCGGGCCTCCTTTCTCCTCCTTAAGGGATGCGGCTCGCGGGGGGACAACCAGGAACTGTTGTGACTTCATCCTTTTTCCTTGACCCCCACAGGCCAGATGTTTTTCCTGGTTGGCCCTCTTTTTCATGGCCCCTTACGTCGATATTTTGCCTTCTCCGCCGCGGTTAGTGAGGCCGCTGTTTCCTTCGATCGACAGGAGAAACTCCCATCGCGATCTGAATGTCTTTTGAATCGTTGGTCGAGTCGCGCCGATATCGTCCCACCGAGAGTTGCGCTCCTCTTTCATACCCCCCCGCTTCCTCCGGAGCTTCAAGCTGGTTTTTTCTACTCTTCTTGCCCGCTATTTGTCACCCGCCCAACCAGGCCCCATTGTCATCAGCCTTGGCGGGCTTACCCCCTCGTTCCGACTCTCCTACGAAGAATGGTAGAGTAGACATCGTTGAGGCGATTTTTTCTTTTCTCGAACTCACGTCGGCACGACTTTTCCGCGGAGTGAAAACGAGTAGTGTGGTATCCTCCCCCCCTCTTGAACGGTCGAAACAGCCGCCCCTGACCCCGGTTTTTTCCTCTTGAGCATTCCTGCCTTCAGCTTGAGGTAGATGTATTTTATGTCATGCCAGTGTGGGGTTCCCCCGCGTATTATAGTCCGCGACCCCCTCTTTTTTCTTAGAGCAATAGACCCATTAGGCCCTCTAACTACAAGCCGCCCAGTAGAGAAAAGGGTGTCTCGACCCTGACAAGCCTTTACTTGAGGTGCGACTACAGGACTGAAAGGGCTAAATTCTCCCTCCCCCTGGAGTATGAATCCCCGAAAACCCCCCCCGTGTAAGATCCTCGCGGGTAGGCCTCTGCTGCTAACTCTTTTCTACTGGGTCCTCCAATGACGGTGAGAGGCCCCTTCTGTCCCTGCTAACAACCCTTTTCCTCCTTTCCTTTCCGCACTTCGTTTAGGTTCATCCCGTGCGGGCCAATGGCTTTCTTATCCTTTCCTATTTGAAGTTTTCTTCACTTTGACGGGGAGGTCAGCGCTGGCTCTGGTTCATCCATCCAGTTTCGGCTGCCCCACGCCTGCCTTTTTTCTGGGGCAGACGATACGAACCCGGGTTCCATTTTTTTCGTTTACGAGCGGCAGAGACCCACTCTGTTTTTCCTACTGAATAATCGCGGAGAGCTCGGCGGACGCCCGGCACCACGCTTTGTCTTTTCCTTGCTCCTGGCATTTGCGTTCGCTACTCCTCACGGGGGTCCCCGCCGGTCTCGGCAGACCTTCCCTTTTGTTCACTTTTTTGGTTTTTGGACGCGGCGGGCTCGTGAGGCTCACGCCCTTTTTCCTCTTTGGGAGGTATCAGCCTTCGCACGCCGCTTCGCGGTGCTCTATCGCCGCCTCGACCTAGGCCTTTCTTTTTTTCAGCTCTCGTCCTTCTCGGCAGGCAACTCCCTCTCCCTCGTCGACTTACCTTTAACACCCTGACCCTACGCCGCTTCGCCCCGGCCCCCCTCACCCCCGCTCTCACCCCTCACCTTCGTTTTACCGGAACGCAAAGGTTTCCTTTTCCCGCTTTCCTTCTTACTTTTCCAACTCCCCCCTCCGAAAGCCCACAGCCCCCCCACCCGCGCGTCCCGGCCCTCAGAGAAGCCCCCCCCACTACGCGACACATCCCCTACAGATCCCCCTTTAGACCACGGCTTTCGCAAACCGAAATCCGATCCCCCGTTTTCCCTCTGCCTTTTTTTCTTCTCCTTTCTCACACGTAGTTTCTCCACGTGGACTCGAAGGTAGGGTGTAGTAGTCGTCGTCTTCCTGTGATTCACTTTGAGTGCCCTTCGAAGCAGTCCCTGAAGATTATTCTTCCCAATCCTTTATTGTTCCAATTCTTTTCACTAAAGAGGAAGCCTGCACCTAGTGAATACCTGCTCCCCTACTGAACGCCCTTGTCCCTTCCCCCTTTGAACCTTTCGGCCGCGTTTTTTCGCCGAGGCTTAATCGACGACGGGTGACCTCAAGTCTCGCTTTTTGTTTTGGGTGAGTTCCTTTAACAAGTCGTGTTTCCCGCTTTCCATTACAGGTCCCAGTGAAGCCTTCCCTCCCTGGACCTGTTCTGGCTTTTTTCCTGGGGAATTTGCCTCCTCGCTGACCCTCTTCCCTTCAATTTAGTGCTGAGTCTGTTTTCCCCCCCCGGTCGCGCCCAGGCGTGCCAACGCCTTTGCTGATTCCAGCCGTTACCCTGACTCGGCAATATTGTCTCTCTCCCCTTTTTCCCCGCTTTGGTCTTCCTGAGTCTCGCGTATCTACTTTCTCCGCTGCCCACTGGCTATCCCCCTGCTGACAACGCGTGTCCTTTTCGGATTCCCCCCGCTGAAACGGATATCGTTTTTTCCCCTACCCTTCTTTGCTCAATTGACCTGAGAGTGTTCCTCAAGCCTTCTATTTCGCGTCCATTTTCCGGCGCAGGCGTGCGTTAAATTGTCCTTAAGCGACTGGTCCTTCCTTGAGATTAGACGTCCCTAAATGGCGCCGTGCGAGTCACACCATTCCCCTCTTGTCCCCCCCCTTCTGCCATGGTTGCGATCCGCGAGGATAAGTTCGTCCTTTTCTCAGCTTCCCCATCTTTTTTTCCCCTGAGGTGAAAGTTGTGACAGGTAGCCCGTGGACTATATGAGGATACGTAGAAGAGGTCTCCTCCCGAGCCATGCTTCCCATGGCCGCCTGAATTTCCCCTTTTCGACTTTGGTCCCTCAAGAGGCTTGTGCAAATCCCTCCTGTCTTGAACGGCTCCCTTCCCCCGAAGCCGTCTGCAATCGCTCTCGGGGAATCTCCATCATTCCCCCTTTCATCCCGCTGCCCCCAGTCTACCTTCGTTTTTTTTAAATGAGAAGAAGGAACATATTCGGCGAATTGGTATTTACCACTCTCCCCCTCAAAGCAAGAAGGGTCTCTCCGTCCACCCTTAAATCCCCCCCCCCTTTTTTTGACCTTTTTTGATGTCTCCGACTTCCTGGAGTTTTTTTTGTGTCGGCGGTAATCTTGCTGAATTCCCCGGTAGCAGAGAGCCATCTTCTTTTTGGCTCCCCCTCTCTTTCCCTGTTGATCTGATTTTTATTAAAATGAATCAAAATGAGCGAAGCGGGTAGGAGATCATCCCTTTCCTTCCCCAGAAGTCCATTTCCCATCTAGTGAATCGCGTTCCTTGATTCGGTTTTATCCTTTTTATGTTTGGGTATCCAGTGACTTGCCACTGATACGTTTGCGCTTTATTCCCCTCTCCCCTGATAATCAGATGAGGTTTACACTTGGAGATTTTTCCTTTTTTTAAAGCCGGCCTTTTTTTTCAAATGGACCCACACTCCGGTGAAGTCGATCATCCCTTCCGCCAGCACTCAACGTCGTAACCTCCCTCTTTTTTTCTTCCGAGACACCGAACCCGGAGTCCCCAGAAATCGGTCCGTTACTTGAAATGGGATTTCCCCGTCCACCTTCCGGCTTTTTTTCATCTTTGATTTCGGAACTGCCCCCCCCGGAAACCAGGCCGGTTTTCAGCGACTCCTTCCTTTCTGAGCGTGAAGGAAACTCTTACCCCCCGTTTCCCCTTTTTTTCCACCATGCAATCTCTGTTAGCCCCGTTGTTTGAGGAGAGATATTTTCAGTTTTCCAGTCTTGAACACTTAGAATGGAGTCTGTATTTAATTTTCCCGTGCTCATTACGGCTCCTTTTTTTCGCCTTATTAGTTTTAACTTCCAGCCGAGCTGTCTTCTCCGCAATTTATACAGTGGTTCGGACGCAAGTTCAAAAGAGTCTAAATGACCCCTATTTTCCTGTTCCCCCCCCGTCCGAATTGGCGGTTTTCCCCCTCCTGGTGTTTTTCTGCCACCTTTTTATGTTTTAAGGGGACTTGTTTTTAGGAAAGGGTTGCTGTCCTCCCTCCCTTCTAGGTGTCGGCCCGGTCGGTATCTTTGTCCCATTGAATTTCAAAGTGAAGACGCGATATGCTTCCTTCTTTCCCGATCCCCCATTACTTTCTCCTTTCCCGGGTTTACCATGAAGTGGGTTAGCTGATGACCCGGACACTTCCATCTTCCCTCTTTGCAAATGTCCCTTTTTTTTCCCCTCCACTGACGTTCTTTTCCTTCGAAATGATTGAGAGTTCTCGCCTACCCCGCCGCTCTCCGCGGCTATTCTCCCGTTAAGTCCACTTTCCCTTAGCCCTGGATTCTCCTTCCGTTACGGTCATCGTTTGTTCGACGACACCCATTCCATAGGTTCGCCTGACTTTGATTTTGTTTGTCATGAGGCATTAGGATCCCTTCTCCTGTTCGTTCTTGTTCCACGTTTCCCGACCTTGGGGGTCTGGAACGCCCGCTTTTCTTCCCCCAGCCCTCTGTTGTGGAAGCAGATGAGCGGGTTTTTACCAACTTCTTGTCTTTTTTTCAATCTCCCTGGACGTAGTTGGCGTTCCGAGCTATCTGTCACCTTAGGAGATGGTCTTTCGATCTCGCCCAACATTCGGACATTTCGTGTTTTCTTAAAGGGAAGTTTGGCGTGTTTTCCCCTCAACTTGAAAGAGGACGATCCTTCCCTCCCCTCTATATTTAATTGACCTTTTGCGACCTCTCCCCCTCCTCCCCAAAGTCCGTTTCCGGAAGCCGAGTGGATTCATCTCTGACCTGGGAAGAGGATACGTGGTTTTTTTCCTCAAACCATGTCCCCCTCCCTTTTCCATGATTTCCTTCCCGAACCCCTTTTTCTTTTTGGGGCGCAATTTCGTTCTTTTCGCCGTCTCCGCCGTTAATTAGAGGAAGACCCGTTACTTTCAGATACCTATTCCTTTTAATTTCCCCAATTTTTTTCCACTTCTCTCGACTTTTTTAAAAGACTCCAGGTCTTCATCGTCGTCTTTGGTTCGGGGATAAATTGATTCGCCCCCTCCCCCCTTTTTTTAGGAGTTGCCCTCTGGCAGTTTTGGATATGAATGGGGAGGTCTCTCTTCCCTCTTCCTATAAGCCCCCAACAGAGTAAATTCGACTTGCCCTTTTTGTCACCTTCTTTTTTTTTCAAACACTGATTTCCGACGTTTCATTTTGTGGAAACATTAAGCCGGTGGAATCCTACTCCTTTCCTTTGATTCAGCCCCCGAAGATATTTACTCTCTTTTTCCTCTGGTCTTTGAAGAGTCAGCTATTCTTATGATTTCGACGAAAACCCCATCCCCCATTTTCCTTGATGGATACTTTTCCGGTAAATAATGCTCACCTGTTCTTTCAGTTCAAAAGATATTCGAGTCCCTAGGACCCATCCCCCAGAGATCTGATGCCCCTCTTAGTGGGATTACTATCTTCATGGACCTTTCTCCCTCCCGGGGACTTTTTTCATGCGGAGTTTCCCCTTAGTCCCTCTAAGTAGGTTTATCCAGCCCGGCCTGTCAGACTGCCGGTCGTCCCCTTTCCTTTCCCTCCACTGCTTAGAAGGACTTATCGTCCTTTTTCCAACCCTCCTCTCCCTGAAACTCACCCTTTCTAAGCATTTTTTCCTTCCCTCCCGGACCCCACCTCCCCCCTTTTCAGGAACTTCTGTAGCATTTTTTCACGCATCCTCCTTTCCTGCCGTTTGCCGTGAGAGTAGTTTCTTTTCCCTTTTTTTTTTTCCGGGAGTCTCCCTGCCACGGAGGGGAGTAGGGCTCTCGGAGTTTTGCCCCCACTCCCCCGACCCGAGGCCAACTGTGCAGTACCCCTTTCCGGTTTCCCCCTTCCCTCCTTAGATTGGGCGATTAGTTTTTTTAGACTGAGACGATTTTAAGAGGTCTTACTTCGAGTGGTTCGCCCTTTCCGTCGGAGATTTTTCTTCTTCGTCTCTCCCTTTGATTGAAACCTTCCTGGCCCGTTTTGCAGCATGTAGTAGGTTTCTAGTAAACGCCCCTCTCGTTCGCCCCGTTTTGATGAAGGAAAGTTTCGTCCAAAAGTCCTTCCTCCTTTGGGATTTCCGTAGTATTTTTCTCCCCGGTTTCAAAACCCCCCTCACCAGTAATCAGGTAGGCCTTCTTGTTCTCCCCCCTTGCTGTCCGTTTGAGCTCCTTTTTTCCATGTAGAAGCTTTCGATTGGTTTTACTTTTTCCTGACTGGGTCTCTTTACGGAATGGTCTCTGCGAGTAGTCCTTCGTGGAAAACACTTGTTTTGCCCCCTCCCCCCCTCCCCCCTCCCCCATATTGTTTGTTGTGTCCACATTCGACCATTACAAAGGTGATAGGAGAGAGTCCCCTCCCGGCACTGATTTTAGTTTCGATGATAGTTCTCCATGTATTCTTCCTCTTTTTTTCATGCTCCGTCCGCTATTCTATATCGGACGGCTCGCTTTTCGCACTTTCCCTGCTTTCACCCCCTTTCCCCCGTGAGAGCTGACCCGTCAACTTTTCTTTTCCTTTTTGTTCGTTCCCATGACTGTTCCCTGGCTTTTGTAAGTTCTCTTGAGATCCTTACAGCACGACGCCGACCTCTCTT
>Ga0179593_1449403_pt1 | contig 20944 bp, 15 predicted proteins | sample CZODoug2_1_08_16_FD_185931 | JGI IMG/M metagenome (GOLD analysis project Ga0179593, IMG submission 185931) | Vadose zone soil fungal communities from Angelo Coast Range Reserve, California, USA - CZODoug2_1_08_16fungal (PacBio error correction) | ecosystem: Environmental > Terrestrial > Soil >... | reverse complement strand
GCTTTTTGATACCCGTTGACCCTTTTCTCCCCCCTGATTATCCCCGTTACCTGCACCCGAAGGTTTTCAGGACTTTGAAGGGGATTGCCTTTTTGGTCTGCCTGTCGCCTGAGTTACGGGCAGCCGTCTGTTGAACTTACAGTATTTGGAGGCGGTAAACAATCTCTTTCTGGCACATGCTTTCCCTCCCCTTCCTAACGTAACCCCAACCCCCCCCTAGCCTGAGTACTGATTTTACACCTCCGCCTTGGCTTAGAGCCTTTCTCCCCCCTTTGCAGAGATTTGATAATGGGGGGAACGAACGCCCCCCCGCGGCTTCTTGCCTTTCCCCCTTCCCATTAAAGGAGGGAAATATGGTGTGCCCCATGGCCGGTTTGCACTCAAGCCTTCCTGAGACCCCCGAGGCACAACCTTAACCACTTCCCCGCCTTATTGAAACGCCCAAACTGGTTCTGCATGTTCTAAGTGTCGAGCTGGCGTGCTTCCCCCACCAGTTCCCCAGCTTCGGGTGTGGAATTGCTGTTCTTGAAACATCCAAATGTATAATCTTTTGTTCCACCGTTTGTATTTAACCCCACCGAATATGGAGTTCCCCAATTGATAGTACCTACACCCCTCCGAAGAACCTGGTTCCACCTTCTCTTTCGTTGTGGGCTGGCCTGGGTGGTGCTTTTACAGCTTCCAGGGAGAGTCATCCCGTGTCGATGTTTCAAGTTGTCAGTGTTATCTTTTCTTTACCGGTAAGGCCCTTTTCCGCTTTCCTCGGGATAAGAGAGCCCCTGGGAGTTTTTCAAAATTTTGTATGACGTGTCCTGTCAATCCCTTCCCACGTTGCAGGTGAGCATTGTGCCAGACGCCCTGAGCACACTTTTTGACTCTCGTTCACTAGACCCAGAGTATGGTTCCCTGTTTTGAACGGGATTGTGTTGGTTCTTAACTTTCTCGTTTTTGAATTGACTTTGCCTCGGCTGTCTTTTCACTTCATTTAGAATCAAGGGCTTTTTCGTTGGCTTGTAAAAACACGCTTTTCCGTTCCCCCCGGGCGAATTGTTCTCCCCCGTGGATCTCTGTCGTTGGCCAAGGAGAGTTTTTCCCATACCCTATTTTTTTTCCTTTTGTTTTCCCTTTCGAAGGTTGGTAAAAGGTCTAGGCAACGCTCCCCCCGGTGACTTTTTTCCTTTAATGAAGGGAGCGATCCAAACGACTGTTGTAATAAAGCCAGTAAATCCCCAACCATTGCGGCGATTCACTTTGCAATCTCTCGAAGGTCCTCTTGGACCCCCCACCAGGCCGGTTCCCAACTAGGTGCATGGGGTATTTTTCCCTGCGTTTTTTCTGGGGATGGTGGTTTTGCGTGGCACACTTAAGGATTCTCTTGGTCCCCAGCGGGCATATATTGAGATTAGCGTGTTTGAATCTCCCCTTTTTTTTCTTGAGCGACTGGTCCCTGCCAACGGCCCCTATTTTTTCCACCTGTGACGGACTGTTGTGATTTTTTTATAGCCATAACAGAGACCGGTTCGTTGCCCCATGACATCGTTCCGGTTGTAAGTCCATTCGTGTTTTGACCTTTCTTTTCCCCCCCCCCGTCCCTCCGGAATACCAGTTTTCCCACTCCAACTACTATCACTCTTTTATAGAGTTTGGAAGGCCATGTTTAAAGCATTTGGATCCATACACCCCCCTCGGATGGGGAGGTATTGAGGTCCTAACTTATAGGTACATTTTCCTGGTCCTCCTTGGGCCTGAGGGTCGTGCAAAACTTCGTTCCTGCCCCATTTTCCACGGCGATGAGAGGGTGCAATCCCCGACCATCATGCACCTGGGTCCCTGTTTTTTGTTTTCCCCCAGGGACCTTTCAACCTCGTCTTAGTACAGTTTCTCCGTCTTCCCCAAGTCAGAAGACCGAACAGTTGGTTCCTTTTCGGGGATTTAACCCCCTGGCCTCCCATAGGCTTCCCCCGCTGGCTTTCTTTTCAAAAACAAGCTTTAGACGCGCCGAAGTTTGTTTCCCAAGACCCCCAGGACCCCCATGAACTTGGGCTCTTGATTTGCATCTTGGGGTGCTTTCTTAGCTGCGGTACCTGTAAACTAGGTATATAAGACGGAGTACCTATTTCCTCCCCCCTCCTACCCTCAACCTGGATAGTAGGAAAATTTCATGGCTCCCGATCCCCTAGATAGGGTGGCCTCCATGGGTGTCATCAGCCCCCATTTGTGAAGCGTTGATCTTCCAGTGTGTCTGTCATTAAAGCGCGACCGCCAGAGGGAGTCCGGGCCCGCGGTGTGGATCTTTCCTATTTTGCACGGGACGGACTTTTCTCAGATTCGTGAGTCGTTTCCTTATTTTTTGCACCCCCCCCTCTGCCTCCCCACCTCCCTGTGACTGGGTGAGGCATTTGTCCCCCCTTTTATTTGGGGGGCCCCAAGACACCCGCTGGTAGTTTCTCTTGCCCGTTTGCCCCCCCTTTGGTAACACACTGTTGACCTCTGGCGGGTTGGTGATTTTGTAAATTCCTGCTCTTCCCCCCGCCCCCGACGTCGTGTTCGATGTTAACGATCTTTAGGCGTCACAGGCCGTGACGACGCCAGCTTGTCTTACGGGCGAATTGCCAGACCTCAACAGTGCCTCCGTTTCCCGTGTTCCGACAATTTAAAGTCATTTGACAAAAGTTTGCCCCCCCGCCGTGTTTTCTCCGTCCATTCCCCGGATCTATTGGCGCCCTAACGCGCAACCCCCGCTGCCCCCCTCCCCCCCTTGCCTCCCTTGGGGTTTGGAGGGGTTATCTGATACCCCCTTTTGGACGCGGCTTACCTGGCAGTACTTTGCCGGGGCGTTTTACAATCTGGTTTCCCCCCGTGTTTGGTGTAAACTTTTGGCCCCACCGATGTTCTGAACTACCAATATGTTTTTTCACCCCCCTTTGTGAGGTAATTCACGACGTTTGTTGCCAGTTTCCTGTCTATCCCCCCTTTAGTTGATTTGGCTAACGTGATTTTCCAGCGGGAGTTTGCCCCGTGACAAACTTCAAACTTTGAGACGCTACTCTTTCTCATTACCGTCTAATGAAAACTATGGAAGCATGACTCTGTCGGTGTCCTTTTACCCAGCCCAATTTGGACCCCCCCCAACTGGCGGCACTTTCTCCTTCGGCCACACAGTCACTATCATTTCATCGCTGTCTTTCCCCTGACATGTCAGCGTTACTTGCGTAGTGGTTTCCCCTTTGCAGCTACGGGTACCCCAGCAAGAAACAATGGCCCGCGTCAGGTTGTTAACCCTTGTCCCACTCGACACTCTCTCTGGCCACCGCGTCAAGCTGAAGCCGGTTTTTTAGATTCCGGTTTTTAATACCACCCTTTAGGGATGAAAGGTGTTTACCACGCGAGCAGCCTTGCTGCCCGGGAGGCCGACTTAGTTTTATTTTTATTTCCTACAATACCCCTTTTGTTTTGTTGAAGTAGACGAAAGGTATTTTACGAAGAACGAACCCTAGCTCGTTTCCCACCTGAATATCCCAGGTCAATTTTTTAGACCCCCCTTACAAGGTCAGGTCGTGGTCATTCATTGAGAATGTTTGGGGTCCCCTTTCCCCCTTCATACTAGTCGATTTTAGATCCGTTTGAGAGGGTGAATTGGTTGTTGCTGACTCACTCGCCGCCCTGGCTTGTAGGGTATATTCACAACCAGGTTTGGTTTACCCATTACCGAAGATGAAATGAGGGTTTCCCTAACACAGATGTAGCCAAGTCCGCGTCAATTGTCGCGAAGCCTTGGGCGCCGAAAGCAGTTTCCACGTGAGGCCCCCTCCAAATTCCATTTTCCTTGTTACTAACACGGCTTTCCCGCTGTGCGTTTGTTCCCAGAGTCAGGTTCTGGACCTTCGTAGAGACATGCCGGACTGTGAGCTTTTCCGTGGTCGCGTGTGTTCTTGGGTGGTTTCCAACCGCAGATAACCAAGTCGGGCTCTGGAGACACTTCCTTACGTAGATTTCTAGTCTTTCCCCCTTCGACACATAACTGGGAGGAATCTCTTGAAATTTCCCTCCCCCTTAGACGGTGTGAACCCCCCGTTTTTACTGGGGAAAGAGTTCGAAAAGTCTTCTCTGACCAGTTCCATATAAGTTTGGGCCCTCGTCCACCGTTGTTGTTTTTTCCTTGCATAATTCAAGACTTTTGTTCCTTTGGACTTGAAGAATGCCCACTTTCTTCTTGGACCCTTTTTTCAAACCTTCTGTCCCTTTTCCCCCCCCGCTGAATTGATTGCGTTTAAAACCCCATGTCGGGGACTGAAGCGCCTCAGAGGTTGGTCGGTATTGGTTTTTTCGGTAAGGGACCGGACAAGGATATTGTCACGTTTTCATCCCCATTTTGAGCAGTAGTTTAGTCCGCGGCGCCCGCTTTCGACCGGTTTAAGACAATATCAGTTTTTTTGTTTTTCCTGGACGCAGGGTTCCTTTTCCTAAGAATGTCCCAAAAGTGGGTGTTTGGCCCTTTGTTCATAAAGTTGAAAACCCCGAAGGTAATGTGTCTTTTTTTTCTCTTTTTGCCCCCCCCCATTTCTTCCAGGCCTAAGAACTTTTCTTCCTTTGGCCGAAAGAGGACTGACCCCCTCTTCCCCCTCCTGCCTGTGCCACTTCAGTCATATGAGTCACACCTTAATTGGGTAGGGTACCCCCCAGTGTAGAACCTGATCATTGGTGTGATTTATTTGCGTTTCAACCGGCGAGACAGGTTTGTTTTTCGGTAAGGGGCGTCGACTTTCTGCCGCGCGCCGGTGTTTAACATGGGTGATCTGACATATATTGGAAGGGAAGTTACCGACCCCCCTCAAATAACCTGCACTTTGTTCTTGTTTTTTCACCGTGTTGATCCGATTCCCACCTTGAGGCTTTCACCATCACAGTTTTTTCCCCCCCCAGGTTTTTTCCCCCGCCCCTTTTCTTCGGCTTTTGGGGTGTTTTCACGGCACTGAAAAAAACCGCCTTATACCCCCCCCAGTTTGAGCTCGATTTCCTCTTCCCCCTTTGCTTCTTGCTTCTCTCCCAACTTTCACTTGTCGTCCCAAAGGGTTTTGGACCCCCTGCGAACCGGGTTAGGCAGGCCTGGTTTGCTTGGTTTTTCCCTTCTTTTGTAAATTGGACTTCTTCTTTCAAGACCGGATGTACCTTAGGGATTCCTTGGCGAAATGGTCCCCCGACAATAGTGATGAGCATGTTGACCGCGACAAACCCCTCTTCCCATTCGCTTTTTTTGGATGATGATTTTTCGCCATGTCACCCGGGCTCCTCCCAACGGATAAATGTTCCAGAAGGTGATCGTTTGTAATTGTGACCCCCTTTCTATAACCCTAGAGGGTTGTGGTCGCGGGTCCGTACAGCTTGATGAAGTCCTTTAAAAAGGTATTTGCTGCTCCCCCACCCTTCTCTGGGGACTTGTTCCTCTTTTCAGTTCAACATGGTAAGGGTACGTTGCGGTCTGGTTCTGGTGAGGTTCTCTTTCTGGGGGGGTTCTTGGGACTTCAGGTTCGTGGGGCTAAAGGATAAATGTTATGTATGTTCCTGTCAGAATTTCTAGGAAGCAGCTGCTTTTCCCCGTTAAGGCGCTTTCTGGGTTACTGGTTGCCCCCACATTTTAGTACAGTCGTCTTTCCCCGGAAACCCCCCAGTTGGCCTTAGTGTTGGCAAAGTAATTCCTTAAAAGTTGACATAATGTTGGGAGAGCTTCGAGTTGACGATGTTGAGATAGTTTCCTTTTTTTCAATTCAGTTGTTTGGGATCTCTTTTGACCCTTTGACGGCCACCTTTTCTTATTCAATTGTGTTGGATGAAACTCCCCCATTTCACAGATCTTCTTTTCCACGGGCCCGTCTTGAAATCTTTGTCCTTTTTTTTCCCCCGGAGAGACGTGGTTTCTTCCCCCCTCCCTCCATGCTTAGGCGACCTTTTTTTTTTCGCCTATCTTTGGATGTGTATATAGATTCCCAGAGCGCTTTTTAGAGCACAAACCCCTTTGTCCCCCGCTCCCCTTACAGTCAAGGGTGCTTAAAACCCATTTAAAGTGTTGACGAATGCCCCTTGTTAAACTTTTTCCTTTTTGAAAGAGACCCCAGTAAAAAACTTAGCAGGTCTTCCTTTCGTCCCCCCAGCTGTGATTTAGTTTTTTTTGCAGCGCCAGAAATGTCCCTTCACATCGGCCCCTGACAAATTAGCGCCGGTTGAGTCTCTGTTTTTTGAAATTCCGCCCCCCCCCGAGGTGTTTTTAGTTGTTTTATTTTCATGGCCGCCCGGCGCTGCCGGCGGCGGTGTTGGGGTGTCGGACCTATGTCGAAATCTTTTCCGCGTTGTTTTACCCCTCTTACACCCTTCCCCCCCCCCCCTTGTGCCGGTGTCTTGTGAAAGGAGGCCCCGTACACAGAGTAACGAGTCCAACCAGGAGTCCCGTTCTTTCCCTTTTTACCTGAAGTTGTTTTGTTTTCTATCATTTTGTTGTGCAGATAGATGCTTCCTTTGCTGCTGCTGTAAGTCTTGACGTTATTGGGCCAGACATACTGTCCTATTTTTTTTTTTGTTTGGTTTTTTTCCGGAAATTTCCATTTCATCTAGCGCTGTCGAGCGCGCCATTACCCTCCATTCACGTCTGAAATAGACGCTTCGCTCCGGTAACCTTGATTCGGGTGTGTCTTCCATCAGTTTTGGACGCCCGGTTGTGAGTGCTCTTTGATTTTGTGAAACTCGTGCGTAATAGATGCGGAGGGCGTTCGCCGGAATTCATTTTATGAGCTTATTCGGGGCGTAATTTGTTTAATTGAACGGCATCGGTGTGGAGCGATATAGTTTTGTCGGAGGTGGGGGAGTCTTCGGTGAATTCTTCCCCCCCTTGCCCTTCCCGATTGAACCGTTAAATTTTGGTGCAGCATGTGTTGTACTTGCGCCCGGATTTGTCCTTGGTGAACTCCGGGATCTCTATTCTTTCCCCCTTTGTTGTTTTGAGCTTTCTTCCCCCTTGACCCACGTCCCCCGAATTCCGAGACTTTCATTGACCCTCCCTTTGGGGGTATGAGTGGCTGAGTGCTTGTTTCCCTTCAGACGCACTTGATTTTCGTTTACCCCTTACCATTGCGGAGGACAATCTGTCCCCTCTTCCGTTAAGCTTTAGACCCCCTCTGTGGCATCATCCAGAAACACCGCTATGAGAGCTTTCACCTCTCCCCTTTCCGGAGCCGAACGATCATTTCCTCAGTGGAGGGACCTCTGTTCTAGCGTTGCGAGGACCGTAAACTGTTCCTTTTTCTCTGTTGGGAAATCCTAGATGAGTGTGAAATCTTTTTTTCACAATTTTGTCTTTTTCCCCTTCCGACGACACAGCGTTCCGGCGTTCCATGAACCATACCCCTGCTGCCCTCTTCCCCACGAAACAGCTTCACCGTTCTTCTGTTGTCCTACATAAGTTGACCTATGCACAGCCCCTCCCCCCTGTCCCCCCCTTTTGTGTGAAGGACGCTTTTTTTAAAATTTCCCCCATGTCGAATACCCTTTCCCCACTCCGGTTAACCAAGAAGTGAGTATGAAGCTGACCAACCCATCCAACAGACCATATTTTCCCTTCGGTCCACGTCCTCCAATGGGGCGAATGTTACCTCTGAGGTCTCTTATGTAGGCTGATATTTCGGTAAGCTGGCCGATGCCCGAGAATTTCAGATCGCTCCTTGCTTCCGTTGGTGAAAATTTTTAGACAGGCTTTGCCCTCCTCCACGTTAAAATGGCGGTTGGCCAGGTGATTTACATTCCGACCCTTGTCTGACCCGAATAGAGACTTTGTGCGTTCGATGGAAGTGAACTGTTGTTTTCCTTCACACCCTTTTTGAACTCCGGTTACCCGGGGGAGTAGTCAGTAATCAATATCACCAGGGAGGGCCTTTGTTCTTTCCCTAGCGTTTGGTGATAACGGGTACCCCTTTTTTTTCGTTTTTTTCGTGCTTCAGATTAGGGCGTTAACTTTCCCTGATATGTCCCTCCGTGCCTCGGTCAACCTTTGGTCACCCAATTTCGGTACGCGAGGCTAAAAGGATAGGTTTTCCTTTTGATTCTTTCTTCTCTTCTTTCACGAACGGTCCAACCCGAGATTGTACGCCAGTTCAGTCTCGAGAGCGTGGACGTTTAGAGGTAATAGATGTGCACGTGTTCCCCGTTGCGTTCCGTTTACCTGCCCTTAAGGTGCCGTTCTGTTCGGTTTGCGTTTTTCGGGCGTTGGTGTCTGTTGGGGTCAAACCGGCCCCCTGGTTTTTTTACGTGACGGTTTTTTCTGGTTTTGTGGAACGGACTGGGGCGGTTGAGTGGCACTCTTACCTCCCTAAGGAGGAGATTTAGCGTAGACCTTCTTTGTTACGCCATCCCTGTTCGCGTCCCCACCCTGTCACGGCTCGAGATTAATTGGGTGACGGCTTCCCCCAAACCCACCCGGCACTTGTCCACTAATAGTGAACCGTTTTGACTTGTTTTTTTTTTTGGAACTTTTTCGCCCCCAGGAAAGCAAATTTTCATCCCCCCAATTAACTCCCTCTCTAAAAACTACTTTTCCTTGCGCACTTTGATCTGTTATTGTTCTGGCCAGGCATTGCAGCTGTTGGGACGTGTCAGACCCATCCACCTTTCGATCCCATTGGGGATGGGGCATCCATCCCTACGTTTATTAGGTCAGGACAGTTGGCCTTGTCCTCCATGTGGACATAAGGTCTGATTGTGTGTTTTTTTCCCCCCCTTCTTCCCTCCTCCGGGATGGGCTTCCCCCTGCCCCACCTCACCTCAAGGGATCTCACCCCTTGCCCCGCCGAGTGGTAGTCCGCGGAGCGAACAGTGAGGACCGAAAAATTTAAGGGCGCCTTTGTTTCGTCCCCGAAAGAGAGATAGAATTTCGCCTCCCGTCGGCCCAAACACGGTGGACGAACGCACTTTTTTGGTCTGTGGAGAGGAATGATCCCTAATACGGTCCCCACCCATTCCCCCGTTTCCCTAGTGCTTTGGCATTCTGTTCCCTTATCTTCACCTACGTTTTTTTCCCCCAACCCTAGCCAGAGCCGACGCTACCTTCTCGCCCCCCCCTGCCTCCCTCTACCTCAAAGTCTTCCAAGTGAGCAGGTTTTTTGGCCCTCATACCCACTGTTTCCTTTCATAGTGGGTTTTTACCATGACCTTTTTTGACTCAAAGTGAGGAGTTTTCTTTAACAGTATGTCCTTGGCCACCGTTGCGCAGTTAAGGAGCTCTCCTTTTTTGGGGTCCCCGATGTCGACCCCCACCCCAAAATGAAGGAGTTCTGGACGAATTGTATGCCGGGCCAAAGACCCCCCTGCTGTTTTTTTTTTGTTCAGGTGAAAAAGGGGCATTACACTTTGATGTTGGCGTGGCAGGTGACCGCATTCACGATTTGAGTAAGTGGTTCCCAACGATTCATTTTCCTGGTCACCTTTTTCTCAAAGGAGCGAACCAGCCCGCGCGCTCCGATTATGGTTAACGCGCAATCTTTTCCTTTGCGGTATTCCAGAACACTTGTTCCAAGATCAGCGTGGTGCGACAAAGCCTTGTTTTTATTCATGCTTTCCCAAACACAGGGACTAACAAGCAGGACTCATGCGGGTTTCACTTTTTTTCCCGTTACTTTCAGCTGTAGCATATCCAAATACCCCCCCCCCCTCCCCTGGAAACTGGTGGCTTGTAGTGTGCGCGTGCCGCCTTTTAACGCTCCCTTACCTTCGTTTTTATACGTTGAGGGCCATTTATTTCGTCGTCTTGTTTTCCCCGCCCCTAAAAAGACGGAAGATTTACCGTTTCTCCTCCTCTTCCCTGCAGTCACCGTGGCAAATACCTCCGCGAGATGTCTGTTCTTCTAATCCAATTGGAATTTGGGTTCTCCCAAGTCGCGTCCACGAAACTGGCTTAGACTTTTACATCGGCTTTGTGCCCGACATTTTTAGGGTCGTGGGCCTCGGTTCTGGGGGAGCCCAACCCCCAGACTGTTTTTTTTGATACCCCCCTTCTTCCCCCACGCGTTTATGAGAGCAACATTTTGTCGTCCTCCTTCTCCTGCATAAAGTTTCCCTGACCCCAGCACAGAGGAGTCCTCGTGGGTGACAACTTCTCTTAACTATTAATGCTTTCCGCGCTGCCTTGGAGTCGGGTCCTGGTTCTACACATTCTCCTTTCATCTCAATATAATAGTGTTGTTGCTTTCTGGAGACACTGTACTTCCCCCCTCTCCTTACGGCTGGGGTGACCTGCCGCCCCAATTGAATGGTCCTAATTTTTGCACCCCTCATAACGGGCCTTTTTTCGTGTGGCGCTGGTTTCCACCCGTAGGCGCTATTTCTTCCTTTCTCCGGGAAGGTCAGTTTTTTTTTTTTTTCCAGCCTTGCCTTTGTATACCCCCACCCTGTGATTTTTTCTATGCCTCCCTACGTTCTTTCTACCTGGTAAGTTCAACCTTTCTCTGTAACCTGCTTCAATTGATCGTGTCCCCTTCCGTACCTTCGGTAGCCTCCTTGTTATTGTTGCCCTTTTTTTGACCATGCGAATCCCGGACGCGTGCCTTACCCCCCCCCCCGACTGGCAGATTTTGCGTTTGCCGTGTTAGCTTTCCTTAAGGTGTTCAGGGGTTCACTAACAGACCCTTCGCTTCCTAGGAGAATCCCTTATGTATGTTGAGTGGAACTTGAAACATATAAATGTCTGCATGAGCTTCACTTGACCCGTTTTACAGTTTTTTGAGTTCCTTGTTCCGCCGAAACACGTGCCCCATTAACTCAGATGACTTTTGCGGTCATTTCTTTCCACGTTTTTCGGAACTGCACGACTCTAAGGTTCTTCTGTTCCTCCCCAGGACGAACCTTTTCCCTGCGTTGAAGCTTGAGTCAACTCGGACTTGACTTCTTTCCCCGGCGCAAAATACAAGACGGCTTTTTGTCGATAGCCCCCCGATTTTTTTTTTTTTGAGCTTTATTTTCCCATTGACCCCCACACTTCTGCCCACTAGACACGCACTCCCCCCTTCCTTTTCACCCCTACAAGACAGAGTTTTTTTAGAGCGTTGTTACCCAGTTTCCTGAAGACCCCTCCACCCTTGCGTGGGGAAATTTCCCCTCAGGGTACTATGTTTTTGCAGTTTTCCAAATAAGGCGCGTCGAGATCGCGTTAAAATAATTACAACCGCTGAAACTGTTTGCCCGCTTTCCCTGTCCAGAGAATAATCCTTTAAGAACCCCTAGCCTCACCCACCCTGTCCCCACCTTTTATGAGTGACACATGCAGTGATAAAGGGGTTTCCTTAGTTAATTTGGATCAGTTTTTGTATGGCGGTCGGGCGTGACCTTTCAGTGGCCCTAACCTCTCAGCCCTAAGCGTCAGAATGCCAACGACTTTATTTGTTGCCTTCATCTTTGTAAGAAACACTGAGTATTGTTTTTTTTCCAATTCCCCCGTCGGTTTGCTCCGAGGCGGCGCGGGGCGGCGCGGGTTTTTTTCTGTAAGAGATGTAAAAACCCCCTTTCCCCTGTAGACCCAATGTTGTCTTTGAGGCTAGCATCCCTTTTCCAGTTTGGGCATTGGCCAAGGTTCTTTACGCTTGGGATGCAGGTTCGGTTTTTCCTCCCTTCCAGGGAGAGCGGTGGGCAGCGGTTTAGTTTCCAAGGACCTGAAGCTCAATGAAACCCGTATCTCATGCCACTTTCCCCTGCAGCTCCCTTATTCCGCCTGCCACCCGTCCTGCTCATCATATGCCTTGGGGCTTCCCCAGCAAGTGTTACCCGTTGTTCGAAGTCCGCGCCACCCTTTCTCATACAGATGGATGTGGTTTTTTGATGTGTTGCTACTCCATTTTTGTGTTGAGCGTTCTTTGCGAGGGACAAGACCACAACTGCGGTATTTCTTTAAACGCGCCCGTTTTGCCAGCTATTGGTGATTTTAAAAGCCCAGGTGCACTTCCCTGGTGCCTAGGATGTTTCATTGAAAATGGGGGTGGTCGCCAGTTTGCTAGGCTTGGATGTCTGTTTACTTACCTGTGAGCTCCGGTTTTACACTCACTTCTGTCTCACTGGCGGTGTTCAGTGTTGTTTAAGCGGTGGTTGGACCCCCCCTGTTCCTCCAAGACGCTGTACCCCCATCCCCTTCCGCTTTCCACGCCAAATTACAGGCCCGTCTCACTTTTGGGCAAATATCTTATATAGGCGCGATTCAAGGTCCTGTTTCTCTTCACGGGGACGCGCCGTGGTTATTTGTGTTTCCATTTTCCCCTTCCAAGGTCAATCGTGGCGTTTTGGATGTCCGTTACCCATTTGGGAGAAGTGCTCACACTTTCCAATTCGGGACTACTAAAACGACCTGCACTTACTGACGGACCCCCAGTTCGACATGATTGCCCCCGTTACGGACCCCCTTGAATTCCCATGCCACTTTGATTTTTTCTTTTTGACGTCGAGCCGCCCCAGTATTTCCCCCCATTCCCTTCTTTCTCCAGAAATCCCAGTTCCCTTCAGTGATCTAGATTTTTCCCGTAAGAGTCTATCAAAAGTCTTTCGCATTTACGTGACGTCCCCTCCGCCCCACGCATTGGAAAAGTTTTCTAGCGTCTCCATTCCCCTTTTCTCACGGCAGTTCTCGGTAAGGTAACTGTTTCGTCTTGAATTGAATTTCCCACGTGTTAGAGCCCGATTTACTGCCCCCCCCATAACGAGGCACCGGACCTCTGTCCTCGGTTTCATTTGATTCCCTGAGGCCCCTGATGGTGCTGATCTATTGCTTTTATCTTCATGGATACTATTTTACTGCCGGTGTGCCAACCGGCCCCACTCGATTGTGTTCCCCCCGCAGCATTTTTCCCACCCTTCGTTAGGGGCCTCATTTTTTTTTTTGTGGGTGTGTTCCTGACCAGGTTCTTTTGCCACTCCCGTCTTTTTGTTCCGGAGCTGCTGCGTTCGTTCATTCGCGAACAGTGTTAGGTGTTGTGCGGTTTAGTTTGACCGGGGTGGTGGCTTTACGCAAGCCCCACGCGATGAGCTGTTTTCTTTTTGCAGGCCCCCCTTCGCGTGATGTTGCCTCCAGCGTGGAACACAGAGTCTGGTTTTCCGTTTTTTTCTAAGAGAAACAGATTTGAACAAAAGCGGATTTCCTATCAGCGGGAGTAGTTCAGAGAAGTTATTGTAAGACGGGAAGATTGCAGCGGCTGGAATAACCCATTTTGTCTCGGGGTTGTAGGGCGAGTCTGTGAGAGCAAAAAGGTGATGATTTAGTTCGTTAAGATTCACGGTTCGAGAATTAGATGCTACTCCCATTTTCCTACGAGTTTTTTGTGGTCCCGCACTTGAACGTTTTCCAGTTTCCGCCGAAGACTGGCGGTCCCACAAAATTTTCGTATTACAGTAACGTGTACGTTTCTTTTGCAATCATGGCCGCCAATTTAATAGTCATCCTCTCATCTTCTGTTTGGGTGAGGGCTGTGATCTTGAAGGATTGGAATGTCGATCCCCAAACCTTCCTCCTGAACTAACAGATTTTCCTGATAAAAGTTCATCTTTATACGATAGGTTACTCTTTCGGTCTAGTCTAGGACGGGAAGACTGTTAAAAGATGGAGGTCACCCTTAGGAGATGACCTTTCCAATTTTTGTCCGGGCGGAGAGCGAACGGAATCAGTTTTTCGGGTGGGTCACGACACCCTAGACCCTGGTTACTGACCTCTTTCTGGCCGAGGGGCGTAACGTTTTTTTCCTACCCGTGTCAGAGCTTGGACGTGATGCTTTTTTCGCTAGGTTGTTCCCGGTAGAGGGGTCCTGTTAGATAACCTTGGAAGTGTGAGTACTTCGTATCGTTTCTTTCGGAACCAACTGGAGCTCTATTTTCTTGTTACCAAGTACGCCTTCCAAGACCGGCCGAAGTCAGCCGCTTGGGACATGCTAAAAAATCTATTGCCCCCCCTTATTAAAAGAGCACTTTAACAGTTTTCAGTCCGCTAGTTTGCTTGACCCTGGGGTAAATTCACGTTGCAATGGGTGTTGTGTTTGCCCTTCTTTTGACACACATCACCCAAAGCGTTAACCTCTGTTGGCGGGTTGTTCCTTTCATACACGTTCGTTGTTCTATCCGGTTCCATGGGAAACACTTTCCAAATTTTCCCAAGTGCTAAATTATGTTCCCCTTCACCAGGCCTAGATTGTGTTGTACTTATTCTTTTGTGCAGCTGGGCACCATAGTATTTTCTGTAGCTTAAAAGTGTCACGGCTTGAACTTCACTCCGGCTCCTTACCTGATCCCTTGCCGTGTCCCTGGCGCGGGACAACTGCCTTCCCGTTTCATTTTCGGGGGCCGTTGAAAGTTAACATGCGGCCATTTCTACCCCTGTTCCTGGAAAGTATTTTTTCCTTGACGTGACTTTTTGGGTCTTGTTTACTGGTCTTTCCTGGTCCCCACATTTTCGGCGCGCACTAATCTTTGTCCTCAGGCGGTTGCTGGCATCCCGAGGAACATTTTTTGGTCTCACGTGATCATGTTCTACTCTTAGGCCCGGCGTAATAAGTTTGAGTACTTTCCAGACCCTTTTTCCTTAAGATTACCTTGGTGGGCCCTTGTTCAAACGGTGGCGTTAAAACATTTCCGTAATCGCACGACCAACGTTTCCTTTTTGTTTTGTGCGCACCAGGAGCGCTTCTCTTCCCTTGAGCAAGACCCTTTGCACGTCCCAGCGGGACTAGCGCGCACTCAGCCCTACGGCCGTGTATCTCTTTTTTTTTTTTAGCCCTTCTTGGGATCAATGTTGTTTTGTACTGTTCTGCTGAAGTTGTCTGGTGACGGTGGTGTTGACTGGGCCTACCTCTTATCCCATACTTTTTCCGATTTCGATCGATAAATGTTTTGTGAGAAAACACTCAGGGTAAGGAAATCCGCTTCACTTTTTTCGCCGCTAACCCTTTTTACTGTCTAAACATAACCCTTATTCAGCTGTTTTCCAGTTTTTTTAACATCCAGTCCAATGCCCTGCCGGCCCACACTGCCTTCCTTCTTTGTTCCCATCAGTACACCATTAACTGTTTACATTGACACGCTTTTGTTCCTCTTACCCTGCAGGTTGAAGGGTCCCGTCCCCAGACCGGCTAGCTCAGGGGGTTTTGGACCGGCCAGGACTCAGGTTCCTGAAGTTGGCGTCATTCGCGTTGGTTCCTCCTGTCTTCCTCCTCTTCCCAATCCCCCTTCTCTTGTTTCGGGGGCAACCCGCCATACTGCCTGGTTAGCTCGCCACCATTCTTGCCACGATGCAGAGTCCCTCCCCTGCAGACGCCCACTGTGCCTGTTTTTTTTTCTTCCACCCCCGCGTCGCAATCGTTTTTATAGGCGACACGCGGCATCCTTTCGCAATGACATCCCTTTTGTGGTTGTTCGGCGAATTTCCCCCCTCCTTCCCCCCAACTGACAGTCTCTTGGGTTTCTCCCTTTTCTTCTTCTCATTCTGCACCCCAACCACGCGCCCGCAGCACTCCCGCCCAACCATTTTTTGCCCCTCCCCAAATGATTTGTCTTCTTCCATCTTCCCCCTTGAGCGGGCGAAATGGGGAATTCCACTTCCCCACCCACGGGTTATCCTTCGTTTTTTTCTTTCCTTTGTCCTACAACAGGAGGTCCTTTCGTACCTTTTTGACTTGGCGAACCCCGCTGTTCGCTTTTGCATTTCTTTTTCCTTCGTCGGTAGATATTTGGTGGAAATGCCCCCCTATGTTTCGAAAAACCCCCCATCCTTTGTAGAGGCTGGCCGACCCCCCCCCCCCCCTTTTTGATTCTGCGGGACGGTAACCGGGAAAAGGCGTCATGCAATTGGAGTTAAACTCGGGGATTGATCTTCCATTGTAGATGTAGGGGAATTCGTTTTCCCGATACCCCCTTTCCTGGTCTTCTCGAAGTCCGTTGCACCCCCGCTCCTTCATTTCCCTCTTTTGATTTGGCAACGCAATACGAAGTTCCAGCTCGTTTTACGCCTTAATTCACTCAGATCCCCCTTTGCCAATACAAGGTGTGATGGTCCTTGACCCTCTTACCCTGAGGTGGCTCATGCTTAGAAGAAATCGGGGACACCTTTTCCCTTCCCTTTCTCCTAGTTTGCGGAGTTTCCCTACCCTGTTAGGCAGCCCGTTGAAATGATCCGTTTTCACGACAGTGCAAAACTTTTCCTTCTCATTCCGAGCTGTTCCCTCGTTGCGCCTACCCCTTTCCTTTTTTCCTTCCGTTGATGCAAGGCTTTTCGGGAGCCTTTCTAGACCCAAAAGGGATTAATCGTGTTTCTGCGATACCTTCCCCTGTCCCCTTGGTTAAAATACCCGCCTCTATTCCCGTCGGGTTAGAATGAAATGCGTAAAACAGACAATACCTTTGTCCTTCCGAGCGTTAATGGCGTGAAACAAAGTTTCCTCACCTGAGCCTTGTCCCGTAACTCAGGTGACCTACGTTGTTGAATAGAAGGTCTCTCAGACCCGGGTTTTTATGGCCGGACCCCCCCTCTTCCCCTTTTAGACCAGGAAATATTTCTACTCTCCTATGCCTTTTCTGTCCCCTGATCCACTTCCTTATCTTTATCGGGGGTGCTCAAAGACCCCCGGGAAAGATGCAGGCCTATTTATGAGTCAGTCTTCCGTTTCTCTGCCGTCGGGGCCCGTTATTCATCTGTTCCTTATTTTCCCAGATAAATCAAGTTGTTGAATAGTCTTCCCCCTATGTTAGCAGCCGAACGCATCTGCTCTCGGTGGATGCCACTGCATCAGGTGGACTTTGGAGCACCCACGTTCAGTCCTCAGCAGCTCCGGCAGTCGGGCGTTGATCCTTTTTGACTGTAAAGCAACGACCACTTCCCCACCCGTGACCCCTTTCGAGCTGCCTCCTGGTTGTACCTGAGTTGTAATTGTTGTCGTGCTCCACCTTCTTTGTCCTTCTTAGGATGACAATATCTTAACGTTTCTTTCGCCCCTTTTCGGCTCACGTCGTTTAAACAGTGCTGCTCAGGTTTCATCCACTTTGGTTTTTCAGATTTTCTCTCCCGCCCTTCCGTTTATTTGCTTGACTTTTGAACAACCCCGACGGATTATTTTTTTTGCCCCTGTTCCTGACGCCGCGGCCTTGATCCCGTCCCCCGTTGGTTCTTTTGTTGGAGAGTGTGCATTCTGTGGGTAGGCTTTTCCCTTTTGCTGGTCCGGGGTAACCTCCGACAGACCTGCCTGCCTTTCGCCAAGAAGGGTATGTCTCCCGGGGAAGACGGAATCTGTCACCCTTGGGAGGTTCGCCCTTCAACCGTTTGAGACACTGTCTTCTTGAGTTTTCCCAAGATGGTTCCTTTTGCCTGCCCCCTTTTTAAACCCGGGGACTTCTTTCCCTTTCCCTTTCGTACCCTTTTTTTGTTCAATCCCAGTGAACGAGAAGCTGGTTCCTTTCCACACGTGCTCCGTTTTGTCCCCTTCTTTTCAATTTCCTTTACTCGCGTTTTGATTGGTTCCCGCCCCCCCCCGCCCCCCCCCCATCACCACTTACGGCACAAATTCTTCGGAATCCATGGCTTTTTTCTTGTGACGGATCTGCTTCCCGAATACCCCCTCGCCCTCGTGGTAGAAGTCGTTTCCCATTTTCCCCACTGCCACCCCCTCTCTGTGATTTTTTTCACGTTCAAGAAGACTTCCAAATCCCCCCAGGAGGTTTTCTCCTAATTCAAGGGGTGATAGTATATTTTTTTTTCGCCACCAGTCCCCCGGGGGGGTTGGCCCTCTTCGATTTCCTCCCGTTTCCCTTACTGTACCCCCCCCCGGGCGTTTGGTGGACTAGTTCCCACCCTTCAGTCGCATGGGATCGAATTTCATTTCAGTTTTCGCCCACCCACCCCCCTCTGTCGGAAAAGTGCCAATTTTTCGGTTGGATAAAAGGCGCGCCCCCGAGCTGCCCCTTTTTTTGTTTGTCCTTGTGTTTTTTTGAGGGTTTCATTTTGTTCTCCTGCCGTTTTTGCGGGCTGTAATTTTGTTAGCTAGTTTCCCCCCCAGTGTGTTGTCTGGTTAGTTGAGCGAAGCATGTGCCCCTTGAGCCCAAATTTGACACCCTCAATGTCCTTTCTGTATCCTTGGTTTGCATCCCTCTTCGCCCCCATCGTACTGCGTTTTCGTTTTTGTAAAACCAGCCTTTCAGAGCTATTCTGGACGGTTTCCCCAGAACCGCCCTCCGTCCTGGAACAACTTGCGACAGTCGCGACGAGGAAGTCTATCCCGTCTGACGGCCGCGTACCCGGCTTGCCGGCGGTTTCTTATCCTCCCATCCCTTGGGCGCCGCGTGTAGACCCATGCGGTGTCGTTCCTCCAATCCTTCCTTACTTCCTCCCGCCTACCTCCGCGCCCCCCCCAGCCCCTCCTTTCGGCTCTCGGCCCCCATGGCCCCCCCGTTGTCCTCCCTGAGCCACATCCCCTCCCGGCTTCCCCACCCGTGCGTCGCGTATCTCTCTCCCCCCGCCTTCTCCTTCCTCCTCCACTTCCCTCGCCCCGCGCTTTTGGTCTGCCCTGCTTCTCCCACGCCCCACTTGCTTAGCACCAGAGCTCCAGTCGTTTTCCCCTCCCCCCACCTTATGCCCCGCGCCTTCTGCCTCCCCCCCCCCACCCCCTTCTCCTTTTGCCCCCCCCCCCCGACACCCCCGCCCCCCGCCTCCCCCCCCCCCTCCCGCCTCCCCGCCGCCCTCCACACTCGGCCCAGCCTGCGTACCACCGGGTCCCGGCCCCTCCCTCGCGCCCCGACCTCGCGGTGCCTGTCCCGCCTATCTGTGAACAAGGGGACCGTAACTTGTGTTAGTTCGTTTGGATCGGCGGTGGGGACAGGTATGTCTGGGAGAGCCTCCAGCCGGAGCCCGTCTGGCCGCGTTTAGTTTAAAGCCCCCTTGCCGTCCCCAAATTCGAGCAGGCACTATTGAGACCCCGAAAGTAGTTTATTCTTTGCCGCCGACAACCACAAAGAAGGTGGCGGATTGCCCCTTCCCCCCTTCCCTTCCGTCCCCCCCACCCTTTCCCCAGCCCCCCACATTAAGATGCCAACCGGGCGTCATTGTCTCTTCTTTTTCCCCCTAATATTCAGTTTTTTGGGGGAAAACTCCACCGGTTATGGTCGTTATAAAAGCATGTCAACCTGTTGTTAGTTCTGCAAAACAACGTCGATGGTTTCCCAGGAAGTTTTTCACCAGGCCGGGGCCCGCTCCACTCTCCCCTTCCACTCCAACCCCCAGTCCCCCACGCGCCCTCTCCTTCCCCCCCCCCGGCGTCGAAACCTGGAGGAGTGCTCTTCAAGGGGGGTGTGTATGGCTTTTCCCACAACGCCCAGAACCCGTCAGGCCGACGCCACCGTTCGCCCTCCCGGCCATTCCTCAATATATTTTAGGTGACCGCATGTTAAAAAGATTTAAGTAAAAGGCCCCCCCCCGCCCTTTCCCACGCGACGGGGTTTGGGGCGTGTGCTCCTTTCATGACATGAATCACCCCAGAGGAACAGAAACCCCCCCAATTAATGCGCAGCCAGCCCGTTTGCCCCCCCTTTGTGTTTTACCCATCATTCTTGTACTCGTGACCGGAACTGTGAGGCGAAATCGGTCAGAGGCTTTTGCTCCTGCTTCGTCAGTTGGCTGAGCTAAGGACGTTTAAACCTTATACAGTACTTTTTTTTTGGCGTTATTCCCGCCTTTGTTCCCCATTTTTTTTTTGTCCCCCCTCTTTCCCGCCTTCCAAGAGGGATTCAATTGCTCACATTTGACCTTGCTATTTGCCCACCGGGTGTTTTTTTTTTTTCAATGATTTTCCCCTTTTCCTTGCAATTGATCCCTTCGATTTTGATTTCCCTTCCCCTCCCAAGTCTTTGTTGGCTCCGGCTGCTTTCGCCCGCGATTCCCCCCCCTTCAAATGAGAGGTTAGATTGGTGAAGCCCACCCCAAACTGTTCATGCCTTTTCTTTTTTCCCGTTGTGTCAGCGTCCTTCTCCACCTCTCCCCGTTAATACTTTCACCTTCAACTGCTCAGCAAGCGCGTTGAAGCGTTATGGTCTTCGCAAGCCCCCCGGAATCCAAGTTTTCCCCGATAGGTGTTGCCGGTCGGAAGCCGGGTTACTGGAAAGATCCCCGGCAGTTAGCGTACTTTTAACAGATCCCCAATCAAATCCCATTAGGAATTTCCTTCGCCTAAGTGACGTTTGTCCTGTTTTATCCCTTTACTGGAGGTATGTTATTTTCTGGAATAGATAGCTTACCTATGAGACGGGCCCCCCCTCCCCTTGACCACTTTTCCTCTTGTGGGATTTGTTAAATTTTCCCCCAAACGATTTGGGTGTCAGCTAACCTTTTCGGTAAAGACCATAAAGTGGACACGGGAGACTGTTCTAACCCCCCCCCCTTTTGATGTGGGAGTTTTTTTATAATGCCGTTGCAAGCGTTCCGTGAGTGGTTCATGTAAATCCCCCTGAATCTGCATTTTCCCCCGTTCCTTCGACTTTTCCCCCCCTTTCTCTCTTCTTTCTTGTTTTTTCCGCACTCCCCCCCCGGCTCCATCCTAGTGTGTTGCTTTCTTAACTGGCCCAAGTTGTAAACCCCAGACAAGTATGAAACTCGACTGTAAAAGCTGGGGAGTTGTTGAACATTTGCTGCTGTCTTTGTGTGTGAGGGGTTCTTTTTCTTGGCAGAGCGTCCTTGGTGGGTTTGTGGTGTTTCCTGTTGATGTACCTTGGACAAGAGATTTGCTGTCATAGTATTGCCTTCTCTCCTTGTTGACACTCCCTTGCCCCCCCCCCCTGAGACGTCCCTTTATTGATCAAAGTGATCAACCGACACCTGTCCCCTCCCCCCCCCCTTGCGTTTAAGGTACCCCCAGGAAGGGGTTCTTGTTTCAACCTTTCCCATTGTCAACGGTTCCCCCTA
>Ga0179593_1380369_pt1 | contig 20944 bp, 24 predicted proteins | sample CZODoug2_1_08_16_FD_185931 | JGI IMG/M metagenome (GOLD analysis project Ga0179593, IMG submission 185931) | Vadose zone soil fungal communities from Angelo Coast Range Reserve, California, USA - CZODoug2_1_08_16fungal (PacBio error correction) | ecosystem: Environmental > Terrestrial > Soil >... | reverse complement strand
CCCCCTTTTCTTTTATGAAGCCCGAACTCCTTTCCCGTGACATGCTCTATAATCGCTGAGTGCCGTTTCCATTCCGCGCCGCTGATTATATGGCCCAGGGTAGTTGCGTCTGTCCTGCAAGCTGTTCTATTCCCTTCGCCGTTCCTCCCATTGCGCCCCCCCACGAAGTACATTCTCGGCATTGGCTGTCGGATACTTTTGGGAAGCGTTCCCCCACATTCGTTTCGGGTACTTTAGTTCACCCCCTCCTTTCTGTGTCTGTAAAAGGACACTTTCTCCCATTTGCGACGAGATGCCTCCCCCCGCTGCCCCGGTTTCTCCTGCATTCCATCCCGCTTCGCTGCCCAGCTCCTGGGCGGTCCGTTTGATTTCTGCCCTCCGCAATGACGAGGCACAAGACAGGCCCCTACGCCCCCTTTCAATGGAATATCCGTCTCTTCAGCCTCTGCCAGTCAGAATCGTCCCCCTGCGTAATGACTCGAGCTTTCGTCTGCCCTTTGAACATACGTCCACCCGGCCCCCATTCTAAGGTTGATGCGAGACCTGATTTGATGCCCGAACGAAATATTTTATCACAGACTTTTCCCCCCCTTTCTCCTGTGAACGAGGAATTTTGGTGTCTGTGTAAGCCCTCTATGCGGCCCTATCCCGGTCTCCATTCCTACGGTGTTTAGCCTTCGCTCGCCCAACCTTTGTTTAGCCGTCTTCGCTGTTAGTCCACACCGAAGACACTTGATTCGCCTTCTCTAAGACTGGGCCTTTTCTTTTTTTCTTGTCTGGAAACCTTTAAGCCCGAGTTTCAGGCCAAATCCTTTAACAATGCCCTTCTTCCCGTGCTTTCAGCGGTCCGTAGCATATCTCCCCATGATACCTTGCGCACCCACTCGCTCCATGTCCCCCCTTCGATCTGATCGGGCCCCCACCCCTGGAGATAACCCTCCCTCCCCCCCCCCTTGCATTGCGTTCCCCGTGGCTTTTCTATTTTCAACAGGTTCCTTTTCTCGTTTGCCCGTCAAGCTGCAATGTTTGCCACGTTAATGGTTTGTATAGTCTTTCGGTCCTATTTTTTCCGTGGCGCAGCGCTTGAAATTGCTTCCTCTCAGGTACTCCTTCTTCCTTGATAAGGGAATCGACCTACCGACAGTTTTCGCGCTCTTTCGATAGTCATTCCTCATGCAAGGCCTGTGGCCCCGGTCCACATTCTTTTTTTTTTTTTTTGATGGTGATTTGCCGTGAACGCCATTTCATTGGACGATGTCATTGTTCGCTAACCATGCAATTCCCGTTAGAACGATATGATTTGGTTTGTGAATTGGAGAAAAGTGCCCGAGGTTTTTCTCCTCGCTTTTTTGCATTCTCTTCCTCTCTCTTTTTTTTTTTTTTTGCTTGCTACGTGCATGCGTTGAACCCCCCTTCTAGTGGATCTGCTGGTCCCGATCTCATTTTTTGAAACGCTTCGAAGTTTTTTTTTTTTTCCCTCTTGACGCTATGGTAACTCCGTCCCCAGCCGACCATGGACACGGCCGCTCTTTTTGGCATCTTTCTGGCTGACGGTTTTTTTTTTTTTTTTTTTTTTTTTTTTTTTTTTTTTCTCGACCTATTTGTGGCCGTTCCCAGCCAGGAATTTGTCGCTTTCCCCCCCACATAGCCGAGTGGTCTCAGCAGGCTTGTGCCAGAAGAATCTTTTCAATCAAGTTTTTTGCGATGGCCCTCTGCTCTGGAATTGGTGATTTCCCGGCGCGTGAGTTGCTTCACTCATCGGTGCATTTCATTGACAGTGTCGAGTTTCGAGTTTAGGAGCGCGGTGTTGCTCGGCCCCACGCCATTCACACGTGCTTTTGTTGAACCGTTTCCTTTCCTACTACCCTTTTAATTGAGTAAGACTCTGGCCGCCGGACAAGCTCTTGGTCTTTTTTTGCGATCCCAACAGACCATTATTTTCCGAACCCGCCCCCCGTGTCGCTTTGTGGGGTGCCGAAAGCCACGCCGAGATCACCTCCCTGACGAATCCCAAGCGGCTCATCGCCAGCCCTCTTTCTTTGATGAAAACAGGACCCTGCCTGAAGACCCCGGCTTCGATGTTGCACGTTTGCCCTCATCGTCCCTTTTGCCCCCCTGAATCGGCCCGTTTCGTCAACAAGATCGGCACTGTTGTTGGCCCCTGGCGCCTCTGACCCCATGACTTGCCGGCACTGAGCGGCCGGGCGGTGTGTTTTTTTTTTTGGTTGGTTGTGGCTGTTTGTTTGGGAGTTAAATTTCTGCAGTCCCCAATCACTCCCGAGGACTATGCCTTTTTTTTCCCTTCATAAGAAACACCACCCTCCGCTGCTCCTTAAGCGCATGCTTTGCGGAAAACCCTGACGTCCCCATCGTCGAATCTTGCTTTTGCAAAACCCCAAAACACAAACTGGGCGCCGCGCCCCCCCTTTCCATTCTGCGCCCCAATAACAGCCTTCCCCTTCCCAAGTCATGACCGAACGATTCTCTTGTTTTGCAATTTGCTTTAGTGAGAGCTGTCTGCCTGTCCTCCCCCCCCCCCAAGGCCGCAGCGCGCTGCGTTCGTGCTTACAGCTGTTGGTTTTGCCCCCAGACTTGACCCAGGCCCCGACGCATTTTTTTTTTCTTCTCTGACCGAACAAATAATGGCTATTTTCCGCTTGTCCGGTTTCTTCTGTTATCCTAAAATAGTCCTTCACGGACACTCTTCCGGGTAGTCTTTTCTGTCTCTGCTTCTGTGACGTTTCGGTGCTCTGGTCCGAGGCGACCAGCGCCTTCCACTGCCCCCCCGCCCCCAACCTCCTGTCCCCTTGAGTCCTGGCCCCTGGCTTACATCTGATCCCCTGTCCCGACACCTCAACGAGGTGCAACCCTGCCCCCTTCGCGGTCTCCTGCCCTTACCTCCCCTTCCCTCTGTTATCGACTCAGAACCGTCGTTCCGGCCCTTTTTGCGTTCTTCGCCCACGCGTCCCCGGAGCCGGGTTTCATTTGGACGCTATTGAGTTGCCCCCATTTTTCCCCCCTTTTTGTGCCCCACCCCCGCGGTTCTCCCCTTTTTTCCTCAACTCCTACGAAAAGAGTTTTTGTTTTCCACAAGTTCTATTCTTCTTGTCTTTCCCCTCGCTTGTTTTCCGCACGGCTCCCTCTACCCCGCGCCCTCTCTGGCCGTAATGCGGAGAATTTTTTTTGCATCGCTCCTGCCCTCGCTGTCTGCTCCAGAGGCCTTATCCCTGCTTAGTTTTGTTCCATTTTCAGCATTTTTTTTTTTCCCTTTGGATGCTACCTACTTCATGAGAGCGTTCCCAGTTCCTCACTGCGGCCCGCCCTCTTTTTTTCACCGCCTGACACGGGATTCGTTCGCTCTGCCCCGCCAGTTTCTAATTTTGGTACCCCCCCCCCCCCAGAAGCTGTTACAAGTAAACTAAGACCAACCATTCCCTGTCTCCTTTCCCCCTTTTCCTGACCAAGAGTTCATTTTTGCCCGATGTAGTCCCAGATCGCAGCCTTAGTTCAGGTCATGGATATAATTCCCCCTACCCTTCCGCCCATGCTTCGCTGTTTCCCCCCCCCGGCCACCAAGATCCACCTGATGGCTTTCCCTCCTCCCCATTTTTTTTTTCTGGGACATAACAACCCGCCCGCCCAGTTAGTCTATCCGTTTTTCTCAGGACGCGATCTCGCCCCCCATTTCCCCAACCGTATTGAACTGACTGTCTGCTTTTATTGCTTCTTGAACTTCAACCCGCCAAGGATACGAGCCCTCTCCGTTCTGACTTCTTCTGGAGGCCCCCTACACGAGCCTTTGTTCGTTATCAACCCCGTGTAGGTTCAGCAACTTTGCCCGGACCAATCCACGGCTCCCCTCCCGACTTAAAGCTTTCTCGCTATCTTCTCCCCAACAACTCTTTTGCCCTGAAATCCCCCCCCTCCCGACTCTCCCGCCAACCGAAGCAATTTTTCTTAGTTTAACCTTTTCCCCTGTACTAACTTCGCCAAGTGCTACCTAGTGCAACGCTAGGTTTTCTTCGGGCCAATTTCCGTCCCCCATTAACAATTTGTTGTCCATCACTCCTTCATAATTATATGATTCTGCAACTAATCCTTTCCTCATACTAAGTGTTGTAGAGATTGACCTTCCTCCATGGCCATTCCCTCTTGCCTGCTTGTTCACGATATCTGCTAAGTCCCCCCTGTTCGAAGTATCGTTCCTCTGGCGATAGATCTACCGAACTCGTCTGGAACAACCGAACGCAGACGTTATAAATTTGATGCCCCGGTGTTGTAGTTTCTTAGCCCTTTTATTTGCCAGAGTTCCGATGGTGTTGGCTTGTCCCCGCTGAAACTTCCCCTCGTTCGAGCATCCTGCCTTTTCCCCTTCACTTTATAACCAAGAGCTTTTTTTCCGCCTACAGGAACCGACCTTTCTATTTTTCAGGTGTGAGCACAGCCTTCCCTTAATCTGATTCTTTTGACGGCCGTTTTTCCGCGGCCCGAGCGCTCCCCTCTCCCCATAGGAAGACCGCCGATCCATTGCCACATTTTTCGTTTTTTGTGAGCTTTACGCAGTATCTCGCTTCTTCTTTTCTTTCCTGCATGCTTCTTTAGAAGCCCCGAGGTCCGCCCCTGTGGTTTTTTTCTTGAGTTGCTATAGTCTTTGGTCAAGTAGGAGTCTTCTGTGATCTAAGTTGATATTGGCCTTAGTTTGCGGATTTTTCCCTTCAATTTGCTCTAAGCTCGCCCCGATCCCCGTTGATGCACAAGCATTTTTACGTTTGAAGTTTTAGTTGTACTGCGTGATGGGCCTGCCGCCGGGAGCTTTTCTGACCGACTTCGTTCTGAGGGCCCCTTCGCTTGCTTATTCTCAGCTTAATACTTTCTTCCCCCCCCCCTTTGCCCTCGCTTTCCCTTAGAGCTCAATGCCGAGCCCACGCACGGTTTTGAAGGTCCCTCTCCGTTAACTCCGTTTCTAGGCGTATTTTACTTTCTCCAGCCCGATGTCTCTCTAGAGGACTTATCTTCCCCCCAGATGGTGCAACTCGCCCCAGTTCGGCCATCTCGCTCGGCTTCACATGTCGCGCGGCATTTCCAAGGACTCGTGGCAGACCTCGTTGTGACCAAGCACGCCTCTTTTGGCCTGAGTTCTGGGTTGTTTTTCCCCCCTTTCGGCCGCTTGAAGGTCACCAGAAATTTTTTTTGATGACGGAGAGATGTCCGGGAGTATTCGTTTCTAGCCCGTCCCCTCCCATTTGCCCTCTTCTCTATCACTCATTTCGCCATGCTGAGTATTTCTACCGCATAGAAAACGCGCCTGCTATTTTCTCGTCTCGCGTCCAGGTATTGCCGAGTATTCTTTTGTTAATTTCACTCTCCTATTACCTTGGTGCCAGTTCTTTTAGAACCCCCAGCCCACGACGTCGTTTGCTTTTCTTGGCACGCTCTCCCTTCTCCCCCATTACGTACTCTGTCCCCTTCTACCATCCAAGTCGAATTTGCTTCCCCCCTGGACGGATACGGCACCTCTATGTTCCCCCCCGAATGTGTTTTTTTACAAAGGGCGTGATCGGTTCCAGACACTTAACTTCTGCAAGACTTAAGAGTCGTTTGGTTTCCGTTTCACTGACTGCCCCTGATCCTCCTGTATGAGTATGCGCCGTCCTGCAGGGAAGAAGCCCCCCCAGTTCTCTTGCGTTTTTGACTAATTTTGAGTATTGTCATTCCTTTCTGTGCCCGGTTGAAACGCATTTCCTTCTGCCACTCTTCGAGTTTGACTGACTTTGAAATTCTGACTTCCAGAGGATCTTTTTTTGCGGATTGTAAGGAATGCGGTTTTTTCCTTAAGGCAGGGTTTGTTTTGGTTGCGGAGGGAGGCATGCTGGCGACCCACCCCCTGGGATTTCCTTCTGTTTTAATTGATTCGCAGCCTTTTTTTCCCCCGATCCCGAATTATATGTTTACAGCTTCATCTCCCGCCAGCCCCCCTTTAGGAGTTTGCCGTCTTTGTGGCCCTCGACCCCCTGCTGCCCCCTCTCTTTCGTCATCTGATTTGCCTTGCCTTAAATCGTCCCCTACGTCCGGGGATCTTCCCGTTTTTTTTTTTTCTTTGTTTTTTTTTTTGCTAATCCGTTGGCCACCCAGCAGCCGCGGTGGCTTGCTCAGTTCCCCTTTTAGTGGCCTCCTGACACGATCATGAATTGATATTTAAGTGAGGCTGTTTCCCCCCCCCCCCCCTACTTAAGCTTGCCTGTTCCTTACGACAGTGCGATTTTTTCGACTTGGCGACGATAATATCGATGTTGCTCCTTTCACCCGCCCTGAACGTCTGATGGCCCTTTCCCCGAGAATTCGATCTTCTCCCCTCCTTTGTTGTTGATCTCTCATTGTGCCCTGCGGCCCCCCATTCGTGCGTCGGCGGGCCTGCCGAGCCCCACATCCAACCTTCTCAACTCCCTCCGACCCCCGGCGCTGTTTTTTACGCAATTGTGCTATTGCGCTAAACAGTCCTCCAGCCTCTCCTATCGTGCGCAAATCTTCTTGACAGCCCGCGTTCTTTGGGTTTTACCTGATTTTACTCCATCCCCCGTCTGGACGATGTTTGTTAACAAATCTATCTTAAACCCCCCTCCCTCCTGCCACGTCGATCCTCCCACAAGATCTCTGGGTTTGCTGTGCCTAAGAAAAATGCATTTTCCCGGAAAGCTAGCTTCAGAGTTTTAAGGCAACCCCCCACCCCTTTCCCCCTCACGGGCTTAGAGACTCGACCACAGCCCGTTTCAAATTTTTCTCCCGTCTACTATCCCTCCCACCCCCCCCCTTGAATTTCTTAGCCTCCTCCCCTGTACCCAATACGGCACCAATTTTTTCTCCTCTCTATCGTCTCGACAATGTCTTCCTCTCCAATGCGCCGAATAACACTCCCTGTCACATGCCCCTTCCTTGACCTGTACATAGCATCCCGGACCACTATTCCCCCCCGTAGGCTCACTGCCGCCTCCCCCCCAGCGCATTTTTTGTATCCCTTCAGCCCCCGCTCTTTACAGGCAACCTTCGAAAAATTGCGATTTCCGCCTTTATCGCATCCCCCCCACCGTCGCTCTGAGCCTTTTTTCACTAATTAGACCTTGCCCCTTACCCCAGATACTTGAGGTTTTTTCTAGGCGACTCATTTTTTGGTTCATCCCGACTTTGTCGTAGTCTTTGCGGTGTCATGGGCGTATTTTTACAGTCTACACTCCCCTGCGCTCTGCTACAGATTGCCCCACCGGCACTAATCCTGTTCGCAATGACCATCCCAAATACTCTCCAGATCTTCTCTTCTGACCCCCCGATTTTTTTCTTTCTTCTCTAAGTCTAAGCTCACTGCTTTTGCTCTATCGTCGCAGCCCATTGCCCGGAGCTGTATCCCCTATCTCCGATTTTAATCGAACTGAACAACCCCATCATCTTCTTCCAAGCAAGCAAGGAGTACCTTTTCCCTGCCCTATGCTCGAACTGCGGAGAAGTACCACGCATTCTTCCGTCCTTCCTCCTCTATTTTCCAGCATTAGGGAAAGTCAGATTATGGTCCAGAATTTGTTAGAGTAGGTTCGTCACTTGTCTACTTGGTTTTTCTCTTGCTTCTAGTCTCCCATGTCAGACCACTCGTCCGAGACTCTAGAACCCTCCATTCTTCTACCTTTTTCCCTTTCTCTCGTCTTCTCTCGACCCCCTCTGCTCTTCTTTGTTCCTCCCCTAGACTCACCTCCCACCGACCCTCTCAGTCCTCCCTGCGCTCCCCCCTCCCCCCCCCCCTTTCTCCACAGCTTAGCCTAGTACACGCACGACGCCGTATACAAGTTACCCTCTTCATTTCCCTGCAAAAAGTTTGTACTATTTCTGATTTATTCCTTTTGTTCTCTCCCACCCTGGCCCCCTCCTTTGTCTTTCGCGTCATAGTACTCCCCTCACCCCTACTGACGCATCGACCTCTTTTTCAGCGCGTTTCCCCGGCAACCCTTTCATATCCTCCCTTTTTCATGTCTTGCACGGCGCTGGGGCCATACCTAAACCTCAGACATTCTCTTCCTCGCCGTCTGCTGGCGCAATTGGATTTCCTTCGAAAAATGTCCCCCCAAGTCTATTTTGCCAATTTTTCGCATGCTTCTTCTTCGGCGTCTTTTTTTCCACCTAACCGGTGAAGCACCGCCCCACTGTTTGACCCTCCACCTCCCCCCAATTGTGTGGATCCACCCTTCTATCCCCTGTAAGAGGCCCCTTTGTTCGTCACCCTGAAATGTTCTGTGAGCCCCTTTCCCTGTCCGTACAAATCAGTACAGGTGATTCGGTTTTTTTTGTCCGCTCTTTTTCCCCGTCGTTGATCCTCCGCAACGTCATCTTGTGAAAAGTACCCTCTGTCCTTTTTTGGAAAACACTCAAATTGATATAGGCTGCACTATGCCCTTATATAACAGGTGTCGTATCCCATCGTCCCCGTCATACCGGTCATTTTTGAGCAAAATTCTTTTTTCTTCTTTACCTCAAGACCCCATTGCGCTTCCGTCTTTTAAGGCCCACCATTTCTGCTTTTCCTCCTCCTTTTTTTGTGACCCCCCTTTTTTTCTTTTTTTTTTTTTTGCTTTTTTTTTTTGTTTTTTTTTTTTTTTTTTTTGTTTGTTTTTTGTTTTGTCCTTGGTTTTTTTTTTTTTTTTTGGGTGTTTTTTCTGTTTTTTGTGGGTTTTTTTGTGGGGTTGGTGTTGTTTCTTCCTGTTTCGAGAAGGGGCATGCCTGTGTCTAAGACCCTTTGGATGCGTGCATGGGTCCCACTCCTCCCCTTCAGTCCCGAGGACATCCCCAATTGCCGCGAAAGTATTTTGTATGCTCTTTTGGATATCACTGAGACGATTTTTGCAGCACAACGTCGGAAACCTGTCCTTTACGTCCATTTTGTCTGCGTGAGTGTATTTGCAGTCCAGGGCTTTTTACTTGCCGATTTTTTTTTGTCGCGCGGCGATTCTATTGAAATATGAGACCAGTTCGTGGCTTCTACCCCTCCACGGAATGCTTTTTTCGTCGAAAGTTGCTCTCTAACCTTCATTCTCTTTTGACTCCCCCTCAGGACTAGATGCCCTTAATCTATGTATGTGAAAGGACCCCCCCCCCAGCCACGATAGAGATGTACTCGGAGGAGTTTTTTCTTGGTAGTAAGGCAGGGGTTTTTGGACTGAGCCGACCCGTCTTTTTTTACTGAATTTCCAAGCCGTCTCCTTTCCCAGATAAGTTGCATTGCCCTTCGTTATGCCGCTAGCTGTCCTTGCATCCCCCCGGCTATGAATCCTCATGGCCTCTGGCTTGTTTGTATTTTGCCAGACGCCGAGTTAGTAGACATGATTGAAGGATTCTCGTTGTGGGTGCCTTTTGCCCTCGAAGCTCCGATGAACCGTCGCTATTTCCGTGTATTTTCTTATGCGCATAATGTCGCACGAAGGGAATAGCCGGACGTCCATTTTTTTGTTTCAGCAATTAGATTTTCGTTTGCAGTTTTCAGTTGGGCCAACGGTGGCCCTGCGCTTTTTTTTTTTTCCCTTCATTGCTCCCCGCAAGAGGGTATTGCGAATTTTTGCCATTCAGCATCAGACGCGCCTCGAACCCCGGCTTTCTCCCTTCGTCTCCAGCAGTTGCCACGTGCGCCGTGACCCCCGGCTGATTTCGGCCTTTTCCCGACTTAGATCCAGCCTCTCCGCATTTGCATGGGTTCGCCAAAAACGTCTCTCCACCGGCGCTTCCTGCCCCCCCTTGCTTTCCCGTGGAACTCGACCTTTCTCCCAAGTCGGCCCCCAGAGAGACTGATGTTCTTTTAGGGACTCATTGGAAGCATCCGAATACTGAACTTTAGAAGTGGAAGACCCCTTTCATATTTTTACGATGTTTTTTACTGGACTACCTGTTTCCAGGAGTTCGCTTCCCCCATCCTAGCCCCTCCTCCGGTTCCCGGTGTTTTCCCCCCATAAAGGAAGTGTTATAGACTATCGCCTCCCGGAAAGCTCTGTGACTCCCTCCGATTTTTCGTGGGTGAGTTCTTGCAAACTTTTTCTCTTCGCGGAGCAAGATATCCCCCAACGAAGAGTGTCCATATTATCCCTTCGAATGAACTGGCTTCCTTTTCTGTAGTTGATGTTCCTTCCTCGCCGATTAAGCCATTTATGTCCCCGGAATCGTTCACTGCCTCTTACAGTTGCTGGTCATTTTTCGTTTCGACATTATTCTACTTAGCGCGACCTCGCCGACACCTTCTTCTTAGCCGGAGCGTCCCTTCCGACCGACCTACCCGTGCCCTTTGCCTTTTCTTTATTTTACCACCGATCTCGGTGCTGTAAAGATGTCCCTTTCTCATTTTTTTCGAGTAGAGCTTTCGGTTCCAGGCAGTTCTTCCCTACCCTCTGTTCGGATTTATTTGGTTGCTGCGGCCTTTGAGCATTTTCTTCCCGACCCTAAGAACAAGAGTCGATCCCCGGTAGTGTTTTCCTTGTGATGATCCCAGGTTGCTTTTTTACTTTCGCCAGCACCATCTGGCAAGATTCTGACCCCCCTTTAGACTTCAGTGTAGATCCTAGTTTTCTTTTTTTTTTTTGCCTTTCTCCCGGACGCTTGCTAGAAGACCTGCGACCTTTTTTTCTTTTTTCCTTTTTTTTTTTTTTTTTCCCCACCTGGTGTTTTTTTTTTTGACGGTGCGAATGCGGTCGCACAACGTTTATTGAGGCTTTCTTACGGCCTGCCGCCGCTGAATTTGATTTTTTTTTTCCGCGCACCCTTTCAAAGATTTTCATTTTTTTTGGGGTAGCCAGCCCGAATTTTTTGCTCTTTCCTTCCTCTGAGAAGACGGTTCCTCTTTGTGTAGTTTCCTAGCCTTCTTTTTCTGCCTACGGGTGTGGATTCAAGGTCCTCGCAGCCGCTTTCGCCTTTTTCGTCAGCAGGTCTGTTTTTTTCCCAGATTCCTTGCTGCTTTATGCTTTTTTTTTCCATGATTTGTTGCCCGCTCGCCGCTGGGAGTTGCTATCGCGCCCCGACGTTGAGGTTATCCTGCAATGTGCGTTTGTTTTTTTTGCGCAGAGACCCCGCAGGGAATTCTTTTGCCCTTTGTTTCGGCCCCTGTTAATGGACGTTGTGCTGCACCCCCCCCATGACCACGTATCTCTGTTCTCCACTTTTATCTTTTCTTTTTTTCCTCCTTCCTGTCTTTTAGAGGAGTTTTTTTTCTCTTGCCGCCATCAGCTCGTGATAATGGAGGTCTGGACCACAACGCCTTGTCGCTCCCCCCCCTTTGACATCTCGACAACCGGTCGGCTCCGCCGCCGCCATCTTTCTTTCCCGCTATCTCCCCATCCTTCTGTTTTTGTGCGCGCCATCTCCAGTTTATCATCTACTCAGCCGTTTTTGTGTCCCCACGCGCCTTCTACCATACGGTACGTCGGCCCCCGATGTGTGGCACGTTCCGCTCCCTCCGAATCCCCGGCACTTTCCGCCCAAGCTCGCCTCCGGCTGGACGATGAACCATGCCCCACTCCGGAAAGAAGGTTCTTTTTTTTTGGTCGTTTTGCTCGAGACAAGTTTGTTTCTTCCCCAGTCTCTCTCCCTCCGTTTTCTGAGCATCAGCCAACCCACGGCGGCTTTTCTAAAGTTTTTACTTACAGGAAAACCCCCCTTTTCCTCCCTCGGCTCATGCGCAACTTTGCCTTCAATGCCATTTCTTCACCTCCCCCCCATAGGGCACCTCCCCGTCTTTTTTCCGCTAGCAGCAGGCAACTTGAGTCTTTTGCTTTTTTTTTTACGGCCTCTTCCTCAGGATTGAGCGCTTTCCGACCGCATTTGAAAACTTGCGCCCTGCCGACATTAACTTTCTATTTCTTCTGACGCCACAGTTCGCTTTTTGGTAAACGCTTAAAGTCCCTCGGGCCGGGTAGTCGGATGGCCGCGTTGAAGTCCCCGTCGGACGGTCTTTTTGAGGCGCGCTTTCCGTTTTTTGTGAATCGAAATTCCCTGACCCTCCCCCCTTTTGACTTTCTGTGGCCCACTTGCTCTCCTGCCCACCTCTTGTCAAACCTGCCCCTTTTATGCGCTTGAACCAGGAGAATACCGCGGCCCCCTTTTTCTATTTCCCGTTATCTTCCCTTTGGCAGCGAAGCCACCAGGATGAGATGGAGCATTCTTTCTTTTCTCAATCGATCGTCCCAACAACTCTGGGAAACTCAGAACCGCGGCCCGTTTGTCACGACTTCCTGTCCCCTTGGCGGCGGGAACCCACGTTACAATCTTCATTTATGGTACCGCGCGTTTTCCCAAGGCGGCCGTCCTCGAGGTTTCTTTGGGAGACTTTTTCGTTTGTCATTTTGAACTCCTCTTTCGACTCTTTACGAAATCCGATTCTGTGCTTCATTTTGAGAATCACCTTTCCCCTTCGTTCGCGCGTGTCTCCACTGATGTAACCCTCGTTAAACGCCTCTTTCTTGCCGTCTTGGGCATGCGAACTGGTGAGAAGGGTACTCCCTCCGCGGCAAAAGTATTCAGTGTATTGCCCAGCACAGGTCCGAGACCCGCCAACTTTTGAATGCCTCTCCTCCCCATGTGGTGCAGCTCGGCGCTTTAGTCTTTTCGCCTTCATCTCCACTTTTCCCTGAGCCATCGACCTCCCGCCGTCCGTTTCCTCCCCCCTCTCCTTCATTTTTTTGCGAGTCTCCCCTGCGTCGGCCATATAACCCGCAGCTTTTCATCCCTTTACTTTTGCGAAAGGAACATCTCGCTTCGCCAAATTCACAAGTCTATGCAAGTCCGGCCATTCCGGATTTTTTCTTTTCTTTGACTCCAGTTTTGTTGTTTTTTTTTTGGAAGGGCTCCGCCGCACTAGTAGGACCCCCTCCGGCTGGCGCCCACCATGCATCACTGATGAGGCCCTTCGGTCGCCCCTTTTTCGTATCTCAACTCGACGGAACAGTCCCTTGGGCGCTGCCCACTGAACTTTTTTTTGGGAACGCTTTCCTCGGATCGCCACAATATCCTGCCGCTGAAACTCACAGCGTCTCCGCGTGCACCGCCTCAAAGATAGACCCGGTCTTCTGCTTGCACGTCTCGCCTGAGTGATACCAGCTTATCAGCGTTTTTCTGGTGGCACCTGTTTCCGGTATTAAGGGTGCCGCGTCCTCACTGCATTCAGTAATTTTCTCTAGTAGGAAACTCTTTTATCCCTTTGTTTTTTTTGCTGTCTCTTCCCTTCGTATACTGATCGCCCAGCCCAATTTTTTTTTGATGAGTGAACGCTATTTCGCAGGGTTTCCCTTTTGCCCCATTCACGCGTTTCGCGGGCTGCGCTTCTCAGTTTTGCGACCCGAACCTTGTAAGGGACGGTCGTCCGATAGACGTGATGAGGTGCCTTGTTAGATTATCCCTTTTTCTTTCCCCGCTCGTGTCGGTGATGATTCACGCGCCACTCGTTTTAGTTGTAGCAATCTGCTTCGGTTTCCTTTCGCCTCAGCGTTATCGAATCCCGCTTCCTTTTCCTCTCTGGGGAGCCGGACTCCCTTCGAGTCCTCGGTGAGGTCTGATTCTCTCTTCCTCCGCGCCGCCGACATAGACCAGAGCTCTCCTGAGCTTCCTCTCGTTGGGGCCTTTTTTGCGAGCTCGCTGTTCCTTGCGCCACCTGTGCTTTCTCTTTGTCTTATTGTCTTTTCGCGACGAAGAGTGACGCTCGACATGATTGAGTTCTCTCTTTGCCGGGAGGCCAGCTTGCCCGTAGTTTCCCAGATTTTTTTCTTCCGGTTAGTTGGTATGGTACGTCCCTCTAGATCTTTTCTTCCTCCGGCGGGGCGTCAGTTTTAGCCGACTGCCATCGGGGAATTTCTTTGCTCTAAGGGGGGAATGCTCGTTATTGTTTCTCGCTGTGCTTGGGTAAATGCGACTCAGTGGCGCATTCCGTCCTCTTTCTCCCCGGTGTTGACCCGCCATCGTCTCCCGTTTTTTTTTTTCCGACGGTGAGGTCGTCCTGATCAGTCTTGGGGGTGTCCCCTCCTGCGACGCGTCCTGTTCCCCCTTTTTAGCCGACTGAGCTCATCTTTGGCCCCGATGACATTCCCGTTTACCTCGCCTTATCCAAGTCTCGTACATTTTTCCTTCCCCTTTCAGTTAGTCCCTTATTCCCTTTGCTGCGGTGGATCCTCTTTTGCACGAAGAACTTGTCGGACCGTAGGTGCCCCGGTTAGCGACTTTTTCTGGCGTCTTACATGCACGATGGTTGCGGGGAAGATTCTCGGCCTATCGTCTCCCCTGATCAGCTCGGTTGTTTCTGGTTCTTCCGCTAGTCCCCCCGGCTTTTAGGTTTCTTTCTCGAAAACTCCTTTCATCGCCTTTCGATTAGCCCTGAACATGGTTTGCTCTTCCTCCTTTTGGTTGATGTCATTTTCCCCCCTCGCGCCCTTGGGGCCAATCGCCCCAATTGTCTCCCGATATTGGCGAGTGGTCGGGGCGTCTCCATCATCCCCTGACTTACTCAGCGCAAATGCCCCCCCGTCTAGCCGGCACACGGAGATCCCACCTCTGCCTCCTTTCTCTTTTTTCCGTGTGAATAGTTTTAACACAGTCGAGTGATAGGTCCCACCCGTCAAATTCGTTCCCTCTCACTCTTGTATTCTTGCGTTCTCGTGCCGGTTCGTTCCTCTTCTTTTGAACTCCCGTTTTTTGCCTTTTTTCTGAGCCGGACGCTCATCTAAGTTGCAGTGCTGTCGTCAGGACTGGGAATGTGCCCCCTTTTTTTGATTTGTGGAATATTGGCGACTGAGACTTTTGCTCTTCCCTTCCTTCTTGCGCTTGGTTGTGTCCTTGAGGCCTGGCGGTAGAGAAGAGCAGTTTGTTTGTTGTTATGAATGAGAGGCATTCGCGAACACCCCCTTCTAGCTATCTGTGGCCTGCTTCCCCCTTCGTTTCATTCTCTTAGGCATTCTCTTGCCTGAGTACATTTGTTCACGGTGACCCCGACCCTGGAGGCGATATTTTTTTTGACTCCCTCTTGCAGTTCGGTTTTTGTGAGTTTAGAGCTGTACGTGCGTTTTTTCTTACCTCGCCGACGAGAGCGTATTTAAGCATTTCATGGGTACCCCAAGACCTTTTGGCTATGATAAGCTGGTCTCTTTCTCGCTCTCTTAGTTCCCTCTCGGCTTCTTGCTTAGGAGAAGGTCGATGCGATTTTCCACCTCTCTCATGCGTGTTCTTTCTTCCACACAGATGACAACTCTTTTTTTTTGGCTCTCTCCACTTCTTCTTTCTTTTTTCCTGTGTGTTGTCTATTCTTTGTTTTCCTTTTCATCAGCCTTTGTCCTGGCGGTTTCCAGACCCACTCCCTTCTCCTGAGAAACTCCCTTTTTTGCACTTTTTCCTTTCTCCTGAAATGCTGCGGCAAGCCTCATCCGAGATCACCCTTATCTCTTTGCCACGACAAGATCATCCCCCTTATTTTTGTTTTGAACAGGCCTTCGTAAGCCCCATCCCTTCGTGGCGATGTAGTTTCCCGCACTTTTTCACTTTATTTTTTCACCGTAACTCGTAGTTAGATTCACCAATATATCTCGAACTGGTAGGGCTTTTTTTTTCCTGACAATGCAAAGATCCGTGCGAGGTTTTTTTTTTCTTAACCACACTTGCGGCATTCCCTATCCGATCCTCCGTGGTTATCGCCTGTCCTCTTCAATCATCAAGTCCCCACCCCCCCCACGTGCGGTTCTACACGCTTCTCCGGAATTTAAAGCTCCTCGCTCTAGTTGCCTTGGCAAAAGTTCGCCTCTCCAATAAACCTGCGGATAAATCCACCGCAAGTTGGCCCATGATAGTCCTTTCCCATGATCCTCCCCGCACCCTTCGTCTTTCTTGTGACCCTTCCACGCCCTCAGCCCCCTAGCGTCTACGCTTGTTCTACTTGAACCTTCACGCGCACGAAACCCTGAACTTGCTCTTTTCCTGATTGAATATCCAGTAGATCCTGTTCTTCCCAATAGAAGCCTTTTCAAAGGGTAAGGAGGTTCTTTTCTTCTGTTCTCTCCAGTGAGATTCTGTCGTTTCTCTCGTTCCTTCCTGGGCGACCGCCTTCACTCCCGCACAATTGCTGATTTCCCTTTCCCCCTTTGCTTATGCTGAAATGAACATACCTTCTTCCACCCATGCCCGAGTTCCGAAAGGCCTCCTAACGCGGCTTTGTCTAATGCGAAGACTCTATTTTTAAGGCTTTCTAGATAGCCCCCCCGAGGCCTCGCTTTTTTTTTTTGAGCATCGATCACGCACCCATTCTCGGACACCCTCCTCTGCCCTCCCTTTTTCCCTAACCGTCCGACATATTCGGTTGTTGAACACCCTCTTTCCCCTCTTCCGGTACCGCAGCTATTTTTTTTCCTCAGGCGGAAAGAGCGTTTATTTCCTCCATGTTAGCCTTTCTCTAGTCTATGAGATACTTTGCTCGGTAATGCCGGTTCGGATTTCATCTTGCAGCGTTACGAAAATCACTTTTTGATCTCTCTTTCCCGAATTTGTTCAGTATCAACACTTAGGCTTTTCTTTCCTTGCGCCCTGAGTAGCATTTTCCAAAAGCACTAATCTTTTACAAAAGCCTCCCCCCTTCATTGCAACCCAGTTTCCTGACGAACTAAGCTAAGTCTAAGCCCCGTCTCCTCTCGGCTTATCTTATCGTAATTCCTTACCATTCACCCTTAAGAAATCTACCTAGGCTGAGAGCTTTATCACACTACCTACTCAATTTTAGTCGGAGGTGGCTGGAAATCCACTTTCCCCCTACGCTACAGAAGGATTTCTCTAACCCCTGACAATTGACGCAAACTCCACCCTTTCTATTTCCCCTCCTCTGCTCGGCCGGTATTTTTCCTTCTTTTCCCCTTCCACGCAAAGGCGAAGCCTAATATCTTCCCCTCTCCTGCGGCCTTTGTCTCACACTCTCTCCTTCATCCTATCCTCTTCCCTTCCCCCTGCGGCATTGAGGCCACTCCCTCCGGCAAGGTTTTTTTTTCGGGTGCTCTACGAAAGTTTCACCGGTTTCCAGCGTATCCCCCCGCCTCGTCGCTTCCCATCCCCTCTTTATACAGCGGCCTCCATCCCTTTTCCTCCGCTTTGGCAGTTCCCTGAAGTATCGGTCATTTTCATTCGCAAGACACCGAGTTTGGTGGGACAAATTCCCCTGTTGCGTGGCTTGAACGCCTCAGACTTTTTTCTGCTCAGTATGCGATCACCTCCTCTCTCTCAATAGTTGTTGGTAGATTTCGATATGTGAGGCCAGAAAGGCTTCGAGCCCACCGTAAACGCCTTCATCCGTCCTTTGGCCCTCGGAAACACCCTGACGCCTGGGCAGTGGTTCGGTCGTCTCGCTGGGCTAGAGCGCTCTTTTTTTCTTCTATTCTTTTTTTTTTTGGAATGCAGGGAAGGTACAAATCTTCGCTCAGTGGTTCTTCAGTTTTTAAGAGGATCGCTATTTTTCTGAATAGGGCCCTCTCGTTGGTTAGATACCTTTGCCCTCGTCACAGTTGGCGTATTTTCTTCCCCGACTGCTGTCCGGCGTTGCAGTTGCTCTAAAATCTCTCCTTTTTTGACCCGACTGGACTCGATTTCGTCTCCGAATGTGGTTTCCAGTGACAGGCGCTGTCTCTTATATTAGGGAGAGTGGACCCTAGTTCTGTACTTTTCTACTTCGCCCTGAGACCCGCCGCTAAAGAAGAGGTTTTTAGCTCTCTCCACTCCGATCTGCCCAATGGTAGCCCGTTTTTGTTTGACCTTTGTGCGCGGTCTCCTTGTTGTCTGTGGCCTTTCATCTGTCCTGCCCACTCCTGTGTTTTCTCCCATTCTTGCGGTATGCGGGTGTTGGTGCCGTGTTCGTCGCTTCTCTGGTTTCTGCGTTGTGTTTGTTTGTCTTTTGCGGTTTTTGTTTTGAATAGAATGGGGCCTTTTTTGCTTCAGTTCTTAGATGATTCCCTTTGCTCCGCTGCTCTGATATCATGGTGTTTTTTTATTTATTCCCGAACTCGAGGACCTCGCTCCATTGATGAGGATGATGATGGTTGGAAGGGGAAATTCGCAGCGACCCCTGACGTCTTGTTTTGCGGTAGTTGGTTTTGTTACGGAACCTTCCTCGCCGCACTCGCTCGTGGTGCGCCATTTGCAAGCCTTTTTTTTTCAGCGGTCGGTCGCTGTCCAGGTGTGTTTGCCGTGCGCTTTCTGCCCGTCCTTTTAAGAAACTGATGCTTGTCCGAGAATTGCTTTGGTGCATTTTTCCGCGCAGCCCGGAAGACGCGGCGGGGATTTCGTTTCCAGTTCCTTTCGCCCCGTCCGCGCTCCGCTTGGGAAGCCCCGCTGACGATTGCCATCGGACCCTCGCGTCATGGAATTTGCGCCGATTGTCTCATCCCCCCCCCCGATGCCCAAACCTCGACTTCCAGTAGCATCTCGCCTTCCTTCCATGTACATTCCGCTGTTTCCAGGGACAAGAAGGTGGAGAAGATTTTTGTGTCCTCCGCTATGCCCCCCGTTAGGCTTCTGGTAACCTTTTTTGAGCGGCCGCTTTTGTAGTTTTAATCAATTATGGTGGATAGATTATCTTCATGATATGGTCTTTCTCTGTTGTCCTCCGATAAACGCGCGTAGCTTATCTATCTGATTACCAGCTTGGTTCTTTCTCCTTAGCTTCCGACCGGATGGTTCTCCCTTTTTTTTTTCATGCGAGAAAGATATGCCCCCTTCCCTCTCATGCAAATCGCATGGGTCGTGTCCCATCCCCCATTCGCCTATTTTTACCCATCATTATTTCCTCCGCCCCTAGACCTTCTCTTCTCCCCGGCTTCGACGACCTCCTTGCCCCTCTGGCATTGTTTTTTCTATTTCCTTTTTTCGAGTTGCCTTCTTCTCAAAGTCGGAAATCCGACAGCGTTCGGTCTCCCGTATCCTCCCTACCAGCCCAACTTATCATTCTTCCGTCATCACCCTCCTACACCGCGTCTCCTGCCTGACACCTATCTCCCTCCCGCCCTGTCTTCGAGGGCCTTCCTTTTCAACACATTGACTAGGGTAAGGTTAAGGAGCCTCGCCCTTCTGATGTCGTGTTCTTTATTTTTTGATGTGATGCTTTTGGTTTTTTCGGGTGGATGTCGGGTATTGTCACTCCTCGATGCGTCCGAGAGGTCGACTTCCCATAGGCCCAAAGCCAGCCTTTTGCCCTGGAATGCATTCCGGTAGTGCTTTTATTTGCCCCTGTTCTGTTTCTTGCTAGTAGTCTTTCATTTTTTTTTTTGCAGACCTTTTTGCCTTTTGACGTTCGACGATAGATCGGCCTTTTTTTTTCCCGGTTTCCTCCTGTGTTTTGTTTTTTCTCTTTCCATGTTTGTTTTGTTGGTCTTCCTTCGAGCTCCTTGCTCCACACCCCTGCGATTTGGTCCTGTTTCACGTTGCCGAGACTTGCCGCTTTGTATTTCCCTTGCTACCGCCCGACCAGTGCGGAGCGATCTTTTATCTACCCTGTTTCGTGCCGCTTTTGTTCGATGGAGGCTTTCCACGCACCTCTCCGAAGACGTTTTTTCTTCAAGTTCCTTTCTTTCACAGAATTCCCGTTCGTGGCTTCTGTCGATCTTGGCTTTATGATATTCCTCTTCCCCGTTGGCCTGCTTTCTATGGGCTCAGGACCGCTGTCGTTCCCCGGTTTTGCTATCCTGTCGTTGTTTTCTTTGGCAAGATCCCCCGAGCTATGGCGCCCGCAAATATTTTCTTTTCCCCTCCTTTTTTTTTTCTATTATCTTTTCTGCTCATCCACAGCTCGTTGTCATTGGGTGGTCCCATTCGCTTCACGGCGTTCCTCCTTCTTCCTCGCTCACTCCGAGATCAAACTTGAAGTCTGTTACACGCCAAGCTGATCATCTCCGACCGGTCTTCTGTGCCCCCAAGTTTTTTTAGACAATACTCGTGTGTGTAGCCACCTTCCCTTCGCTGAACTGTGTCAAATCGGCCGTCCTGATAGCCACTCTTTGTCTGGGGGCGACGCCCCCGAATGCTCGATGACTTATTTTCATTGATTTTCGAGCGACTACGGGCGGTAGTCCCCCTCTTCTTTGTTTCCGATGCTGCACACCCCCTGGGGCTTCCCCAGGCATTTCCTGCCGGCAACCCCCCCTCGTCTCCCTTCTCTTTCGCTCCCCTGGGCCGCCCCATGCCTTGCTCTAAAACGCTGGGCCGACCGTTTTTTCACACCGGAAACTTTTTGTATTGTCTCAATTGCCCCTCCGCGTCCTAGGTTTTTAGCCTGATTCGTTGACAGGAAATCACACTACGCCATTCTATCTATTTCTCCCTCCCCAGATTGTGGCCAAAGCCCTCACTGCCCGAGGAAGTTTTTTCTGGCGCGCCGGTTCATCAGCGACGTGCTAGTCGTCCGCCGGTCCGTCTTGTCGTCTCCTTCTTCTTCAATTTCCCATCCACCAGAGATTTTGATCCTTTCCCGTCTTAATGCTCGAAAATACCCTTCCCTTTTCATAATCCCCTTCTCTTCTCTCTCTCCTGAGAATGCCGCTTCGGTTTTCTTCTATCCTCTCTCTTTCTTGGATATATTCGAAAAAACAGGGGCTCTTTGGAGCCCCCTGATCGTATCCTCCGAACCTTTCGCTTTTTTTGACAAGATGGAAGATAGTTTCTCAATTTCCTTGGATTTGCCCCCATCTTTTGCCACAAGACTTTGAATGCCTCGCTCTTCCCTAAGGACGTGAACGTGTCTTCTCTTTTTTTCAGGCGAAGTCAGTTCCTCATGTTTTTGTGTTCCTCGTTTCGGCCACTTCTCCTTTAAAGTGTCTAGTAAGAAGTCTCACCCCCGTCGCTGCTCTTGTTCTTTCGTCATCTTTGAGTCAAGTCAGGGAGGGCCGTCTTGCTCTGCCTGAGAACCTTCGCTTGGGTCGAAGCT
>Ga0179593_1356408_pt1 | contig 20944 bp, 24 predicted proteins | sample CZODoug2_1_08_16_FD_185931 | JGI IMG/M metagenome (GOLD analysis project Ga0179593, IMG submission 185931) | Vadose zone soil fungal communities from Angelo Coast Range Reserve, California, USA - CZODoug2_1_08_16fungal (PacBio error correction) | ecosystem: Environmental > Terrestrial > Soil >... | reverse complement strand
TGAGCGCCTTGGACACCCTTTTCGGACCGTATAGTCGGCGTAGTCTGCAGGTGCTCCCCTGTCCTTGATTCTTTTGGTGGGACGGCCGCAGGGTCGGCCCCCTCCTCCTTCCCTTTGTTTCTTTGATCACGTGAGCAATCCCCCGGATGCCCCGCTCCCTGAGTCCTCCTGAAGTCGGCGGCTCGCCCTTCACAGAACGTGTGTACTTTTTTTCCGTCCCGTTTTGTTTTACAACGTAGCCGGCTGTCCTGCCTCTGCGAGGGATGTTGTCACGCCGAATCCCCCCTGCCTTCGGTTCTTCCCATTTTGTTGCTCCACTCCGGAGGGGGCCCCTCGTACTCGTATTTTCCCCCGCAATCCGGCCGTGGCCACAGTGTCGGTTCGGCTTGTCTGGTTGCTTTTCGGCCCCCTCTGGTCTTTTGTGGCCTGGTGGTCAGCTTTTTCTCACTTTCCCTCTTTTGGGGTGACAGCCTCAGATGTGCAGGGTCCCCTGCCCCGGTGACATTTTCGCGGCCTACTCTCTTCACCCTGCTCGCGGCCCCCCTCCCTCCTGTTCGTTAATGGCGCGTATCGGCGTCAGCGGAGACTCATTCCTCGCCGAGAGATGCTTTCTTCTGCAGCGGGCCTGGTGGCTGAGGAAAAACAAAGGACCGTGCCGGTCCTCCGCGCATCGTGTGCCAACTTCGGAAATTTTGTCCCCTTGCAGTTTTCCCCCTTTTTGTTGTTCCCCAGAGTAAGGTCGCAGCGGTTGAGTTCTAGTATCCCCCAATGGCCCCATGTTGTCTTTCTTTTGCAGTACCCGGAGGATTTGTGAGATTTTCTTTAACGGGATTTGACCCTTCCGGCTCAGTCGTCCATGAAAGGCCCCGGTCCATCGAAATCGGGCGGCCTGTCGGGTAGGGGCAGCGCGCAGTGATTCCTTCTCCCTTTACGTTTTCTTTTATTTGTGGTCCCCTTCAGCCTATTAGACGGCAGTCCTCTGGCGATCACTTTTCATGTAACTTCTTTTCCCTACCAGGTTTGTAGCCAAGGTCTTGCTCCCCCCCCTTTTTTCCCAGCGCTTTTTTCCCTTGACACTTCTGAGTTCGATCGAACGTCAGCATAAGGGTATGTCCGATCCACTGCTCCCCGTTCTCTTGTGACGACGGTGGTCGCATCGGCAACGCCCCTTTTTGCTCTTTCGGGATCTGTGACGCGTAGTGCTCTGGGAATCCGTGTGCTTGCCTTGATTTCGCGTTTCCGAGTTCCAGGATTTTCGGTCCTTTGAATGCCACTGTGAACTTCTCCCATTTGCTGCGTGGACGAAACGACGTGGAGGTGAAACGGTCCCGCCCAAACTCACCTGCTCATGTACTCGCAAGCCAGCGGATCTCCCTTTTCCTTCATTTTTTTCGAGGTTTGCTTCAGCTGCGTCCAACTTGACGGAGTCTGTGGCGGTTGCCGTCTTCGCCCTCCCAGAGGGCGCGGATGAGGAGCTTCCCCCCTCTTGTTTCTCTTTTTCCGACTTCTTGCCGCGATCTCTGAATTCATCGTGTGGCGGGGTAACTATTTCAGTCTACAGACAGTTGGTCTTCCCTTCCCCACCCCGTTGGGAGTCAATGATTCTTCGCGGTCTTACGGCTCCCCCATTCCCTTGAACTCCCTCTCATGTCGTGAGATTGAAATTTGCACTCCAGCAGTGATGTTGTGCCGGTGTAGTTGTTCGGGTTTTTTCTGTCCCTCCCAGTTCACGCCCAAGCGACACGTGCGAGTACCTTATCTCTTTTGCCTATTTCTGCTTCCTCTTCATGGATTGGGCCATGCCGCCCGTCGCGTGTTCTCCCGTAGGATGTTTTCCTTTTTTCCTCTTTTTTTTCCTCAGTTGTTGTGAGAGAGAGCCTCCCCTCCCCCCTCCTTCTCGTTCTACCCCACAAAGAGAGCGGTTATTCCCGGGCCCATCCCTTTTACTGTCGAGTCAAAACGGACGGGGTGCCTCCCGGGTACTCCAACGTGTGTGCGTGCTACGGTGGGGGCGTGCCTCCCCCCCTTTACCGACAACCCCCTCCTTCCCCACAGCATGTTCTTCAATGGGGTCAACCCTCTTTCTTCGCGTCGAAAGGCGCGACCAGTGTCACGATCACCAACGTTTTTTGGCAGGCTCCTGTGACAGGTCCCACCCTTTATGTTACTGACCCCTTTTGTACTTCCCAGACACCACGGAACTTTCATTTCGCACCGTAACGGGCGACATTTTCTTCGGGCCGTTCCTTGCACCCGCCCCCTGGAAAGTGCCTTCTGGGAGCGCTGCCTCCCTTCAACCGCCCTAGCAAAAATTCGCCAGCAGGGGGCCCCCTGCTTGAACGTCTCTCAGCCCTCGTTTTTTTGACAAAGATTCCGCTGATTCTATCCGTGCGCTGCGTTTATCCCCGCCAATTCCTTCCCCTTTTGTTCCCGGACTCCAGTAGGGAATCCAAACATTGCGGTTGCTGCTTCCCCCCTGACCATTTTTCCCCCCCGCTCATTTCGCCCTCTTTCCCTGAGAGCTTCCGTTATCGAATTCCCCACTCACGGGTCGTCCAGTTGACGAGAGACACGCTACCTTCCCGCGCTTTCTCAAAGAGCTGTGACGTGGCCCGAGCGACACCGGTTCACCCTTTTTCCTTTGCTTCCAGTGAATTACGTGAATTTCCTGAGTCACGATACCTTTTAGAAAACTTCAGGGAGTGACGTCGAACTGCTTCATTGGTTACGCCCACCTTGGCGCACCTCTATGCCTTTCCCCCCTCCCCGTTCCCTTTTACAGTCTGGGAGCAAGCTGAGGTTTAAATGGGTACACCCCTGCACGAAAGGGAAGGAGCTTCAGTCCCTCGTCGCCCCCCCGACAGGGTCACCTGCCGATCGCTTTTTCGTACTTTCTCGCCTCCCTCCTCTCCGGTGCGGTTTCACCTTTTCCGGTACTCGATTCTGCGGCATACGCCGTTGCTAGCTTCCCCGCCGTTGTGGGGGACACGTTTTTCGCTGGCTACTTTACCTCAGCTCCCGGTCGGTTTCCCAGTTAGGACAGCTGTGTCCCCTGCGGACTCTATCTGCCAATGTTGGTTGCCTGCTTGTCTCTTTTACTGGTGTATGACTTCTTTTCTGGGAGGGACAGTCAGTTTGTCACGGTTGCCGGGGTTTTGATCCCGACAGTCCTCGACGATTCGTGGCCCCTCTCCCGCTGCCACAGCCGAACAATCGCATCTTCGTGTTTTCGAGTTTCTCCCCGCTACCGCTAGCTCTGCAAAGAGCAGTGTCCGGGATTCCAGGTGCTCTTTTTTACGCTCCAGGCTCAGGCCGGCGAATTCCCCTTTCCCCTCAGGTCCCCCCCGATTTCAACTGTCCAACTTCTCTGAACGGAAAGCCCTACCTTCCACAAAGCCTGCATATCGGGGCGGACGCCCTTCCCCCTCCTTCAACCCAAACAGTTTTTATTGGCGGTGGCGTATCCGGTGTGGGGGATCCTAGTGGGCTTACGAGAGACGTCGTCAGCCCGAGCTGGCGGGCGACCCTTCTATCCCCTCCATTTGTGACTCCATTATTTTTGGTTCGCCCGTTCGTTTGGTTTGACCATCCCTCTATGATCAGATTATAGGAGAGTGACGGCGGTGTTCTTGGGCCCGAAGAGGCGATTCTAACGCTGGACTTCAATACCCACCAACCCGTGTTAGTTGGTCACGGGGTGCCTTTTTCTATCCCGAATTCCCGCGGGGGTCCACGAGTTATATCTGGCCCCCAATCCGGCCTTTTTTATCAACGCGCGAATGCCGCTTACTGCCACGCCTTTTCCCTTTGTCTCACTGTATATGTCTATGACCGCCCACTTGATTTCCCCCTGGCCCCGAGTTCGTGCACGCCGGAAGAGACGATGTGACAGCGGGGGTTCCAGCAGTTTTTTCTTCGAGCTCTCTTCGTTCCCCGTGTTTGGGAATTAGATTCCCTCCTTCTTTCCTTTCAACCCCCCCCGATTGAACAGGATCTCGTGTTCCGTCCATTTCAACGCAAATGCAGGGTGCTAAAACGAACTTTGCTCGGTGGTTTACGGACAGCGTAAGCGCGCCGTCCAGTTTCCCCCCCCTGCTCCCCCTTTCGCGTGGCTGATTGGCCCTGAATGACCCCTGCCACCCGCTTTTTCCCGTTATTCACTCTTGCTTTCCGCCCCCCCCCCCCCTTTCCTCCCGGTTCCATTTCTTTGGTCGTTGTGGCCACCACCCGCGCCCTCGCGCGCCCCTGCGGGATGGATACCCTCCGAATCCCCCACAGCGGAAACATGCGCAGAAAGAGCCTTTCCCGTCACGTGTGTTGGGGCGTACGATCTGCCCGCTGCCACCTGGTTCGTGTTTCCCTGTCTTGTCGTCTTCTTTTCGCCCCGTACTCTGGTGGGAGGTTGTTAGGTTTTTGAGTTGTTATTTATTGTTGTCTCGTCCCTTTCACGGTTGTCATGCCCTCTCTCTCATGTTCCCCTCCGAAGTCTTCCGTGAAGTTCGAAAAGTGGACCCAAGCTCCCTGGTGATCTTCCCCTTCCCCTCTTCTTGTTCTTTCCTTTTTGGGCCTTCTTCCAGCGGATATTTTCGAACACGAGTCATTTCGCTTATTTTCTGACCTCTTTCTCTTCCACTTGATGACGATTAAGAACAAACCCAGGCAAAGCGTGATGCTCTTCGCTTCCCGCTTTCTGGTGCCCGCCAACCTTACCTTTCTTTCCATTGCATAGTCGCGCAGAAAGCCAGCGTTCTCTTTTGTTAAAGTTTCCCATGGATCCCCCCATTGGTTTTCCGGGATGGTTTTTTCCTCCCCCGGCCCTGGATCTAGCTTTACCGGGGTCCCCGCGTCTAAGGCGTTTCCTGCTCCTTTCCCGCTGTTTCCTTTCCTTTTTACCTTTTGTTGCGCAACACGGGAGGTCCGTCCCACGGCGTTGACGTGTTTTCTTTTTACCCCTCTTGTGTTTTTAGTTTTCTTCCCATTAGCCGACTGAAGTGTAAATGTCTCCCTAACCATCTTGACGACTTTCCGTTGCCCCCACCAGCCAGTAGACGCTTGGTGAAGAAAGCCCCGCCTTTATGCTGGAATTTCCCTGGGGTCGAATAGCTACAAGTCCTTTCCTTTTCCCCCCCCCATTGTCCATGATTTAGTTTTTCTCTTACCACCCTTCAGGTTTTCGGCTTGGGTATGGTCGCGTGTCCTTTCTAATTCACGGACCCATGTCTGGCAGTTCCGTAGAATTGATCGTTCGTACCCGATAACTTTGCATGTTTCCCTTCCCTCGCCTCGCGCGTACGATCCATTGGATCGCTCTGGTTTTCTGCCCCAAGCCGTGGTGTTTTTGCTTGGTAACTGGCTGCCGGCACCCCGGCCGTATCCTTTTCCTTGCACCCTCATACCGGCATTCGAAACTTCCTTTTCCCCAACTACCTTTTCCTGAATTGGAAGCTTTTCCGGCACTGCAGTACTGTCGTTCCTTTTGCCGTCGGCCATCGGCCCTTTCTCTCCTGGTCCTGTACTTTTTCTCGGCCCCATGTAGCAAACCGGTGCTCCCTTCTCTGCAATTCGCCCGTGTTGGCGTCGGGCACCGATTTATCGCCTCCTTCTTACGATAAACGTTTTCGGTAGCGTTCTGTAAAAAAGTTGGTGACTCTCACTTTGTTTCCTCTCCTCTTCGGGGACGGCGTTTACGCCGATTTAGTTTTCTTCCCTCTTTGGTTCTTGCAAGAAGCTGTGCTGTTGTCGCAGGATGTAATTTTTTTCTTATTTGCGCCCCCCGCCAAGCCGCAATCTTTTCAACTCTTGGCTCCCCCCCTCAACTTGTTGACATCTCGTACCTCTGTGATAAGGAGTGGCAGAATGACGCCGCGCGCTCGTTGGTCGACCGGAGAGACGCTAGCCCCTTTCATCCTTGTCCCTTTTCACCTAATCGAGAGCGATAGTGTCATAGAAGCTTTTAAAAACGCGCGCGAATGCCCTTCTACTGGCATCATTTCGTACAGGCGATCTTCCCCTTCCCCCGTTATACTTTTGTCTTTCTTGACGGTGCTTCGAAGAAAAACTGACTCCATCTTCCTCCCCCCAGCCTTTTGTTAACCACTTTTCTTGTCAAATCCCTTTCTTTCCCCCCTTCCACGACACCCTTTTCCCGGGAGCGCCCCCCTTCCCAAGTTGCCGGCCGGAGGACCATCCCCCCACTTTTCTGTATTGACAGGTATGTATACGTGTTTCCCCCCCGTCCCCCTGCCCTTCGCTATTCCCCTGTGGAAACTTGTTTTTTCCACCCCAACGGTGACAGTCGCAGCTCTAGACGCTCGTGATGACGGATAGGTTTTTTTTCGTCCCCCCACGGCCCACTTGTTTCTTCACAGATACCTGACACAAGGCCCACCAACCTATTTTGTCCCCTTGAGTTTTTTTTTTTTTTTTTTTTTTTTTTCCCACACCAAAGTACACTGATTTGGCCATCCACACAGGCCTAATCCCCTCCTACACAAAATAGAGTCATGTGTGTGCGCCGATGAGAAGTTTTAAATAAGACCCTACTCACAAATTTTATTTGTAATGTCTAGTATAGTCTTAGAACAGGACTTGGTCCAATCTCTCGCATGACGACCCTCTTATCCGTGATGCGTTGTTCCCCTTAATAGGCCTTGTGGATTTTTCCCACCCCGTTAAAATCAAAGGGACCATTTGGCCCCCTCCCCTCCTTGAACGGAAAATGCTTGTTCCCCACTCCTGTCCCCCCCCCTTCTCCCCCGAGTACTCATCACCGCCCAGAGTACTCCCTCTACCCCCTCCGGTCCCCGTTCAGCTTGCCCCGCATCAACTGACCTCCGACGCTCGCACCCTTGCTCTTTTTCCGATATGGTTACCTTTCGATTACTTTTATCATAGAGCCTGGGTCCTTTACTTCAAGTCCCCGGCCCCCTCACGGCCCTTTTTCCTTTCCCACGGACCTTGTTTCAGGTTCAGCCGCCTTGCTGAACCCTTCTTATGAGTACATTTCTTTCCCCCTTCACCATCGCCTTAAAGAGAGAAATTTGAGAGGGGGTTCACCCCTAGTGTACACACCAATCTCCAAAGCAATTCCTTTGATCCCCCAAATTCCTGACTACTTAGGTTTGTCGAAAGAAAGAACCTGGTGTAATTGCCCGTCTTTCTGAGGTTTTCACTACCGATGATGCCTTCTCTCCGTCGTGGTAACCAGTACCCCATTCCCCAAACGTTCCTGTTTCGAAGCATCACCCACAAGCCAAAGGGTTATAAGAGGGCCCCTTACCCTGGATAGCCCCGTTTCCCCTTTCCCGTAGGAGAAGAACCCCCATGGACCCGCCTTTTTTTGAGTAACGGCGTACCTGTTAGACCTCTCGAATAAATGAGTTCAGGGAAGTTTCCTCTTCCTCCTGTGCTTCTAGGGCCCCTCTTTCGTTTTTCCCTTCCTTTGATTTTGTCAACAAGTCCCCACCAAATTTGCTCCAAAGTTCCTTATCCTTCTCCCACCCCTTCAGATCATTGTTCCACTTATCAACCTTTTGTGAAATGCCTTTTTCCTCACAAACCGGTCCCCCCCCTTTTTCCTTTTGGATAAGTTAATCAAAGTGGAATTTTAGACCTTCATACCCCTGCTGTCCCCTGAGTTTCTGTTTCGTGTGTATTTCCCCGTCCTCTCACGCCACCTTCTTACCCCCCCCCACCACCCCCCCAGCTTGAAGGGCATTGCGGATTCAAGTCTAGTGGCTCCCGTTCGGGCCGGAGAATTACCTTTGTGACAGTCTTTTCCCCCTGCATATTACCTACCCCCCCCTCTTCAATTTGGTCACCGAGGACCGGAAACCCTCCTGTCCTCATAGGGGCGAGTCCACGCCCTCTTTCCAACTAAGCCCTTTCGGGCCTACTTGTATTCCAGCAACTAGAGACGGAGTCCCTCCATAGCGCTTGCGGGCAACGTTTTCAGGACTTTCTCACGTCATTAGTCGGGGAGAAATTTTAAATAGCAAGAGTCCCATTATGCCCTGAGCGGTGTGGCTAACCAAACGGCCCTCCGGACTGGCGACACTTAATGGACCCCAAGGATGGACGGGGGTAGACTCCGACTACTGAAACTTCCTTACCTGTTCCCGGAGCGTTTCGTAAAAGTTCAGGGGGAGTTTACACATCCTGTCTGATCACCATCCCTCCCGCCCCTTCGTAATTCACTCTTAAAGGATTCCCGCATAAACCCAAAGATACCCCAAGGCCATTTTGAGCCCCCCCCAAATCTTCCCTCGCCCTCCTTTGCTTTGGTACCGAAACCTGTGTTTAGACGTACCTGGAGTGTATTCCTAGGGTCCCCCCTCTTCCGGCTCCGCCTCCCCTTCGTTTTTTTTTTGTTATTCCCCTCGCATTCCGCCCCTTTTGAACAATCTTTTTCAAGCTTTCTTTTCCGGTGTACTTCGAATGTTTTGTAAAGGTCCTTTGCTTGATCTTTTGTTGGCGGACCTTTTCCGCCCTGCCTCCTTCCTCTTTCTTGCGGCGTTTCTTTCCACGGATTGGCCATCCGATGACACTGCTTCACCCCGAAGGAAATTTATTAATTCCCCCGTGTTTAAGCAAACCGGAAAGCCCGTTTCCCTGGGTCATTGTTTCATCGTTTTGGTCTTCCCACCCACCTCGGGCCCTCGCGAGCTTAACCCTGGATTTCTAACCTCCCGAATAGAAATTAATTCATCAAATGGAGTTCCTCCCCCCTCGATCGTTCTTCATTGAATCTTTTTCTTGATGGCAAAGACGATTCCACCGGTCCACCTGGTGTTCCTTCTTGGTCCCGGCCTTAGACTAAAGCTGGGAAGGAGTTGGGACCCCGTTTTCCCTCTTGTTCTATCACCGTTTCCTCCTCTTTTTACATTTTTTCCTCCCTTCTCCCTGGAACCCTTTTTGTAAGCGCATTGCCTGAGACTGCTTCCCAAAGACGCCCTTTAACTTCCTCCCCTCGCTCGTTATTGTTGTCCCTTTCGGTTTCCTCTTGCTCCTATAACACCTCCACGCCCGTTAGCCGTCTCCCTCTTTCCTCTTCCCCGGTTCCACAGTTTTCTACGTCCGTCCTTTTTCCCCAACACTACCCCGGTGCTGGCGCGAGCCGCCTCCGTGTGTCAAGTCCCACGGAACCTTTTGTGTTCCCTTTTCCCTTCCTTTTGACTTTCCCTTTTTAAGATTTATGTTTTACCGGTTACAGCCCCTGGCACCCCAGTTGGAGTTGATTTTTCAGTGCTCTTTTGAGTACGATTTCATTGGGCCCCAGTTTGATCGATTCTTTCCTTGCCACACTCGAGTACTTTCTACATGAGATCTCCCCCTTACTGGAGTGGTCCCCCTCCAAAGCCCCCAGTGAAGGGCCCGCCGGCACGTTTTCTTTCTGGTTTGTTTTGTTTGTACACCGCTGGGACCCCCCCCGCTCTTCAGCTTTCTTCCCTTGTTTCCCCTTGCGGCCCTTCCTTCACTGCTACGAAGGGGTCGCCAAGTTTCGGCGGTGATTTGCCAACTGCTGCCCGGTGAAGCCTCTATTGTTGACGTTCTTACCTTCTTTCTCGTTTAAGGACCAGTGGAGCATTGAAAGTCTTTCTCTATCTTGATCCACCCTTGGTATAGCTCCCCTGATTTCCTTCACGTTTCTCAAGGAAAACCATTTCCGGTTGCTTTCCCTTTGAGGGAATCTTACGGTTTTCTCCCGTGGGTTTATCTCTTTTTTTTTCTTTTTTTGTTGTTCCGGAGGCCCGGGGGAAGAGGAGGATACGAGACCGGAGGTTGCCATTTTCTATGCACTCTCCCTTTCACCTTTTTGACAGACCCGTTTTTCTAGTGAGTGGGACCCTCCTTTGGTAGGTGCCAGGGCTTTCCTACCGTCGGATTATTTCCTCCCTCCTCTTGATATTTTATTTCCCCTTTACTCTTTTTTGGTCCCCCCTCGGGACGCAGCCCCCTCTTTTCCCCCTTTGCTGTCGTTGCCGGTTGTTCGGCCATCCGCTCCCCTGAGCCTATGCTCTCATGTTCATTTTGTTCCCCCCCCCGATGTCGTCACCGTTGTTCCCTCAATCTTCCATTCCAAGTGCCGTTTTTTTTTTCCTTGCACCATAGTTCCATACAGTTTGGTTCTGTCCCGGCCCTTTGTGATCGTTCCCTTTCCTCTCGGTCTGGTCCCCGTACGGGAGGGAAAGACTCCGGTTTTTCGTTGGCCAGCGCCCATTTCCTTTCAACTTATTTTCTTGTGGGCCGGATTCTTCGGTCAGAGGTTTCGGAGAAGAAACTTTCCCCGTCCCCCTCTCTTCCCCCGTTGAAAGGACCAAGTCGTCCCCCCCGGTACTTTTTGCTCCCCTCTCCTTACACGATTGTTTTACCGGGCGGGCTGCCTTCCCCGCGAGTCTGATGTTGTTTTGTCGCCCCCTTCCCGCTGTCTGAGATGCCCTCCGTTTTGTTTTTTATTTCTTGTCAAACGGCGCCCCCGGTTCTTAACAACATTCGCGTCCTGACTTCTCCTTCCGTAAAAGACGGAGGCACGTTGTTAAGGATAGAGTTCTCCCCCCCTGGGTGGTACTACGGTTGCGGGGAAGACCCACTTTCCTCTTTCCTGGGCTTTTAAGGTTCGCACTTCCACCCTACTTCCCCCCAGACTCACAACTCCCCCCTCTAAGACTTAAATGTGTCCCCGAAAGCGGCGCCCTCACTCCCAGTCCCCCTCTGTTGATTGTACCTTCCCTCTCAACCTTTCTAGAGTTTTAACTTTCCAGTTTCTTCTGACCTATTTATACATATGTTGCTTTTCCCCCCTCCCCCCAACCCAATTCCATAATTCCTCTATTGCGGACCCCCTTTTGTTCCTCTGTGGGTCCCTCATTTCCTTGTCCCCTCGTCCCCCTTCCTCTAGCTCTACACAGAATTTTTTAATCCTCCAGCCCCTTGGAACGCTGCGTTCCCGTTCCTTCCGCACCCTAGCTCCATTCTCCTACTTCTATAGTCTGCGTGCGAGTACCCGTAAAACCAGTGTTTTCTCTCGTTTTCCACCTCCCCCTTTCTGGGACCACCCCCTATGAAGCCCCCTCGTCCCCAGTCTAAGTCGCTGGCACAACAACTGCCTTTTTTCCTCTTCCGCGTTCCCATACATTTCCCAGGAAAGCCATGTTCCTCCTCCCTACCTTCCTTTCGACGTTTTTTTTCTCCTTCCTGGAGTTGGCCGCGAGTACCCTGACCCATGACGCCAGTGTCTCATCGAGCCCTTTCACCTCCTTTCATCTCATACTTCCATTTTCGCCCCTCTTTTTCCACAAGCTTTCGTTGGCCTTGGTATTCGATTGGCCACTATTTAACTAAGTTCCCTTAACATGTGATAGAAGCTTTTCCCCCGTTTCCTGCCCCCCTCTTCATTTTCCATGTGTACACCCCTACCCAGACAAAGCATGCGGCGGAATGAATTAACGTTGCCTTTTTCCCCCCCGCAAACGCCCCCAATTTAAATCGACTTTTTTCCTCTTACGCTTTCCGTACATGCACCCAAGTATTTTTCTGCAGTCCCGGGGTTCCCCCCGGTTTAACTTTACCTTTCCCCCTCTTCTTTTAGAGACCCACCCCCCCACCCTTTTTGGACTGGATACGCTGCCCAGCAATTAGAACCCCCCTCTGAATCTGTTAGCTATTCCTTTTTCCCCCTTTCCGCATCTGTGGGCCCCCCCCTATTCTGCTGGCCCTGATCCCTTGTACCTTTTTGGTTTTTTCTCCGGTCTTTTCCCAACACATGAGTCCAGCTTAAGAAGCTCCCCCCCGAGCATTATTTTTCTCGCGTCTTTTCCTTCCGGCCTCCCTTTTCCTTCTTGCCCACAAAATAACGACAGGGAATGGTTCTTCATTAAAAGGTTCGATGGGAAGATCCCCCCTTTTCTCCTTTCCCCTTTGCAGGGCTCTTTTTAACATGATCTAACATTCCCCCTGTTCCCAACTATTTAGGAATCCCGCTCCCCCTCTTTCTTAAAGGCCACAACTGGTAAATTAGCGGTGTACTGACCCTCCCGAATTCCCACCCCCTAACCCCTTTTTTCCTTTTTGCCTGAGTCTTTTTTTTTGACCTCCAGACCAGTCTCTCCAGAAGGATTCCCGTACAAGAGAATCTTTCTTCCCTACCCACAGAAATTGTGTAAAAGATTCACGGTTAGCTTCGTTCTGGAGTCACTGAAAGAGGATCGCAGATGAAGCAGTCAGCTTCCGGAGAACCTCAAAACAAGAGGCGACAGGCCCCCCCCCCTTCTTTTCAGTGCGGGTTACGGGGTGCGTCAGAACTCCAGAATTCAAGGTCCCCCTCGGGAAAGTTCCCTCTTTCCAGATTTACGTGGGCCCCTCACTTTCAGTGATCAAACAGGCTGTATCTCCCTGACTTTCTGGATCCCCCTAACCCCCAAAATTAAAGGTCCCGAGTTATTAACCTCCCAGCTTTTTTTCTAAGTGCATTCTCTGTAAGTACCCTTGTTAGGACTGGTCATTGGGCCCAGACTTATATCTATTTCCTCCTCAGGTTGTTGTTTTGATCTTCGATTATCATTAGACTTCTTCCCCCCAAATTTGCCGCCCTCCAGGATCACCCCCCCTCCTAACTTCCCCTCTGATCACCCCTTGATAGTGTTTCCTTCAAGGAAGGGACGTTCCTCAAGATGATCATGCGCCTTCGCGGTTCTTCCCTTCCGGCGTTTCCCCCCCCCCGTCTTACATCGTCTCCACCTGCCCTTAACTCCCTCCGCGACCGCCCTTTATTCGCCCCCCCCCTAATCAATGAGTGGGTGCATTAAAGCTTCTTGGTGTTTTCCCCCCCAACAAACTTCCTCCAGTTCCCTTTCTCGCGGGGTTGTTGCGTCACCCCCCAGGACACAAGCAGAAACCCCCGACCCCCCCAGTCCTCCCCCCTTGGCGGTGCACCCGAAGAGGGCCCCTTCAGAACCTAGGCTTCCCGAACCCTACCCTTGTTATGCAAATTGGCACCACTTTTTTCCTTTTTAGTCGAGGCGTTCTGGTCTTTTCCAGTTTCCCTCATCAGGCCTTTTGTGTTTCATGTATCTGGGACCCCCCGATCCTTTTTTAACTCCCAGATTATGTCAATCTTCTTGCCCAGGTCTTTTAACCTATGAAAGTGCCGTTCACTTAATGAGGCCCGTTTCCCCCCCACCCCCCACCCTTTTGATAACTTTCCATCCGTTTCCACCCCCATTTCCCTTTTATTTTTTTGTCCCGACCCGGTCGTTCTTTTCGACGTTCAGAGTTACTACTTCCTATTCCCCCTAAGCTCTCCTCTTTCTTGCCCCGCTGTCCCAGTTGCCGACGTCAAGGAGGCTCAACACCCCTTCACCCTTTGTGATCCTTGCTCTTCCCCATTCATCGTTTCCCCCCTCCCCCCCTTCTTGCGACAGTTTTTTCCAGGTATTCTACCCGCCCTCGTTCCTCTGTTCGCCTCGGTTTGTTTTAAATTTCCGCGTATCAATTTGCCCCCCCCTTGGCTTTGATGGCTCCGGATGTCTCATCTTTTACGTAAAGGGCATCCCCCCCCACCCGGGACCCTAAGTCTTCTGAGTGGACAGCCCCGCTTCCCCCCTCGTAAACCAGGAAAGGTCCAACTTTTTTTTTCCGTTAGTTCTCCCCCCACGAAGTCCCTAATTAGTGACCCCCTCTGTTTTGTACACTCTCTGTCAAAAGATTAGACTGATTCCCCTTTTAAGCCTATGTCCCCCCCCCTCCTTCTTATGGGTACCTCCGCCCAAGGGGGTTCTAACACCTAGGCCACCTTGAGGACCCTTCTACTTTCCCTTTGTTCCCTGAAAGAACTGTTTGCTTTTCCGGTCTTGAGAGCCCAGTTCCGGAATCGATCCCCAGATCACGCCCCAGGTTTCTCCTCTGAGACCGGCAGTGACTTCAGTGCGGTCTCCCCGAGTCAACCTTTACACGTACTTTTTTTCGCAAGCGAAGTGTCCCTTTTCGGAACATTTACTGGCATTGATAGAGTACGTCTTACCCCCTTCTTTTTTTTCGTGCCAGGGCGCGAGTTGACACATTTTCTTTCTCGATGTTTTCAACTTTTGTGGAGGTTACCCTTTTTCCAAACCTTTTATCACTTTTCCCACCCGCAGACCTCCTCGGTGTTACATCGGAATTTTTGTTTCCCCCCCCCCTTCGAGACTTCTCATTCATCTGGTTCTTTCCTTTCAGGTTTGGCCTGAGGTCCCCCCAGAGTTCCGTTTGAGTGATTTTCCCCACCTCTGTCGCACCGTTTTCATATTGCCCATACTCCAGTTTGTGATTTGGAATCTATTACCCCCCCCTTTAAGTCTCCCTTCTTTGGTTCTACCCCTTCCCTTTCCCCCAACTTTGTGATGTTCCCCTGCCTTTCCTTGGACCTTCTTTTTTTGGACTCTCCCCCCCCTCGTTTCCCGACCCTTCCTTTCCGGCTGACATCATTCACTTCTTTGGGTTTTCCTGGCCGCGCAACGCTCGACAGCGACATTGTCTTTCCCACTACACCCACCCTTCGTTTCTAGATAGCCCCGTCCCCCCCAGCCTTGGTCTTCTCCCTGACATGCAAGACGGATAGTTTTGTCCCCATTGGAGATATTTTCCGGACCCTTGATTTTCCTTCATTATTGTTGTGTTTTGTATCTCTCTCCTCGTCCTTCCCTTTTTTCCAACCCCCCTAGCTCCCTACGGGCTTGCGATTGCCGATCAAACCCCGTTTTGGGTGGTGTTGTACTTTTCGATTCCCCCACACGCAGGGTTTGTCTTATAAGGTTTATAACCCGTTCCTTTCCTCCGGGTCGTTTTTCTTTCATTCCGACCTCCAAACCTCACCGAAACCGCAATTAACTCCTTCAACCCTCCATGAGAAGTCAACACCTGTGTATTCCCCCACCCCTCCCCCTTTTCGTAATACCGAGACAAGCCCCGCCCTTCTAACACCTTTTTTATCCTTCGTAAGTTTTCTATGCCCTGTATGACTGTGACGGCCAAAAGCCCCCCCCCGTCCCTTTTTTTTTCTATATGGTACCCCCTTTTCTCTGTTTTCAGCATTCCCCACAAAGTTTCCCAGTAGTCCTCCTTAGTTAGCTTTTTTTTGATCTCTGACGCCCGTTCCCCAAGTCCTTTAAACAAAGGAACAAGTCTCCCCAGCCCTTCCTTTTTTCCACTACCGCTGTCCGTTGCCATAAGTGCTTCCCGAGTCCCAGCCTCGGACTTTTTTTTCCTGAAGCCTTTCCATCCAAGGGGGTGACCAAACACGGAATCAAATGGATAGTTATTTTCATTATCCCTTTTGGCCCTACCCTTTCCCCCTTTTTACCCTTTATTAATTCCTTTCAACGGCAAGAGTTTCCCGAAGTAAACCTCTCCCCTCATCTAATCTTCCCTTTCTGATGCATGTGTGTCCCCTGCTTCCCCCCCCCCAAATTCCCTTCTCACTTCGACTATTCCCCCTTCCCATCTCCTTCCTTGAAGATGACGGAATTCAGAAGAAACCCCTTCCCCCCCTTTCGCCCCCAAAAATCAGTCTTCTAACATTTCCCCGCCCTTTTTTTACGAAGCCCCCTTATTTAAGCTCTAAAGCTTTATTCACAGGGGCCATTGCCCTACAGGGTTCTCCCCCCCCCCCTCGTGTACAAACCCTCAACTTTACACGGTCCTTCTTCCATGCAGTAACGGAGTTTTCTCCCCAACAAAGGAAGTGTAAACCTGCTCTTTTTCAAGAGTCAAGTTCAGCTGTTCCTCTTTTCGCATTTTACCAGGCCGCCTCCGATTTTCTGCTTTCGAAGAATTAAAATAAGACACTTTGTAAAATTTGATAAGATGCCACCCCCTTCCCAAGAATTTTTGATCAATATGAAGGCTTATTCTCCAGAATGAACCATGGTCCTTTCCAGTTTTTCCCGGTTCTCTTTGAACCCCCTAGATTCTTAGATACTTCCCCTTCACCCGGGCAGTTTTTGATAACGGTTCTTCGAAACTCCTGACCATCTTTTACCAGACCCGAACCAGAGTCTTCTTTTTTGTCTGATTCCGATCCCTCAGTCCTGTCCTCTCCCAGATTATTCTTTACCCCCTCAAGAGGTTTGACAGGCTCTGACCTGTAGAGATGTGTTCCAGTCTTCAAGTCCTTGAATACCTGGCAGTTGGACCTCTCTTCCAACCTCTGCAATGTAACCCTATTACGGATTCTTTTCCCGTTTTTACCCTTCCCCCCACAACGTCTCTCGTTGTACTTCCCACACGAAGGACAACCCTCACCCAAGTTTTGCCTTTTCCGGCTTTTTTTCTTTGGAACTCATAATTCCGTCCGGAGCCATAGCCGCTTGCTTTCCAACTTTACATGGATAACTTATTTGATTAGGAGATTCTTGTTCCTGGAAAGACAGCCGTGTTTCTTACGGTCCCTCTATAGTCTGTGGGAACCAGCCCCCACGCTGGAAGTCCCCCCACAGCAGTTCCCCTCCGGGTTGGTTCCATCCCCCTTCTTCACCTTTTTTACTAAGGCTTTAGTTTTTTAACTACTTCAATTGTTCCCCCTAACTTCCAGTCTGCCCTTGCCGAGTGAAAGTTTCCCCGGAGTCTCCATTCAACCCAAAATGCCCCCAGGCCATGTTGATCCCACTACCTTGAGTTATAGACTTACTCCCAAGGTTTCCCTACTCCCTTTTTGCCCGCGAGACGATACTCCCCCTTTCAATCCCCTACCTTCCCCGTTAGTTTTCGATAGATGATCTGATTCCTCCGCGATTCAAACACCCCTTCGAGTCCCCTCAGGCGAAAAGTACCCTTTCAGTTTTCTTTAGAATGGCTTTTTGTATTAGTGCCCTTTCGTAGACTGGCATACGGTGACTTGCGACGTCGAGGCGAAGATCGTTTCCCCCTTTGTTTGGACTTCTCAAGCGTTTTGACCCCTAAATTCCGGTCTTTTTCCCATTCTGTACCTTCGGATCGTCCAACCCCTTCCTTAAGTCTAATTTTTGCCGGTCCCCTTTTTCGACACACGAGACTTCTTAAGGATCTCCTTAAGGGTTCCGCCTACAACTCATCGAACAGTTAAGAAGGATTTTTACAAAAGGGCTGTCGACACGCTTCCTTGCAGCAAGTCTTTTTTCTGAATACTTTTTATTGTCGTTAAAACCTCTAATGATGCAACATTTCGGTGTTGACCCCCCCGGCTTTTTTTTGGAAGTCGAAACTTTGCTTTTTTCGGTCAGCGTGTCGATCTTTCTTTTCCTCGATGTTTTCCGGACTCTGCCTCGGTCCACTGGCCAAATTTTTCCCCTTGGTAACGAATCCGAAGGCACTGAGAATGATCGTTTCCACCCAGGAGACCTTGGGACCTCCCCCTCCATCACAAAGATTACTTTTTTCCGCTTTGTCCCAGTGATAGAAGTTCACGTTTACTAACTCTAAAAAAGCCTCCTTGAGGTCTTCCTTTTTCCCACCCGGTTTCAAAGTTTCGCCTAATAGAGGGCACCCAACCCGACCTTTTATTTTTCCCCGTTTTTTGCTGAAACCCTCACTCTGTACGTGTTCAGTCGCCCCCAGAATAAGATTCAGATGTTTTCCGAATCCCTTGTGTAACCCAAATGGGCAACCCGTTGGTTTCTTGCCCGTTAGAACATTTATTTTTTCTCGATTGTAGTCCCTTTCCGTGGTTTCCCCCGAGCTTCAGTGCTTCTTTCCCAAGTCCTCGATCCCAGGCCGGTTATTTTCGTTTTTTCTGCAAAGAAGTCGTGCCCCCCTCCTTCCGGGAAATGTGAGTGCCATTTGGGTGGTACACCCTTCTTCCATATCATATCTTTTGCCCCGCTTTCTAATCCTGGTGTACCCACTGTTAAAGAACGGTTTGTCTCAATGTTAGGAGGACCCTCCTTTCCTGGTCAGCCGTATTTCTCCCAACTTTCCCTTTCATCCGGCGCCCTCCTCATCCATCCTATAGATTTTCCTCTTTCCCTTGTAATATCTCATATTACGAAGGTTGTTTGCCCCTTTAAACGTACCTGCTTCGTAGTCCTTTTGATGTAAGTTTTTTCTTTTTCCGTGCGCCTGTTCCTTTCTCGCGAATACGATTTACCCGTCATGTGTTCGGGCATCTTTTTTTTTTTCTTTTCCTTCGGGTGAACGATAACTGTTTTCCCTTGCGGTGTCCCCCCCCCTCCCATGCTTTCCTTCCAGTCCACACCCGCATTTTCCTCGAAACTCAGCGGCTTCATTGTGACTTTTTCGTGGAAAAAACCTTACTTTTTTTTTTGCCGTTCCCCGTACCTTTTGCAACTTTTTTCTTCTTAAATCCAGGATGTTTTTCCGCGCGTTCCCCAGCGCCTAGACTGAGTCATCTAAATTTTTTTCCTCCTTGAAGGCCCCCCGGGGAAGGGACTCAAGAGAGTTTGAACTACAATGCTGAAGTCGAGTTTTTTGGGTTTAGTCAAAATAGGGAGACAGAATTCTATCCAGACCGTTTCGAGGCTTCCAACCTTTGTTTATCTCATGTGTAGACTCCTTTCTTGTCCCCCCCGTTTCCCTGACTCGTATTCTATCACTGTCCGTTCACGGCTCGTTTTTTGTTTGGGTTTTGTCGGATGCGTTTTTTTTAGTGTGCTCAAGACCACCCCCCCGTCCACTCCCCTCCCCCCTGAATTTGGTCTTCCCTTAGTCAACCCTGCTTTTTCACTCGTAAAGATTTTTTTGTCTCCCTTCTCGGTATTAACTCCTTTCAGAGCTATTTTTGTCCCCCCCTGGCGCGATCCCCTACTCTTCTTTTTACTTTTGAGTCGAGCTCATTCTCGCTCGACTTCCCCTCCCCCAAAACAGATTTCCCCCTCTTTAAGTCTTATTTCCTTCCTCCCCTCACACTGCGTTCAACTGGCCCGCATCCTGTTTAACCACCAGTTTCGCTTGGAGGTTTCCTTTTTCCCTTGCCTGCCCAGGTATCCTCTACATTCCTTGCCCCATGCCTGACGCTTTTTACCTTTCCAATGTGATTGCCCCCCCCAAGAAATTCATCAAGACGCTCCCGAAACTTTGAGCGACCGCCCCTTCCCCTCTTCACAACTTTGTGCCCTCGCCTGGCCTCCCACCCTTTCGGTTATGAACGGTTTATTTTCCCCTCCCTTTCCCCGGCCCCACCCCTGACTTCCTTTTCCCCCCTTTCGTGGTCACCTTGTCGACAAACCTGTGCTTCACTCGAAGTACTCTTTTTGAGATTTTTTATTCCCGCCTTCTCCCCCAGCCTTTTTCCACCCCTTCTTACCTCGCCCTCTTTTCTTGCCCCACCTCTGCCATCTTTTTACGGTTATAAGATGCTGAGAGTAACCCTTCGTTCGTCCCGGCCGCCCTTTCCACCCCACTTTCTTTTTCACCCCCTCTTGAAAGACCCCAATTTTCCGGTCCCCCAAGAGTACTGTCGCCCTTGAAACACATTACGTTTTCGTACTAACTCGATCCCTTTACCGTTTTGCCTTTTCCCTTTGACTTCCCGATTATTAAATCCTACGCTTTGCGCTTTTTCCTTTTTAAGATTTTTACCTTCTAAGCCTGTATCCCCCCCTTCTACCAAGTGGCTCTCGAGGGATGCCGACTCTCCCCGGCTTGACTGCCGACGTTCTGGCTTTTCACAAGGCCGCGTGGTTTCCCGTCTTTTGATTGTCTTCCCCTAGCCTCCCCGTGATTCTAGGCTTCTGACTGGGTCAAAGCTCTTTTTTCTGGGTTTTCCCCCTTTCCCCACCCCGTAAATAAGTTTCTTTTTTTCCTGCGTCACCCCCCGGCGCCCAACCCGCCCTGTTACATCCCTGCTTTATGCTGCGTTTTCTTTAAGATGAAAGCCTAGATTAGGACTTGCACCCCTTTTTTTCTGACATACTCTCCCCTTTTTCGCCAATCCCCAACTGGGGGAAAATTTTGAACTTTTCCCTCCCCCCGACCGGGCTTTCTCCCCGATTACGTCTCAGACCCCCTTTCCCCGTCAAGTAATTTTTTTATTGGAACCCCATTCGATCGAGTAGCTTCCCAACGGTTCCTTTTGTTTCTAAGTTAGTTTCCTCAAAGTGGTCCCACTAGCAAGCTTCTCAAGTAGCAGATACTTTCTGGGGGAGAGCCTAGGATCGAACGGCGAGAACAACCAGAGTACAGTTGCAAAAAAATACTCAAGCCGTGAAGGGGCGGAGTGCCCTGAGCTTGTGGTCGTATCCCTGCATCATGCGGCCGCCAACCCTTAGAGGGCCCCGGAAAGTAATGTCCCCCGGGTTCAACTAGAGGACAACCGACTGATCGTCCCCTAGACTGGAAAAACCTCTAGGGTCGATACACCCCCAGTCCAAAATTTCCAAAAGCACAGGGTCCGTGGACTCGGTCGGTCAGCCCTACGCTTCCGACGTGGTTCACGCCCTCTCCCTTTCGTCCCAATTGTCATCCCTTCCTTTGCTCTCTTGGGTTTCCATCCTCGGCCGTTTGGAGTTGCTTCTGGTCCTAGTGGTCTTGAGGGAATCCTATTCCCCCACCATGTTTCGCCCTCACACTCTCCGACCGCACCTCTTTGTATGCTGCTTGTTTTGATGCTCCTTCCCCCGAATTGAGCCCCCAACGCCCCGTAATCCTTTTTTTCCTTGAATACATTTTGCTTTCGTGTTTCATTCTATACCTGGTCTTTTGGACGTGCTACCCAAAGGACTACCTGCGAGGCTTTTTCTCTTTTTTCCGATGAAAGGACTTGGGCAAAAGTTTCTTTTTGCCTGCACCAACCTTTTTGCCTCCCCCCCTTCTCCTTTCCCCTCCCGGTTCCTTTCCTGCTTCTAGGCCCGTCAGGCGAAAACATCAAAGTTTCTAACCGAGTTGTCACAGTTACCTCCCCCTCTTTCGTTATTAGCAACTATTCTCACTATGGCTTGATGGGGGTTTCCCTCTCTTATTTACGCCTCTGTTCCCCCTA
>Ga0179593_1389123_pt1 | contig 20945 bp, 19 predicted proteins | sample CZODoug2_1_08_16_FD_185931 | JGI IMG/M metagenome (GOLD analysis project Ga0179593, IMG submission 185931) | Vadose zone soil fungal communities from Angelo Coast Range Reserve, California, USA - CZODoug2_1_08_16fungal (PacBio error correction) | ecosystem: Environmental > Terrestrial > Soil >... | reverse complement strand
CAACTGACTTAGCTTTATACTACCTCCCGAGACAGTTAATCCAAGTGGTCGTGAAGGTGGATGTAGCGGGTTCCGAAGCGGTTCACCGGCTCGCGTCCCCCCGAGGTTGGCTTTCCCCCCTTTTCACACCGCCCCCCCCCCCCTCCCCTACGGCCCCTGCAGCAACCCTTCTGAAGGTCCCCAGTTCGTGAAATGACTTTGATGCGACCGGCCATTTTCCTTCTTACTCGAACTCAAAATCTCCCCTTCTTTTGTTAGTCTTTTCCCTCTCCGTGCTCAGGTAGATCGATTATCCTGTGCTATCCCCACCCCCCTCCTTTTGAAGCAGGCTTGCTCGCGCAGTTCCTGGACGAAATGCTGCCCTCCCACGTCCTCTATCCCGGCCTCTTGAAGACCTCTTCCCCCAGCTTTTCCCCATGCCCCCATACAGACACGAGCGAGAACATGCCCAAAAGTCGCTTTCTCAGTCCTGGTCACGTTCCTCTCTTGGTCACTTTCTTCCTTTTCTCCTGATGCCTTTAGTCCCTTCAGTCTCCGAACCCCCCCCCCCCCCTTAGAAACACACCATCAGACCTGTTGAGTTGTAAAGATTCATTGTCCGGATCGCCCGAGAAAAGGGAACCTCGGAGACCTATATTTTCCGTGGCACGGTCCCCCGATACAAGTATTTTCAGCCCTGTCTTTGTCCATTCCTCTGGACCTTTTTGTACGCGAATTCAGTCAGCTCCTCGCGGCCCTTTAGGTGCAGATTAAGTAAAGTGATTTGATATCTTCCCCTGGACCGAGCCCCCACCCAACAGGAAAAACCAAGAAAGAAGAACTACGTACTGGCGTTTGAGGTTACCCTTCTAAACATTGCGGGCGTGGCCACGAGCCGAGTTCGACGCGGCCGCCCCACGGCGTAGTGTTTCCCCGACCGCCAAGATAGTCGACAATACTCTCCGAACGAAGAAGTAAAAGTGGTTGAGGTCAAGACGGGAACTATTCTTCAGTATTTTACCCTTTTTTATCTCGGTTGTGGTGGGTTTTGTTCTTTTGGGTTGTTCGGTGTTGGTGGTGGTGTGTGGGATGTTTTTTCATGTGGGGGAGGTTCCCCCCCCGTGCGGTTTGGTGCGGGCCTTTCGTTTTGCCGCTGTGTCTTTTTCTTGGGGGGTTTGGGGTTGTCTGTGGGGGTTTTTTTGTGTGGGGGGGGCATTATTTGGGGGGTCTCTTGGCCTTTCTTTGGGGTGGGTTCGGTGTGTGTTGTTTTGTGTTTTTTTGAGGAGAGGATCTATAGTTTTTTTTTGTGGTCTTTTTCTGTGTCGGGAGGTATGTGGACACTTTTTAGTGCGGACGGGAAAGGTCCAAGTTCCTTATTCCGAACCTCCCCTTAAGATGTGTCTCCTCATCCCCATTCCTCTTTAAGTTCAGGTGCAGCAACCTCACCTGAATGGTAACATATGCCTTCCCCCTCTGAGACCCTTATTAGATGTCCTCCTTCGCTTTCCCACCACTCTATATTTCCTACTCCTAAGTTTTTTTTTTTTCTAGGGTTTATTACATCCAGAGGCCCTCCCACCTCTGAGAGAATTTCCTCTTATTCACTCCTTATCCCTCTTCAGTTTGATGGGGTCCATTTTCTCAACTCCTACCATAGGCACCTTCTCCCTCTGTAGTAAGACCTTCTCCGGGTTAGCCCCCGCACCCCGAAGTGTGGCAGATACTACTACAGACTCCTTCCTCCCAGACTTCCCCTCTTATAATTATAAGAATTCACGCGTCGGACTGCAAAAGATCTCAACACCAACACTTTTCGGAGATTTCTTCTTTCTCTCTCTTCTCCCTCAGTACCTTTTCCCGTGCTTCAAAACTCAGCGGTACTTTTTTTCCTATCCCCTTGAAGTCAAAACCCCTTTTTCCGTTCGATTTACTTTACCAAATACTCAGTTATTCTCGTTGTTGTTCCTGGTTTGGACCCTTTTAGGTCCTGAGCCAAACCCTCCTCCGGAACCCTCTTCCCTCTTCTCAGCGAACTAGGATGTCTTCATAGTTAGTCAGCCCCCGTTTCTCCCCAGAGCCCCCCATCCTTGCTTCTCTCACTTTACTAGGAGACGTTACGGTAGCACTCGAGCACACGAAGCTTCGCCGTGAAATAGGTATAGTACTCCATATTCCCCTGTTTAAACCCAGGTTCTTTCCACCGCCCCCTCCTCCGAGTGTGAGTGTAATTTCTGCCCCGACAACATCATGTTCATAAGTTCCCTTTTCTCCTCGGCAATGGTTTTTTCTTAATCCCTTCCAGAACCTGCTAGCATTGGAAAGCAGTCAGAGTTAATAGGTCTTCTTCCCCCTATGTTTTGAGAGCCCTTTTTCGTCCTTATACGTCTTCTGCATGCCTTTCTGTAGGTCATCCCCCTCCCCAAGAAGTAAAAGTGCCTCGCTGGTACATAGATTTAGTCACGTAGTGTTGGCGCGAGCCCTCTTCCACTGAATGACCTATCTTACTTCTCTTTTAAGCTCCCCCCTTTGGCCTGGGGAGATCTGAGTTTTTCTGAGAATTCCAAGGGCGCCCCCTAGGGAAAACTATGCCCTTCTTTTTTTATCATTATTTCTTTTTTTTCTTTCCAGTTAGGAAGGTTATTGAAGGGAGGTTGGGATGTTCTTTCGGACCCAAGGATGAGGGACTTGTATCCACCTTGATTTTCCGAGTTACCGTTTCCTCTGTCCGCTAGTAGTGGCCGACCCCTGAAGAGAAGAAGGCTAGCAGCCCACACGCCCCGCTTACCCCTTAGCCCCAGACTTAGGCGGATCTTCGTTCCTGGCCCTCGTACCCTTTCTTTTCTGGTCGTCCTTTCTTCAAGGTTAGGGGGATTGCTTTCACGAACCAAGAGCAAGAGTCTTCCTGCGGCCTACTTCCACAGACCTTGCGCTTGAAGAGATTACTATTCTTAAATTGTTTCCCTTTAAAAACACGCCTCTCCCCACAGGTATTCGGAGGATCTTTTTCTACCCCCTCTTTCCCTTCTTAACGAGCAAGGGATACGGAATCTGGCTCTTAATCCAACAATCAGTTGACCTCTCCCTATGCTCTCTCTTCTTGATAGAGCCTCCTGCTTTCAAATAAATCTGGGGAAGTCCCTCTTTCCGTTTCGTAGCGACCACGCTGCAGCAGACATTTCCTTTGGTCAGAATTCCATTTCCCCAGAATACGAACGTCTCGTCACTCCTCCTTCTTACGGCTGAGATTAACCCGGTCCAGACGTCCTTTCAGGTCTATTTCTCGATTTGGGTCCGGTCTCGATCTCTGCACCCCCCCAGCAAGTCACATTTGCGGATGTCGTGTACTGCGATCCCATTAGTGAACAATAGTCTCCTCCCGTTTTTTATAGAGTTCCCGCCAAAATGACGATCTCCACCCTATCCTCCAGATGTTCGATGGACCGCAACCTGCCTACCTTTTACGCGGAGGCCTCCCCTGACCCCCCTTCCAATAGCCCCCTCTATCGGATTTGATAAAGTTCGAGTTTTTCTAGGATCTTGGATTGTTTTTCAATCCCTTCCCCTTTAGTCGAAGTTCTTTAAGATGTGCTTCCCGGGAGAATAGACACAGTCTCAATGGCTTTTTTCTTAATGCACTCCTCTCTGGTCCTCCCTTTTCCTCTGTAATGGTTGATTCCCCCCACCTGATCAGTCAACTTTCTCCCTAGAGCAGGTGACAATTAGAGAAAATATCTTTTTGGTTTCTACTTAGATTGCCTGCTCCATGCGGGAGTAGGATGTTTTTCATGCGCGTATTCCCGCAGTTCGATGGGATTAGAGTCCCACTTGGGAGAATCCCTTGACCTTTTTTCTCCTCCTCCCCCAGCTGGGCTTCCTTACGAGATTGAGAGTCACCCTTCACCGGAGAACAGTGAGGCGTCCTTTCACTTGCAATTATGGGTTCTTGTCTGTGAAGTTGATATGATCGTTCTAATGCGCAGTCCCTCTCTTCCCCTTCTGCGGCGGAGAAAAGTGGGTTCCCTAAAGTTTGAAAGCTAGATAATCCCCCGAATGTACCATTTGTGGGAACTTTCGATACTCTTGTAATTCTCTTTTTATGGATTTTCATTTTGTTTTTATACAAGAACCAGATATTCCCCTCCCAAGGTGTGACGAGAGGATGGATACTAAAGAGAGTACTATACGCTTCTTTTCAAAGTTATTTATTAAACCCCCCTTCTCCTTTTCTTCCACCGTATCTTCCCTTTTCCCTCTTCGGTAGGATCCAAACCTTATGTCCACTGAACTCTCTTTCACAGAGATTAGAAGAACTAGTTATTTTCTAATGAATAACACAGCCTCACAGCAGATTCTCCCATCACCTCATATTTCCTCCTATAAGGAACTTAACGGTAATTCGTCCGAAGACAGAAGGGCGGGGGGGGGTGTTTGGTGTTTTAACGGGGTTCGGGGGGAGGGTGGCGGCTGGGGTGCTTTTGGGGGGGGCGTTGGGTTTTTGGCCCCCCCGGACGGGGCGTTGGCGGCCTTTTCCCGTTGCGAGTAATTAGGTACGGTAAATCCCAGTCAATCTCCGCCCTAAATCAACCCCCTCTCCGAAAATAATTACAATTTGACGCCCAGTAGTCCTTACAGAACCTGCCAAATTACCATTACTAATTTCTTCATGATGGCTTTTTTCCTATTTCTGATCCTCCCGTTTCAAAGTCAGGTAACCGTAACGAGTGACCCCCGATCATACTTCCAGGGCGTCAGTCCCCCTGATACCTGATCCTTCCATAACCTTCTGAGTTCCCCCCTTTCCCAGGTGAGGTGTCTTTGCCCCCTATTCCCTCTAACCAGCCCCCTTCGATCCCCCCCGATGGCATCAGAGACTAGAGGAGGTGAACTTTCAGCCTTATACAGTCCTTTTTTCTTATAAACAAGCGGCCATCAGGGAGGCCAGGGGGAATGGTTTAGTGGCAAGAGGTACCCCAGAAGCTTTTCACTCCTTTTAGCGACCTTCTCCGGATTACAATCAACTACCGTGCAGCAAGCGGTGTTTCCTCAGGAGTGGAGGAACCCTAGACTAATACCTCCAAACGACTTTCTTTAATCTTACCTCCTTTTTTCCCTCAGAGGAAGCACATCCGGAGTTGTTGGTTCCTGAGTAGGCAATACTGATGTTCAGTCCGTCGTTTTTGTCGTCGCCCCTCTTCCCTTCCTCTCGTTACCACAGGTAAAAGAGTTTTCGTTGACTCAACTTGCCCCTTTCAGTTTCCTTTCGCCGACGGTACTTTCTGAGTAGAGGCCGGGTTGAATCTCCCCATCAATCTCCTTTCCTCCTTTATAGTGAGCGGATAGTGTTTTTCTCACCAAACAGAATATTGATTCTGTAAGGTTCCTTTTCTCCCGCTAAGCTCACCTCGTTCCCTTCCCTTTCCTGGCAGAGTAAAGACGGAGTTCCGACTTACCGGATCTGCTGGCGGGGTCAAAATTTCCTTGCCAATTCAACGGCCCCCTCAGGACCTACCCTCCCGGTATAGTCACCCGGCCCCGCAACCCCGCAAGAATACTATGAGGCCTTTTTCCTTTCTCAGTTATATGTGGATGAATTTCTTGCTCTGTAGATTTAGCCTCAAGCCGCTCTTCAGCGTCCTCCCCTGCCTTCCTCCAAAACTAGGAGAACAGTGTTTATCCCGCGTAAATTTGTCACGGTACTTTTTCCGTGAAACAGTTGCAAAACAGCCTAATCTCGCCTCTCGCACCACACCCTCCCTCCTTCCCGCCCCCTGAAGGTCATTCCCCTCAGCGGATGCACGACTTTACGTGCTAGTATAGAATCCTACAAACAGTTTCTTTTAAACGTACTTCCTCGACTTTCCCCCCCCTGATTGATCCCCGCGTTGATCTTGGACCAAAACCCCGACGTTTACGCAAGATGACCGACGCGGAGTTCCCTGCTGGCTTTACCCTTCCTCCCGATCCGCCAAGCTGGTGCCGCCCCTGCCACACCCCAGGGGGAAGCGACCTACAGGCCAAAGCGTCGCGAGATTGGCCCCGGTATCGTTCTCAGATTCTCTTTTCCCCCGAGCCTTCCCGTTACCTTCCCCTCACGGTCCTAGGTATAGGGAAGGACGCCCTTTAAAACCCCTCCGTCTTTCTCTTGGAAAATCAACACAAGTGCCCTGGCCTTATTTGTAAGAGTTAAATTCTCCCAAGATTTCTTGCTCTAGGTCTCAGTCCATTAAGAAGTTCTAAGCCGCCCCTTTCATTAGCTTTTGATAAGGGTCGCGAAACAACCGACTGAATTCTCGGCAAGCTCCTTGCAGACAGCTTTCAGGTAACCCCCCCCCTCTCTAGTTCGGTCCCCAAAGAACAACTACACCTGACCCCCCTGAAATCCTCCACCACGTTTTCTGGAGTTTTTTTCTCCAGAACCGTAACACAAAATGTATGGTACTTGTCTAAGAGTCCCGCCCCTCTTCGTCTCTTTTTTCCCTAAGTTTCCTACTCCCCCTTAGAGTTTCGCTCAGAAGCCCCTCCCCCCCAAAGTTCGGGAGGGTTGAGGATGCGTTCTCCGACGGATGCCCTTCCTTAGACATGTTCCCTTTTTTTCTGCTGCGGATTGTCGATTTGGGTGGTGCTTGCAAATTTATTTTTGTTATCGGGCCCTTATGTTATCACGAGTCCCTAGAACCTGAATATCTGACGCATAGGCCTTCGTTTCCTGACTTTCCTCTGGTGAAACGGATAGTACCGATGACCCGGAACGCTTGAAACTGCGTACAGAACCCTCTCTCCAGTTTTCGACTTCTTTACTTTCCACCATAGATATTATCTTTCCTCCCATATTGTGCTCTCTCTCCGGTTTGAGGCCCTTGCCAAAAGCATAGAGATTCCTTCTTTCCCCCAGTTTTTCTTCCTCTTTAAGTTTAATGGTACAACTCCGTTCCCAAAGAAAACGCTAATTTTTCTCATCTTCATCTTACTTCACATTAATTGGACTATCCCGTCTTTTATTCGACAATCTTTTCCCAGTCCTAACCCCAGAAGGGTCGCGATAAATAAAAGACATCCCCCCTAGAACCTGTCTCAGTCAGTGTAGCCGCGATTTGAAGCATTGAATATCAACCCCCCTCCCGATCGATCTTTTCTTTCTGTCGAGCCCTCTTAGCCAGAGTTACCCCTTCTGTTTCCCCCCCCCCCCGAAGTTCTAATCGTGTCCCCGTTCAGAGAGCTCCTTTGTCATGCACCTCCCGTTGTTCCCGGTTCGAAACCCACTCCCCCTCCTTAGGTGGGATGTGAATGGTGTTGCCGGTTTCGAAGAGCCCCCCCATAGGGCCCCTTTTCCCCTGTCCAACCAGTATTCCCCCCCCACTTTTCGAAGCCTGAGAGAATTCATGATTGTTCCCGGACGCCCGGGAGGTCTCACTCCAACTCCCCACCCCCCCCCCTTGAGGAGAGACGATTAAGGCGGCTGAATTCCTCCCCTCTCTAGATCTCCCGCCCCTCTAGGGTGTCCCGTTAAAATGTTCGTAAGACAGTTTTTTCCCCCCAGGTTGGAGTGGGAGTTTCCCATTCCCTCCCGCCGAGGGTTCGAGTTTTAACCCGGTTCGCTGTCACCCCTATCCCCCCTCAGTAACTGCATATTTGGATCGATAGGTAGGGAAGAAGTCCCCCTAGGTTTGAAATTCCCCCTCTCTCCCAGTCTTCTTCCACCGGACCAACACCTTTTTAGAGGTTAGGGGCAATGTACACCCTAAGAAGAGGCTTGTGAGTCAAGGGCTCCCCCCCCCCCCTTTCCCGGTTTTTTCCCCTAAGATTCATTTTTGAGTCTTCCCCTGTTTCAGTAGAGTCAGCTTCCCCCCACCTCGAAACGGTCGAGTCTCATGTCCATCCAGTGGTTGTCCCTGGGGCGGGCTGAGGAAGGCCATTCCCCTCTTTCACATCCCCCCCTTTGGGGTATGAATGCTTTTTGCCCCCTTTTCGGCCTCTTGAGGATCTGAGGCGGTACGGGGAAGACCTCGGCCCCCCTCGGCTGCCACTCTTAGCACGGTGTCCCACTTTGCCTGCTTTGGACTTCCCCCTTGGCTAGGTACTCCCTGCGAGCGTCTGGCCGCAAGCGTCGAGATCCGGTTAAGCAGCACATAAGACGGTCCTCCCAGGAGGCGTCGGCTGGTAGTGGGACTCTTTCTTTGGCTAGGTCACGTTGCGTGCGATCTCGTTTATGATTTTTGTTTGAAACGTCTGGTGAAAACGCGACCTCACAATCTCTTCCCCTTTCATAGTAGCTCTTGCCTCGTCAGTCCCGTTCTTCCCCTCTTTTCACACTTGTGAGTGGAAAACCGACCCTCCCAAACCCCAATGGTCGTTGTGGGCTTTCGCCCTAAACCGCAGTTGTAAGGGATAGGCCCCGAGTTTCTCTTTCCCTCACACAAGGCAGTTCGACTTCTTTTTTTTCCAAAAGGATTATAGAGCGTTCCCGGCGTAGCATCACCCCCGGAAAGTCGCTTCTGTCAGAAGTACCCCCACCGAAGCCCCTAACAGCGATCCCCAGCAGGATTAGTTGACGACAGGGAAAGTCACAGAGACCAGTAGCTCCGTCGTCCTACAAACTTGGCGGCGGTGCCTCCTCCCCCGTGAACTCCCATTGACGCAGGGGCTTCGGTTCCTGCGAGTGGTTGAGCTCCTGGCACAACCCCGACCGTCGTGTCGTTCTTCAGGCCGATGAAGGCGGCCAATTGAGTGCCCCCCATTTTTTTACTGTTCTCTCCCCTCCAACTCCCCCCCCCTCTCCCGGAAGACATATATCTCCCTGCAGCTGGTCACCTCCCCAGAGCCTGGCAGCCGATCTTTTCCCAGTAACTCCGTCCCCGATCTACGGCTCTCCCGTGCTCGGATTTGCGCGCTGTTCGTAGCTTTTGTCGAGGGACGAGTTAATCACCTGTGCATATACGGTTCCCCGAGCGCGGCCCTGCGTCCTGAGCCCTCTTCTCGAACGAGCATTTTTCCTGACGGGTTTTTTCCTCTGACTCAGGGTAGCGTGCGGTCTGCGTGGAGCGGCTAAATTCTGAGGGGAGAAGATTGCGAGCCCTTCCCTTTTCCCTATAGCGAAAGAGATCGGTAGATTTGGCTTGCCCGTGACGCGGACTTTCTTGGCTGCTTTAATTCTTTTGCGTCGGTTTTTTTTTATGTGCGGTCTTCTCTTTTTTTGGGCGTTTTACCTGTTTTTGTTCCAACGTAAGTATTTAGTACGCTCTCTTGTCTCTGTACAGCGATCGCGTCAGTACCGAGTGATGAACCCGGCGGCGGTTTTGGCGCACCCCTGGTTTTCCTTTCTGGGTTTGAGCTGGATCAGTCGAAGAACTTCTGCGGAGAAGGGCCTGGTCGGCGTATTCGTAGGCGCAGTCTTTTGTACCGCAGACGAGGAGGTTTTTCCCGATCGTTCGAGACTTTTTTCGAAGTTGTCCGACTTTAAAGGGAGCCCCCCCCCGGCTCTCTTTTATCTTTGGATTTTTTAGCCTCTCTCTCTTTTACTCCTTTTTTGATCCGAGACGATCCAAGAGAGGCGGGTCGACGTCCCATCTTTCCCCCACCTTTAGGACTAGAACTTTTCCCCCCTCCTCGGTTCCCTTTCTTTCCCCCGTGAGTCCTAATAAGCACTCCCTGCTGCCCAGTTTCCCAATTTCTAGTCATGTGCCTGTCCAGTTCACACCCCCATTTTGAAGTCCGCAAATCCCCCCGCACCCTATCTCCCACTGCCTCCTGTTGTACCCATCTCTCTTCCCCCCCCAGGCCAGAAAGCGCGTTTCCCTGCGTACCCTCGCTTCCTACGGTACGCCGCTATAAGCTCCCCCCCTTCCCAGAGAATAACACACCCGTTTCCGACGGTCAGTTCGTCCGTCTCCAGCCTAGCCCGCTTTTTTCACTAGTAGCCTAGGAACATAGTCCAATGATACCCTCTCCCCCTTTATACTCCCTCTTGTGACGCACGTCCAGCTTAGCGTGACGATTCAGCCCCTCCAGCGGCGTCCCTTAAATTGCTTGTACTCCGTTACCTCCCTGAACTATATGCCCCCTTCCCGGTGTACAGGTGCTTGTCCTCGCCAGGATCCCCCAGAGGTCCCCGTGAGCATAGACGAAGAAGGTGATGGTCCGTGTAAAGACGCGACCTCCCCAGTACTTTATGTTTAGACCCTACTTTGTTTTCCATTTTATCTTTTTTTCTGGCGCAAGGGAGGTGACTGGTGTCGTGGGACAGCTTCATCCCCCCCCCCTTCAAAAAGGACAGTCCCCCCGAGGGGCACGCTGTCCTTGCAGGGCCTCCCCGGCGCATGTAGTGTGCATCCGGCGCGTGCCTTCCCACCTCGGGCCCCTTTCTCTTTTCCCCGGCGCACGTTTCGCGGAAGTCGTTCCGCCCGTGTTGCGACTGCGCCCTTTTCTCTGGCGTCGATGGCGTGTTTGCCCTTTCTTTTTCTGCGAACCTTTTGTGCGGCTTTTTTTTTTGGCTCGCCTTCAAGCGATTTTTTCCGAGGTGTCTTTTCCCGCCCAATCATTTCTTCCTGTCTGATCCCAGACGGTCTTGTTTTTATGCTCTTTGTTTGCGTACGTAAAAAGCCTCGGCCTTCCTTACCTGTTCCCCCTCTGGACTTGATTTCCTTTATTCCCCTCCAAGACTCATCACTATTTTATTTTTCGGTTTCCATGTTCCCTCGGCTCACGTTCCTGGATCCTTACGACCTTCGCTTTAGAGGAGAGCGGCTTCCTTGGCGCGGTTGGAGTCACAATTTTTTTAAATGTTCCCCCGTTCAACCCCGATCGCCTGCACGCTGGACTGAAATTTCGAAACCCCCTTCTCCCGCCCGACGCACCTCCTCTCCGGCGGAGGTTCCGGCTGTATCGGCTGCCCGGCCTTCTCCCTTCGTTCTCTGCCCTCTTCACGGCCGTTTCTGCCTCTTTTTTGCGCACCACGCGGCGGCCCCTGCTCGCCGAGGAACGATTCCCTTGTGTAACGCCTCCTCCTCCGTTCCTTCTTTGAAAGCCCCAGGCGAGGCTCCCATAACCCATCGTGACAGGCTGAACCCGTTGATGCGTCCCTCACAGCCACCAGGCGCCCCCCTTCTTTCGATGGACGTCTTCCGTCGGGCCGAGGTAGATTTGAGGTTCTCGGATTTCCCCTCGCACCCCCGCTTAAGCACTCATTTTCAGCAGTGGGTGTTGGGGGGGGGCGTTAAGCTGTCGTGCCAATTCTGCACTTGCTCCCCCCCTTCCTCCAGGATGTTGTTCGTTTGTTTCCGCCGGTGCCTTGCGCAAATCCAGGGTGGTAGCTTCACATTCCACCTCGATTCGGCCATTGACAAAGTTTCTGTCGACGAGTCGCCCCAATGCGCAGGTTCCCCTCACCTGAGCAAGGTTGTGTTCCGACTTTCCAGGGCGCGGCACCCCCAAACACCCGAGCCTTTCTCGATGTTTCAACTTCCCACCTTTTAACATGTAGGTGCCTGCGGCCCGGCCCCAGGGTCCTACCGACTCCGAGTTGGGCGGGCGACTCCTTCTTCGTAGATCGCGGCCGCCCCTTGTGGTCATGCAGATTCCCGGTGAGCCGTCCCCCCTCCTAGGATCTCTTTTGCTTTAGCAGACGGAGGATTTCCCGTTTCGCTTCTGGTTTGCTCGTCGGTCCCTTCCAGCAGGACCTAACAGAAAAAAAGCTCAGCAATTCAGGAGTTTGTTCCTGACCAGTCCTTTTCCCAATGTTTTGCGGGCCAGCGCACTTTTTTTCGACGTGCCTACCGCTTCGCGTCTTTTGTGCTGATCATTTTTCAATGTGCCTTCTCAAGCCGCTCCCCCCCTTGTTGAGGGGTTGGGGGATGCGTGTCCTTTAGCCCTCCCACCTATAGTCCGACAGTTTGTTAACCTGTGATGGGGGGTAGGGATTACGTTTGCGGGATTAGGTATATGCTTTTCCCCTTTTTTGTTCTTGACGCAGCCCGTGGAAGACGTTCGATTCCGAAGTGGAATTTAACCCCTTCTCGTGTCGTTTCGTCCGGTGCTTAGTTTGCAGACGGAATGGGCGAAAAGAGAGCGTCCAAGAGCTTTCGTTTTCGCCATTTCCCCCTCTTGCTTTACTCAACCTCGCCTTTATTTTCACTATCCCCCTTTTGTTTTCCTTCGCGCTTCTTTGTTGGAAATAATCTTCCCCTTCCCAAGCGCTTTTCCGCGAAGAGACGTATTACGTTGCGCCCCGTTCTTCTTTCCTTCAGTGCGTTTTTTTCCTACCCCCTCCCCCCACACGGCCTTCACTTTGGATCGACTCTATGAGATTTCCTTGCCATATTCCTTCTCTTCCCCGCCCCCCGCTACCTGGTTTTTACGTTTCCTAATTTCCCACACTGTCGACCTTACTTCCCGCCTCCCGAGCCTCCCTGTCAATTCTAGGTAACGTCTGTGTCACTCTTTCCCGCTCCCTACACCCCCCGTTCCTTCGGAGGCTTCTTCTTTCGTTCCCGTTAATTTGATTAGTAGTCGCCTTCGTTAACCACGACTGCCCCGCGGGGTTTGATTCGCGTTCCCTCATTCTCATTTGGGTCAGTCCCTCCATTGTGTGATCCCCACCCTCCTCCCTGACCACAACCACGTAGTTTGTATGAGTTTTGTTTTTTGTCATTGGCATGCGGGTCTTTTTTTCAGCCCCCTTTTTCAAATCCAACGATTCCGGGTCCCCCCTATCATATTGCAGACTGACCCGCGAGTCGTATGTCCGGAGGTTCGCGATGGTGATCACCTTCAAGCCCCAGCCCATATTTCTAATAGGCTTTCCCCTGGAATTTTACTTCTGTTGTCTCTCCACTCTTTCGTTCGCTCCAGCCACGGGGGACGTTTAGTAAAAGTCCACCGATAATTGCCCTCCCTTCTTCTGTGATTTTCCCCCCCAGCGCGAACCGATGTTGCGTGTGGGTGCCAGGTCGTTTTTTAGTTCTAAGATCCCCTTTAGGTCCCCTAACTCTTCGGTGAAAGACGCCTAGTTAAGTCCTTTTTTGGGCCAGTTCCTCCCCGCTCTTTTTGTCTAGGTACTTAGGAATGTTGAGGTTACTTTTCGGATGTGCCATGCTTTTCCCCCTCAGAGTCGGGCCCTTTACCACTTCAATTCCAACAGCGTAACTTCTGAGCTTGCTAAGTATTTGTTGGAGGCGTTACTTTTCCCGCCGACCCGTCAGAGCGGACTCCTGTCCCTTGCCAGACTGGCGAGCTGTATTTTTGGTTTGAGACTGCATTCCGGGACCAGGTTTCCTTTTTTCCTCTTCACCCTTCTCCTGGTGAGTCCTTATTCATGGGTTTTTCTCCCCGTCCCGGATATGAGGAGGCGTGTTGCCCACGGGAAGGCCCCCTGGTTCACTTTTCGTTCCTTTTTTTTCCTGCCCTTTCTGGACTTTTGTTTTTTTTTTTTTAAGCCCCCGGCAAAAAACCTTTTGACGCAGGACCTTTGTTTTTTCATCGCCTCTCTCTCGGTCTGATCACCCCCACGTGAGAAACATTACACTCAACCCCTCCTTTCTTCAGTTGATTTTTTTGTAGTGGCCGAGACATGTTTCGGTTTCGGTATGGCTGGCTCGTTTCGGATGTGGTTTCACGATGACTCCCCATTTTCTCCGCGAATCCCATAGTCGCTATTCTCCCCGAGTGAGGCTGTTCGGCAGCGGAACTTGCTTCGTTTGTTGGCCCCAGGACCACCTGTCCGCAATACACATGGGAGGCGGTCGGCTGTCCTACCTTTTTTTCTCGCCCGTTCTCCCTTTGGCATTCCCCCCCTTGGCTTTATAGACTACAACCAGGCCCAGTTACTTCAAACATCCCCCTAGCCGGCCGGTTCCACGTGTTGACGTCTAACCTAGGTGATCCCGATAGCGTTACAGAAGGAGGGACAACCGTGCAAACGTCATGCCCGGCACGCAGTCAGGTTTGGCCCGCCCTTTCCAGGTACAAGCCCCCCCACGGACGCCCGTCTGATTCTTCCCGTAGTCCACACCTTGTCTTTGCTGCATCCCCCATGAGGCCAGTTTCCCTTTAGGTGCCTCAGGCCCCCGTTTTCCCGCCCCCCCCAGGGTGGTCGGATTCTCGCCTGGCTTGAACCACACGACTTTTGCACGTTTTTGCGGTCCCGATCCTGAGGATTAAAGGCTTAACCCTTGTTCCGCCCTACTACCCCTTTCCCGACACTTTCTTAAAGTGGATCCCCCCCTTTGTTGCGTTGATGCGAAAACCCCAAGGACTGTCCCCTTCCTTAAGTACGTTCCACTGCAACGCTCGGCGTTTTCTTTTTTTCTACATCGATTCGTGGGCTTCTTGACTTATGTTCCGGGTCATCATTTCACCTGGTCCAACGGGGCTCTGTATCCCGTGCGTTACGACCTTTAGTCTATCTTTTCAACGATTCCCTTTTTCCCCCAGTGGTATGATCATTGGCACATTTCGCGTCTGCGACGTGGACCGCGGGCCTCGGTGTCCTGCACTGCTTGCCCCTGGCAAGGCTTAAGATCTCTTTTAGGTGCCTGTTTCAGATCACTTGTAGCCCCTGACTTGTTACTTGGCAGTGGATGGTCCCTGATCCTGGACGTGCGGGAAATGGCCCCAAGGCTGGATCTAGTTTTGTGATGAGTTCTTTCGTAGTTCCTTTTTTTTCGTTCGCGACCGGGTGACTACGTCGTCTTTTCCGCCGCAGCTTGTTCGTCCGTCCCCTGACCCTTCCCGCTTTACGTGCCTCCGTAATTTTCGCCCGGGACTGTCTTTCCCGGCCATCTGTCGGTGTTTGACTTCGGGTTTAGTGGATAATTCGCCGAACGCAGTTTGTTCCAGGCGACTCGTTGCCTTCCTTTGAGTTCCCCCCCCCGTAGTGCAACTGGGTGTCACCCTCGAGGATTGGATGATCGTTTTTCGAGACGGTAGAATTTGACCTGAAGAAAATTTTCTCACGGCCTCTATACGCTCTTTACGTATATATTTTCATCCTCCCTCTTTTTTGTTTTCTAGATTATCCTACTAGTCTTACGCGAACCCTTCTCCAATTTTTATGTTTCACACACTTAGGACGTTCTCGGAAGGATTTTTACCTCTAGTTTAAAACACTTGCGAAAGCAGTCTAGATGCCCAGCGCCGTACGCCCCTTAGCTCCTAGTTACAGCTTTCCCCCCAGACCGTCACAACTAAATTCCTTTTTAAAGCAATTTTCCCGCTTCTTAGCTATGACAGGTGCCAGCTCTCTCATTCCTAAGCCCATTGCTGAGGAGTCCTCCCTCCGCCGGTACGCTACCCAAGAAGTCCGGCCATTTCTCACCTCGTGCCAGAAATTATTTTCAGGGCCCGCCCTTTTTTCAGTACTGACTCCCAGCACTTAGACCTCCTTTCTCGTCTCGAGCAGATACCTGACCTCGACGCTCATTCTGCGCATTTTGAGAAAAAAGGTCATAGCCCCTCTTTTGACAGTTGTGCCCTAGTCCCTCCAGACGTCCTTCCCCAGCTCGCGAGTGCCCCGCGTCGCGAAAAGACTGAACTGTACTATAGAACGTTTCCCCATTGAAATTGTGAGAACCTGTTCCCCTCTACGAATAGCAAAAGAAGCTCGATCTGCTACCTATCGGATGTTACCAGTCTGGAGCCGTTTGGAAAGCCGTTCGGACTCCAGTCCATGGTTTCCGCCCTTCCAGCGTACTGTTGATAGCGTCAAGGGCCCTTCCTGTTTTTTTGGTCAACTCTTTTCAGAACAACGGAGCCATGGGCAAGTCCTTTCCTGCAATTTTTCATGATCGTATCCAGAAAGTTGCGTCCGCCTTGGGTCCTATGAAGTCCATGATATTCGCCTCTCGACACCTCGTAGTTTCACTGGCGTCTCGGTTTCTTCCTTCTTGTCTCAACGTGGAAAGAGGCATCCGACAGTGCTTCGATGTTCCGTTTTGCCTGGACGTGCGGCAAAGACACCTTTTCTTGATTGTGGCGTAGAATGACCAGCTCATTTTTACGGTACTTGAGGGGACGCCACGAATTGAGGCCTTTCGAGCATCCGTGAGCGTCGACCCTTCCTGGTTGTGTACTTGAACGCGCATTTTCCCTGACATTCCTTTACTCAGGTCCCTCTTGGTGAGGTACGGACCTCAAGCTACTCCCTTTGTATGGCTTTCAAGGTTTTCCCCCTCCTCAAGTTTCTTCCTCTTCCTGCAATCTTTTCCTCGTTCGAATCCCTTTGAATGGAATTTTTCTTGAGTCCCCCCCCTCTCCAAGTTCCCCCCCCCCCCTCCCCTCTAGCCCGCCAGCCCACATACAAGCGTCTCAGTCCTTTTTGTTTTCACCCCCTCGACTTCTTCCCCCTTTCTGTTGCCCTGGAGATCCAGGCGTTCTTGTTTTTGCTGCCTCATCAAATTATGATTCTTGATCTGCCTAATCGCGTCCTCGTCAGCCCCTTTGTTCCCTTCGCCCAAAAAGTCCCCTTCCGTTAACTCCATGTTTGTCCCCCCTTGCTCCCTCTTCGGCCATCAAGCTTCCCCTGTTTTTAACCTCTTCGAAATTAATAAGGCCCCTAGAGTTTAAAAGCCACCCCACCGGCGACCTATAAGAACGTCTAGTTTTTGCATCTTCTTTCAAAAGCAGTGAATTCAGTTCATGAGAAACCCCGCTTCACCCCTTCTCCCTGGCCTTGCGTTTCCCTCTTTTGCCTAGTGATCGTACGGTTTTTCTTCTTTTGTCTTTCTGACCCCCCCTCCCCCACACTCAGTAAATCCTTGCCTTGACTCTTCGGCCACTTTTCTTGGTTGCCCTTCACTCAAAACCCCTGGACGCTCCGGTCTCTTTTTCCTGAACTTACAATTACAGGGGTTTCCCCCCTTTCGACACAAGGCCACACCTCCTCGTCCATTGACAATGGGAGTAAGTTTGTTATTAACTTGTCCTAGCGGTCAAATCCTTTATTCTCAAGGAATTTGTCCCCGGTCAACCCCCCTACACCAAAAAATGACCCCCTGTTCGTAGGGCCTATCCACCTTTTAAATGACCATCTCCCTTTAGACCAATATTCTCTTACCCAGAACCTTGGGTCTAGTTCCCCCCCCCGACCGTATCAAATTTTATTTTCTCACGCCCCCGTGGGTGTCTCTCGCCTATTGAGGTTTTTTAACATAATGAGAAGCTCCCCCTCAGTCTTCCGGTCCTCCCCGGGTCCGCTCTTTTCTAGGACCCTCCCTTTTGTGACCCTTACCTACACCAGGAACACAGTCCCTTCCACCTCTCAGGTCGTTTTCCGGCCCTGATTTCCCACCTTAAACCTTTCTGTCTTTCAAAGCTAGTCTCCGCGTCCGAGTCTCCGTTGGTACGCCGTTTCCCTCTCTATACTACTCTCAGAAAAACTGCCGCCCCAGTTTTTTTCTAGGGTTTTAGTGGATGCGTTCTTTAGTATGACTCTTAAGTTTTTATATAATTATACAGGATCTTCTTTATTTTTTGATTTCTCGTAGATTGTTAGTGACTTGAGACGGTTTCCCCCTGCAACTTCAGTGGAGTACCTTGAGGCATAAGTTAAGAAGTTATGACTATCTTCATCATTCTATACGTTTTAGATTTTTACCCTTCTAATGTTGAAGTAATCCGGACCATGAGTCTCCCCGCTCTCCCTATACAGTATATTACCCCTCCTTTTCCTCACTTGTTTCGATATTTTTACTCACCCTCATTTCCTCTTTTCCCTTCCTCCTTTAGTTTTTTTTTTTAGAGCTCTATGTTGTGAGTTTAGTACCTCCCAAAGACTTACGAAAAGCCCCCCGAAAGAGACCTTCTTTCTTCTCGTGTTTCTCCTCCTTTCCTTTTCTTCCTTTCCTCCATGTTTTTTTTCAACTCTTACCTTCCCCTCCACGTTCACGCGGAATATTTAACTTTCTTCCTGGCTAGTCCTCCTCCTGCTCGGTGCCTTTCTTTTGCCCTCTTCAATGACGAACTTTTAAGCGCCAGAAATTCCCAAAGCCATTTTCCCCTATCATAATGTTTTTATCCTTACTTTTCACGTTTTGCGGGGGCCGACACTACATTTCCTAAAACTACGGGCTGTCTCTTCATCGTAAATTTTCCTCTTCCTAGGTTCAAGGCTTACCCACCAAGAGAGAAAGGTGTTTTCTCATTTCTCATTTTTTTCAACTAACCCCAATTTTTTTTTTCCTTTCCAGCCTTTCTTACCAAATCACCGAAGTATTTCGTAGTTATGTGTTACTTCGTTTTTTCATGGGTTGACGCTGGCTTTTAATAGCAACTCCCCCCCCCCGAGAAGGGTACCTCCCTTCTTTCTTTCTATCTCCTCAGCTCCTTTTACGGTTGAAGTGTTCTTCTGAACACTTCCCTTTCTACAGACACATCCCACTCGACCAGTCTCTCCCTCAGGTCTTATACGTCCCCTAGATCCACTATTTCTCTCTCTTTTCTTTGAGAAGACTTACTCGTGAGTCCTTCCATCTTTAAGTACCAATTTCCAAACAGTTTTTCTTTTTAACCAGCTACCTGCAGAACTAGGTGTTTGGCGTTGTGACACTTTCTGCATTAGTATATACAATTATCTACACCTTGAATTCAGTTCTTCTTTATCCTCTACGGCCATTGACATACTCCTTATCCACTCTAGCCTGTGAGGGTCCTATTAGGTGGTCCTTTTTTCTCTTCCCCAATTGTTTGCTGCTCGTCGTACACTTCACAACCTTTCTCTCATTTGAAGTCATCCCTACATTAGTCTTCCTCTCCTCTGCATAGACTGTTGGTCTCCATTTCTTTTTTTGGTTTCGGCCCGCTTTCCTGAACGATTCCATTCTATCTTCAGAATAGGACCAAGCCTGTATTTTTCTTTTCCCCCAGCCATACTTGTTTTTTTGAGATTTTCTAGTACTTCATCCCCGGTTCCTGTCCTTTCAACTCCCTCACCCCCTATGTCTTTTATCCTTAGAATGTTATTTCCTTTTTCTTCATGAGTATATTCTGTTCCACTTGAATCATTTTCCCTTCTCCAGGATTAGGTTACTCTTCAGACTTCTTCCTCCCCTCTAGAACTTCACCAATTCTCAATCTTCCTTCTGCCGTCCTTCCTAGACGATCCTCTAGTTATCTCATCCTAACACATGTCTACCTAAGAGTGCAACCTTCATCCAGATTTTCTCGGTTTAGGGCGGTGTTGGTTCTATGGCTTTTTAGGTACCGGCGTCGGACTTTGGGGGATTCGTTTCACGTGGCGCTCCCCCATGCGCCGCTCAACCCCCCATATCTCCCCTGATTGCCGAGCCATTACGCTTTTCGGCCGTAGTGATTTTGGAGCAAAACCTTCACAGCGACCATACAAATTTCATTTCTTCTGTGCGTCGCCGCACTCACGCTGTCCTCGCCACGAGCTCAGGGGCCGATGCGCGCGTTCGTCGTCCTCCCCCCCGGCCAGTTTCGAACGCTCCAGCCGCTCTCTCTCGTGGACCGGTTTTATATCCCCTCCCCCTATTGTCCTCGATCTTTTTCTAAGGATTCCTACGAAAACACTGCGCGCCCGTAACTGCAGGTTTTCTACTCCTCAGGGCCCCAGATCTACTCCTTCGTCTTTCGCCTGCTGAGGACACCGTCCTCAGACACCTTGACGCAGTCTGTTCTCTCAGTTCTCCGATTATGCGTTTTGAGGTCGACTCTGCACAACAGACTCTTGTGACGACGTCTCGGTCTCCCCCCTTATATTCTCTGCATTCCTCCCACAGTCTCTATTCCCCCCGAGGTACACGAACCCCCTGACCCCCTTGCCCCCTGACCACTATGCACTTTACTCTTGGATATTTCTCACATAAAGAAGGGACGATAATAAGGCATTCCCAATTCCCAATAGCCCCCCCCCAGATCATGGCGAGTATCATCTATCTTCTGTTCTCTGCTTTATCTTTGGAAGCGGGACCCATGTACATGGGAACACGGGGCGCTCTGTCTTCTCCTGGAGACTCTTTTCAGACTCAGCCCTGAGCATTTTCTTTACTAGAGAGGTGCTTCTTCCTGGTTCACGATCCGCCTTTGAAGAGTGGTGGCAAATGCTTCTTCTTTTCTCGATGAGGTAAGCAGGTCATGCTTTTACTACTTCATCTCTCACTTTTCTGTCCGTGGTAAGGGAGGACGACTCTGACGTCGTTTCCCCTGACCTGGCGGCGTCGTGTTTCGTTTTCCCTTTCCCCTTTGCTCCCCCCTTCGCTGGGCTTCTTTCGGCTTTACCTGTCGCGGAAGTTTTTTCGGACTTTTCAGTGAGTTACGCCTGCCCTAGGGCTGGAGACGATCCCTTTAAACTGTCTCAGGTCTCTCACTCGGCGGGTTGCGTTCCTGGCAATTCTGTCGGTTTTTAGGAATTGACTCTGCGTGCAGTAAGAACGATTGACTTGCAAATGGGTCTAGGCGATGTACAGCGCGGTCTTGGATGCGGTAGTCGTTTTTTCCCCACTAAGGAGGAGTTGTTCATTATTTTTCTTTAGTTTCAATGGGTACCCAGACGACCTTTCTTCCGTCGTTATAGTTATTCTTCTGTCTTTTTTAATATTTTTCCTCCTTATCTAGGATAATCAAAGCTTTTCTTCCTCGAAGAGTCCTCAAAATTCTTCCGTTCAAATTTTCCTTCGAGATATTCTGCTATGTAGGGCCCCGCGTCCCAATTTTCACCCCTCATAAGAAGAGATGTGCCCCAGTTCCTCGCCATTAGAAGAGAACAGTCTTTCACGAATGATGTAAAACTCACCGTCCCCTGCCCCCAGATTGGCACTACAGTTATGCAAGACCTTCTTTTTGGAACAGCCCCTATTTCTCTCCAGGCCTCAACAGAGATTCGTCACTTCTTTACTTCCAAGACCCGGTCTCCCTCATTGAACAAGAGCCTTGAGATTCAATTTGCTCTCTTTTGAAGAAAGAATGGGTAAATATCCCCTCTTCGACTCCAGACCCTTTTCCTGACAGAGACTCCTCGA
>Ga0179593_1288422_pt1 | contig 20945 bp, 32 predicted proteins | sample CZODoug2_1_08_16_FD_185931 | JGI IMG/M metagenome (GOLD analysis project Ga0179593, IMG submission 185931) | Vadose zone soil fungal communities from Angelo Coast Range Reserve, California, USA - CZODoug2_1_08_16fungal (PacBio error correction) | ecosystem: Environmental > Terrestrial > Soil >... | reverse complement strand
TGCCTCGCTTTGTCGTGTTTTTGGGTGTTGTTACGCGGGCTTTAGTCGTTCGCGTCTTTGGCCCTTTTTGAGCCAGGCTCCCACAAAGGGTTGTTTTCGGTGGGGCCCAAACGAGCCCCCAAACACCCTCTGGGCCCTATGGGTTTTCCGATGTGATTCAGTCCTTTGGCACTGTTGGAAAACATGTTCCTTCCCTGCATCAGCAGGTTGTCTCCCCTCGCTGTTCCCCCCTGGCCGTGTTTACCAGCTTTTTTTTGCTTTCCATTTTCCGTTGGTAATGGAGATCTCCCTGCTCATGGGGTCATGGGCTTTTCTGTGTGTTTGTTGTACAGTTTTTTTTAGCGTCACCCATTTCAGGTTTGCTTTTTTTGCGGAACGTACCTGGTGGCCCAACCACCGTCTTGGTTCCCTGCCTTTTTTTGGGTGTTGGGGGTTTGTAGTGTTCCAAATTGTTGCAAGGATCCTTTCCTGGGCCTCCCCCTTTTATCGCCCCCTCTCAACCGTATGTCTTGTGAAAGATTTTTCGTCCGTTCTGACGGGATCTCATTTTCCCCCACACCACGACCGACCCCCCAAAACCCACCCATCTGAGTTTTTGTCCCCGGTACTCACGTCTTTTCTTCTTGAGTATTTCCAGCATGTCATGTGCACAGCAGTGTTTTTTCCTTTTTGGTGTTGAGTTTATTAATTTTAGCAAGTCCTTATGCTTCCGGTTTTGGCCGTCCCACACCCGCCACACGGGCCATCCTTTTGGTCATTTTCACTATAGGGGCCCTATAAGACCCCTTGGCCGCAACATCTTTGGCTTGGATTCCCCCTCCTGTTTGAGGTTCTTTTACGCCCAATCACAGTTTCCCGCGGATACAGCCGGAACCCCAAGTCAACCCCACCCCGAAGGGGCTTGGCACTTTCACCAGTTTGTCCAATTTCTCCCTTTTTTTCATTCTCTTTTTCCAAATGGTTGCCCGTATTACCAGGGGTGAAGTTTTTATAGAATACCCTTTTGGGCCCACCAATTCGCGAAGGGTGTTGTTGACGTTCTATTTCCTCAGTTCGTCCTTCCCAACCTGGTTTTTTCTTTTGTTTTTCCCCTTCCGTTTTTTTCCGATCAACAGCCGAGTGATCGATTGCTGAAGCTGCCTCTCCTCAAAGGTTCGCTTTCAAAACTTTGAAGTCTGGGTTCCAGTTGCGGACGGGGGGGTTTTTTCCTCCCTGGTCCCCTTTTCCCTTCGCAGACAGGTTGGCGGAGGATTTTCTCTTTTTTCCTCCGCTCCAGGTTTTTTTTGTTTGTTGAGATCTGCCTCCCTCACCTTTTTTAATGGGAATTTCCGCTGACAACCGTGACCTTGGCGCCGCACCCAATTTACTCACCTACCGGTCTTTCAGGGCCCAGCTTCTCTGCCTCCCTTTCGTTTCATTTTTCCTGATCCCAACCCCCGTGACCTGACCTCCCACAGTGACGCGACGGACGGAACTGGAACCCCATCCGTTTTTCACCGTGTTGCTGCTCGTTCCCCGTTCACCCCTTTAAAGTTCCCCCCCCTCCTTTTGTGAACCTTCTCAATGGTCTTGTTGACGCGGGCGTTTTGTTCACATTTACAGATCCCCTTTGGTCTTTTTCATTACCCCTTCTCTTATTGGTTGGAACGTGCTTCCGTGGCAGGCTTCGGAACCCCTGGGGCCTGTTTTTCTTCCCCCAGGTTTCCAACGATTTCCCCTTTTTTCCTTCCCCAATTCCAGGTGCCGTTTATTGTGGTGCGTAGATCATCTTTTACTGTCGACTTGACAGTTCCAGAAAGATTTTTTTCCCCCCCCCCACCCCACCTCCGTTGAAGTTTTTGACCCCGTTTTTTTAGCGTTTATGGGTTTGTGGACTCCCCTACGTCTCGCTGGCGACCTTGTTTTACTTTTTTTTGACAGGTTGCAAAAGGCTTAATCATGGCTAATACCCTATTAATGATTCAAACTTCGTCCCTGCGCCCCCCTCCTTTTTCGGTGCCGCGTCTCGCAACGCGTGGCCGGCACCCTTTTTTCGCCCTCTTCCCTGTTCCCACCCACCGTCCCCCGCAATTTTTGCCATTAAGCCCCTTGATGGATCTGCTTTAAACACCCCACCGCTTCCTTGACGATCTTATTGGCGTGTTTCTTCTTTTTGGCTTTATTGAACTTTTTGCACCGGTTTTCCGTTTTTTGCCTTTTATCTTCAAAACAAGTTTGTCTTGGTACTTTTCCCCATCACATTTGTTGAAGCCTGTATTTGCTTGGGCACCCCCCCGCGTTCCCACCCCCGACGACCCCCCCCCCTTGCTCTTCCAGAGTTCCCACTTCGCTGGTTTCAGCTTCCGCGATCTCAGCCTCCTTTTTCATTTTTCGTCCCCCCTTTCTTTTCGTACTTCCCTCCTTGTCTTTCACCTGCTACTGTGTTTTTTTCCCCCCCACCGGACCCCCCAAACCCGGGCAAAATGAGACCGGTCAATCCTCCTTCACTTTTTCTCTCACTTTATGACTTCGTATTTTTGTCGTGCCCCCATGTCCCAAAAGATTTAGCGGATTGTCCCCTCCTACGGTATTGGGGACCATTGGGCCTCCTATTCCTCCTTCTCCTTTTCCCTTTACGCCCCTTTTCCTTGAGAATTCCGAAGGAACCCCGCGGCCCCCTTCTGGCGTGAAAACCCCCTTTTTTTTTCGGCTTGTCCGCTTCCCCTCTGCGCTCTGGGCCGAGTCGTCCCCTTCGCCCCTCTTTTTCTTTTCTGCTTTGGTATTTAATCCCCATTGACCGTGCTTGCCGCCCCCGAATACTTGACCCCCTTGTACACGTCACGGGCCCCAACCATACCGGCCGCCCCCCTTACCCCCTTTTCTTTCCTTTTCGCCCCTATGGGCAAAATCCCTTTTTAATCAGCTCTCGCTGGATTTCTCTTTCTCTTTGTCCTTTGAGTTTTTTTTTTCCACCCCTCCCTTCCGCTCTTTTCCCCCGATTCCGGTCGCTTACATCGTTCACTTTCGCGTTTGCTTTCAAAACCAAAGAGTGGGGTTGTCCGGTCTTTTTCAGTTTCCCACCTTTGTCAAACTGACCAAGGCTTTCATCCCCTTTCCGTTAACTTCCCCGAACGTCATTTTCGCCGTCCCTCGGCGCCTGGTTGGTTAACTGATCTCTTCCTTATAGTTTTACTCTCAATTTTCCCGCCCGTCTCAGTTCCTTTTATTCATATTATGTCCCGCCCCCATTGTGGCCGGCTTCCCCGCTTCACCCTTCTTCCCTCCTGATGCGTTATGCAGACTTTTCCAAGTTTTTAAATTTTAACCCCTTCAACCCATTTCCTTCCATCTCCACCCCCTTTTTTGGAAAAATTTTCTGAGGATTTTCACCCTTTCGGGACCCTTTCCCCCCCTACCCTTCTTCTCCTGTATGATGATTTTGCCGCTTGTCTTGGGCCCCTTCTCTCGTTGACCCCCTTTCTCACAGCCTACCCTTTCCCTCGAATTGATCTCCCAGTTGTATCAACCGGAACAAACCGACGAACTTTCCCGCGAAGCTCTTGGACAAGCGTTTTGGCAACATCCCATTTCTCTCTTTCATAACTTTCGTTGTGTTGCGTTTTTCGTCTCTTTCCCCTTTCCCCATTTGGCTTATTCGCTTCGTTGACAGTCTTTCCTTGGTTTGGTTCTATTTACACTGCAACTCCTCTTTGTTTCTTTTGGGCCTGTTTTTTCTTTTTCCCCTCCTCGCCCTTTGGCAACCACAAGTACGGCGTACCTTGTGTCGGCACTCCCTACAGGGACCCCAGATATTTTTATGTCTCCCCTTTGGCCTGCGCATTTTTAGCCCCCCTTTTCACCCCCCCACTTTTCTCTTTTGCAAGTCACCCCCTTGGGAATATGTTCCCCCCTTTGATTTTTTTCCAAGTCTCATCCACCCTTATTGAATTTTTACCTTCGTTGACCCTTCCTTGGCAGTGAGCTCAATGGGCTCGGTTGGAGTTCACTTCGCTTGCCGGGCCGTAATGGCGCTTTCCTCCATTATTTTTTTCCTTTTTTCCCCGATCATTGTTTCGCGTTTGCGGCGCATTTACTTTGGTGGTTAACCCCGTTTCTGGACTTTCCATCCTGGTTTTTCCCTTTGGGCTTACCCCCCCATGAGCTGACCCAACCCGGCTGATTTTGTTGTTTGGTCTCTCTTTTTGCCCCAAGATTTTGTTCCGTTCGGGACTCTCCTCCACTGCCTGGCGTGTGGGGCTTTTGCCAATATGGAACCCGAGTCGTTGCCCAGCGAGAGATGTTCCGTTTCCTGTTCCCCCCCCTTTCTCCTTTTTTCCAGTTTTTCCTGGGGTTTCGGGACCCCCGTTGTGCCGCGAATGTTTTTGGCCGGTTAGGTTCCCCAAGTTTGGTAATGGCGGGGTTTTGTTCATTCTTGTCAGTGGACGGCCCTCCCATACAAAGCGAGACGGTTTTTCGGCGGGGCACCCCCCCCCCATCCCTCCTCCGGTGTTTCTTTTTTTAACCGGTCGACCTTTTCATTGGTGTTTATTCTTCCCGTATTTTGCGCGTTTTCTTTACCTGCCATGGTTTTTAGGGTGATCCCCTCTCCAGAGGAACGAGGTTTTTTTTTTGCCTTTTTCCCGTTCTTTCTTTTTGCTACCCTTTTCGTCCTCAGAATCTCCATCTGGCCATCGTTTGGTGCAAAATTGCTACGACCCAATCGGCACTACGCGGTGTCAAGTTCAGATTTCCTTTTTTTCTCGGCGGTTTCGGTTTTTTCTTTTTTTTTTTTTTTTTTTTTTTTGCCAACAAATCTGACCCGGAGGAACACTGATGGTGCCCGCCCAGTTTTTGGTGTGGATTTCCTTGCACATGGATCTTTATTTGCGTTTCGGCTCCCTCCAGCGCCCCGCTTTTTGCGGTCCTTCCTTCTTCCTGTTTTTAGTCTGGCTTGGTTTGTTGGTAATCTCCTTGCGGCGTGTCCCTGGCGCGGGCATTTGAAGGGAACAAAAACATCGTTTTTTTCGTTGGTTGAAACCAAAACATACCACCCCACTCCCGGGTGGGTGTTTAGTATGTCGCAGACGGGAACACGTTTTTCCCCTTTCTCACCCGCCCTGTCAACACTTTCCAGGCATTCCACACGATAAGGTGTTTGATCCCCTGGTCGCTTCCTGGGATTTTAGTTACTTTTTTTCTACTTCTGACACCAGTGGTTTGGTTTCCTTTGAGGGCGGCTGGGATTTGGAACCTGGCCGAACCCTTTTTTCGGCAGGTTGCCCTCTGACCCCTTTGGCTAGCATTCAGGCCCATAGTTGCCATTAGCAATGATGCTACCCACTTTCTTGCTTTTTGCCCCTCTGTTTCTTTCCGGCGACTTCAATGTTTAACTTGCCCAACCTGGGCAAAACGTTTGGTGATTACTGGGTTCCTTTCACTGTTTTTTTTTTTCCTGCTTCCGTCGTCTACTTTTTTTTTTTGGGCCTTCTCAGACCCAAGCACGTTGCATCCTGGTTGCAACGAGTGGTTCACTATAGGGTCACTTTCCCCCCACAAGGCGGCGTTTCTCTTCCCTTTTCGCTCCTTGCCAAACCCTGTCCGCTTGATCCCTTTCATGAAAAGACCCCCCTGACTGGGGGATTTTTCACCAGGCCCTCTCCCCCTTGGATTTGCTCGGATTCCCCTCTGGCCAATTCCCCCCGTTTGTGTACACGGCGTCTTCTTCCAACGTGGCCCCCCAACCTCTCGAAAGGGGGTTTTCCTTTTGACCCGAGGTTCTTTCCTTCGGTGTCTTTTTCTTCTTTTTCTGTCCTCGACTTCAATCCTTTCTCGATTTATTATGTGGCTTCCCGGCGTTGCTGTTTGTGTTTCCTCGAGTTGCTCTGGTGTCTGTTCCATGGCCTGGTTGTTTTTTAGCTTACTTTTAATTCCCCCTTCGCAGAACGGTTGCGTCTAATTTCTCTCTGTCTCCTTTTCCTCCCCTTTTTTTTGTTGAGCTCCCTTCTTCTAGCCCAACCGTTGGGCGATTTGAAAAGGACATCTCGCACCGTTCCCCCCCCCTTTTCGCCCGACCACCCTCTCCCGATTCCTTCCCTGTTCAACACCCGTCTCTGGCTTGCTGAGAGCAACACGCTTTTCCCTTTGAATTATTGCCTTTTTCTAACCGCGGAGACCCCACCGAAAACTCTTTCGCGCACGAACAACCTTTTTTCCTGCCCCCTCCTTTTTTTCATTGGTGATATACGTGCCTTTTTCACTTTTGTCAATCCTTTTGCACCCCCTCTGGGTACGACAATGGGCTTCCCTTGGACTGCGGTGCCTTGAAAATTAACTGATTCGCCTTTTTTCATGTCATCCGCTGGTATTCGTGGGTTGCCCTTCGATCCCCTTCCCGTATTTAGTTTTTTTCTTGATTTGCGGCCCAAAACGTTGGTCTATTTTTGTCACTCCGTTTTTCCCCTCCCGGATCTTTGCTTGTTTTTGCGGGAACTTTACTACGTTCTTCCTTTTGCCCCTTCAGATGATTTTCACCCCACCGATTTTACGTGCCGCGCCCCAGAGCTGATCGGTGTTGTTTGTCCCCACCATTCCCCTTTTTTCCGTTCTGGGCGGCGACCCTCGGTTTTTTCGGCACAAGGGCAATGTAGCATTGCCTTGCCAATCGTGCTTTTTTTTGTTTCCCAACTTTTTTTCTATTCCATGTCAACGTTTGGACAAGTTCCATGTGATAAATTGTGGCCGGAGCCCCGTTCCTCAAAAGGCCTTTTTTTTTTTCCCGCTTGTCCACACAATTCACGGCTGTAACATAATGCTGACGTGCACCTATTAACCCCCACTTCCCGTTTTTTGAGGGGGTTTAAATGCAGTGGGTTTTTGTGATGTTTATGCCGTTTCCCCACTTTTTTCCCGTCTTATCTTCCCCTCCCCTCTGTTTTTTTGGCGTTTTGCACCATAGACTTTGGGTTGATTTTATTGGCCCCGCAGTCCACTCCCCTCCCCCCGTAACCCCCCGCTCCCCCCCCTCCCTTGCTGCAGCAATGCCTCAAAGCATTGGCTTGGACCCCCTCCCCCGACTGTCTGTATCATTTTTCCTTCCCTTGATGGTTCCTCCTCCCTGGCTCAGAGCCTCGTGCTAACCGATTTTCCCCCCCACAGAAAAATGAACGTTTGCGATAACCCTGGCATCTCCTGACGCAGTGGCTGACAGTGTCCCTTTGTTATTTTTTGTTCGCAATCTTTACCACGGTTGCCAGATTTCCTCTTGCCTTCAAGGCGTGGCCGGAACGGCCGTTCGCCACTTTCACCAATGCTCATCCTTTCTCTCCCCGGGGACGGCCCCCGCCTTGACATGGCGATTTGAAACCCCCCTCCTCCCTTTATTTTTTCCCCTGAAATAGATCCACCATTTTTCTTGACCGGCTCCAGAACGCCTAGCCTTCCGGGGTGGCCCCTCCAAAATTCGGCACTTTCTGAACCCCTTTCAGTTCCTTCTCTTTTTGCGTGTGCGTGCTTGGAAATGGCTCCCCACTGCCAAAGTCCTGCTTCGGCTACTCCCCGTGGAGGGTCCCAGCTTCCCGTCCCCCTGGCACGTTCCCCCCATGGGGTCTCTGGCAAGTGACCCACTGCCCGGGATCTCTCTCGGCCTGGTCTTTGCGGCCCTCTGTCCGACTGGCACCCCCCCGCCCCCCGTTAAGCAGCCGTCTCTTCCATTTCACTTTTTTTTTCTCCCCGCATAGGCACGTTTTGTCCGGTCTGATTGGTTTCCCTTGCCCTGCACTTCCCAGGATCATTTTACTCCCCCCTCCACGCAACCATCCCTAATATGACGCCGGTGGAAAATGGATCCTCGCCCCCTTATAATGTGAATTAAGCGACAATGACCCGGGCACCTTTATCGTCCGGAGAGTTCCAGACACTATGCCTGATTTCCCCCCTTTTATATTGCCCTTTATTTGCCCCCCCTTGGGTTTTATGCGGACCTTTCCATTTTTGGCCTGTTATCCCTTTTTTTTTACAAATTTGATCTCCTGTACCCTGCTTCGCTGAGCAGGTGGGTTGGAGAGGTTCCATTTCCTGTCTCTGTTTCTTCTTTTGCGTTAGTCCTCTTTTTTTCCTTCGTGGGATCGTGTGCCCCTGAATACCCCTTGCCCCGACCCTTCCAGCGTATTTATTTTGCAAGTGTTACCCGTCCCCGACCTTCTGCCGATGCACTCCTGTTGAAAAGGAATTCTCTTTTTAATCCCTCCCCCCCCTTCTTCTTTTTTTGTGAGCCGGAGATTCTTTTCTCCCATCGTTCCTCTTCTCGGTACGTCTCGTCGTTTTTTGTTTCTTTATACTTTCAAATCCCCCTTTTCCTGCCTGTTTTCTTGGCCCGTTTTATTCGGTTCCCCCGGCTTTTCGCCAACATTTTGATCTCCTTTAGGCGAAACATAATACAGATTCACAGTCCGGACCGTCCGGTGCCCTTGGCATGGCCGACGATCAGGTACCCAAGGGGTGAGCCCATAGGTATGTCACCAAGGTGTCCCGCTGGTCAGTCTCTTTCTTTAACCTCATCATTTGTCTTGGTTCCGTTCCCTCTTCGGTTTCGCCTACCTTTTGTGTCGTTCCTAGTTTTTTTTTTTTTTTCGGGCCCTTGGACTGGAGCACGTGGGCGTGTAAGGGTTTGCTTATCCCTAGTATCGCCACATTTTACTGGCATTATGCGTCATTGCGCACATGTCCCGTCGTGGTTGTAACCCTTTCTGCATCCATGGTTGCAGGTCCCACCACAAACAAGTCGTTGCGCCCCCTTCCGCTGTTTTTTGAGCAAACCAAACGTCCCTTTTCCCGTCGGGGATGTCGGCAAACACACACAGAAGTGCTGATGTTGGCCATTGACCCGATTTTTCGCCAGCTCCCTGCTCGGGTTCTGATCTCCCCTGGATGTCTGACCCTGGGCTAGGCCATTCCCCCTTGAAGTGGTTTCAACCCTGTTTTTTTTTTCGAATTTGTTGGGACAATACGTTGCGGCAATGCCCCTTTTTCTTTTTTGGGGGTGCGGCAATTTTTTTTCAATTCCCACCTTTGAAAGTCCCCTTTTCCCACCTGGAAGATGCGATTTCCGACTTTTCGGCCCATCTTCCTCTGGGTGATGGCTTTCGGTCTGAAGGTCTTTTTATCTTTCCTCAGGAGTTTGGCTCGTTTTTTCTTCTACCGGTGACGGGGGCTCGTTCGGGCCAGCGCCTTTTTCGTCCCCCGGGTGAGGTTCCCTTGGTTTTCCCACATTTCCCCGGCTTCCGGCCGCTTTGCTCCATCTGTTTAAATTTGGTTGAAAAAACTTTGCCGTCCTCACCATACCCCGTGGAGTTTTCATCCGTTGATTCCACGCGGTCGTTGGTTTTTCACTTTTTTTTGGTCGGGTCATGCCAAAAACCAAGTTTGATTGATTCCAGGATTCGGAAGTCACGGACGTCCACCTTGAAGGAGGTCCTAAGGGCGTTTTTCTTTTTCAGCCCCCTCTCCTCCTTTTTTGCTTGTTTTTCTGCTGCGCTTGTTGGCGTAGGCGGGGTGGTGGTCACTTTTGGTGGTCGGGTTTTAGATTTTGCTGGCGTATGCGGCTTACCCCAACCCTCGTGTAGTTTTTCCCCCCAACGACCCAACAAATCGGGGGTTGGATAAGCTGGCGGACCCCCTGTGACCCCCTTTTTCATAAATTCCCCGCCAGATTCCAACGAGCTGTGCCCCTTGCGTTTTGTGTCGTGTGTGTTTGTGTTTGTGTTAAGATCTCACAGCCCCTATTTTTGATGTGACCTGTTTGTACCTCCCCCCCCTCTCAAAACCCGTTTGTGCGGTGTTTCTGCTGTTTGTGTGGCTGGTCGTCGACTTTCCCCTGAATTTCAGTGGCCCGAACCTTTTCTGGTGCGAATCTGCAATGACCCCATTAGCCTTGATTGACCCCGGCGTCTGGTGGACCCCACCCCCCCCTTCTTGTCGCCGCAGACGGATTGACTTTTTCACAAAACACCCCCCCCCCCCTCCTGTCCAGCTTGCTGTCCGCTTCCGTAATCTTTTTTTTGTGATAAACCCATTTTTCATTTTTTCTTTTTCAGTAGTAGCCTTCGGGGGGATTCTCCTCCACCAAAGACTTTCGCCCGGTCATTTGGAATTGGGATTTTTGGAAACACCCTAGATGCCTCCCACACTGTTTTCACACCCCTTTGCCCTGAGCGACCTTTTTCAACCCCTTTTTTTTCCCCCTGCTCCCGTTTTATCAATATTCAAAACTGACAACTCCTTTTCGCTATTACCAGCCCGCCTGTTCCAATTGGATGGATGATCCCGGTGTTTCCCCCTTGCAAACCCAGGGTAAACGGTGTCCCTCCCGTGGAACAAACCCTGGCTCCATTTTTTTTTCCCGTATCGCGACGTCCCCGTTTAGTGTATTTCTTCGGTAATCGATCACTAATTCCTTGTGACCATCGAGCTGTCCTTCCCTTCGTTGTTGTGTCTGAAATTTTCAGTGGTGTTCGGTGCCTTACTGTTCGGTTTGTCGCGTTGATTTTTCCTTTTCAAGTAGCCCGACGGTTTTTTCTCTTCTCTCTTTTTTTTTTTTTCCTTCCCCCGTTTTGTTGTTAGCTGCTCTGATCTTTTTGCCAACCTTTTCGGGTGAATGGGACAATCGACAACCTCCGTTTTCACCTGCCCCCCCTCAACTCCCGATTTCCCAGCCTCTTCCCTCTTCCCCCTATCGTTGCGAATAGCAGGTTGATTATTGCCCGCTTAAGTTTTTAAAAACACCCCTCCCCCCACCTTTCTCCGGACGGGCCATTTTTTTTTTTTTTTGGACCCCCTCCAATCCCCCTGTGCTTTGCAAGGTGTGATTGACTACCCGTTCACCCTTTTCCTTTCCTGGTGTTGGAACCATTTTTCTATAAAAAAACCCTTGGGCTCCCTTTACGGGTGGGGCCACTTTTTAAGGTAACCCTCAACCTTCTTTTCCCTTTCCTTCCTATTGTCCCCGCTGATTCTTTCTGGTGCCGTGCTCGAAGTTGTAGACCCGCTTGCCAATTTTTTCTAATGTTTCCGATCTTTTTCAAATTTTAAATTCTTGTGATGAACCTGCTTGTTTGGGGCGGGGGTGCGGCTCACTTTCCTACCCCGGGACCCATGCCACTTCCCTATTGATTTTCCCCCACCACCCCCTCTACTTGTGGTTTTTTGCTTGTGCAGTTTTTGCGGCGGGGTTGTGTTTTTTGGATTCCAATTCCGTCGCGGCTTCTCCCTCGTTTCCTCAGACCCCACCCCCTCGTTGCCCTCCTTTGGGTCATGCAAATGGCCACCTAATTGCATATGCTTGCGCTTTCGATTCCTGCCGGCATCCTTTTCTTCCCCTTCCCCCGTCGAAGTTTTTACCGCGCCCCCCCTCCCACAAAACTGTTTTTCTTTACACCCCCCCGTTTTCACCATGATGGCCCCAGAGCGAAGTGACGATATAATTACCACACCCACCAGTCTTCAGCGCTTTTGCTTTTTTCGGTCTTTTTTTTGCTTTCTCACCCTTACCAGCTTTTTTCCCGCTTTATCTCTCCCACTTTTTTTTTTTTTTTGCCCTACACGCTTTTTTTGTATTTTGCGTTTTGCTTGCCGTCCCCTAAACACTCCATTGCACCGATCCCCCCCCCCCCTCCACCCGCACACATCGGCGGCACAGCAGTTGCCCGCCCTTAGAGAGGTGGTCTGTCTGAGGACGCCCATTGACTCCCCTTTCTTTCTTTTTTCTTTCTTTTAATTGTACCATGTCCTAATACTGTGTTACCGGCCTTTTTTTTTTTAACTTTTTTCCTTTCCCCCCCTCAAACAGGTAACACCTCATAAAGTGTCTCTTCCTTGACCCCCCCCCCCCCTGGCGTTTGGCTAGCCATTAGACTCTCTTTTTTCTTCCCATTCACCATTTTCCCACGATGGCAGATTTCTGGACGTCGTTTCACCCATATCGGGCCCCCCCCAATGGCCCTTTCCCGTTTAACCCCTGCGCCTGATCAGAGTGATGGGGCCCTAGGGACCCCTTCGAAGCACCACCCCCCTCGCACCGCTTTTTTGTCACGATTCCCCCCTCCCCAGTCGACGTGGCTCCAGCACGCTCACCCTTGCCGCAGGGCGGAGGTGTCCTTTTTCCGCCCGGGTCTTCGTTTTTTTTTTTTATGGCTCCCTTGTCCTGTGAAGGGCATGCACCGACATACCTTCCATGGGATAAGTTTCACAAACTTTCTTCCTTGCCACGTTCCCCCTCCCCTTACTTGTTCCTGGCTTTTGCATTTTTTTCCCCCCTACAGGTGAATGTCATCCTCTTAGCTGGCTTTTTTTGGCGACCGTTTCTCTTTTTTGCAACCATGCGCCGCTTTCCCGTCTCCAAGTTCCTTCACCATCGCATCCGCAGTTTTTTTTTTTCCATCATGTTTGGTTCGTGTCCCCCTCTGTAATTTCCCTTTTGCCCCCCCACCCCGGTGTTATCATCCGTAACCCATTTTCCCTCAATCGCCTCCCTCCTCCGCGGCCCAGTGATTCGTTCCTTTCATGTTGATGTAGCTCACCTTTTTTTGACTCCCGCTTAAGTTATAGCCCCGTTTAACTAAACCGGAAGGTGCAGCAGTTTGTCCGAGGAAAAACTATGGGCTCTGGCCCCCCTGCGGGGTGGAAGACTGAAAGGAGGGCCCCTGTAAATGACAAATTGTTTTTCCTTTTTATAGTCCCACCTGTGGTACCCCCTTGCCGTGCTAGTTGGGTATGTGGCGAGGTCCCATTTTTACTAGTTCTCCCCCTTCTTGAGGCTTTTCCCCCCCGCTCTAGTGTCCTGTTTCAATGGCGGAGGCTTTGGTGTGTCCGTGAATTACCTGTTTTAAGAAACCTTGCTCCGATTTCCCTTTTAATTTTTAAAGGGACCACCCGCCCCGTCCTTTTCGCGACCTGACTGCAACCGTCGTATTTGGAGTGACACATGAGAGAGGTCTCCTCCTTTTCGTCTCTTGTGGAGAGACGAGGTTTTTCATTTTCGTTTTTTTTCCAGCTTTTCCGTCTTTGTTACAACCAAACACTTGTTTTCGGTTGTCTTTTTTTACACTTCCAATCCATTTTTCTTTCTTCTTTTCTTTACCTGTTTCCCCGCTTGCGGTCCCCCCCTGTCACCGGACGGACGGGCCCTTAATCCCAACAGGATTCCTCCTTTCCGTTTACCGTCGTCCCCGTGGGCCTTTTGCGTGCCATTCGATCTTTCCAACAATTTTTTTGCTCTTCCCTTGACAAAATGGGGGACAGGCTGTATTGGTTTCAGTCCCCCTGGTCCTCTGTTTGCTAAAACAGGGCCCCCTTCATGAATGCCTCCGACCCGTTTGCTGTGATCTGCACTTGTTTGCTACTAGCTTTTTTTTTTGTTTTCACCGGAGGAGTTCCGGGGGCGTCCCTTGTTTTCCTCCTTTCTTTTCCGTGCTCTCTATGCGGCTTGTCGTCGTTGTTTTTTTAAACTGGACTTTTTCCATTTTTCCCATGTGGCAAACCAATGTCCCCGTTCCCCGTCCACCCTGGCTTTATTGTTGTTTTAAAGACAAACCTGGGTGGCTGTGCGTTCGACTTTTGTACGACCTTCCTGCTGGGGTTTTCCATCGGCCAGAGTCGCCAAAAGGCGAGCTGATCTTGATCTGGCCCCCTTTCCCACAATTTGCAGAAGGTCCCCGGGTATTGTCCCCCAAGTTCACCCTTTTTTTTTTTTTCGAACTACCTGACTGGGACCCTTTTTTTCCGTTCTCTTTGTTTTTTTAAAGGTGTTTTTTTGTGCCCCTTCCGGGTCCAAGTAATTTTTTTTTTCCCATTTACACCATTGTGACCCTCTGGAGTTTTTTTCTTTTCCCTCCAACTCCCTTCCCCTCGGTTTTTTTTTTTTTGAGGTTTGAGTGGTCGACGGTGATTGGGGGGGTCTTTTCCCCCAGAAGCGTTTTTCTGTTTTGTGCCTTTTTTTTTTTTCTTTCCAGGTGTGTCGCTGTTTTGCCTCTTTTCTTCTGAGAGCCAGGCGAACTGTCGGGACCCCCCTTTGCTGTTTACTATTGATCACACTTCTCCTCCGTCCTGATTCCATCTGGTTTGTTGGTCGCCCCCAATAACGATAGTGGGAAGACACCCTCTTTAATTCGTCGGCAATTTTTTTTTACCTTTCCCCTCCTTTTTCCCCTGTTTTGTCGTTAAACCTCTCCCTCTGTGGAGAAACGAAGTTTCTTTTCTCCGCAGATGGCGACAATGAAGCGGCGTTAGGCTCCAACTGTGAGGCGGTTTTTGCAGGGGGTTGGAGGAGTTTTTTGTGGTTGATTTTTTTTGGAAGGCTTTCGGGGCGCTTCTTCAGTCTTCCCCCCCCCAAGCGTTTCTTCACCAACCAATTTACCCCCACAACGGAGTGGGTTTGGGTTTTTTTTTTTTTTTAGTGATTAAGCCGTTTCCCCGTCCCGTTTGTGATTAAAGGCACAGCCAGCTGCCTTTCCTCCCGCTCTCATTTGTTTTTTTTTTTTTTTTAATGGAACGTTGCCTCTTCCTTTTGCATCCTTGATGACTTTTTTTCCTGCCCTCTCCAAAGGTGGTGAAGTTGGTTTCTCTTTCTGGGACTTTCCCGAAACGGTTGTGTTGGACTCGCCAATTGCGCTTTTTGCATGATTAATGATTTGAAAGTCCTTTACCGGTCTTTGGCTTGAAAGCAGGTCCGCGCCTTTCCTTATTGGCCATTTTCACCCAAGCCCCCCCCCCCGCTGCGGTCATTCTTACGTATGTTTGTGGTGATTGTCTCAATTGGTTCCTTGGACTCTGCCTTCTCCCGCCCTTTTTTTGCGGCGCCCCCATTCACGGCATCCTGGAATTTTTACGTATCTAACTTATATCTTGCCGTCCCAGTGTCGTCAGACGTTCTTGCCCGGCCGACGGCTCCGATCCATTTTTTAAATTGACTTCAAAGACCCACGAGTTGGATCGTACTTTCCCTGGCGCGTCCAGGGAGCAATTGTTCCCAATAGGTGCCTCTTTTTCCCCCCCTTTTTTTTCATCCCTTTTTCGATTCCCTGGTCAACCCACCTCGCGAATTTGTTTCGTGCCGTCCAGTCGCCCCGAGAAAGTTTCCCTCCGGTTTCTTTTCTGTTTTTTTTTCTTTTCCCCCCCTTTTGTTGGATGTCTAGTTTTTCCAATCCTTTTATTCTCCAGCTGGCACCCTAGCCCATTTTGTGATCATTCTTTTTGATGGTGTTGGTCGTCATGTTTTTTCGGGGATTTCTTTTCCAAGACCCCTCAATTTTCGTGGCCTCTTTTTCTACGTTGTTTGTTTTGATTGATGCATACTCAGGTCGAATGGAACCCCCTTGTTGACAAACGGTGTGGCGCATCAAACCCTCTTTCCCTCTTTCTCCCCCAGCTTTCGTATGAGGAACTCAGGCTGCTCCGTTCAGGAGTTCTTTTATTCGTCTTCACCCTTCTTTGAAAGACCCCATTCTCGCGACGGACGCCTCCCATTTGCCACTTTTTTGAGAAAGGTCACACCCCTTTTGAATTTGCAACCACCCCTCTGGGAACCGTCAATTTCCTGGCGTGGGCTTGTGAATCCCAGTCTCCTTCGTGTCTTTTCCTCAGCTACCGGATAGTGGGGGTGCCTTGTCTGAAGTTCGTTGGCCCACGTTGTCTGCCCACAAGTTTCTACAGGTTTTTCCATTCCTTTGCAAAGCCTTGACGGTGCTTTGTTGGCGCGTTGCTCCTAGGCTCCTCCTTGCGAATGCCCCTGATTTGACACCCACCCGATCTTTTCCTGGACTCCAGCGTTTTTCGCTGGGTGTTTGGAAACCTTCCCCTCCTCTCCTTCGCATTTTCCAAGTCCCTTTAATGTTGGTGCTCATGGTATGATAGCCTTTTTGGGAAGTCGATCCCCCCCCTTTTTCTGACCCGGGTTTCGAACCAGGGAAGTCTAGCCCAGCCTTCACCCACCTGTAGCTGCTCACAACCTGTCCTCCAGATTTGACGCTTGCATTGTTTTTGGGTTTTTTTTTGAGACTTCATTACCAAAAAAAGCTTCAGTCTCATTTGTTGTTTTTTTTTTTATGATTTCCCCAACAGGGTTTTCCCGGTTTACCTCTCACCTCATAGTTTTTTTGTAGTTTGCCACCCCCTTTTTGGTAGCCTTGAATGGGGACCTCCCGCCCCCTTGCCCTCTCAACCCACCGTTTCGCCACCTGTTGCCTTTCCCGCCTTCCCAGCTTCGCTGGGCTGATCCCGCAGAACGCATTTAGTCCCTCGCGCCCTCCTCCCCCCTCCTTTTTTTCTTCCTCTTTTAACAGGACAACTCCCGCTGATTACCCCCCTTGTTTTTCCGCGTTGTATTTTACGTCCTGCCCCTCTTTCTTTTTCGTCGGCCCACTTTTCACCGCCCCCTATGGAAGTTCCCTTCGGACTTGTTCGCCATCTTTTCCCCCCCCAGCCGTCATCCTGAGCCTTCTCCCTTACCCCTGATTCCGCGCCTGCTGAAAAAAAAACCCTCTTCCTCTCGGGTCGACTCTCAACAATTCCCCCTTTAGACCCCTTCTTCCAAGCCGCCTCCACCTATTGTCTATGGACATCAGTTAGGAACCTTTCCCTTCGCTTGTCTGGCGGTAATTGGCCGTACCTTCTTTTGGCCCCCGCACTTTTTTTTTTCAATACCGCTTGGCCAACGTTCCTTCCTGCTTGACAACGAACTGACCTGCTGGGTTCCCCTTACTGGGAATCAGGGTGTGCTCTTCCCATTCTCGTGTTTCTGGCGACCTGGAGGCCAAACCCAGCACCGTCCCTCACTTCTGATTTCAGTAGCCTGTCAATTAGAATGGCGTTTTTCTCCACCCCCCCCTGTTTGTACCGGTCTGCCATTGTTTAAGGCCTGAACCAAAAACCAGATGTAATTCCACCGTTACCACGCCCCCCCTAACCCCGATCCCCGGAACTTTCCTCTGCACTTACCTTTTTCTCACATTGTCCATCCCCGTTTCAGTTTGGTTCTCCCCAGTTTTAACCTCCCCTTGCCGGTCTAGTTAAGTAATTTTTTGTATTGTCATGATTTGTTTATTGCATCCCTTTCCCGGTCTAGTGTAAATTAACCATTTTCATCTCCCCTTTTTCCCCCATTTCATTTTGCCGGATGCGCGTTGTCCACTTACTGTATCCTTTAGCGAAGACTTCTCTTTTTTTTCCGTTTGGATAGGAAAGACTTTTGGCACCGTCCTCCCCCCAGGCACCCTTCTTCGAATGGAGTGTGTGTCTCCCCGTTTACAAAAGACACGAATCATGACTCTTCTTCAATCTAGTTGACAATACCAGTCGAGGGGCCGGAAGACCGCCCTCCTACTCTGTTTTTGCTTTTGAGTGATTCGTTTTTTTTATGTTTCCTTTCCCTCTGCATCTTTCCTCCTTCATTCCTTAGGTTTGTTTTTTTTTTTATAACTCAATTCTGCTGACTTTCTTGTTTTTTCCCCCCTGGTATTCCGGTTTTCCCTCCTTCTCCGGTGCCTGGAAAGTTTTTTTTCCCAAGCGTACTGCCCTTCTCCCCCCCTGCTGCCCCTCTTATGACCGTCGTTTTTCCGGGGGCCTTTTCCCCATGATCCTGTTTTAAACAAAGGTGTTGATGAACCGGCAACTGTGTGCTTTCCGGGTCAATTTTTACCTTGCCGCTTTTTTCCCAGGTTGCCTTTCCCCCACCAGAACTTCATCGTTCCCCTCACGCGTATGTTGATCCTTCCCCTGTGCTGTGACCTTTAGTTGTTCCCCCGGACGTCTCACTTTTTCAAGGCTCTTATTTTTTTTTCTTATCATTAATTTCCCCCTTGCACGCTCTTTCTCACTTTCTGGTAGTGGCGTTTGCACGGTCTTTTATGAATCCTTTGGGTTCCACCCAACATTTCCTTCCCTCACACCCGGGTGAATTGCTGTTTTTTCTGCAGCCCGCCTTTTGACCCGCGGTACGGGGTTGAACTCCCTTGCGGTTTGGCCACTGTGTCCCGACGTTCCTCTTCCCCAGGATTGAGGTCTAATTCTCCTACAGTGGATGTTCCCAAATAGTGTTCCCCCCCAGCCGGTTTTTACTTTAGGGCAACGTGTGCCGTGCCCTTTGTTCTTATTCCCCTTTGCCCGTTCTTTATGGAGGGTGCGGCCCCGTTTTCTCCCCAGGACAATTTGAACCCTTAAACGCTACTGATGGTTTTCTATTTTGTGTATTTCTGACCCCCCCATACAAGAAATAGGTGCAAAGGGAGTTTTGACTCCGGACGTTGATGTCATTCCTACCCCCGAAAAACGTTTTTTGGCACCTGGTCGTTGAGTGTTTTTTATTACCCGGGCGCGGGGCTTCTATACCTCGCTGGTGGTAGGTCTTTCTTGGCATGGTCCCTGACTTTCGACCGGTGTCACGCCGTCCTTGATCCATTTCTTTTTTTCCATCGGTAAAAATTCCCTCCCTTGGAAAAGGAAAAACCCCGGGTCATACGTTGTTTAGCTGCCCCCTTGAAGACGCGGATGGGGTGGGCCCCCCCCTAGCCGGTTTTTTTTTTCCGGTGAACCAAAATATGAAGGCGTTTTGAACCCCGATTCGGAAGTCTCAACAATGGGAAGTATCGGTGCCCTGGTTTTTGCCTTTTTCCCCCACCAGCGTTGTTTTTTTTTTTTTGCGCCTCACTGGCGTTCTTTTTTTGTTGTTTTGTTCTTGTTTGTCCGGTTCTTGGCGGATTTTTGGTTTTTGCATGCGATTTTTCCTGTACAACCCCTGTAGGGGCGCCACCCCCCCCCCAAACCCCCACCTCAAACCCCGCGTATTTTGTTTTAGAGGGCTTTTCATTGTCTTGGACATTTGACACATTGAAACCTTGTCCCCCCTTGTTTTTCAACCGTCACTTCCCATGGCGCCCCACACCCCTTTTTTTTTTTCTTGAATTAGGGCCCCTTTGTTTCTTTATGGGTTTTTCAACTGGCCATCTTCTTGTTTGCATTCATTTCTTTCCTGTTGTTGACCGCCCAATTGTTCACAAACTTTCTGTGGCTCGGCTTCTTACCTTTCCCTGGCCCGCACACCCGATGGTTCTGCTTTTTGAATCGACACCCCAACTTGATCCTCACTCCCTTTTTGCCCAATGATTGCCCCTTAGCATTCTGGGGCCCAGCCATACGGTCCTTCTGCTTTCTGGTAACAACCCGGACTTTTTCGAGTTCGTGCCTGTATGATTGAAAAACCAAACAAGATCCCACCCCAATCTTGCTTGTCATGACGGAGTCATTTGGGGGGCTGTTTCTTTTGAGATCCATTTCCCCTTTAATTTTCTGCCAGAGGCCCGTGATTTCCCACAAGCACCCGTCCCCCATTTCCCCCTTGGGAATTTTTCCCTTTTTTTGGGGTCATTCAAAACCTCTCCCTTTTAGCCCACCTCTTTGACGACCCCCTCGGTATGACGGGCCAACCCCACTCAAGAGCGGATCCCTGACCCCTTTGGACACAGTCTTTTTCTTTACTTTTTCCAACCAAGGACTTCGGGTCCGGGTAGCTCCTTCCAGTCTTTCCCCACTTCGGTTTTGCCCGTCATTCCCCCCGGTATGTGACTGTTCCGATTCCCTTGCACCTTGTAAGTTTTTTTCGTGCCCGTTCAACGTTTCTTGATCCGCTCCGCGGCTCCCGACCGTTTTCCCGGTTGTGTCTTGTCCCGGCGGTTAACCCCTTGCATCACCTTCCCATGCGCCGATTCGAAGTCCGGGGCCCCCGCGCCGGTTGTGTCCTTCTTTTGAAAGTTGTACTGCCTGGTTTTTGCCATTTTGGTGTCGCCGGATTGCCTTCCCCCTACCATCCCGTTTTTTTTCCCTCTATCCCTCCTTTTCCCCCGTGTTGTTTTTGTTCGTTCCTCTGTCTCCTCCCGGTTTCCAAATTGTACTGGTCCCAAATCCGCGTGGGACAAACCCTTTTTCCCGCCTAACACCCTTCCCCTCTTCATTCAGCCCCCCGATGGTTTTCATGAGTCATTCTTCAGATTATTTCGATTCCCCGCCTTCCCCTCCCCCCTAAAAAAACCAGTTTCCTCTGCCCTTGGGTCCCCCACCTTACCCCCCTCCCTCCTTTTGCCCGTGGATATACTAGTTCCTTGGCATCCGGGTTTGCAAAAACGATTTTGAATCCGCTCCCATTTCTCCCCCCTCCCTCTTCTGGTGAACCCCTTACAAGTGTGTCATTTTCCGCGGATCGTATTTGGTACGTCGCCCTGGTGCCGTCTGTTATCCAGCTTTTGGTTTCCGGTCTATTTTTCCACTTTTCCTCAACCCATTCCCTTAATGCCGTTTGATTTGAGTGTTGGGCGCGTGTCCTTCCCTTTCCCCGGCCGAAATTGCCACCCCTATTTGATTTCCCACACCCGATTACGTGTACCGCTTGCACCCCATCTTCCTCTTTTTTTTGCAAATACTCTTCCGCCGCCTCTTTTTTTTCAGTGCCCTTTGAAAGGTGAAATGACCTGGATTTTTTTTACCCCCGTTTCTCCTTTGCCCCCCCTTCCCTTGCGGATGTGTAAGCCATTTTGACCTATCCCTTGATTCTTTACCAGTTTATTGTGACACGCCCAATTCCCCTTTTTTCCCCCACTTTGTTGATGTTGTTTTCACCTTCCTTGCCCATTTGAGCTTGCTGGCCTTACCCCCCATTTCAACCACGCCTTCACTTGGCTGCCTTTTGCTGGCTTTGGTATTTACCTGTTTCCAGTTTCTGTTTCTTTTACCCCCTCCCCCCATCCCCCTCCTTTGGTGTTTTTTTCCCCCCTACATTTTTTTAGGGGAATTTTCGATGGCCCCCCGCCCCCCACTCCCTTCCCCCATAATGCCCATTTTCCGCGTTCCTCCCGTCCCCGCTCACCAAGTGATGGATTCGCCCTTCCCTTTTCTCGGCCTCGTCATTTCGTCCACTGCTTGCTTTCCCA
>Ga0179593_1474135_pt1 | contig 20947 bp, 19 predicted proteins | sample CZODoug2_1_08_16_FD_185931 | JGI IMG/M metagenome (GOLD analysis project Ga0179593, IMG submission 185931) | Vadose zone soil fungal communities from Angelo Coast Range Reserve, California, USA - CZODoug2_1_08_16fungal (PacBio error correction) | ecosystem: Environmental > Terrestrial > Soil >... | reverse complement strand
CTTTTTTTCCCTCTCTACCCATTCCCCTTTTCTCTTTTCCGTTCGTACACCGCGATCTTTTTTTCTCTGATCATTACGGATTGTCACTTTACGTATAGGCTTATGGACCTGGTCCTTCTTTTTTTTCAAAGTTTCCTCCCCCCTTTGCGCCGCCGGCGTGGTCAACAACCCTCACCGAAACATTTTTTCGCGCCCGCTGGGAGCATTGTTAAAGGAGAATGAGCCCCCCCAGCTTTTTCCTCGCATCTTTTTTTCCAACCAGACTCACGGGTTGTATCCTCTTTTTCCCCTCTTCTTTTTACCCTGTGTGTCCGACTCAGGTGGCCTCGTTTTGGAAGATGGGTAGTATTGCCCGACCGTAAGGCCCGTCGTTCTGCATTTTGGGCCTTTTTTTCGGACTGTCCCTTCCCCCGCCCCCCTGCTTCTTTTGCACCCATTGTTAAGTCGTTGAGCGCGGGACGCGAGTTATTCTTCTCCTTGTGTGACTTTCCCTTTTCTTTTTTCTCCCTTGTATCGCCCCGTTTGTCGTCGCTCATTGTTCCTGGTCGCATTTTGCTCCCCGCTTTTTCTCTGTCCCTTTTCAAGTCCCGTTTCTTTCCTCCCCGTCTTTCCGCTTTTCTCGCTCCCCGTGTCCTCTGTCTTTACCCGCCGTTTTTTTTGCTCTTTGGTGTTAAATGCGCTCGCGGCCCTCTGCCCCCCCTTGCTCCCGGGGGGTAGACCTTGCTTCTCCTTCCGTGATGGTCTAGCCTTATGAGTTTTCGTAGTTTGTTTAGAACTCACCTGGATTTTTCCTTTTCCGAATCGGCGGCCCTCTCTGATTTTCCCCCCTCAACTCTTTGCTCTCTTTCAGCTGATCCAAGGTGACTGAATGTGAATCGCCTCAGGCATTCAGAGAAGAGCAGTGGTAACCCTCCGCTGTCTTATCGATCTACTTTCACCTTCCTTTTTCGGTCCCCTTTCTTTCATTTTTTTTGCCGCTATGGATGTCAGTGTTTTTTTATAGGTATCGACACTGTGGGGTATTAGGGAACCCTGCTTTTTTTTTTATTTGGGTTCCCGCCCCCTCAAACCCCGGTTCCAAACCTTGGACCTGTGTTTAAACGTTAATCTTTTATCCGGATTTCTTTCCCGATCGTCGTCACGCGCAGACGCTTTTTTCCGCCTCTTTCCTCTTCTCAAGATTTACTTTTCTTTTGAGCACAGTCCAGGTTCGAAACAATATCGGATTTTTTTGTTTCGCTCCCGCCCCCTTACGTGATATTCTGTCTAGTTCCTTCTCTCCTACGTTTTCAAACGGGGATTTTACCATCAAACCGCGCGCTTGAGATGATACACGACCCCATTTTTCTTGGATGACAGGCTTGCCCCCTCTCTCCCTGCATTGTCACCTATCCTTGCTGAATCGTTATACGCTAATTCCGCCCAGGATCAGCTTTTTTGCAGTCTTTTTTCTGTTCTCTGTTATCTTCCCCTACCCCCGTACTCCCGCGCTTTTTTTCGTTTTGCTGGGTCGTTCGCGTTCCGTTTTGGACCAGCGTGAGTTGATAGGTCAAAACCGTCTAACCTCCACATGTTAAGTCCTCCAGCTGCTATCTCTTTTTCCCCCCTCTCACTCTGTCTTCGGACCTCCCCCAACGTCGAGCCCCCATATACAAGGGGGAGCCCACCACTATAAGAACGCTGGCTTTTTTTATCTCTTTTTTCGATACTACCCCCCTCCTCTGGCGTCGCGCGGTCCGCTTGCTGTTTTTACAGCCCTTCCCATCCATTCTCTTAGTTGGCGGAGACTACGTCGCTTTGTGTTCCTGGTAGTCTATTCTTTCATTTGGAGTCTTTTGTCTTTTTCGTCCAGGTGTAAGCGACGGCGCAAACTTTGTTCCCGCCTTCTTGGGTCCCGATGGGATTCCTCAGACGCTGAGGTTACTTCCGGTCCGAGGGGACTCTCAAGTCTGGGTTCTTTTGCCTTTTTTTTCTCCCCAGCCCGAGTTTCCTATGACAGGAAACGTTGACCGTAAGCCACTTTTTTCTGCGATGATTCCCGCGTTGCGCGCTAGTTCTTGAAGGTTTCCTACTTCTTCTTTGCACCCTCTTTGATGTTCACTCAGTTTCTGGAGCTGTGAATGGATTTGGGTCGATCCGCAGACTGAATGGTTGGAAAAGCGCCTTCTGTTTCGTTGTCTGGTGGCTCCCCGCGAGAGGGCAGGGATGTTCCCGTTGTATCCCGCTCTTATCTCTTTTTCTTATACTACGTTTTTGTGGTTGATGTTTTTTTGGAGAATAGAGGCTTGCATTGTTTAGTCTTTGTGCCCCCTGTCCCTTACGCTGCGGATGGCAGCCACCACCATTACCCGAGAACCATCCTCTTCCCATCAGCTGCCGTTAATCGTCTTCCCCCGTCCCCCCCCCCCCTTACTAACGGGCGTCCCGTGCTGACCTTTGTGTTAACGCGCCTTAGTTTCGGGCCGTTTTCTTTCAGAAAGATTTCCCGCCGTCTCCGCCCCTTTTTTTCCGGTTCCCGGTTTCACACCAGTTGCTGAGCGCGTTCGATATCGGGCTGGATCCCGAGAAACAACCCTAAACCTTTTGCCTGCAGGTTTTTTTTTTGCTCCGGATGTGTCTCCCCTCTCTGCTGATCGCATTGGAAAGAAGGTCTCGTATGTCGGCCCAGTGTTGCTTTTCTGACCCCTGTGATACCGAACCTCGTTCCGCCCCTCCCTCTGATTAGCCCCGGTGTGTCCTTGCCACAGGCGCTTTCTCGCTCCCTGCAGATCGAGCAGTTTTCGTTGACAGGTTTTTTGGGATCTTTCTCCTCCTTTCCTCTGCGTTTCCCCTCCGAGGGTAGGATCTGGACGCTTATCCCAGCTGGGCGGATCGGTGTGCGCAGAAAATTTGCTGTAGTGTCTTTTGTATTTGGTCTTTTTTCTTCCTGGTGAAGAAGACGCTTTCGCTGCGGGCTCTTTTTCATCAGTTGCTTTTTCATGGACGTGAGGGCCTGGCCCCCGCTGAGAACACCGCCCGCGCTTTCCGTCAACCCAAATCACTTCCTCGAAATTCCTTTAATTAGGTTTCTGGCATGCGTCCAGAGACGGTGTAATTCACCTTTTCACTGCGTGCTCGCTGATCATGGTCCCCCCCTATAGCCCTGCTGGGTTTCTCCCTCTTAAAGAACCTATAGTTTATTGCATTTCGATTTCGTTGGATGTCTCCCTCACCTTCTCGGTTTTAGATTACATGTTGCCAGATTGTTTCCTGTTCTCCCCCCTTTTGCCCTTTGTAAAGTGAGAATGGTTATTTTATTCCTCTTGCTCCTTCTGATAGCACCTTAATTTGCTCTTGCTACCCCTCCAACATATCGACTTTTTTCAGATCACAACTCCTGTTTGCTTCTGCCAGTATTCAAGAGTGCGCATTTTTTCCGGGCGCACTTTCTCTGCAGAAGAATCGTTTCCCCCCTCCTCCTTTTCTTATCCCCGCTTCTTTAACAACGGTTTCCCTGTTGTCAGACCTATGTGTTTCTTTTCGAAGTACCCAACATTCCAGCCAAGCGCGCCAAATCTCTTTCACAGTGCTCTTCTCCCTCCGTTGTCACCCCCTCGATGACAAAAACTCCAAAATTGGACCGGCCCCGCTATACATGATGACCTCCCCACAGCGTTTCGGCTCAGCGTTTTTATTCCTTATTTACTCGATTCATACTTTTCCTCCCCTTCGTCCTCTGACTTTTCTTGCTGGTTTGACAGGACTTCTACCGGCTCTCTGAACGCTACCAGCGAAGCCGGTCAGTTTTCCCTCGGCGTTTAAAACACGTCAAGGAGTTCTCTCCCCCCATCAGCGTCCGTCTCAGAGGCAGGTTCTACCCCGCGGAGTGGTATCGGCCGAGTCCCCCATGTTTTCTCCCCGGTCTTCAATTCTCAAAAATGATTGTGACCCAAACAAAAACATGGATTCTGGACCCACCAATGCTTCACCAACCTTCCACTGCGCCCGTTTTCTCGCATGGGCAGGCGTAGTCCTCCTAAGGAAATTCGGACTCTACCCCAATTGAGCTCCTCTTGCGAAATCAGATGGACGGGCACGCTGTTGTTTCTAATTCCTTTTTTTTTTTGGCATCGCGCGTGAGTTTACTGCCAAATGGGCTTGCCCTGGCAATTGTTTCTGCAGCTTCCCCCTCCCCAATTCTAACATCGCTTCGTTCAATGTCGGTTTCGGTGATACCCAATCGTTTCCAACGTCCTAGTCTTGACGTGGACGGCGGTCCCACTTAAGTCCTTTTCCACCCCCTTTTCTCTTGTCTGTTTGGTGTCGATTCGAGTAGTTTTGGGTTTGGTTGTTCCCTTTCTCCGTGCATCTCTCCAGGGTCGCTTGCTTGTTAGTTATTTTGCCAACCCACGCCCCCCTTCCCTCCTCTCTTTTGTTCGTGAAACTTGACTACGAGCGTTCATGAACAGGTCGAATTGGGACTTGCTATATGTCCCGGTGAACTTTCCGAGAAAACGCTTCTCGCGGGCCGGTTTTTCATTTTCCCTTTTCTTAATTTTGCTTGGCAACACCTTTCTTCTTTTCCTCATTTGTTGGGGATCTCGTCGTTGGTCAGCTCCTAACCATTCAGGTTTTTCGAATTTGAACCGTTGTAAAACCGTTTCTTCTATTTTTTTTCCCCTCCTTCTACGAGTTCACCTTCCTATCCTTCCCTTACCCGGGTAGACCTTTCAATTGTAAGCTAGTGAGCAAGTTATTTCACATGAGAGCGCGATTTGTTGTAACAACATCAAGTACTCATGCGCGCACATGCTTTCTGATATGCTTTCTATGCCCTTGATACTTAGCCCCCACCCTCCTCGCCTCGAAACCAACCTCTTACGTGGGTTTTTGATTTTGTCTTGGTGGTCTTTCTGTCAACTAAAAAGCTATTCCGTTTTTTGGACAGTAGGGGTGCCCGATGCCCCGACTTCACTGCCCCTTCTTTACGCTCTGGTTCCGGTGTTTTTCCCCTCCCGGATCCTTAACCGCCCTTGAAGGGGGAATACCATTGTTCTCCCCGTGCTGTACTCGAGCTGACATCCCTTCGATCCACCCGGACTTCATTTGCTGATCTTTTTCTTCCTGCTTTTTTTCTCCGGCTTACTCGTGGGGTAAGCGGTACTTTTTTTGCTCCCCCTCACGTTTTCGTTAACCCCTGTGATACCTCACCTTTCACCTTATTGAAGCTTTAACATCCATTTCATGTTTCTATTGAATCCCCCTTTTGCCTTATGATTTTGTCCCTGCGATAGTTTCCCCTAATGACCACTCGCCGTTTGGGTTAGAACAGCTCTTCTGATTCTGCTTCTTGTGCGGTTTATCCGTAGGTTGTTTGCTCCCCGATTTGTCTTTTTTTTATGCGTCCCGCATTCCCTTGCCCATTTCCCCTGGCACCACCCAAGCCAGGGTAGAGAGGTTTTCTCGTTTTAAGTGACTCCGTATTGAATCCGTAGTCCTGAACTCTGCGCTGTAGTCCCTCCCCCCAGTTTTCTTTAGATTCACTTCAAGTCTGAGGCCGGTTCCAATGATGGTGGGCGTGTCTTCTCCTTGGCTTCAGCTGTCGGTCTGTATCCTCCTTTTGATCGATCTTATTTTTTTACTCTTTTCGGAATTTTTTTTCCTCCGTACCCTGCCCCCCTCTGTCGCACCAAGGGAAGAACTGTGGTTAAACTTGGAAGACGTCCCAACGGCTTTGATCCGATTTGTATTTTAAGACTCGTCTGGGTTCTCCTTTTTTTCCCTTTTTTCGAGTAAGACTGCATTCCTTCGGAGCCCAGTACGATTTGTCACCCTTTGGATATTGGTTGTGTTTCTTAAGCACGAGTCTAGTCAGTTTCTTCTTTCTTATCTTCCCCTCCCTTTTTCCCCTTTTTTTTCCCCCTTTTATTCGTACCATGTGCAACCGCAGGCCTGCTTTTGATGTTCGAAAACCGGCAAAGTTTGCGTTGGTCCATGTCGCAACGATCTTTGGGACCTAGATTTTTTGTTCCGTCCAGCATCCCCCATTTCTGAATCGGATCGTTAGCAGTGTGGGCCCCCGTTTGATTGTAACTGCACTGCGCTCTTCGCTGGTGGTGCCGTTATCGCGTCCGGTTTAGACCGTGTCTCCCCCTAGTGCCACAGTCAGCACCACCACTATATTCCATTCCCCCCACTGTTTTTTTATGCTACCAGATTCCAGCTTAGCTGCAGAGCCATAAGGATCCCCCCACATCTCGCATGGTTATGCCACTATCCGTCGTTGGTGCGGATCGCGTGGTTCATCCTACCCTCTCTTCTCCTCCCTCCTTTCCCTTTCTCTCACAAGAGAGAGGTAACGAATGGTCAAAAACACCTTGCTCTTTGTTGGCGGCGCCCGTTTGCGGAGTGGTGGTGTTTTTTTTTTTCTTTTTTTTGGTGCGGCGCCTTGCGCATGTTGGTCTCTTGGCTATTCCCCCTGTTTCCTCTCACCTGGTAGATCCGGGCACTGATCGTTGCCCTACGCCTTCTTGGGTCCAGCCATGACAGCCCCCTTTCAGTTTTCTTCCCTCCGGTTTGCGCTGATCACCAGTCCTTTTTTGTTCTTTTTTTACCTCTTTTGGTGCATCTATAGGGTCATTTCTCTCTCATTTGCCGAGTTGCCGGTACGCCACGGCTTCGTTTCCTTGGTTTGCCGCGGCTCAGAAGTTTTTGACGGACTGAGGGCCACTTTCGGATGTCAGCATTCTCCTTTCCCTATTCTTTTCTTTTCTATATAGAGTCAAGGAGGCTGGCGCAAAGACCGATTTTTTTTCGCGATGTCTTGGTGGCGAGAGAAGGGAAGGTTTCATTTGTGGTCCCTCTTCTTTTTTCTTTTCCTCCTCTCCGTTGTTTGTTTTTTGATCTCCTTTTCTTTTCCCCACCTGTTGCCCACTTTTCTTTCTCGCGGTATTAATCCCCCACCCCCTTGAAAACAGCGCTCTTTGCCAGCGACGTTCATCTCCCCTCAGATTCCCCCCCAATACAATAGACTTTTCTCTGCTTTATCAGTCGTGGCCACGATCCGTAGTATCTAAGGTAGAAGCTTTTTCGCTCTTACCGCCTGAATCTTCCGTGATTTTACTTTGAACCCCCACATTTTGCTGGGTCTCTTAGTTCCTCTCTCCTCTGGCTGGAGCCAACTCCCCTCCAACACGGGGCTGAAGCAGGTGCCCTCGCGATTTTTCTGTCTGAACTCTTTATTTCCCCTTCGGTGACCCATTTTTCTCTTATTTTTCTCTTCTAGGCGAGTGACCAAGTTTTTTTGGTGACTACGAAAATTTTTCCCTCCCTCGATCTTTTTTCGTTCCTTGCAGCTGCCTCTCCTCCCCCCCGTCCCCTATCTTTTTACGAGAGAGCAAGGATGTTGCACAGGCTTCCGGCTACGGCTTTCTTTCTTTTCGCGCTGGCGCTCTGCTGGTCGATGAGAACAAGCTCCAACCTTATTCCGTCCCTCTGGTGAGGATCTTTTTGGTCTGGAGTATCCACCGGGATGATGTGGGTTTCCTCTTATTTCCCCCTTCTTTTTTCTGTTTTTTTCTGCCGCGTGATCCTTACCGGAAGTACGCATTCGTTCATTTTCCGGTGGCTTGTTCCGTTACTGCTGCACATTTCGCTCACTCTGTCCTCACCTGAACAGAGATTGCGACCCCTCCAACCTCACTTGCGCGCTACTTGGTTGGTGAGAAGCGGACCGGTCTCCATGTCCCTTCAGTGTTTTGACAGGTCGATGACATGATTTTTCGTATACGTTTTCGCCTATGGTGCCCCTGGCAATTTCTCATTGGTGCATTTCCTCCACCCTTCCCCCCTCTCCCGAGTTTGTATGGCCTCGCTACTTTCTTTCCGATTTTTGTTTTGAGGGTGTAAGTGACCCATTTGTTTGCCAAGGATCCCTGAGGTTATGATCCGCCTGACTCAGCTAATGACCTCTCCGTCCTTTCTATACCCTCACCCACACTCCTCATGTTGGAATCACCAATCGTATTTTCTCGCTTTCTGCTGTCTGCCGGCGCACTGTTTACGACTTTTCCCCCCCCCTCGTTTTGCTTCCCTGACGCCTTTTCCGTGCCGTTAGGATTCTTCTCGCCTTTCCTTTCTTTTTAGAAATTAGGGTTGTTCTGGTTGGCAGGTACCAAATTCCGCAAAGATTAGTTCCTAAGCTCCTTCCCCTGCGGATTAACCTCCGCAGCTACCGAGCGTTTTTTCCTCAATTTTAACTTCTAACGACACTTCATGATGCTACTCCAAGCTGGGACCGTTCTGTAATCAATGTCCCTCTTCTGTTTTCCCGATTCCGTTTTCCTCCCCCTTCGTCAGCGTTTTTTTTTCCCTCGAAGTCTAGTTTTTTTTTTTTTTTTTTTTTTTAGAATTTCTTTTTTTCTCTTTCACCCTGCTCACCGCGAAAGATCCCATGTCAGTTTTGAGATAAAACCAAACCCGTCAATTCCGAGCCCCGCGACCGAAGATGCGTTCTACCCCGTTTCCTAGTTTTTGAATTTTACTGACTCTCGCAGTTCATGAGTCGCTCGTTCCGTTTCATAGGTTGTCAACTGGAGCGCTCCCCTCTTTCCACTCTACCTTTCCCAAAATGCCTTTCTTCTTCACCCGTTTTCCCTCTTTTTTTATCTCCTCTCTTCTGTACCACCCAAATCGTGCACGGCGATCCCACAGATTCTTCCGTTTATGACCTGTGGATAGATGGACTCTTTCTTTTTCGAGTCACCGCGTGCGCTTTATTCCACTTGTTCTTCCCCAACGAAATGTGAGGTGGCGTTTCACTTCGGAAACCCGCCACATTCTTTCCTCCTCGCCTTTCCCTCTTTTTTTTTTTCCCCCCATTTTTCTAATATTTTTCGGAAACCTTTATTGACGTTCCCCCTGTTCCCCCCCCCTCCATTTCTCCTCGACTTACCCCCATTGAGGGCGGGGTTTCGATGGATTTGTAAGATTGGTTGGGGCCAGTAATTGTTCATCCTTCTGGGCGTCGAGGTTGTTGACCCCCCCTCCCTTCGCGCTCCTTTGTCGTGAATGTTCCCTCTTCATTTTTCCCCCAATTGTTCTTCTAGATAAACGGTTTGAACTCGTCGTCCTTAAAAAAATTTGAGATCGCGGGCCGGTGTGACCCTTCAATCGATCTTTTGCCTTTTGCAGGTTGCCCACACGATCTCCTCCGTTTTGTTGAGCGAGCTTTTTTTTCGCTCCCCCACCATTTCCCTCTGGAACTGTTTCGACACCGGCCTTTTTTCTCGATTTCTCCGGATCTTACGAGTTCACCGCGTACCTTATCTGCCCATTACCGGTTTGGTCTTGACTTTCTTTTTGTTTGCTTCCCGTTTCCCGCAAAATGGAGTGAGCGTTGTAACCCCTCCTTCACCCAGCTCCTCCCCTTGGAGATCCTTTTCGGAGATGAGTCAACAAAACCCCCGCTTTCTCGCCATCCGACCCACCCAACCAGCGCTCTGGGTTTTTGGGAGCAGATATGCCTCTTCTTTTTCCTTTTTGCCGTCACTTTAGCTATTCCGTTTTTTACAGATGGGGTTTCCTCTTCTCCTTCTTTCCATTTCCGAGAGCGCGTTTGTTGTCAGCTCTCCTTTCCCAGCCATTCACCTTTCTCCCCTTTTTTTTTTTTTTACGAGCTGTCCTCTCTCTCCCCTCCCTTACTTTTGTATAAAAGATACTCTGTTCCATTTGCTTTTGTCGCGGATGTCGTCTCAGAGTGTGTTATTTCGTACCTCGTCTGGTCTGTCTACCTTTTAAACTGTGCTTAAAAGTTTCGTTAAGCATTATTGTTTTCTTTTTCCCTGCCCTCCTTTTACGACTGTTCTCGTCCGGAGGAGCGAATCATGAGTGTGGTTACATGTTTCTAGTCTTCCCTATTTCCCCCAACCTTTTTTTTTTTCTCCTAATCCTGCCTTTCTGATGGTGCTCGCCTTTTTTTTTTTCTTGTTTTTCTCCTCTCCCGGCATTTTTATCTGTAGATTTTTGATTCTCTCGTTATTGTCCTTGGCACCCGAAGAGTTCCTCTGTCCGTTCCTCTTTTGGACTGGAAACGTCTACCTCCGAAGGCAATTCCCTCCGCTGCCTTTTTCTCCTTAACGAGTCAAACCTCTGTTTTCTTCGTCCTCATGGATTCGGCGTCCGGTTCCAATGTATGTTTCTTTTTTTGTGCCGTGGCTGTCCTTGCGCGGAAGGTATACTCTGCCACTGTGAGCTCTTGTCCACTCCGCTTGCCTTCCTTTTTGGAACTGCCCCGTTCCCCGTCACCCCACTTGTCGCCCCCCAATGGGAAGACCTGTGGGAATTTTCCTACCCCTTTCCTTTCCGAATCCATCTAGTCTCTCGCCCCCCCGCCGCTTGGGCGCCAGTTTAACGCTTGCAGAAGACCGCAAGCGGTTCCAGTATTTTACCTTTGCCCACACCTTCTATTTTTTTTTTGATTCCTCGCAACTTCACGTTTTCAGGATTCTTCGGCGGTCCTAAACCCGTGTTTCTCTTCCCCCCCCAACCTTTTTTTTTTTTCCACCCTTGCACCCTTTTTTTGAAGTTTACCCCTCTCCCCTGTTTTTTTGTTAGTAATGAGGCCCCGCTACATCGAACTCAATTTCACCTATCCATTTTCTGTGACATCGCTAACCATTCCCCCCCAATGTCATCGCCTGTTTATCATCGCGCTTTTTCTTCGAGTTCTTTTTCTTTACGGATTCATAAAGGACACTAAAGCAATACGCGCGCTTCGCATTGGTGGTACTCCTTTTTATCCCCTTAAATCGTTTCCTTTTTGACAGCTGTTTTACCCGCGTGTGAAAACCTATGAAACCTACACTTAAATTCCATATGAGGCATTCCCCTAGGGATCACTCCATTCCGGTTCTTCTCATCTTTTTGAATGTGAAGACGCATACGCGAGCCCACATCATCCCAGGGGGCTGTTTTCCCCCGAACCCCTCTGTTGATCTTACGAGTTGATAGATATCCCCCGTTTAGAAGAGTTTCGCGTCATTCGCGCAGCGCGCCGGCTCTGTCCCATCCCCCATTTCTTTGATTGGTTTTTTTCTTTTGTTTCGTGTTTTGTTTCGCGTTGATCCGTTTTCCCCCTTCCCCCCCTTTTCGTTCGTAACTGTGTAGAGCCGTGCCCCTGATCGCGCCCTACTATGGTTTTTAGGCTTTTCTCATTATTCGCTTCGTCGTTACACACAGCCTGTCGCTTTTTCCCTTCTCGCCTCGTTTACCTTTCTGGCTGGTGCTCGTTTTGCAGCCTCCTTTTGAACGCGCCGCCACTGTTGACTCCCATTCGATCGGATTTCGACCATTTTCGTCACTGCGTAGCCCGTTGATTACTGCTCAGGGCAATACGTGCTGTTCCCCTCCGGATCTTTCTGTTCTTGGCCTGTCCTTTTCAAAGGCGTCGGGAGCACGATACGGTTTGCGATTCGTGTGGCTTATTCTGACCCACACCATGGTGGTTCTTAGGTTATCCAGCTCTCCCTTCTCCTAATTTTTGATCTTCTTCTTGAGTCTTTGCCTTGGGAGGTCACAGTCCCGGCCACTTGATTGCCTCCCACCCCCACTCCATAGTTTTCTCCACCCACGTCTTGCGGCCAACGCCGCTTCTCTCGACGCGAACCCATCCCCCTTTATAAGGTGATCTATTTTGCTTTTTCGTCGTGGGCCTCAGTGCAGTCTTGTCCCCCTACTCTTTCCCCCCTTCCCTCGCTTTGCCTCTTGCGTTTTACTCTATTGTCCGGTTCCCCTCCCCCTTTGTGAGCGGGTTTTTAGATCTCTGCGGATCAAAGCTGCACAACGTTGACGCGCAGGTGTCCTTCTCTCCTGAGTGTACTAACTCCTTCCGCTGACCTGTCCAGTCGGGAGCCACCATAGAAGTAGTTTTTTGTGTCTGCTGTTACGCTGACCGGTTTCCTTCCGACCTGTGTGGACTGCTCTGGCATTCGGCTTATAGACGCCCCCGTATTTATCCCCCCCTCCCCAAAGGGCGTGTTCGTATTTATTGACTCTTGTGTTGACGGCTGGGTTTTGTTTTTCGACTTCTTTTTTTTTTTTGACTTTCTGCTAGTTTATCCTTCCGACTGCCTGCTCAAGCTCACTCAAGATTTTTGCGTTACGTTTTGGGTTTTATTTCCCCCTGGCTGATTTGGTTTTTATGGTCCCGTTTTTCTATGCATCTTAGTTAATGCAGGAGGCTTTTTTTTTTCATCCCTTGTACTAATGGGTTTCATCCTATTGCATCAGCAGTCTCCTCTGTCCCCCTGCCTAGCTTTGTCCTTATTCCCAACTCCACGGCGTTTTTGAGTCTGGTGAATGTTTTCTTTCTTTTGAGAAGATGAAGAATCCCCCCCTAATGCGTTTTCCTAGCTCGTCTCAGGTTTTCTTTCTTTTTTTTATACTTTTTTTTATCTTATTCCCATGGCAATTTCGGAGCGCCTTGTTAACTCCCCAATTTTTCTGTTCTTAGGCTCGTGCGGGCCCCTGCTTTTGCATTTTTTCTTCTTTTTTCCCTCGAACTAGGTTAGTTTCTGAAGATCTCGAATAGCGTTAAGTGTACTCCCCTCCAAATTAGTTGCCTTTTTCCCCCCTCTTTTCAATGAGCTTCCGTTTCAGTCTGAACAGGTTGCCCCGCGGGTTAAGCTTTTGCCCCACCTTTTTTTCTAGCCTTTTTTTTCTCCGCCTTTTTTTTCCGATTGCGTTTCCCACAGTCTTGTTTTCTTTGGGTTTTGGTACGGTTTTTACACCGTTCCCCCCCTTCTCCCAAAGCGGAGTTCCTCCTACTTTTGATACTTCGAGTACCTCAAAGCTCCGGTCCCCCCCCCTCCTTTCATTGTCCCCTTGCCGATGAATGTTCATTCGATCGATCTGTTGATCTTTTTGTTCACTCACTTCCCTTGTTTTGAGTAATTTCTCGTTTTATATTTTCTTCCCTTCCAGCGATTCCCGATTCTTGTTTTTCTATGGAATTATAGATTCCCCCCCTGGCTTGATTTCGTTGACCCGCTCAAGCGCAAGACCCCTTGTCCTGTTTTTCATTTCTAAAACCCCAAGAATACGACCCTTTTTTTTTTTTTTCACCTTCAGCGCAAGTCAGAGCGGTTTCGCGTGTGTTTTTTTTTCCTCTGGTCTCCGATCGCCATATCACACACTCATGTCGCTCCCGTCAGTTTTCCAACCCCTCCTTTCCCCCGTTTTTCTTTGACCCATTCCTCCAAAATTTACTTAACTCCTTCTTCGTTTTTGTTTTTACCCCAGCCCTTGTTTTTTTTTCCCAGAAAAATGAGCGACCCCCCACCCCCTCTGTTCTCCCTATCCTCTTCGATCAACTCTAAGCAGGTTCCCTTAATTCTGTGGATGAGTAAATATGACAGTTTGCAGTTTTAGTCCACCTATAGTTCGCTTTTCACATCGGGATCCCCCTGCCAGGATTTGGCAGTGATTCCCCTCCTTGTCCAATTCACCGCCTACTTCAGGTAACTTCCTTCATTGCATCTGTTACGAAACCCACCTGTTCCACACGGAATTCTTCTTTATTTCTTCCCTTTTTTAAAAAACTTTTGTTCATTTATGGACCCATTGTGATTTTTGGTTTTACGTCTTCTTTTTGTTTTCCCTCTGGGTTGTACTTCCTTCTTCGTGAACCCCTCTCTCAATCTTGGGTCTGCGCGCTGTATTTGCGGTTTTCCCCCACACTACTAGCGCTCCATTTGAACTTTACTCTTCCGTTTCCCCTTTCTGTCCATAACAGGTGTACCTTAAATATATGTTACAGGTTTGAACTGTAAGTTTTTTCCCCTCGTTCGTATCTGTTCCCCCTGTTTCCCTCCTTGAACTCTTCCTGTCTTTCCTGGGCGGCCCCAGATCTCTCTTTTCCTCCCTACTATTGTGTTAGTTTCTTCCTCGATCAGTTTTCTTCTACACACTCCGGCTCGGACTGGACTTACAGGCCTTTTCCCATTGTCTTCCTGAAGAGGTACCATTCACCCGTGCCCTTCCACGTCTGACCTGGTCAATTTACTCGAGGGTTTCCTTTTAACCCTTGGTTCGACTTTTTTCACCTCCGCTGCCCAGCTGGAGCCTTTTTTTTTTTTTTTTTTTTTTTTTTGTTTTTTTTTTTTTTGTTTGTGTTTGGTTTTGTGTGGGTTTTTTTTTTTTTTTTTTTTTTTTTTTGTTTTGGTTTTTTTTTGGGGTTTTTTTTTTGGTTGGGTTTTTTTTTGGGTTTTTTGGGGGTTTGGTGTGTTTTGTTTTTTTTTTTTTTTCTTTTTTTGGTTTTTTGCTTTTTTTTGTTTTGGGGTTTTTTTTTTTTTTTTTTTGGGTGGTTTGTTTTTTTTTGGTTTGGGTTTTGTTTGTTTGTTTAGTTTCTTTTCCTTTCTTTTGTTTTTTTCGGGGGTTCCGGAGAATGTCCCCCTTTTACTCTTATTCACCCCCCCAGAAGACCCTGTGGGTATTTTCTTCCCTTTTTCCCCACCGGTGTGGCCTTCCCCCCAAATTTCCTCCCTTTTGTCAGATGTTTGTCTATGCCCTTTTCCGTATGGCAAGGACCCAGCCTGATGCCTTTTAGGTTTTACGCGGCTTCACTTCCCCCCCCTTCAGGTTGAATTCATTTGCTTGTACTATCTTGTTCTCTTGCTGCCCTTCGACTCACATTTTTTTCCTAGTTGCGTTTTTTTTTTCTTTTTATAGGATTTTTTCAGAGTTGTGACTCGTCCGCTCTTTTCCCCCATACTTTCTAAAATCCGCAAAGGCCTTTCGGTCCCTTCTTTTTATTTCTTCCGGAATCTTTCATGTTCCTTCTTTTTAGAGACTCTCTTTTTGTTCCTTCAATACCCCTCCCTTCCCCCTCTGACCAATTGCTCGGGGGTCGCCCACTTCCCGTATGACTTTGAGCTTTTTCTTTTTGACTTTTAGTATTTTTTTTTTTCCATTGACCTTTTTCGTGAGCGTTTTAATTTTACCTTTCTTAGACCCTGAAGGGGCCAAAACCCTCCATCCCTTAGAGAGTCTGCTCTTGGACTTGAAAGTCTGCATATCTGGATCCAAGGCACCATCTTCGCTCCTTATGGCGTTCCTTTTTACAGTTGACGTCATACTTCCCAGAGTTGTCAACGGGAGGGCCCTTCGGTTTTTCAGAGATTTTAAATTTGTGTTTCCCTTTTCTGGAAGAACGTTTTAGTTCTTTGGTTGTTTTTTCTTTTGGTTTTTTATGGACTGCTTGCGTTCTTTTTTCACTGCGTTCCCCTCCACCCAAGTTCCCGAAACTTTCCTGACTGTGGCCCCCTTTGGAATCTTTTTTCACTAACTTCTATGCTACCCTCTTTGTAAAGCTTCCCGACGGGGTGGGCCGTCTCTTTCTTTCCCCCCTGTCTTTCCCTCTGAATCCTCCGGCCAATTCCGGCTTGCAAACATATGGATTTTTTTTTTGCGTACTCTCCCCTAACGGCATTCGGCTTTCTTTTTGATTCCGAAGTTTTCTACAACCCCGGTTGCACTGAGCACCATGCCAACCGTTTGCTTTGCTTCACATCATGTGGCGTATATGAGGCAACTTTTCTTTTTTGACTTGAATGTTATAGGGCGTCCGTCTCTCCCTCAATTTCCTTATTTTTTTCTCCTTCCTCTTTTCCCCCCTGTTTGTTCTCCTTCTCCCTCACCGTACGCGCGTTCTTCGGTGGTTGTTTTTCGCTGCTTCCTTTAGCGATGTGAGATGCTTTGCCTCTGCCAATTAAATGGCTTCCCCCCATTTCTTTTAGAGTTTTTTTCTTCCTATTCCGAGTCTCCCTCCACGAGATCCACACAGGTTTTGCCTAAAAAACACTGATTCTCAAGCTGGGCCTTTTCTTCTTTTTTCTCTCCTACCCTCAGATCGTTCGTCGCACCCTTGCCCTTTGCCCTTGACCTCATGTCCCTTGCTATGGTGAGTTCTGCTGACGTTCTGGGATTTGAAAGGGGATTTCCGCCCCTCAGCTCGTTTGGCCCACGTTTTCGCTTTGTCCCTTCCTTGACTTTTCATACGTTTGTTGTTCCCGACTGTTTTGATCAGTTTTTTGATTTCCCACATTGACTCTTTATAGACTGCCCAATTGCGCCTTGTGTTGGTTTCCTTTGGATCGCTCGCGGCCCTCGCTCAAGACGGTTTTTTTTCCCGATTCCCTGAAATTCTTCAGTTCTTTCTTTTCGCTGCCGCTTCCTTCCGAACGACCGTTCCCTGCTCGTTTCCTCTTATGTTTCCTTCCCCGTGCTCTTGATTTTTCTCTACGGACGCGGCGTTGCGCAGAGCTCTTTTTCGCAGCGTGTTCTTTTTGTTCCCTCTGAGATGCAGGGGTTTTTTTTTTCCCTTCCGATCTTCTCTTCTTGTTTTTTGTGAGAGCGATTTTTTTAAAAGGGACAAAGTTCCCCCTTGCAATCCTGCGCCTCCCCCCCTGACACCCCCGCGAAACGCTCTCCTTCGCAAATGCCCTGTTCATCCCCCCCTTTTCTTGATCCCACATCCATACATTTCCTTTTTTTTGCCCTCGTAGTGGACCCCCTTTCCGTAAGTCGTCTTTCGCTCTTCTGCCCTTTATTTCCTTTCTAAGTGTGTTTCCCCTTAAGGTTTTTTTAGTTTTTCGCATAGTCTTCTGGTTTCAGTGCAACACGAACAACCGTGAATTGCCCTCTGTGCTTCGTCCCTCGCTTCGTGTGTAGAACTCCCTCTCTTTAAACCATTTCTGTTCCCACAGAATGCGTGTTTTTCCCTGCATTTGCCCCGTTGTTGACTCCCGAACCATTTTTTGCCCCCCGTCTTCGTTTTATACGACCCTTTACTGCGCCAAAGGCGCCGTTTTTTCCTCCCCGATTTTTATCTTATTGTTTGAACTTCTGTCCGTCTTTTCTTTGTGTTACATTTCTTCGCCCCTCCTATCCTCGGCGAGGGTTAGGATCCCTGAAACTTTTAGCCCATTTTGAGTATTTTTTTTCTTTAGCATAAAACTGGGATTTATGTTTTATCCGCGTTCTGTTTGGTCTTTTCCCTTTTGTCGCTTCCCCCCCCCTACGCTAAGCCTTATTCTCTTTTTGTCAACTGTTGCATGGTTATGCCTCTTTTTTTACGTGTTTTCCCCACCTCTTCTACCAGGTCCCCCCTTTTTGCCGACACTTTCACCCCACCCCCCTTTAATATCTGAGTTCCTGAGGGGCATTTGACTTCTTCGAAAACATGACGCCCTCTTTTTTTTCTCATTCATGACTTTCGTCCTTATGCCGCCACTAGGGTGAACTGGCACATTTTCTCTTTCTTAATCCTTCTCCACGAAATTTTTTTTAGCCCCTCGCGGCCCCGCTGGTTCTTTTGGGGAGACCCCCCCCCCCCCATTCCCATTTTGTAAAGAGTCCCCTTTTATGATCGCTGTTTTGAATATCCGTCTTTTCTACTTACATCCAAAATGCTATGTTTTCCCCCTGGCCTTGTCTTTCATTCCTTCCATCGGTCTCCAGTTGTACTCGGAGCCCCCCCTGTACCTAGTGTACGACGAATCTTGATCTCGTTTCTGTCTTGTCCCCTTTTTCCGTCACAGGCTTTTTACCCTGACCCAATTGTTTTTATTCATTTTTTCCCAAAAGTCGCCCAAATCTGTAATTCCCCATCATCTTTTACCCCCCCCCCCTTTCTGATACCTTCATTCCTCAAGCTCGGCCCCCCAAAACTTGCATACATTGGAACGGGCCTCCTTTCCTGATCATGACTTCCCCAGAGGGGTCCTCTTCTGGTACGACTGTTAGTCGCTGATTCCTTCTGAATTCTGCAACGTCTTAGTCAGTTCTTTCCCTATTTTTTTTGCCCCTTCTTCCTTCGCCTTAGCTCCTTGAACGAGTTGATTTCCTCCAGCAGTTGACTTTTCTAACCCCAATACTGAAAAACTCTTCCTTCTTCCACCATTGGGGGCCTCCCTCTCGTTTTTATAATTGCTCCATTTTATCTTGGTTTTCAGACTGCACTCCTGATTCGTCCCTTTCTTTTTAGTAGTACCCCTTTTTCTGTTTCCCCGTTGTCTTTTGAGTCACCCCTTTCCTTCAATCTTTTCTTTCCAGCAACTGAAGTTTTAGTCCCTTTAACCCCTTTGTTGGTTTCCAGCAATTTTTTTTCCCTTCGGACGAGTACACCTTCTGAGCGTTTACAACGTGCGACTTCCCATACTAAGAATTTCAATGTTCTTTCTCGGTTAATGTCCTGTTCCCCCGATAGATTTGTCACACCCAAGAGTTTTTCTTTTCAACTGCCATGAGGCCGTTTTTCTAAGAATTCCCCTCCTCCCTCGATGAATTTCTTCCGTGGTTCCCTTTTCTTCCCCCACCTCTTCCCAAAACGTCCCTTTTTTTTTCCCCTTCTTCCGGCCACACCTTCCCCCGCGCATCCACACTCGTGGCCGGGGTGCGGTCTCTTGCTTTCCCCTTTTTTTTGTTTGTTCCTTTCTGTGCACCCTTTTATCTGTTTCTCGCTGGGCACCGCCCTTTTTTTTCACCTTTGTTTTTAAAACTTTCCTTACGATCTTACCCCTGCCCCCTTCCAACTGTCCTTGACATCTGTTGTGACCCTTTTCCGTCAGAACAATTCTTCCTCCCTGGACGGTGTTTCCCCCTCCCATTCCCTAGCGCCGTGAATGGTTTCAAAATTCCTTTTTCTTCCCTTTCCAGTGTGGTTGGTGATCTATTTTTTTGGCAGCTCCACACCATCACTTCTCTCTTTTTTGAACTTTTTAAACCGGCCCTTTTCCCTCGATTTTTTTTTCCGTTTCCCATTTTCGTAATATAGTCTTAACCCCGTTATGATTCCTTCCGTTTTCGTACCAGGTGAAAGAACCTTTTTCCTCGTTTCAACCCACCCCTCCCACTCCCTCTTGCACCAGCTGGACTAGTTTTTTTTGTTTTTTTGCTCATTTCTCCCCCACCTCTTACTTAGCCCCCCTAGAACACCAACTTCCGGTGGTTAACCATCGTTTTCACCCCCGGGGGTTCCTGTTTTCCCACCAAGTGTTTTTCCCTTTCTTTTTGGTTCAGTGGGGTCGTCACCGTTCCTTTTCCTTTGCCAGGCAGACCTTTGCCGATTTTTTTTGGTAAGATGAACGGCCCACCGCCATGTTTCCGGTGCACCATTCTACCTCAGATTTTCTTCCCCCCTATATGCCTTCATTCCTCTCTCCCCAGCGGACTCCTCGCCTTTCTCTACTATGTTTCCTCTTCCTTTTGAATTTCCAATTCTTGCTGCTCAGCCAGGTCGTATTTTTCCGTTGCTCCTAAACTGAACCGTTTTCCCAAGATGTCAGATTGTTTCCTCCTAAGGTTGGCCCTTTTCTATTTCCCCCTCCTTGTTCTTCCAGTTTTTTCCCTGAGATCCTCGGACCCCGTTCCCTCGCGCGGGGGTAGCATTCTTTGATTTCTGTGTCTTCTCAGGCTCCGTTTCCGTTGTTTTTTTTCCTCTCCCCTTCCCTGGTCCTTTTCTGGTGTCGTTCAAGAAGCCTTCCACTCTCCTTTTTTCAAACCCCGCCCCTGCTTTGTCTTTTTTCAGCGGTATGACACGTCTGTTTTCCGCTTTAAACTCGCGAAGCGCCTTTTTCCCCCTTTTTTCTCCTTCCTCCTTTTTTCTTCTACCTGGCTTCCTTTGTCAGTTCAACTCTTTTTCGTTTTTGTGCCGCTCGGATGTCAGCTTTCGTCTCTTCTACGAATTGGTGCATTTTTCTGTAACCTCTCTTTTCGGAACCTTTGGGACATGTTTGGCTTTCATCACCCCTTGCCCCCCCATGGTCCCTTTCTTTGTTACGTTGTCAACCGTTTTTTTTTTTTTTCCCTAGTTCACCGTTTTTTCCTTAGAGAGCCGTTTTTTTGACCGTCTTACTTTTTGCGCCTTTTTTCCCCCCTGATCAGAAGTTTTTGCTTACTTTTTTCACCACCCTATAGGATATTTTGTTTCGTTCGTCCATTCATTCAGAGATTCTTTTTGGTCCCCACTCAGTTTCTCTTTACCCCCCTTTTGCACTGTATGCCCCCTGAAACCCCCGTTCTTGAGCCCCTTCTCCCCCGATAAAGGTGTGTTTCTTCTTTGGCCAATAATCGAAATTACCTGTTGGCCCTCGGGGATTTGTTCCGCAACAATGTGCTCCCCGATCCTTTTGTTCTCGCGTCTTTTTTTCTTCCGGAGATATCACTTCATCACCAAGTCTCCCCTTCTCCTTTCGGTGGTTTTTTTCTCCCTTTCGTTTTCTCTTTGAGCCTTATGTGCCCTTATGACCCATGAACTGAGATCTAGTGCGTCTGTCTGCATGCTCCCGATGTAGCGAAGACCCGCCCATACGCTCGCCCCCACCTCTCCTTTGGCTTGCCCACACGATCTTCTTTTTTTTTTTCTCTCTTCTCTGATCTCCTGCAGTGAGCTGTTCGCGCCGCGCGCGGGGTTCGTCCAACATCCCTTGCTTCTTTCCTGCGGCGCCGGACGTCCTCCTTTGGCTCCTTTTCCCTGTGCTTTTCCACGACCCCCGATCGGCTTTGCGCCCTTTTGTTCTTTTTTTTTCTGTTCCCAGCGCCCTTTTCGACATCTCGCGCCTACGCCTCTTTTCCCCGGATGGACCTAAGCTTGAGTTCCTCAAATAAGTTTGCTCTGCTCCCTCTGAATTAAGTGTGTTTTGTTTTGCATTTTGTCCTCCCTAATATGTCGTCTTCCTACATGGTTTCCCCTGTATTTTCCCGGATGCGCTTTTTACCCGCTGTTCTTTTTTCATTGCGTCCCGTCCCTCCGAATTTTTTTTTTTCATCTTTTTTCCCCTCACTGGCTTTACTCCACGTTTTTCTTTGCTGTTACGCTCTTGCGGAAACCAGGCGGCGTTGGCTTACTTTGATGTTTCGCTCTTTCTGGTGGGGTCTGCTTTTTCCCTTTTCTGTTACCTTTTTTCATACC
>Ga0179593_1408345_pt1 | contig 20947 bp, 26 predicted proteins | sample CZODoug2_1_08_16_FD_185931 | JGI IMG/M metagenome (GOLD analysis project Ga0179593, IMG submission 185931) | Vadose zone soil fungal communities from Angelo Coast Range Reserve, California, USA - CZODoug2_1_08_16fungal (PacBio error correction) | ecosystem: Environmental > Terrestrial > Soil >... | reverse complement strand
CTTTTGGCCTTTTTGTACCTTCCTTGCCGGCCTTCGCCACTTCCTCCACACCGGGAATCGATGTTTCCCACAACCTTTTAGGGACCTAGTCTAGAATATTTAGACTCCAGTCTATGGGGTTCCTCTGGCTTTGACCGCGGAATTCCCATAGTGTTACACCTTAGACGCTGTGAGCCCCGTCCAAGCGTCCCAAATGAAAGTTCGATCCCGAGGCGTGGACCCCGTCTTTCCCCCTTTTTGGCGTCCGAGTCCCCCCCTTGGGGATTAGTAAATCCTCTCCCTTTCTTTCGTCGGGAGCTACCTTCAGAAAAGGAACCGGTTCCATGTGGGCGGCTTTTCCCACAATTCCCACTTTTTCCTAAAACCGGCCCCGCCAAGCCCGGTTTTCCCCATAGGTAACTTTCGTTCCTCTTTTTTGGACGTCCATTTTTCTCTTTTTTCCGCGCGAGGGTCTTCTTGATTTCATGTCCGCTTCGGCGTCCCCCGTGACGTTCCCGTGGTGGCCCTTCCCAAACGTTGGTAGAGTCCCTTGGTTTGGTGACAAAAGCTAGACACTCTCTCTCTTCTTGGTTCTCCGGCCTTTCCACTTTTTTGTGCATTTATTCGCGATCATGCCTCTTCCCTCTCCACCGTTTCCCATGAGGTTTTTACCTAGAAATCTGTGAGCTTTATATTTTTTCTTTCGTTGGATGGCCCCCCTTCGGCCGCCCAGCTCTCGCTTTTCGGGACGCTCCCGAGGCGATTTTTTTAGGGGACCGCTCTTATGAAAACCCCCAGCATTCCCCCTATGCATTAGTCTTCGCCTCCTGTTTTTATATTTGAGCATTATTCAATCTATATTTTTTTTGTGTGCGGCTTTTCTGGGCTGCTCTTTTTTTTATTTCTTTTTTCTCGCTGTAGCGATCCTGATTTTTGTCCCCAAAATGCGTTTTTAGGTTTGGATCTTTCCCCCCCAGAGCCCTGGACCGGTTGTTGTTTTTTTCTTGCCCTGGCCCCCGTTTTTGTGGTATAATGATGGGCTAGTCGCGTATACCCCGGCTTTCTTTCTTTCCCCCGACTCTTTTTTTAAGGTCCACAGCGGTCCATTCTTTTTTACCTCTTTGAGAGGGGAAACCCCCCCCCTCTCTTTCTTTGCCGCAGCAGCCCACCCTGACAAGCAAACATTCTATCTTCTTGAACGACCAGGCAATTCCCTTGGGATTTCGTGAATTGTTTACCCCCTTATCCCTCCTGCTTCCCCCCCCCCGTACCTCTTGAGTTTTTTTCCCACCGAGTCTTTTTTTTACCTGCCGGTTGTCTCGTTTCTTCTGTTTCTTTTTTTTTTTTCTCCTTTGTCCCTGCTGGAGCGTCCCCATTTTCCCATTCTCCATTTTTTTAGTTCCTACAGCCCTTAGTGTACCGATGCATCGAACATTCGGAGATGAGTTCCTCCCCGTCTTGTCCCCATTTTTGTTGTAGGGATTGATTCGAGCTCGCCCGTTCGTCCCTTGCTGCTGGGTCCCTGCCCGAGTGCTGAACGGGCCTTACGGTGCGTCATTAGCTTTTTGGCCATATCTGACCCCCCCCTTGGTCTCTTCTCGTTTTTATACCCCGGTCTTATATTTTGGACATTTTCTCTCTCCCCCCTCCCTCGTGAGAACTGCATGTTCTTCTCTTCATTCACGAAACTGTTCTCGCGCGTTCATGTCCCATTTTTTTTAAATTTTTCCCTTTGATGTTCGGGCGTTTATCGTTCCGTGGTGGGCACTCCCTCAAGGATGAGTCCACCGCGGTTGCCGACCCAGGCGCCTCCTTCCTTCCCGTCACTTTTTTTTTTTCAGTCCAGTTTCCCCCCCCGATTCTTTTCAGTAAACCACTTCTTCGTTGTTTGCTTTCTAGGTGAGACTCGCCTTGGCGTCCTTCCCTCTTACCACTCACTACCCAACCCTTTTTTTTCCCTCCATTTTTTCCTCACTTTTTTTACCAAGCTTCTTCCCAGGGTTTTTAATGCAACTGGATTTTGTACCCTGTTCCCCTCTCCCCCTCCTGGTTATTCCTTTGAACCCTCCCCTTTTCTAGTGCTGCTTGTTGCATTAAGCAAGGGAACGGATTTGTAACCTCAGCTGTTTTCCCAAGTAGTCCCGTCTGGCGGGACCTTATCCCGAGCTTTTCCATTTGCTTCTGGATACTAACAAGGTCCCCTAGGGTACCCCCTTACCACTTCTCTTCATCTCTCTTGCCGTCCTTTTTTTGAGTCTCCCCTAGAATCGCTTTGGTTTTCCCTTCGGGAATCGTAGACGTTTTTTAGCCCCCTAGTAACCCTTCCTATATAAGGTACTCCCTCATCCTCCTTCTATTTCACTGGCGGGATCCTTTCATTCCATTTTTCTTTTCGAGACCCTGTCCAAGTCAGGTTCTTTTCACGCAACCGTTCTTAACCAGGTCCAAACCCCGTCTTTCCCCGGTAATTTCCCCCCTCTTGTCCTTATCCTAAGTTTTCAACATTAGGCCAACGGGTTTATTATTTTTTTTTTTTCAAGCTTGACCTAAGTCGTTCAGGTGCAAATCCGACCTCCTAGAGACCTTGGTTACCTGACCCCTCTTCGTTATTTCTTGTCCCTCTCTCCAGACTTTTCTTTTTACTTGCTTTCTTTTACATAGCCCCCTTCTCTCCCCTGCATTAGATTCTTGTCAGCACCCAAACCCTCCCCCGTTTCAGAAACCCGAACACCCCCCACTCGACCCCCCTCGCGTTTTCTTTTCCCTTCACGCGAGCCCCCCCCCCCCCCTTTTCGGTTCTCGCCTGTGAAGCGCCCGCTTCTCATGAAGTTTCGCCCCAAGACAAGGACGACACGCCCTCATTAGCGCTCCAGCCCGGACCGCCCTCAACTGGGCACTGCCTATGGCACCAGGCTTCTCCGCTTCCAAGTTTAGGCCCGAATGAGGGTAGACCCAGCCCAGTTTCCACTCTGCGGGAGCTGGTCAGCCTTTCCCGATCCCAAAAAAATTGCTCCTACGTAACGGCAACTCTATTTTTATTTCGATCTAATTGGTCCTCTGCCCCCCCCCCCTCCCCCCCCCCCTCCCCCCCCCCCCCCGATCATCTCCCTCCCCTCATCCTTTGTCTCCCTTGCCCCTCTCCCCCCGTACCTTTCCCCCCCCCCGCCCCCCCCCCCCCGCACCCCTTCCCCCCTCCTCCTTCTTTCGCCCGACCTGCCCAAAAAAACTGTATTCTGTTCGCGTTTTCAGATTCGTACACCAGGAAGGGCTTCCGATCGACATCAGCAGTGTTCTTCGCGAGCCTTTTCTTTCCAGAAACCCCCCCCTGGACCACGTCCCCGGTGGCGTCTTTTTTTTTTCCGTCACTTTTTTTGATACGTTCTTTTTATTGCAGTTGTCGGTGGACATCAATGTTGCTTTTTTTCTTTGACTTCCCCCTGTACTTGTTTTTTCTCCACTCATAGTATTTCTTTCCGAACCCTATTTCCCTTTGTTTGCCTTTAGAGTATTTTTATATTTCCCAATTTGTTTCTGCTTTCCTCTCTTAGCACCCCTTCTCCTTAGCACACCCATCCCCCCTTTAAGTTCTTTTGTGCCTGCGTCTATCATCCTCCTCGCGACTGAGCGTCTTTTTTTTAGGCAGAGCTCCTATGCAGCCTATAACACACGCCCAGTCCTCCCACACTATCCCCCCTCCAGGTGACTCTTTCTCTTCTGCTGATGTTTCCTGCCTCCTTCCAACTGTCGCGCGCCTACTGCCCATATAGTTTTTGATAGCGCTTTTCACATGTTCTTCGTTCAGGAAATCTTCTTCTCTTGGACCATACTCTTTTCTTGTTGCTTCACAGTGTCGGCGTTCTCCCCCCACGCTCAGACCCCCCCCATAGTCTTCTTCTGAGATTAACTCATTGTGAAAAACCTTTTGCTTTTTTATCTAGATCTTCCCCACCGTGGGGAACTTTGCTACCCATCCTCCTCCTATCGTTATCGAAGCTGTTGGCACGTCAAGAGTAAGTTTTCCAAGATGTGCGGACCCAATGTGGAGACCCGTTACGTGACGAATCGCTCCGTCTGAGAGGCCCTACGAAACCCTTCGGAAGTCATTTGCTCTCAAATTTGGCTTTGGTTTTGAGGGGTTTTGCATCTGCTGTCTTTATTACCCCGTTGTTATCTATTTCTTTCCTTCTTCGGCCCTAGATTGCCCAGGCGAGGAGTCGCTGGTTCCTCCCCCCCCACGGATGCACCCTCAGGCTTTCTCCTCCCCCCACCCCCCACCATGATTCCCCCTGGAGTGCCTTTGTTCCGACGGTGCCCGAGGTTTAATTTTTCCTCCCAGGCCCCCGGCACCCCTCCCTACTTTCTTGGTCGTACTCGCCGCGGGACTATATACGCTGCTCCTCTTTTTAAGTAACCTTGACATTTTACTTGGAAGGTCTTTGACTCCAACTTCTGGAAGTGGCGCCTATCCTCGCTCCCCCCCTCGGGTGCTCCGTTAGGCTCAAACTCCTTTCCGGGCTAGCTTTTCCCCTCACCATTGAAGAAACGGCCAAGGGTCTCAACTTCCCCCGTCGTTTTTCATTTTTTTCTTTCCCCCCCCTACGAGCTTTGCACCCTACCGAAGCACCTCCTAGTAGAAAGAGACCCCTTGAGTTTCGTCTTTTTTTATTGTTTCCCGTTTGGTTCCGAAACTGATCACCCTGGATACAGCTAGAATGTGCTTCTCCTTCCCAGGGCTCTAGCGGGGCATACATCCTCTTCGAGCTGCTCAACTCCCTCCACCCACTCAACCCGCTGGCCTGCCCCCCCCCCCTTGTCCGTCTCGCCACCAGGATTTGTCTGCATGCTTATTTGACCGTCTTTTCGTTCTTTATCCCCTTTTTTCCCCAGACCTTTGGCCCCCTTCCTTTTTTCTCGCCCCCTTTTTGCGTCTTAAGTAATCCCTTTGTTAGGTCCCCCCCCCCAATGTTGCGTAGCTTCGATGTACCGAGACCCTCCCGTTCTCCCTTCCCAGGCGGGCGGAGATCGTCGCAGTTATTAAGCAGTTTTCCCCCTCAACGCTCTTGTCTGAATATCGAGAACTTCCGGAAGAGAGACGAGTTATAGAAGGCACAAGGGTCGCGCAACGGCTTCTGGCTATGCAATTTTTCATGTAGATAACTCCCCTCCGAATCCTAGCAAGTCGGTTTTTAACGCCGCGGAGGTGATTCCGGAACCTTTTTTTTTCCCTGTTTTACGGGCTAGATGGCTTCCTCCCCCTATTTTCCGAGACATGTGAAGGCTTTTCCCTCGGCGGTTCTTTCTTGCCTTGGACTTTTCTTTTTGGAGTCATTTTTTTCTCACCTCCAATCGCCCCTCCCCCCCCCTCCCACGGGCGATTTTTCGTCGTTCGTTTTTCCCCCCCTGCAAAGACTGGTTTCTCAATTCAATACCAACAAGTGGATCGGATCGGCCCGTCATCATGAGTGGGTGGGTGGTCCCCCCCTGTCTTAAGTGGTTTTTTTAAGAACATTTTCTCTTTTCCCTTTTCAGATTGGTGCTGGTCCCGTTCTCTCTTTTTTTGTGTTGAGTTTTCTCCCCCGGAATCACAGATTCTGACGATAGAGTGCCACCCTCTTCGACATGCTGGTTTTTTTCGAGCCACTATCCCCCCTTCCCGATCCATTGCGTTTCGCGCCGCTTTAACCACTTTTTTTTTGGAGAGAAACGTATTCCTTTCCTTGTTTTCTGTGGGCCGCCGTTACCCAACGTTTTTTTTTGGGCCGATGGCTTTTGTGTACAACCTTTCCTCTCCCCTTCCCTCAGGTTAACCCCGTCTCCTCAACGCCCCTTCTGCTCTGATTGGCCCGTTGATACTGAAACAAGGTCGCTCATAGTCCGTCCGACCCAGAGGCAGCAATCATGCAAGAGTTTTCTCTTCCCCCCGGTTCGTTCCCGTCCGAAACTCTTTTCTTAGAACGCTCTCCCTTTTGCTTTCCTCGACATGAACGTTGGCATAGCCAGGCTCCGTTTCTTTTTTTGTTCTTGCATGAGGCCTTCCCCTAGAAATACCTTTCTAGGGAACCTCTTGCCTTAAGAATGCTTTCCGTTCTTTCCTCTTATCTTTTTTCAATGAGTTCCCTATCCTTTCTTCTAAGTTTGACTGATGCCGGCCGCGCCATTTTGGCTTTCTGTTTTTTTTTTTTCCCCCCCCTGAGATACTTCAAGGTCACGACCACAAACAGTTTTCCTCCAAGGTCATCAGCCTGCCTTTTTCCCTGCAGGTTTCCCCATTTTTACTTTAGGAACCCCTCCTGCCTGTGCGACCTTCCCATATACTTTTACGTCCTCGGCTTCATAGCAGTCAGTCAATTCCCGGATTGGCGTCGTACCCCCCGGTGGCCCTCTCTCTTTGAGTTTCTCCGTTAGAGCGCAACTACCGCTTTATGGTTAACTTAGCGCCCCGTATCCGGTTATAACAGTTCTTCTCATAGAGTTATGTTTCGCGAGTGTCCCGACGCATCCCACGGCCGATAACTTGTACTGCTTTTCTTTCTTCGATGAGTTTTGATGCCAGCCTTCCTTTGCTGCAGAAGTATTTTCCGCTCTTTCCCCCCACTGTCAACAGGAAAATGCTTGAGCGTCATGCGGTGACCCGTTTCCACCCTATAGTTTTTTCTGGCACAGATAGCCTCAAGCGTTTTTTTTTCTCAGTGGAAAGGTGTCTCTGCCTTTGAGATCCCCTCGGCCCCTACCCTCCGTTTACTTTTCCCCCCAACCTTACTAGATTGTTTCCCCCCGTTCCTTTCCCATGTCCTTAGCTCGTAATCTCATTTTTTTGACTCGCCATCTCTGACTCTTTCTTTTTCCTTGACTTCCCCCTGTTCCACTCTCCGCCTTCCTCCCCCCCTCTCCCCCCTAGTAATTATTATCTTTCGACTCACGTTTTTTGCCAGGTTCGTAATCTTGGGAGTCAGGCCTCCTTTCGTACTCTTTTTCCCGGCTATTTCCCGGTCCCCGGTCTTCAAATAATATCCTCCACCCTTGCCTTTCCCCTGCTCTCATCCCCTTTTAAGAAGGTTCCTCAACCCAACTCCCTAAATGAGGCCCTTCTTAGTCAGAATACGGCCAACCCTTGTTTCCCTCCCGCGACTGTCTGATTCCCGTCGTCTTCCCTCCGCTCCCCTTTTTCTCCTCAAACCCTCCATGCTTTCCTTTTTTGGCTGTCCAACATCGTTTCTCCTTTCTGGCGATTGTGCTCCCCCCCCTTTTCCTTTGCCTATTCTAAGTAATGGGGGAATCATCTCACCCTTTTTTGCACCTTCTTTACAAGCTCTAAAGATCGGTTGCTCTGGTCGCGTCCTGAACCGGTGTTCTCTCTAGTCCGGTCTTGTGAGGGCCAGGCCTATAGACGGGCTTAGCTTAGACTTTCTTAAATTACCCAACTATTAGTAACTTTGCCCCATTATTGTTCTACCTTTTTTGTGATCTATCTTCCTGCATGACTTCCACTCTAATCAGAGGTTTTATTGAGTTTAGGTTTGGAGAGAGTTTTTTTCTTTTACTTCCTTGTGTTTTATCGTGCTTTTCTCCCCTTGAATTGGAAACTCTGCATCTATGCTGAGCTCTCTTTTTTCCCCCCTTGACCAAGCGCCATTTTCTGTGGGGATCCTTTTGGATTGTCTTTTTGGTATGGGCTTAGGCGCGTCCCAATTTCGCCCTTTCATGATGAAGAGATGCACCCCCCCCTCATTCTCACTTTTCGGATGTTAGATTATGTCCAACCCCCCCCCAAACCCTTTTGGTGATTCCCCTCTTTTAATCCAAAACAGCGACCCAGCTAGATATTTCAAGACCCTTCGCCCCCTACCACCAAGATTTTAGGACCGTAATACCAAAGTTGACGCGCGTCCCTGACCCTTCGCGTTAACTGCCCCCAAGACTCAGCGGGGGCTCCCTCTTGTATTTTCGTGCTTCGTTCCCCCCTTATTCATCTTCTCTTTCCTCCCCCTGCGATAGCCAGTTTTTTGCCTTTCTGTCCCTTGCCCCTTCGCTAACCTTAGCAGAGAGCCTATAGAGATGTTTTTCGTTCTTTTTCTTCTGGTGGGAGTGCTTCCCTCCAGCTGATCTTTTTTTTTCCCTGGGTTCTACTCCCCCCCTCTTCTTAATGGTTAAGCGGATTCTTCTCTTCCGGAGGACTACCCTTTCTGGAGCTTCCAATATTTGGTTAGTTTGAGCGTTTGTACTCTTTCTTTTCTTTAATCGTCTTTCTTTTCATCTTTTCATGCCTGAATTTGCTTTACCCCCTAAACTTGGTAGAGATCATACCTAGTTTTCCCCCAGTTATCTTTGCTGTTTTTTAAGGACTTCTCTGTGTCCTTCGAGTGGCGTGCTGGCCCAATAAGCATGACCTTAGTGTTGACACAAAGCGGGTCCGACTCGACATAGATTAAGAATTTGCAAATTCCTGGGCACTGTCACCTTCCGGCGATCCCCCGGGGTAGAACCCCCAGCGTCAACGGGGTGCGTCTCTCTGTGCCCCCCGAGCGTGTCTGTACTTCCCAAAAGCCAAGTTTTGAAACCGGGGTTCCCCTCATTGTAACCGACTGTTCAAGCCGGCATGTACACTGGATAACTCCCCCTTTAGGTGCCCATGGCCCGTCCACCCAGCTACCCACCGTCCAGCTTCCTAGCCGTCGGCCTTTACGAGCACCTTCCAGTTCACCTCCCAGCTATATATGGGTAATCCTTCCCGAGAAAACTTCTTTTTAAAAGTTAGACACCCCCCCTTGTCAAACTCGACCCTTCTACGGGCAAAAACCCCCCCCGATTATTTCCTCCGTTGTTGTGTTGTTCTACCTTAGTGTGTCATCGTTTTTCACCCCGTTTTATCCCCCACCTCCAGACCTTACCTTCTTCCTGATGGTGACATCCCTCCCTTTCTTCCTTTAAAGTGTGGTGACACGCATTGACCTTTTTTTTTCCTTTCGAGACTCGGAAACGTTTCAGGTTTTCAAGAAGTTTCCTCTTCTATTTAAAACTCCAGTGTAGATCTTCCCTCTCGTGTCCTTTCAGCTCCAATTTATTCTCTTACAAAAATAACCAACGTTTATTTATAATTTTGTCTTCCCCCCCTCGTTATTTTCCTCTCGAATCCTCCGTTGGCGTTGTACTTAACCTACCGTGCTTCTCTTTTCCCCTTCGCCCAGGTTTCAGACTTACGGGGGCTTTTTGACTGTCTTTCCCCCTCTGACCAGGTATGCTCCCAACCACAGCGGCCCTCTCCCAAAATCAACCGCCCGCCTACACCATCGACTGTGTTAATGCCCTCTCCCAAACATGTTAGCTTTTCATCTCCATCCTGACCCTGATTATATTCTCCTTATTCCCGAAACACAGCTCTCCTCCACCAGGCCTCTCCCCATCAGAGGGCGCGCCAGTTTCCCCGGGGAATATAACCGGCTGAGGAAGCATTTCATCTCCCACTTTTCATCGGGCCTTTGTGGCCCCAGTTTTTCCCCCCCTCAACCAAGTAGATTTCCTCCTTCTGAATCAAAACAAATTTTTCCGACTCTCCCCTCCAATTAGCTTACGGATATTGGAAGCTCTTCCTCTTAAGCCCCCCCCCCCTGTAGATGCGTCTATGGTTCAAGAAGTTAATTCCACCCCTTTCCTTGAAACGCAGCTACATTCAGGAAGAACCTGTACTGCACCCACGCGTTCAAGCCACTTTTACCCTGCATACTTTTTTTTCAGCGTTACTTGGGTTTCTTCGTCAAAGAGCAGGATGCCCCGCTTTTGATTAGCTTTTTGCGCTGACTTGGCTTCCCCCAGGTGTTTTTTTTTCTTCCCTTCTCCTCTAAGGCGAACGTGACCCGCTTTCCCCAGTTTACCCTAAGCTACACTCAGTCGACTTGCGCCTTTTCTTGGTCCATCTCAAGATGAACCACACTTTGCCCAAACTTTCCTGGGCTCTTTCAATCTCCCGTATCCTCATCCCGCCGAAGCGGTTCCGCCACCTAACCCCCTCCGATTTCCCAAGAATCCCCCCCGAGATACAACGTAAATTTTACCCCAGTTCCCCCCAGAGCCTTTTATTTTCGGTCCCCTGCGAGTATGACGCAGTATCGTTCCCCAGAGGCCTGACTAGTTTAGTTTTTTTTTTTCCCTCCTCGGGAAATGTCGAATTCTGCCCTTCGCTCTTCCACGAGGATCTTTTCCCCAGCATCCTACGATCTGGTTGTCATCGCAGTTTTTTCCCACGCAAGTAAACCCACTCTCCCCGTTGGTTTCTTCTTTTAATTGTGCCCCCTGCTCCCGAGATAGCTTTTCTCCCTTTAGAGTATGCACATGAGTGTTGAATGCCTGCCATAACCTCCGAACAGCGTCATTCTCTCTGGCCAAACCCCGGTAATGCTTACCCGGATTGATTTTAGCTTTTGCTGAGTGTGACCGTGTTTCTCTAGTCATCAGTTCCTTCCCCTCGACTGTTCTTTCCCCTCTCAATGAGGCCTAATTCTGCTTAATTTCTTTACCTTCCAGGGCTGTGGGTTTTTGATCCGGACAATTTTCTTTTTCTCCCCTCTCTCCCTTGTTATATTTTTTCTGGAAACTTCTGATCTTTTCTTCCCCCTCTGATACGCCAGGGCCTAGAACCCGCTTTTCTTTTGCTGGCGAACGTTTGAAGTGGCCTTTTCTTCTGAGCTCTCGACTTGGCGAAGTTACACCGTTTCTTAAAATTTACATTCCGGCCTTAAACATCTGTCTTGGTACCCGGAACGTCTTCTTTTTTTTCAGTCTCCATCTTCCTTACGTACCACATGTTTGACATCGCTTTTTGTTTTTGAAGGTATGGGAAAGCAGTGTTTGGGAGGTTTATCTTCCCTCTCTTTTTTCTCTCCCTGTGTCCGTCGGTCCTCTGTTCCTGATATTTCCCACTTCTTGTAGCAAACACTCTTTCGTCTCTTTCTTTCTTGAAGGCCCCGCCCTTTGAGTCTCTCCCCCCCCTACGCCCCGATGTTCCCCCAAGTTCCAGTTTCTCTAGGAGAAATCTCCCCTCCGACCTTTCCCACTAGTCTCGCAGTATTTGGTCCCTCCACGGTAACTGTTTTTCCTTTTCCTTTTTCCACACTGGTTTTTCGAATCCGATACGGGGCGCTGTGAACCCTTCCAATAGGATGAGCTTTAAGCTCCCCCTCTCTAATAGTGGGCCCCCTGGTCCTTCCCCCCTCCTGCCCCAACATGGAAGCTTTCTGCGGCTTCCTTCCTTCGGTTAAGGTAAGGAGAGTTTCGTCGCACGTAGGCTTTACCCTTATCTCGGCACACCTTTCGGTTCTGTCAACACGTGGAGCATTTCTTCAAAACACTTCTTGTTTGTCCCCCTTACTCTCTGATCAGGAGAGTCCCTCATTCGCCCGTTGGCGATTGGAGCTTCTCTCTCCTTTCTAGAGCATTCGCTCGAAGCCAGTTATCCCCAGATATGAGATAGATTGCCTACCCCACCCCCCCCCCCCCACCCCCCCCCCCCCCCCCCCCCCCCCCCCCCCCTCCCCCCCCCCCCCCCCCCCCCCCCACTTAATGGATTGATTTCGCGCGGCACACCTGTACCCCTTCCATCCCTGTGAAAGTTGTTCATGTTCGCTTAACAGGCTCGCCTTCGTTTAGTCAGGGCCGAAGAACGCTGGCCTGTCTGCTACGACGCCTTTGCCCCTGAGACCTTTTTGGCACCGGTCTTTCGCGCCTTTCTCAATCTTCCCTGTCCGGTTTTAACACTTCCTCCATCTTTCGATACTCACCAGCCGACTCCCCCCACCCCTCCCGTGGACGATTTTTTTCCGTCGCACGACAAAAAGGGCAGTTTCCTTTTTAAAAGTGGTTCGGACCTTTTGAAGCTCCTAACTTCTAGTTCTCTTTTTTTGATTCCTGAAACATTTTCCCTTTTTCCGTTGCTCCCGAAGCTATTATTGGCCCCGTCCTTAATTTCCTTACTTCTTCTTTTAATCTAAGTGTTGGGTGGGGGGACGTAGATCCAAAGCACCATCACCCAGATTATTTTTATGGACCCTTCCTATAGTTCTATCGAAAACCTAAACATTTCTTTAGAAACCAGAAACACTCTATAGCTCTTTTCCCAACGATGATTATTATTTTTCTCTCCGGTTCGGTGATACTGTCCCCCCCTTCATTGGTGATTGGCGGCACAGTTGGTTATTCGAGGGCGGAACCTCCTCTCAAAATTTAGCTCCTGTTACCGATGCCTCCCCCCCCCTTCACCTCCTCAAGGTGGCGATTGACTTCCGGTCTCCTTTAAAAGTGGCCAATTTCAGGCTCTTGCCGTTTCAGCGTAGCCACGTCATCTTTTATCTTAGATTCAACCTTTTCTTTCCTCTCAACCCGCCGTTGACAGCTTTTGATTACCTCTCCCTTTCGAATCTCCCTTCCCTTTCCCTTGGGCGGACCCCTTTTTGCTTTACTGATCGCTTCCCGTCGCAGTACCTCTCTTTTTCCCCAGTTCGTTGAGTTTCTCTGGTCCTTCCTTCGTCTGTCCTCTTCTCTTAGCCGGAGGTTTTGCCGCGCCGGTCCGGAACCAAGACACGTTTTGCTCTTTGGTACCCGCCCCGAAGGTTGTTTACTTTTTCCCTCTCGGATCTTTTCTCCAGACAGTGCCGGTGTTGCCGCCCTATCTTTTTTTTTTCCACTTTCCTCCGGACGTGCGTTTCCTTAAATAGCAGCTAGTCCATCCCTTTAGGAAGCAGCTCGCCCTTCCCTCCTTCTGGCGGTTGTTTCCATGCATTTTGATGCTAGGTGTTTCTGTTTTTCAGTACCTTAAGCTTGTTTTGTTAAAAAAACTGTCTTAAACAGTTAGGGTGACATCGCTTTTTTACTTGAGCCGTTTACTTTCCACACCGCAATAAGTGAGCCTGCGCTTGCTTTTCTTTCTCCTGTTCCCAGGTCCCATCTGTTTTCTGTTCTCCGTCTTCCCCTCACATGAAACGCGGTGAACTTCGCCCCGACCTTTTTTTTCCTTTCCCCAGTTGAACCGCTCTCCCCCCTTTTTTCCGGGCGCCTACGTAGGTCCGTGTTTTTCATTCTGCCAGAAGAGGCCCTGGATTCTCCAGTCCCTCCACTTGCCGTCCACCTCCTTCCCCCCCCTTTTTCCGGGTATCTTAGTCTTATAGAAGATTCGTTTTCTCAGCCAACCGTCGAGGGTGGCAGCCTTAAAGTATACCCCGTTAGTGCGACTTCGAACCCTCCCCTCCCCCCCTCCAACTGAAGGATATTCGATCCTGGTTCTTTGCAATCGCGTTCTAGGCCTTTTCCGGTTTATCTCGAAAAAGTTTCCTCCTTCCTAGAACCCTCGAACCCTGCCCCAGATGGCTTTCAAACTTTTCCTCCCAGGATCCCCGACTCCAAGTAATAAAGGAAAGAAGAATTTCCTTACTTGATTTAACATTTTGACCTCCCCTCCCTATTTTTACATTGATCACCCCCTTCGTGTTTTTCGTCCCCTTCTCTTCCACGTATCACTTTTCCTTACCTTTTGGTCAAAAGTTTTGTCTCACTCCTTCTGTTCTTTTTTCCTAGTCCCCCCTTTGCTTTCTATAATCCAGCCCCTTTGTCCCAAGGGCAAGGCGTTTTTGCCGTTAGTGGGTTTTTCTCGCGTTTTCTCCCCTCTTCCTTGTGCAAGGGCTCCGTTGCCTGATTCGGAGGTATCCCTTTTTTCCCCAGTGCCTTCCACCCAACCCCCTTTTAACCCTTTCAGTGCTCGCGCCCGCTGTGGTTCGATCCTACTCTCCCGTCACCCTGTATTTTTTTGTTTTTTTCGGTCTGATCTCTCTTTTTATCATTCTCCCCGCGGTAGGATGCTTTTTTTGATGGATCGTAGCCTCTTTTTTTTTTTTTTCGGCTCCCTCCCTCCTCTCCATTATTGGGTTGCGCTGATTTCTACTGCTTTTCGTACCCCCTTTTGGACTTGACTGATGAGTAAGCCTCTTAGGGCCCAATGTTTTCTCCCCCCCGCGGTCCTCCCGTTCTTTCCCAGTTTCGAGATTCACACCTAAGCTATTGGGCACTCACCCGCCAGCCCCTGCCCTTTTCTCACTACCCTCCTTTTTTCTCCTTTTTCGGAAGGACCCCCACCGGTCCCGCGTCCCAAGTTGAAGGTATCTGTACGATTCTTTTCCTAATGTTTATGATGTCGTGTTGTTATTATTTTTCTTGCGCGATGCCGGCGTTAATTTCCCGTGTTTTTGCGTTTCTTTACACCTCTACTCTCATTTCCCTTTTCGCATCTCGATTAGCTTTTTCCCGCGCATGTTGTAGGATGCTTCTATTATGCCGCGATGGAAGTTGGTTCTTATCCCAGAGATTTCACTGATGATCATGTGTCCCCCGGACCTACCTGGTTCCCGCTATCGATAGCTATGGGTGTGGTCTCTTCCTTGTCTTCTATCGCCCCCACCCGTAAGGCATTTCTGGCTTCTTCTTTCAGTCTTTCCATGTTGTTTTGGTCCTTTCCCCCCTTTTTGGCGTTTGCATGTTGATTTTTCTTTTTCTCTGTGGAGGGGGTTTTGGTGGCACCTCCCTCCCCTTTCACAGTTTGGTGCTTCCCCGAAAGCCTCTTCCCCCGCGAGGCATCCTTGGCGCATCGTTTCCCATCCGCGAGTATGTTCATTAAACCCCCCCCTGGTCCGCGTTGGTTTCTCTTGGTTTGACCCCATGACCGCGTTCCTACAATATAACCTGTTTCCTAATTTTTTTCCCCCTTATTCCTTACTGGACCCCCCCTCAGGACCGTTTAGAATCGAAAAGCCGTAACATGTGACAACTCGCTCAAAGAGTCTGCTCCCTCCCCCCTTTTTTGATAGGCGAGGGCATGCCCGTTTTTTCATTTTTCCCCTTGTTAAGGGTCTCCGGGGCTTCGTGCAGATACACATTCGGGTGGGCTTACTCCCCCACCCGGCTGCCCTCTGAATGGTTCCCCCCCCAACTGGCTCGCTCGCCTCTCCCCCCTTTTTTCGAGAGGAGTTGGGTCCCGGAGAGTAAAGTTCCCGCCCATTCCGTAATCCTTTAGCCGGCACCTACCTTTAGAGAGGTCCCCATTGTCTCCCTTTCCTCTTTTCTTTAACCATTTGAACGGTCGTCGCTGACACATGTTCTACCTCCTTAGTTTGAGATATTTTACCGCCTTTTAACAACCCCCAGTAGATTATTTTCTCCCCTTCTACCTATTTTTCCATTTAGGAATAACGGTTTTCCCGAACACCCCCCCTTTTTTCTTTTTTTTTATAATCCGTCCTCCGTGATTCAGACCTTTCCTCCGCCCCCCCCGACTTGTTGTGTGTGAATGAAACCTTCATCGTGGGGGGGGTTACTCTGACCCTTATTTCCGTACCGGACGGCGAGATGTAAATTTCAAGGTATGACCCTCACCCCCCCCATCCAGTCTCCCTCCAACATCAACGCGACGTAACCCCCTATCTTTCCCTGCATCGCGCAGACCCCACCCTTCGGGTGCAGATTCCCAGTAATTTTTCCTTTCCGTCTTGAGGAGAGAATCCAAGTATCCCGAAGCATTTTTTTTTGGCACTCTCTTCCGATCCTGCTCAAGGGGACCGCCTTTCGGCATTAGATAGTAGGGCCCCCCGTCCTCATACCAGTTTCCCTACCCCCCCTTTTCTTTTCGAAGACAGTTTCCATCCCTAAAACAAATTCTGACCCTCCCTCCCCCCCCTCCCCCAATCGGTCGTTGGACTCGATGCCCGCTCTGTGTCTAAGTCACAAAAAAATCGCCTTGTTAGCGCAGAATCCTTTCTACCCCCCTTTCCCTTACGACCCCCGACGGACCTAGCCCTGTTCTCTAAAGCCGTTCCCTAACTTAATTTTGATTCTAGTTTTGTCCCCGTCCCCAGCAGTCTTTTTCTTTCCCCTGCCGTTTTAAATATCTAGATTTGCTTTCGGGGAGGGCTTTTCCTCCGATTCTTGGTCGGGACGCCCCGAATTTTCCTTTAATGCTCACTTCACCCCCACTTCCCGGGACTTTCTCCTTCTTAAGTCCTAAGGTCCATAATCCGCCCGTTTCCCCCTGACTGGCCCGCCGTTAATGGATGCTCGCAGCCGACGAGCGGCGTCCCTGATGTGCTTGTACCTTCCTAAACCGTCTTTCTGTTCAAGTCACACTGCCATACCCCCCCAGTCTTGTTTCTGTCTGCCCCCCCTTTTTTCCAATTCCCTATTACTTTTTTTTGTGCTAAGCGCGAGTAAATGATCTCCTTGTCCTTACGATGCAGTTCTAGGCATCCGCTCCTATGTCCCACCCCGATGACCACCCATTGCCCCCCCCCCCCCGTCACGTTCTTTCGGCTGCCCTCATTGTTTCAAAGAAAGCTTGTACTATTTTTCTCATAGCCACCGAGTGGACGCAGTGTTTTTTCCCCACCCCCGACCACGCAGCGGTCTCCTTCTTTGTTGGAACGCCCACACAGAGCTGCCTTTTGGTTCATGCGTTTGCCAAAACTGTTTGCCCTTTTTCCGGGTTTCCAGCACCTAGCAGGGGTCCTTTTCTTCCATGGGTCCTTGCTTCCTCGTTACCGGATCCTGCTTGGTCGGTTCTTCCGTACTTGCTCAAATTTTCAGTACATTTTTGTGACGTGTTCTCGATGACTGTCCGTTTTCCCGTCTTCCATGCTAAGCTTCTTCCTCTCTTGACCCGGTTTTCCCTCGAATCAACTCTTTCCCCCTTGGGAGCCCCCCTTTGCGTTACCTCTCCTGGAGTGTCTCTGGTTCCCCTTCGACGTCGTTTCCCGTGTTTTGTGTTTTCTCTTAAAAGACTGTTCCCCACCCCCATCCCTCGTTTATGGGTCTCTACCTAGTATTCTACCGCTCCCCCTTTTTTATTGCCCCTTGAACTCTCTTTCCTTGTGAAGGCTGGTTTACTCCCCTACACGGATGTAATGCCCGTGACCGTAATCATCCCTGGCTTCTCAAATTTTTGCCCTTCTACCCGCTCGTTAAGGGGGTTGCCCCCACCAAAAGTGTTGAGCCCCGATTTTCCCCTTCTTTCTTTTTTAGTGTTCTTGTCTCGACACAGACTGTTGCCCCCCCCCCTCCCATCGATTCTAAGAGTCTCCTCAACTAAGAAGACGCCGTCTTTCGGCCGTTGTGTGGTTCCCACCCTTCCACTTTACCGGGCCTTTCCACCTCTTGCCAATACCCCTTGGGCCTCCTTTGATAAGCTCTTTGGAACTAAAATCCTCGGATTTATGCTCCCATTACCCCACTCAGTTTTCACGCTGGTCCCCTTTTCTCTCTACAACTCTTGTTTCTGCGAGACCCTGCCGTGCGGACTCTATTTCTCATCTTATGTTCGGCCCCCCCCCACCCTTTCCAAGATATGGCGCCACCCGATGTAATCTCCTTGCGAGGAATTACCCCCTTTGGGGTACCCCTGAGGCTAATTCAGTTTCAGATGATTTTTTTTTCCCGTTGCGCTCCCTTCACTGCCTCCGTACTCACATGGAGATTCCATACCTTCTTTCCTTCCTACTACTGGATCTTTTTTGGATCTCTTCTAGTATTCGCCCCCAAAGACGCCCACGTACCTTCTGCTAGCCCCATTGGCCCAATAAAAAACTCGTCCCCTGCATCGTTTCTTCGACCCCTCTTCGTTTTTTAGCCTTCACCTGCAGAACTGATTGCTCGCTTTCGCGCCGTACGCAAACCCCTTTGCGACCCTGTTTCAGGTTCCCCCCCATTCTCCCTGCCTCCGTCTCGGATTTTTTTTCCTTTTTGCTCTTTTAGAGACCTGGACTTTTTTCTCTTCGAAGGTGTAATAAACGCCCTCCACCCCACCCAACGCGGTTCCTTTGCTGAATCACTTTCAAGCGCCCCGCCCGGTGATATCGGGACTTTCCCCCCCCCTTTTTCTTCCCTCGGCGGCACTCCGAAATGCCGTGGTGTGGCTCTGGAAAAAAACTGGATTTTCCTACTTTTTTTTGCGTGGCGAAAATCTTCTAATTCCGATCTTTTTATGCTCTCTCGACTCTATTTTTTTTTTGACTCTCTATCACGTCCCCCCGATTATGAACCGTCTGATGAAGACAACCCCTCCCAGACCTGCAAGGTGATCCCCCACCCCTCCCAACTTCACCCGTTCCCCCGTTTCCGCCGGGAGATACGAGATTTCTTTCAGTATGTGTGGAGTACCCCCTTCTCTGTGTGTTGTGATTGGTCTTCGTTTTAGTACAACCTCCTTCCTAAAATGACTTGTCCGACCTTATGACGCCCTCAGGTACCTGTAGGATGCTTCTCCAAAATTTCGCGTTACTCTGAATGATTCTCGGCCGACTCGGTTTCGCACCAACATTGCAAGATAGATTTTTTCCCACCTCATCTGCTGTTGAACTTCTGGCCCGCTTTCTTTGATTTACGCTTCCACGTTTTCTCTAAGGTTGGCTGACACTCTTCTGAGCTCCTAGACTCGTCCTCGAAGCCCTCCTTCTCCACGAGATCTGAAGGCATGGATCTCCTGCGTTCTTCTCGTTCGGGATCCTGACCTCAACTTTGCGATTCTCTGCCAATCCTGAGATATTTTATCAACACCCTTGTATTTATCCTGTTTTGAAGCAACCCTTCCACGATATTAAGCTGGGTTTCCTCACGTGGCAAGTTGACGGCTCCTGACTTAGAAGCGTTTACCAGACTCTTCCCAGAGTTGCCCAGGATTTTTTAACCGGTGGCAGCCTCTTCTGGTTTTTTTGGTGAATCTATATCCTAGTGATGTGATCCCCCCTCTGTCTTTCGGTCCCTACACTTGGTTTCTTCCGTTCGAAATCGAGTTCTTCCAGGTGTAGTCGGTCCCCCCGTCCCGCTTGGTCCCTCGTACATCTGCATTCCCCCCTTACTTTTTTTTCTCTTTGTCTCAGCTTACCCCACTAGTCCCCGCTTCTTTTTGAGGCCGGTGTGCGTCCTCATAGGTTTGTCGCTATTTCGTCTCTACGGAGTCAAGAATTCGAGGAGTCCTCCCCCGGCCGGAACATTCGTTTTGGTTCAACAACGGCAGAGATTCCAAAACTTCAGGACAATTTCTTGACTTTTAGCTAATAGTCTGAAGTCCTCTTTCCGCCAGCAACTAAATCTTATTGTGGAGGCCTTTGTTAAAGCTCTTCCCCCTCTGTAAGTCCGAATTCGAACCCTCAAAGAAGAATGCCCTGCCCATCTTGATCCCCATCAAGTCGTGCCCACCCCCACTTTTAGTCTAGCTTTTCCCCCCCCTTTTCCGGGCTCTTCGTACGAGACCAGTTTTTCATTTTTTTTTGTTTGGGGGGACTTCTTCGTTAAGCTTACTGAGACCAATTGTCCAAACCGGCTTTAGAATACCTTCCTCAGAACGCCCCCGAAAACCGATTCCCAAGTTCCAAATGACGCATAATTACTGTTTTCTTTAATGTCCCGATCCATTTCTCCCTCTTTCTTTCGTATGTCACACCTTTAAGATTAAACCGTGGTGTTTTTTTAACCAACTTGGATCATTCCTCGTTGTGTGTGTTTTTACAGTCTTCTGTAAGCGCGTTTCGGCTTGAGCCTCTAACCATCATGTGAGAGTTTCCCTCCAGATTTAGGCTCCGAACCTCTTTCTTCCCCAGGTTTTAACTCCTCCAGATATGCTGCCCTCTTTATGTAGTTAATGCTCCGGGAAGACCGTTTCGTTTGCCCCCAGGCGATTGCCCTCCTGCAAAATTCCATGTTTGCTCTTATTACACCCCAACAATATAACCCACCTCTTTAATCACCTGTCTGCAGACTCGCGCACTTCCATTTGTTGGTGTGACGTTGCATTTCTTTGCGGCTCGTCACGTCTTTCAGGAGCTTTTCTCTCATGGGATCTTCTCTCTTGATGGATCCCGCTCCCTTTGCAGTGGAGTTCAGCCTTTCAGCTGCTGGTGGTTTTTGATGGTTGATGGAAGTATCCCCAACTGTTCTAGGAAGTAAGCTTGTTCCCCCCCCTTTCATGTTGCCCTCTTCCCTAAGGCTTCCCCGTATCGAGCTCCACCCCTACCCCGCTATTGCCCGTGGAAAAGAAACAGCAACACCCCCCTCTGAAAAAAGATAGATCTTTTTTTACTCCATCCAGAAAGACTTTGCCTTTAGTGTCGATACCCCACGGATCCTCCTCTCCCCGTGCCGGAGTCCCTTATTTTTAGAACAGCTGATTTTTCGTCCTCTGTGTTTTCATGATCTCATCTCCGTTATCTCAGGACCCTCCTAGAGCCAATATCTGCGAGACCCGTTTGAGCGTTTCTCCTTGTTTAGGTGCTCGCCCAGAGCTGATTTCTGACCCCTTTGTTATAAATTCTCTTTTTTTCTAGCGGTTTTTCTTCCCCTGCATTGTTTCCCCTATGGTAGCTTTCTTTTTCTTTTTGCTGGTACGCTCTTGTCTTTCTGTTCCCCTTTTTTTGCTATCAAGAATAGTCTGCTACAGGAATGTGATGGCGGGAACTATCTTTTCCTTTTTTTCCCCTTGTTGCTTGGTGCTTCACAAAGATAGGTTCCCTTCGTGGTTTTATATGGAGTTTGATATCCTGCTGGGTATACCCCCGTTTTTTGGTACACGAGAAGATTTCCTCTGCCATTCGGGCGCTTCTATTCCCCATTCCCCGCCCGCCGGTTTCTTACCGAGCCTAGGGCGGTATCAACAATCCGTTTTGAGTCACTTTCCCCCTGAAAATACCACCCCCTTTTTTTTACAATTTTTTCCGTGTTTCTTAACCGTGAAGCCTGTACTTTTTTTTTTTTTTTTTCCCGAACCCCTGGCGGTTGCCCAGCCCTTCACTCATCTTCTTCACTTGTTGCTCCTTTCGCGTGGCAACTTGAACTTTTCATGTCGTGTAAACCTCATCTTTCCTGCCCTCTTAAAAATCATATTAGGTGCAGACCAAAGTCTGGTCCTCCCTGTTAGTCAAAACACGTTGTAACTCCTGGACTCCTACACTCG
>Ga0179593_1539217_pt1 | contig 20949 bp, 21 predicted proteins | sample CZODoug2_1_08_16_FD_185931 | JGI IMG/M metagenome (GOLD analysis project Ga0179593, IMG submission 185931) | Vadose zone soil fungal communities from Angelo Coast Range Reserve, California, USA - CZODoug2_1_08_16fungal (PacBio error correction) | ecosystem: Environmental > Terrestrial > Soil >... | reverse complement strand
TCCTCCCCCCCTCCTTTCAATCGGATTCTCTGAGTCCGGTTGAGTCCCGTGCGGAACTCCAGTTTTCTTCCTCTGGACCTTTCCCATGGTGGTTTTCAACCCATTCTATCCGTTGCTCCGAGCGCCCAGCCGGTGCTATCGGCGCTTCATCCCCTTCTTTTTTTCCCACGCACTTTTGTCACCCTCCGCCCGTGGCAGACCCCAGAATCTCCCCCTTATGTGCGATTATGAGTCCAGCAATGGTGCGTGCTTTGAGCCACCCTTCCCCTTTACCAATACCTTCCCGGGAAACAGCAGATTTTCCTCATCCCCCCCCGGTTTCGCCGCACATTTGCAGCCCAAGCACCACCCCCAAGCGATCAGCTCCGTTTTGTAAGTGCCCTGGCTTCCGCCCCCTTTTCAACCCTCTGACTTGGTTTTGATCCCGCGTAAAGCTCTTATTCTTTTCCCCCCCCTTCTCCCCCCCTTTCATGGGATTGCATAATACCGGTTCCGAAGTCAACTCCGTAGACCTCCCCCCCGTGAAGACGAGACTCATACCGACCCCTTTTACCTTTTAGAGCCCAATTGGCACTTCTCCTTTCGGTCTCTTGTACAGCGGGGCCGCGGCTCCAGTATTTTCTCCACCCTTTCCCTTGAAGTCCCTTTTCCCTGTCATGCTTTGCTCCCTGCTCCGACCTAGTACCGGCGACCAAATTAAGGAGTTTTAGTTACATATCCCCCTTGATTCTGGGAGTTTTCCGCCAACACCGTCACCCCCCCCCTTGTACCCCGACTCTCTGTTTAAAGGTCTAGTGGCACGAAAGCATCTCACTTCTCACCCCCCTTTTTTGAATTCTCCAGAGGTGTACCAGGTTCTTTATACAAGTACTGTGCCCTTTTCCCCTATAGTCTCCTTTTTTCCCGGCCTTGGAACTGAGTCCTGTCGTCTTCTGACTGATCTTTATTCCCCCCCCCCCCCCCAGCCTTTCTTTCCCCCCGCTCCTTTTTTCCACTTTCTCGGTTGACTCTTCCCCATTCTTGGTTTCTTCGCTAAGACCGCCTAAAAGTACTGAACTTACTTTCCGACTCCCTCATGCTCGAATCCCGACTCGGGCCATCGCCCCACCGTTCCAGCTCCTTGGCAGGGGGAACGTCGGCCCTGTCCGTCGTATCTCCTTTCCAAGGGGACCTTTTTTTCTTCAACGTTCGCTCGCCCTCTCGACCCCTCGCCCAACCCCTCTCCCCCGTCCAAAAGACCACTACCCATCGATCGCCAGAGATGGACGCTTGTCCTTTTTAGATCCTCCCCATCCAGACACCAATCTCCGGTGGAATTCGTCACTTTCCCCTTTCCCCTCTAAATGCCTTTGCCAGTCGCCACGCCAGGGCGGCTAATGCTCGTACACGTAGTTGACCAGCCCTTTTTGCCAAGGAGGCCCCCCCCGTCCGGCAGGAATCCCCAATCTTTCCCTCGTCCCCCGGAAAAATCCCCTCGTTCCTGGTCAAAAGTTCCAATGATGAAGGTTTTTCCTTCCTAAGAACGGCCCGCCTGTCGACGTACTAGCCCCGCTAGTCCCCCCCCTTCTCCCCGGTGGCGGCCCCCCTCCTCTAAAGGAAGATGCACGTTGCGTCTGGCTCTTAAGAATTGTCGGAATAGTTTTTTCCCCTTTTTTTTCGGTCTGTATAGCCCCTTTTTTTTTTGGACATTTTTTTCTGTCAGGTGTTTTATCCAGTAAAATCCTTCTCTCCACCCCTCGCTCTCGGCGCGTGGAGCACGATCGTCTCACCGATACAATTGATAGGACCCCAAAATTGACTTTGACGACAACGCAATGCCTCTCAGTTCCCAGTTTTCTTTTTTCACCAAACCGCGCGGCCCCTCTTTTCATCCTGCGGTGCAATTCGTCCCCGACCCCCGACAGGAATCTTTACACTCTCCCCCTCTCGATGGCTTCCACTTCCCCCCTTTCCCAAACCTCTCTCTTTACATCTCTGTTAGCGATCTTTCTTCTCCCTCCTTTTAAACGGGCGGCAGCGCCCCTCGTTTGCGCTCTCGATCGATCTTTGATGGTACGATCCCCCACCCCTCATTTTTTGGCGGACGCTTCTGGCCAAGACGTGAACGTAGCGCCGGGCCCTGTGTTTTCCCCTTAAATTGTGTCTCTCTTTCAAGAGTCTTTGCAGCGAGATTCCTGACTTGAGAGAAGTTTTGCGTTCTTTCGCCTTCCCTCCCTGCTATTCGCCCCCCCGTTTCCGAAAAACATGGCGGACTAACGCCCCACCCCTTTTTCCCCCCATCTTCCTGCCGAATTTTGGAATCGCCTCCTATCGAAAGTTTTTTTCCCTCCTTCTTTCTAAGGGGCTGTCGAGAATGTGAGGGCGCGTTGCTCTTCTCTCCGTCGAGTTCATCTTTGAAGGAGACGGAGCTCCCCTTTCCCCCATGGTTTCTCTGTTCTTTCGACGAATTGATTTGTTGCTCCCGAATTCCTTTTGCCAGCTTTTCCTTCGTGCAAGCGCTTTAACCGACGTGTACGCGCATCGCCTCCCCCCCTTTAGTGGACCCTGTTATCGTTGAGATGTGGCGTCCTGGTTTTTTTTTTCTTTCCCCTTGCAGAGAGATTTTTTTTTCCATCAACTAATCCATCTATGGACGCGACTCTTTTTCTACTTTGCCCTTGATGGCGGAAGAATTTTTTTTCTGGAGTCCGTCTGAGAGATTGGGGAAACGTTGACGCGTTTCCTTTTTCCTTACCACTTGTTCCGATGTACGACGTGCCCTTTTTCAGCCCTCGTTCTTGTCGGCCGGCGGAAGCGGTGGGTTATTTTTCCTCTCGGATACGAGAATTTTTGCGGCCCTCCTCTTTTAAAAGGATTTTTCTGTACTTACGGAATTTTCTTTTAGCTTCCCTCCCTCCCTTTACAAATTGTGCCCCGTAGTGGTCGAGGACCTTACATTTAGATAAACGCGGGGGCGGGGAATTCCCGTACGACTTTTACATGTTTTTCCTTGCTTCAGTAACCTCTGTCCGAGGGGCCGTGCAGTTAAAGTTCGAACCGAGGCTTTTACCCTTTTTACATTCTTTCCTGGGCTTCGGGATAAAGACACTGGGGTCCAACAATGCTCCTTTTTCTCTTTTTCCGAGCCTATTGAAAAGAAGGTTATCGACCTTCCTTTGTTCCCCGACCCTTCCACACCCTATTTTTTGCGGGTTTTCCTTTTTTTCCCTTTTTGGGAAAGCCACCACACTCATGGGCCGTCACGTTCCACCAAATCCAACACTGTACCTTTTTGGTCTGCATTCCCCCTTCCTGCTCCTCCCTTTCGCCCACACCTAATTTCAGCGAGCTTTCTCTTCCCCGTTACCTCAGCATGAAGATCTTCCGAGGTAAAACGGACGCCCTTTTTTTTTGACCACCAACTTTAGCTGCTCATACGCTGATTATCTCCTTCCTTTACGGGGAAGAGCGACTTTCTTTCACTTTTGACGATTAGCCACCGGGAGTGCATTTCACCGCTTTTTCTCCCCCTTACCCCCGCTTTTTCGATGAGCCATGCGCTTTGCTTTCCTCCCCTCCCCCAAGTATTTTCATGATGCATGAAGGGAACTACGCAGTCAAAACTTACCCCCCCCCCGGAACTTTCCCGGCTGGAGTTGGAGCCTGGCTTCGTTCTTTATGAAAACTCTTTTGTGGTACTCCAATTGGGCACCACTCTGGCTGACAAGATATTGTCCCGTCATTGTCTACACCCCAATTTCTTTTTCAACTTTTCTCGCGCTGTTTAGTTTTTTTCTTTCGCCGGCCCTGCATCCTCAACCCACGGCGGGTGTGCTTCTTTGATGAGTTCCCCGGATCAGCTCCGGCTGGCGCAGGTCCATACCGACCTTCCTCTGTCCTTATGACCTTCGAGTAGCCGACCTGTTTATTTCCCCCTAACCCTCAAGTTGCTCGTCATCCCTTCTCTTTTTCCCCCACGTCGATTCGATGGGAATCTCTTTTTCTCTTACCTCGAGGATCCCTCCATTTAGTCCTTTTTTTCCTGTGTGTAACTGCCGATTCTCGCCCCGGTGCGTTTACGGCGGCAACCCTCTTTATTACTTTCAGTTTCAGCGACGCGTCAAAAGCCTGTTTATTCCGCTGCTCTCCCGATTTGCTTTCTGCGCTCCTTTCTCCCCGGTGTTTCCACACTCCGCTTTGAGTTACCTTACCCGCGAACAGCAACTTTTTTTTTTTTTTTCTCGGGGAAAACCGCGTGCGCGTTTGAGATCAATGTTCTCTTTTTTTTTTACACTGTTCCCCCCTTCCCCCACTCGCTTTACCGCCCCGTCTTTTTTTTTATTTTAAAACTTCGTTGCAACATCAGTTTGCAGCCCAGCAAGAGTTTCTCCTCCCCCCCCCCTCAGGGCCTGTCCTTGTGCGTTTACTTACGTGTGATTTCGTGCCAACCCTCTTCTAGGTTTCCTAGAATAAACCCCCTCATCGCTCGACAACAGCCGACCGTTTCTTTCTTACTGTCGTGACTCGAAATCTCAGCATCAACTTCTGTTCCTCGACGTTTTACTCCTTTTTTTCGGGGACCTCTACTCTAGAATTCGCCCGTTTTCTTCATTCTTTTTTTGACTCGCCGGTGTACCGCGGGAAGACGCTCCGACCTTTCTAAGTGGCGTCGTAGCTCATTAATGCGTTGGTCCATTCCCCCTTTCGTCCGTCTTTCCCCCACTTAAGGGGTGTTTATTTTCTTTTCCTTTCCCAACCAGTTGGTTCTGGGTCGTTTTTCGCCAAACAATGCCCCGCGTCAAAAAGCCTCGTGTCCCCTATTTGGTCTTGTTTTGCCACCATGTCGTCCATTCCTTCTTTCCCCATAGGTTTGTCATATTCGATAAAAAGCCCTGGCACCCCCCACCAGTTGTTCCTCTACATTCCCATTCTGTTACTATTGAATGGTTTTCCCCGGAGGGTCTTCTAACTCAGTCTCGGACGTCTCGTGGAATCTTCAACCGTCTTTCCCAAATTTCTGCCATTACGTCTGGAAAGGCTTGAAGAACGACCCCCCCTCTGCAGGAAGTACCCACGTCAATAACACCCCGGGCCACTTGTCAGTGGGCTTCGAGAGTCACTTTTTCTTATTCTGAATGCCCTTTCTCGCCTTCCTCAGAGAAATGTTAAAGAAGAAGGGGCAACTAAACGCTATCTCTGCCTACCTTGCACGCTGGCGAATGCTTTTTTCGTCCATCGTCTACACCACCCCAGGGCCCACCCCCCCCATTTTGTCGTCCCTTGTGCCGCTCCTCGCGTTTCTTCACATCCAAAGGTCTCCCCCCCCCTTCCCCCCCCCCCATTTCCATCAGATCCCTCTCCGATATGGAAGGCGTGGAAATCTGATCTTCCTTCTTTAAAAGACTCCTGAAGTCGCTCCTTCCGCTCCCAGATCCCTCGTGAACTTCCCAGCAGGGCGGCTACTACACACGTCGGTTTTTTGCCCCTCTTGAATCTCTAAGACGCAAGAATCCACAAGACTTTTCGACGGACCCCACCTCCTCTGTTTTCCGTTCAAAGTTAACATGCTGCGTTTAAGTCGATTATAAAGCATATTAACTCGAAGTCCACTCCCCCGTTTCCTTTCCAATATATCCCCTTCCTTAACCCGAATGTTCCTCCAGGCGATGGCCCCCCCACCGTTCGAGTCCTTGCCCTATCAAGAATTCGTGTGACGGTGGTCCCCCCCGTCTGGTGGGCCGACTTCTTCGCCGTTTTTTTCCCTTACACTTTTTTGTCATTAGCCCACTAGACCCTTCTCGCAAAACCCTCGTCTGCCGGCGAAGTGCCCCCCCAGCTTTTTCTTTCGCTACGGCTAACGGGCCGAGAAGTACCAGCTCAACCCCACGTGCGTCAGCACACCCACGAAAAGCTTCTTTATCTGATCTGTTAAGCTTATTTTGAACGCCCCAGAGGGTCCGGGCCAGAGGATTTCACGTTTTCAACCTCGACACCCCGAGTTTCGCGACGACCCCCCCCTCCCCGACGCCATGACGTTACCCCCTTTTCGCCCCGACCTCTCTCTTCCTCTCCTCTGGTTTGTGGAGCTCCACTGCTTCCTCTTAGGTGACGAGGCAGAGATTATTCTCTTCCGGGTCAGAGATGCTTCCTTTGTTTTTTTATCGAAGCTTGCCCCCCACCCCCCCTCTCTTTCCCTAATATTCACCCAGAAGTGAACGTGAGCCGAAGCCCGGGTATGTCCCCTTTTGATTGCCCTGAAGTGTAGTCGGGGCCGCTCGGACGGCCTCTTCCTGAGTGTGACGAGAATATTGTGTAGATCCTTTAAAAGTTCCCGAAACCCAGTCTAAGAGTCTCCACCCCCCCCCCCTGGTTTACCCCCTAGTTAACCTCCTCTTCTTTTTGAATATCGAGGCTCAGAACGGTGGTTCCTGTCCTGGAAAGTCTTCTCTTCCCCCCGGTAACCTTCATGGGCGGATTCGGGATTGAGAGCCGCTCTTCACTTTCTTTTTCTTCGGATTGATCCTCTCGCTTCCCCGGCCTCATGGGGAAATTGATGAGCGGGATTTTTTTTTCCCCCGTCCCCTTTTCCCAGCTTTTTTCGCCCTTTCCTGTTAACAGCGCTTTCAACAAGCAATACCTCAGAATGTTCTCCTCCATGATGGCGATGCAAGTTATCGTGATCTCCTTTTTCTGCCCATGTCTTTTCTTTATGGCGGGATTGAGAGGTTACAAGTCCCCCTTCCCCCTATCTTCGACTATCTTTTGATTTTCCGTTGTGGGAGGACTCCTTGTGGCTTCCTTGCCTTTTTCCCCCCCTGTTCTCAGTTCGGAACGTAAGAAAAAGTTCCATTTCGAGTCCTCACCTCCTCTCATGGAGACCAGAGTAATTTTTCCCGTCCGAGAGCTGTGATTTTTCTTTTTGAGAGGTCTCCCGCATGTAGTCGGGCTTTTTTTTTACATGCTGAGGCGGCTGTTTCCCCCAGTATTTCCTTTAATCCGCAAGTCTCGGTCATTAGGGAAGCCCTCCCTAACCTTTCAAGGCGGTTTCCCCTCCGGACGTTGACTTCTGATAAGTTACTCTGGGTCTTTCAAAAGTTCCGCATGGAAGAAAAAGAATGGACCGCGTCTATCACGCTTCCTCAGTTCGGTGGGCAGTAGGCCCTGCCCCCCAAGCGCGTTCCAATTGGCACCTCCTGTTTCTTTTAATCGTATCCGAACCCCTGGCCCCCCTTGCTTTTTTTTTCAATTGATGATTCTGTGAGCCCAGTTAGCGTGTTTTTCTTTCCCACTGGATCTCTAGTTAAAAACCAGAAAGGAAAAGACCCCTTCGCGTCGTCCCTTTCTCTGAATCCCCGGGTCATGAGTCTGCAGGCCAGCCATCCCCACGCACCACAAACTTCTCCGGGTGCAAGTAGCACTTAAACCAACCGGTCATTTTTAGTAAGTATAGCGAAGGGACCACGTCTCGAAGCTATAGCGTCGCCAGGACATGAAAGCGTGACTGTCCCCGTTCCGTAATTGGCACCACAGTTCGATTATCGCTCTCGTGAGTCTCTTCTTACACCAGGTTCCTGACGATTTCAGCCTTTTTCTTTTTGGATTCTCACCGTACCATTCCACCTCTGTTAATGACCTGGCTCTTGTTGCTAGCGATTATGATGTTACATGAAATTTCCCCCCCATTCTAGTTTCCCTTATTTAATCCACGGCAGACCCACAGCCCTGCCCCTTCTGTTTTTTCTTTTCGTCCTCGTGCGGGGTGTGCAACGATGTTTCGCCCTGGTGATGCGCACATCCAGTTGTTGTTTCACTCCTGACGTCGTGCTATCACCTTCTTTTGATACATCTGTTTTTCCTGGTTGATTTCTTCCTCCTTTGCCCCTACCTCCTCAACGGCGTTTTCCATCATCGTTTATTGAGAGTCTTCTTCTGAAGCAGTTTTCTTTTCTCTGACGGCAGAAGTAAAGTATTTTGCCTTCTCCCTGCACCACTCCCCCCTTTCTTCTGAATCATTAGAGTTTTCCACTTTCTTTCGTCATGGATCTCTATATTTTAATAATCGTTTATTCCTCAACGAATTGTGCTTCGAGACCTTCCTGTTGATGTTTTTTCCTTTTTGGGGGGTGGTGGGGTGGGTGCTTGACCTCAAACCATTTTGCTACTTCTGGCGTCAATTTCCTTTTTGAAAGCATGTCTCCGCGGCGCCAGCTGAGGTGGACTCTCCTCCAGGTTCCTTTTCCCCCCCCCCTCCTGATTCTAACTCTATTGGCGCAGACCTTCCACCTTCGTGCGCTCTTTTGCTCCATTCCCTTTTTGGTCTGTCCTCCATACGACAATCGCTTTAGACCCAGCCCGTCATGTTGTTAATCCGGCCTCAACTTTTGCAGCCCCACGCAAGGTTCGTTTTCCAGTGCACTGGCCTTGGTTTATTTTTTATCTTTGGAGTCTTCCGTTCAAACTATGCTATTATGGCTGTTTAATCGAAAGCTCTCTCGGCCCAATCGCCGAGGGCCCGCGTCCCTTGTTGAATATCACTTGTCTAACTCTAAAGTCCGTCAGGAGCCCATCGTTGAACTCAGTGAATACCTTCTCCCTATCACCGTAGCGCTAATTGTTCACTATCCTGTTACCGCGGGAAGACTTCTTTCCTCTACGTTCCTTAAGAAGTTTTTTTTCCTTCAGCTTTTTGTGGTCCACGATCGTCCTTGGAACCAAAGTAGGATTTCCTTCACTTGCCCAAAATTCGAGTTTTTCTTTTCACAGACAAAAACTGGTGGAAAAGTCACAAACTAAGACGCCGTCCTATTCTAGTGGCCAGTCTAAAATGCCCTTCTTTCCAACTTCGCGTCCTCTTCGACTTCCCTCAGCCCACAGTTGTCTTTATCCCTGAGGACCCATTAACAGAGGGACCCAACCCCACTCTGTGACTTCTCTCCTTGGTTCGTCATGAATTTTCCTAGGGCCTGGTCGTTTTCCCATTACTGATCTCCCATTGCGTGAATCGTTGACTTTTCGAACTACCCTCCACCCAACAATGTCCGGTCCTGTCACAAGTTGGGAGGCTTCGAATGTCCCTCTCATTCCCTTAAGTACTGCCCATCCTTTCCATATCCGACGCAGCCCTTGCTCGTCAATCACGCTCGCGCCCCCATTTTTCCCCCCTTTCAAATCTCGTTCCCTTCCATTTCAGTACTTGTCTTTCATCTTCTTACAACCTGAAACCGTTACGCCGGCCCCCCTTTTAAGCTTCATACGCAACCCGTTCTTCCCTCAACAAGGATAGCCTCCACACTTGCAAAATACACCCCCCCCCTGATCCCTTTCGAGTGATGCGATTCGCGCTTCGCGCCATTCAAACCCTTTTTTTGAATGTCACGTCCTTCCCCACAACTCCTTTACTCTCAAGCAGGCGTCTGCTCGTACCCGTCGGGGATTCCCCTTTCCCGCCTTCCCCAGATTTCCAAGATGGACCTCACCCCTCGTTGAAGTCAATTCCACTTCTCTTCTTCCTCTTCAAAGATGCTTTGTCCGCCGCGCTCCGCGGCCCCCCCCCCCCCCCCCCCCCCCCCCCCCCCCCACCCCCCCCCCCCCCCCCACATTTGCATAAACCTCCCCTCGTAAGGAGTACGAGGAAACCCGTCTTTTTGTCTTCTCTGATTACAAGATTCGGCCCCTCTTTTATTCCATGTTTTTGGGGCTGTCCCTAATCCCAACTTTTTCCAGTTTCATTCCCCTTTTACAACCACTGATAGCTTCGGAACTCGAGCTTTTCCCATTACACAGCGAAGTGCAACATCAAACCGTGAAGTTGCACCCTACCCCTCGTCCCCCTTCCCGTCCCCTGGCCCCGGAATTTCCGGCGGCGTCATTCTCCCAGGACGACCCCCTCACCCTCGCTCTCCCTCGCTCACTTGAAGCTAGTTAAAATCGTCCCCCCATCTCTCTTATGTTAATCATCCTAAGGTTCTCTCTCTCTTCCTCACATATAACTCTAAGCGAGTTTGAGCGCGGGCGTCTTCCTTTGAGTTGTAGTCGGGGAGCCTTGCCAACGCTCTGTCTTTTTTTTTTTTTCCCCCTCTTCCCTTTCTGAGCCCGCCGGGCTTTCGTCAAACGCACCTGATGGTGTCACATTAGAGGCATAGTTGGACGAAAGCGAGATTTTACGCTGCAGAGAGAGATTTGCTCTCCCTTTTAATGCGTTCGAGTTACGAACCAAAAACCGTGCCTCCCACAATGGACAACCCTCCGTTGACTTTTTTTTTTCCTCCTCGAACCTTTTTTGCCTCGTCCTTGGACTTGGTCGGTGTGCCGTGCGTTCTCGAGAGGCTTTTTCCTTCCCCGAGTCTCTTGCTTTTGTTCTCCACACACAACCAACAACCCAAAACAAACCCCCCCCACCACCCCCCCCACCCAACAAACCAAACCCACCCCCACCAACCAAAAAACACAACCCCCCCCCCCACCACCCAACCAATGACACACTTTCTGGGACCTTTTCTTCCCGACGAGGGATTCACTTATATCTTCTTTCTTCCTTTCCCTTTCGTCCCGATTTTCAATTGACTTCCGAGAAGGGAGACGACCGATGGCGAATCTTCTTGTCTGGGAATTTGACTTCGCCCTTTGGTGTCCTTTTTTCGTTTCCTTCCTTTTCGGCTCCTTTGCCAGTACCCTTCCCCTCTCGGCGAGAGATTGGTGATTGTTTGGTTTTTCTCTGATTTCCTTTCGAACCTTTTTTTTCGTTTTTGCTTACTCGACGCGACACGTTTGCATTTTTTTTCCCCCTCTCCTGACGCTCGGACTGGCAGCCGGCTGCTGGACTCGGTTTGATCCATATGGCCGCGGATCCTTCTTTTCTCCTGCTGCTTAGGGAAAAGATTTCAGGCTTCAGTCGAGGTCTTAGTGGCCCCCCCTTTTTGCCCGGAGTTCCTCTACTACAGTGTAGATCAGTCTCGGGGCGGGGAGAAGTTGGCTTTGCCGTAATCTTCAGTTCATTTTTTCCTTCCCTTCAGCAGGTAGTGCCCCTCCCTCCCCCTGACCGATCGTTCGATTTTGCACCTCGGGATTTTCCTCGGATAAAGAATTTCGTTTTTCTCTGATTGCGCCCCTGGTTTCACAGGGAGTTTGTCTGCTCTTTTTCCCCCCCTATCCTCCCCAATTTTTTCTGGTTGACTTCGTGTCCAGGTGTCTTACACCCGAACGTCTTGGCAGTAAATACTCCCCCAACCCTCCTTTTTTGTCCGTTACGATCGATCGCCTTTGAAGCAACCCCCATCCTTCCCTCCTCCGCTTTCTTTTGCAGAACCCCTTGCTTTACAGGCTGACTTGACCATTAGCGCTCCTGTCGATGCTTGAGACTGATTCCTAATAGCTCCCGGACTCTGTAGTTTCGCAATAACCCCACCCCCACCCCCCACCCAAACTTGAGTACGACCCCCCCTTTGGCCTTACTTTCCTTATTGCGGAGACTTTCTCTTGCCAGTCTTTGCCAATCCACATATTCAGGTTGATGGCATTTTCCTCCTTCTTCCCTACAACCCCATCCTTTGCGGTTTGAGACGACTCTTGCGTGGGCCCACCCCTCTGTTGTAAGCCCTATTCTCCCCTCCTTTTATTTTAACTTCGTACTGTACTTGTCCTCCCCGGCTTCAAATCGCGCGCTGTTTTCGTCTTTCTGATCAGGGATCGTTTTATGCCTCATTGGCTTGAAGAATCCTTTTTCTTTCTATGCCGTCTTGATAAGGCTGTTCCGTCTCCGAGAACTTTTCCCCTCTTCCCTCTGACTTCACGCAGTTAGAGCCACTAGTATCCCCTCCCCTCACCCCCTTGACGCACCCCTCCTTTCAACGTCTTTCGTGCCTTTTTCTTTTTCCCTCTTTTTTTTTTTCGAAGAGATCATCCCCCAATCAAAATCGACGTTGAATCGAATCTTTTCTTTTCTCTGCATTTGTTTTTTGAATCCGTTTATGATCTCTGCCGGATATGCTTCCGTCCCCCTTTTTCCTCTGAGTTCTCGGCGCCAGCATGAGTCTGAGCTCTCCTCAAAGTATTACCCCCTCCCCTCCTTCTGTTCGTTCCTCGTCTCTCCGAAGAATCCGAACCCTTTGGATCATTTGAGCCAGTAATGTGTATGTTCTTCCACCCCCGGGCCTGTACCTCGTTTGCAGCCACGTGTGGTCCTCCCCCCCCCTTTTGAGGCCAACCACATCTTTATGCCCCTGAGTATTTTACGTTCCAACCAATTTTTGTCCCCGGTCACTTTTTTTTTGTTACTTTTTTGGAGTGCAAGTGCAACTGACTATGTTTGATTGCGTGAATCTGTTACTCCCTTCCCTGTCGGCCCATAGCACCCAGGAGCTCAGCGCGTTTCATGAATACCGGTTTCAATCTTCTCCCGTCCTTCCTTTTCTTCGCTCCGGAAGATCTTTCCCCCCTCTCCATCTCGAAAAATGGAGTCCTCCTTTTTTCCCCCCTCCTCCCTTTCGCGGCTGCAGCGATTCACTTCCACGTTGCGGACTCAGCGTGCTTTATTCCCCCTTTTTGGCCCCCCCGTTCCGCTTCGTCCGGCTCCCCAATCCTGTTGAGAGTTTTCCTCTGGCCCCCCCCCCCAATTTCTCTTCTGGGGCCGTGTTCCGCCCAAAGAATGCCCCACTTGCCCCCCCGTCCGCGACCTGGTTCTAGTGGCCCTTTCTTGAATGCAGCTTTCCCCACTCTGCCCTTGCTACAAAATTCAGGGTTACTTTTCTTCCTTGTGCCAAGTCAAGTGCCCCCTTTGTCAAGCTTCATTTCCCTTGCTTAATTGAATGAGTTGTCTCAGATGAACATTTCCTCTTTCCCTTCCCGGGGAATTTCTCCCGCCCCCGCGTACTTCACCAATTTTTTTCACTCAGACACCCCTTCCCCCTTTTTGGTCTTTTTCTCCAGTCACTTCCGTCCTTCCCTGAAATCCTTTTCATGATTGCAGTCCTCCATGCTCGTCCCTCCGTCGCTGCCATCGCTCACAACCCGTTCGCTCTGACGGAAAGGTTAACGGTTTTTTTTTCCGCTTCTGGCACATGGGCGAAAACGTTTCGCGACCTTCCTCACTTCCCTCCCAGTTTCTTCCAGTCAACCGGATCGCCCCCCCCGGAAAAATCAGTACCTCTTCCTCTGCTTAGTGCCGAGCCGCCTCGCCAAGGCCAAGGCCCCGCATTCATCCTTTCCATAACGACGTGAAAGTCCGCAGTGCGGCTACAGCCTCTACAATGCGTTGGAAAAGAGATTCACGATTCCCCCCTCCCCCGCTTGAATCCTTGAAATCTCGTTCCACCTTCAAGTTACCAGCCAATCTTTCCCCCTTCAAGCGATTTCTCCGCGGCAAAGATGAATCGATCGTCCGCGCTCGAAAACTACCAATTGCTTTGACCTCTTTTAAAGTACGAGGAAGGTTTTTACACGTTAGCGTTTCTCATTCCCCTCCTTTTCCTCCTTCTTTTTGTACAGGGTTGGGGCGTTCACTCCCCCCGGTTTTTCGGAATTTTTTCGCCGGAGAAAGTCAAAAATTTCTCCCCCCCCCCGCTCTCGGCGCTTTATCTTTCTACCGTCTACACTTTCCTCCCTGCCCATCAAAACTTTTGTACGAACCTCCCCCCTTTTTTTTCTTCCCCGTCCGATGAGGGCGCCGGGCCTTTCCTCGGATTTGAACTCGACTGAACCCTCCCCTTCAGCTTTTTCCAGCCTTTTTCCCCTCATCTTCCAGTTTAATTGATGAAATCTCTTATTTTCCTTTCTTTTTGTGTTGTGGGCTCCTTCCCTCTCTTTTTAACGAGCGGCGTTGTGGAGAGAGGTCAGATCCTTTTTTTGTCTCTTGACGTCTTTACCTGTCGCTTTTTTATCGTGAGATTTGCCGGGGCCCCTGTTTATCGTACCCCCTTTTTTCTTTTGCCCCTCTTGCAGTGTAGGATTAAAGCGAGAGTTCCGACCTTGGCAATCTCTAGTTCCAGATTCTCCTTGTACTTCCCCCCCCTCCAATTTTCGAACCCGGGCCCGTTAAAGTACAGCCCACTGTCCCCCCTTTCTTTCCCTCCCCTAATTTTCTTTGGAATCGGGACCCGACGGTGTTTTTCCTCGTAAGGAGACGTGCCTTTCCCGCCGCGATGCGCGGATTTCTTCGTCGGCGTCCGCGTGTTCTCTTCTTTCCTCTCCTCCGTTACGACCTTCTTCAACTGACTTCGACCGTTCTTTTTCCGATGTTTTCATATTATGATTTCTTCTTTTTCTTCTTGACATTCCCGAATTTACGAAGCCATTTTTCCCGCATGTTGTTCGTTGATCCCCCTTTTCTTTTTTCTTCGTGAGATGGACGTCTTTCGCCGTCTTTTTTTTTCTTTGATGGAGGAGAGGAGCGATTTTTCCCCCCCCGCAATTCTATGGGTTTTCCGTTGTTTCTCGATCATTTTTATTCCTTCCCTCCCCTTTTTCTGAGAGTTCGAGCGTGAACGTTTACAGCGAAGGTCCTGCTTGTTGTCCGATATGAAGACAGTTGCCTGTCCCTTCCTTGATTGATCTTTCTAGTATCCGGCCTCTCTTTTTTTTTTCCCGAGCATGCTGAGGATGCAGTCCGCTTCCCCTTCTTTCAAGTTTACACGGAAGTGAGCCTTTAATTAGAGACTCACAACCACCCTTTTGAGTGGTTGAGCGACAGTCCTTTTGCTGTCTCAATTTCCAGGCATGGCCAGACCCCCCAAAACCCCAAAACCAAACCACCACACCACCAATGTGTCAGGGTCTCCTTCACAGTCTCAGACGGTCTTTTCCCGGCACAGGCGTCCCCGAGCGAGTTCCCTCTTTCCTCGGGAAACCTTTTTTGGCCCTTTTAACGAAACCACAATTGGTCCCCCCTTTTTTTTTTCCGAAGAGGCCACGATTGGAACAACAACATACTGGAGATGAACCCTATTTTTTCCAATCATCCCCGAATTTTCGATTCGGGGTGACTAGTCCCCCTTTTTTTTTTCGGAAGCACGCCCTCCATCAGAATTTGTTTTGACACCAATGAATTGCCCCGCCGGACGATCCGATCCTACCTTAGCCAAAAGCATCCCGACGCGTTCGTCTCCTTCCCCTTTCAAGAAGGAAGTCCGATTTTTTCAAAGGCCTCTGTTTTCAACCTTCTCTACTATGGAGCTCTGAGCCTAGTCTATTATTAACCCTCGAAGATTCCTCGTCCGGCGTTCTCTTAGATTCTAAAGGGATACTTCCTTCCCTTTTCTCGGCGTTTTCCGCGCGCCCCCTTTCTGCTTTCGCGGTGATTCAGTCCACCCCCCAAATATTTACCACGTGCATTGAATCAGGCCTACCCATCACCAATGACTTGTACCGTGGTTTGTCTCTCCTGTTTTTGCAAACGATGTTGCCTCTGCAAATACGTGGTTCCATACAAGCGAGTGGACTGTACCCTTCTCCTTCCGAAAACTTGGCCTCGCGCGTTTTTGATTCTTTTTCGGCTAGGGTATGATCACCTTTCCTTTCGGTAGAATTACCGGGTTTCGCGGCGCCGATATGCTCGTTCGGCGCCGCGGGCCAGCTCCGTCGTTTCTTGGACTTAACGGCCGCATTCTCCCGTATTTCCACGACCAACCTGGTTTCCGCCCTTTTTTTTCCCTCTCGATTTTTCGTTTCCGACTTATCTCTCGTCTTTCCCGCCTCCTTTTTTTGTTTTCTGGATCCCCTCATCTACGTTTTCAATCGAGATGCTTTTTTTCCTGCCCTTATTTCGTTGGCGGCCCCTCCAAAATTACCCCCTAGTTTGCGTGAATTCCTCTTTGGCCCAAGCTTGTCCGGATTTTGCTCTCGCCTATCTTCTCTGCGTTTAACGTTCTTTTTCACCGCCGGTTGTTTTACCCGCCCTCTCCCCTTAGAAATCCGACCTCTTGCTCCTTTTGTCCCAGAAGGGTGCTATGGTTTACCTTCCCGTCACTACTTTAGTTCCACCTCCAACAGGCCCCCCTCCTTCCCCCGAGAGTTCGTCTCCCCCCCCCGGCAAGTTCTGGGTGTGATTTTTTTCTCTTGCACGTCCTCTCCATGTGGATTTCTCAATCTGAAAGCTCCTGGTCCGGTTCCTTTTTAGTTTGTATGATATCCCCTTGTGTAATCTCAGGCCAAGCCGTTTCTTCGTCCCTCTCCTATCGTGAATAATTTCCCCCTGATCCTCCCCTTCTCCTACCCCTCGACACCTGGAGATCTTCTTCCTTCGACTTTGTAACTCGTTCAGAGCTTATCTTCTCAACTTTTTCGAAAGAACGACTCGTTGTTCAGTCGCTTTTTACGGAGGTCCCCCCCCTTTCCTTGGAGTTCTCTTTTTCCACCCCACTAGAGGTTCGGATTGGCTTTTTTTTTTTCGACCCGACTTTCCCCTTTCCCAGCCTCGTAACCTCGTTTTAAAGGTCTAGTTTCCCACAGCCTCAATGCCTCTCTAAAACCATTCGCTTTTTTTACCCCCTCGGGGGGTCCCACCAGTTTTTCTTTCTCCCCGGTGCCACTCACCTCGCGACCCTCGGAAATCCTCCTTCTGATTGTATGCTGTCCCCCCTCTACCCTTCTTCCCTTTCCCTTAGCTGACAATTCCTCCATTTTCTTCCCTTTAACCCCTCTCCCCGCCCCCGCCCTCTACACCCCTTCTACCACTCCGAGCAATGCTTTTCTGCCTGTCCGGATCTCGTCACTGCACCATACCCCCTAAGACGGACGCCTCCGCCCACTCCGTCGCTCCGCTTCCCGACTCGGAAGGTTTCTTTTTTGCTTTTTTGCGGCGTTTCCATCCTCCAACCCCAGGGCGTACTCCCCCCTTTTTTTCCCCCCCATCTCGACTCCCTTCTTCCCTCATCCCGCATCCAAAACTAAAATTTAGTTCCTATGGATTCTTTTTTTCTAGCGAGCTCCCCACAATTCCCCCCAAGTACTCCTTCCCTAGTCCCTTCCAGTCACGATCCCCTCCGTTCCCCTTGGTTTTCTACATCTTCCCTGAACCCCAAGAGCTAGCCCTTCCAATTTTTTCCTGCACCACATCTGAAATAGAATCCCCCCTCTGTCGACCTTTCCCCGATGAGGTTTATATTCTCGCCGTACTTCTCGCTCCTCTTTTTCTTCCCTCTCGCCCTGCCTGCGACACCGAACTTTCTTTAACACCGTCTCTCTTTTTGCATTCGTCTGACTAGTTTGTTCCCCCCTTTTGGGCTTTCTTTTTAGGGTCCGACCCGTTTTTTTCGGCCTTTTCGAAGGAAGTTGAAAACTTCCCTTTTTTTTTTTTTTCTTTTTTTTTGTTCCCCCCCCCTCTCTAGGAGAGGAACTTCTCGCTTTTCACCCGTATACCCACTTTTCCGCGAAGGAAACATCCAAATGCAACCCTTGCTTGCTTCTCATACCTTGTTGGTGCCAAGTTCCTTCCCTTTTATTCTCCCGACCAAATAAAGTAAGAGATTGACCGACCGTTCCCCCCCCCCCCTCTCCGATGTTCCTATATGTTCTCTTAGAAGAAATTCCTCTTCTTCAATCCTTATCTTTTCGGTGGACTCTTTTACCTCTTTTAGAGCGTAGTGATCCGCATCTAATCCTCTCTCTTTCCTGCAGAAGATGAACTCTCACCCCTCCTTTCACGTTGACTCGGTTCTTTTTTTCTTTCAACGTCCCCTGATTGAGTGTAGTCTTTTCGCGAGAGCCTCACCTTCAGCTTTCGTCTTTTTTTTGGAGAATAATCCCCTTTTCTTTCTACCCGTTCCGAAAAAACAGGCACCAAGTCCCTTCCCCCCCCAATGCAGTCCCTAGTCGCCTCATTTTTGGAATAGAGCCTCCTTAACGTTTTCGCTTAAGGAGGATTCCGATGGTTTTTTTTCTGCTTTCTGTCTTCTTTATCCACGCTAGTTAAGCTTTTCCTGTAAGTCTCGCTCACACTTTTCATGGGGAGAATGTGACTTCGAAGAGATTTTCTCGATTTTAAACTCTTTTATGATTCTTGCCTTCGTGCTCTTTTTTCCTTCTGTACCTTTTTCTTTTTTTCTCTTTCAGTCATACCGCTGAGAATGGAGTGCTACTTTTTGGGTTTGCGACGCTTACCTTCCCCCAAGACTTCCCCTCGATGGTATTTTGTCATCCATTTTCTTTTCTGGTCCCTTTTCCTTTTTCGTTGAGCGCAAGGACGCCCCGACCCCCTTTTTCACCTTTTTCCGACGACCGATCCCATTGATGACATTCCGGTTCCGATTGGAAGAGGTTCCATGGATAGCTTGATGCGTCGGGGCAGATGTGGGATTTCCCCTTACCTCTGCTGAGCATAATTATCGGAATCTCGGCCCGGCGTGTCGTTCAGGACCGTTGTAGATCCTCCTGGGGCGGGGACCCCTCAATTACTAAATGGAGAAGCTGTTCATCAGTCCTGACAGTCCTCCTTACTGTTGGGCCTTCAGACCGTTCTAAATTCAAGATGAACCTCTTTAATGGGCCTCGTTCTCCCTCACTTTTGGTAAAAACTGCTTTAGACTTTCCCTTTGTAGGGTGTTTCGCCCCTCTCCCTTTCCTTGAATCCCTTTCTTGTGACGCCGTTTTTGGCGAAAGCACGTCCCCCCCCGCCAAAGGAATTTATCGACCCCCCACACCTTTGTGAAGAAGATCTCTCTCGAGCCCCCCCTCAAAATCTGATTAGTACGACTTTCGTAGACAGTGACCTCTGCAACAGGAGAGGTGCACCCTAGTCCCCTGATTAGATGTATCATGTGTCTCTTTTTCTCTCACGTCCGTCAGAGGTCTTCCCCGGCTTGAGCTGTCCCAAAGATATGAATCCTTTCACCTGCTTAATGCTTCGATTTCGCTCCCCTTCTCTTTGCGTCTTCCCAGCCCCCCGAGTGTACGTGCCCCCCTGTTCAACCTCAACTCCTTTCTTCTTTCGACGTTCTTTTCCGAACCGATTGCGACATGGTGACCCCATTCCTTTCTTTTTACTACCTTCTTTTCTTTTCTCCATAGTACCTTGCCTTTCCCAATCTCGGCACGGATTTTATGATAAGGTGCTTTTTGGACACGCTAAAGGGGATTCTAGCTCCCTTCCTTCTTTTGGCTCCCGCTACAGGCTTTTCTGACCTTTTCATTCAGAGGTCGTTAAGCTCGGTTCTTTCCGCCGACACTAAAATTTGATCCGAAGAATCTTAGATTTCACCTCTCGTTTCCCTCTTATAATCCCCTTTTTTGTGTTTTCTATCTCCCCTCACTTACGTTCCATAATCTTATGCTCCCGTTTGATCCCCTTTCCTCCCGCTGCCCTCCCCTTCAATAAGTGAAGAGGTAAATTTTGATTCGTCGGCGCCCCGGCTCGCTTATGGTATGATTTCCCCCTCCGCTCCCACTTCCCCGTCGCCTAAAGATCCCCTTCTTCGAGATTTGAGACTCTGGGTGTTAGGAACGAGCACTCTTAGGAAATCCCCTTCGTTATCCCCAAGGTCGTTTGCCCATCAGTTTTTTCTCAACTACGGCATGGGGTTGATTTTTTTGTTGGTATTGCCTCTTTCTTTTCCGTGAAAAGTGAACATCATATGTGGATTTTTGTTTTTGAATCCCTCTGGCCGCGGCAAATCTTTATCCTTCTCCTCTTTTCCTTATCTCCGTTTTACTCTCGGCCTCTTTTTTCAAGTCCTTGAATACTACTCATCAGCGCTGGCCTCCTAATTTGTGGCACTAGAAGGTTTTGTACCTCGGGCTCTTTTTTTTTATTTACTCCTCTCTGCCTTCATGAGTTGGCGTAGATCGATCTTCCTTACCCCAATCAGGTTGGAGTGGAAGTTTTCCCCCCCCTTAGATGATTGCTTGTCGTGGCTTTCCCTTTTACCCCCGCGTCCTTCTTGCTCCCCTTTTTTGTAATTTCTAGTGGACAATCAGCGACCTCCCTTTTTAAAAGATTGTTCCACTCCTCCTTTCTTCCCAAAGTACAAGTTTACCCCCCCCAGTTGTTCTTTCGCCCCGATTTTTCCCAATTCCATCTCTAGGGTTACGGCTGTTTTGTGACGGAACCAACCCTAGACCCTGAGGACTTGGGATGCGAATGAAGTTTCTTCCCTTTTCCTTCATTCAACTTTGGAACTTTTTACCCCCTCCCCCCCCGACTAGCTACAACTGTCCCCTTTTTTTCCCTACCAATAAGGGAACCGTTGGTTTTCTGTACTGATCATTCAGTCAATGAACCACCCCTTCTGATGACCGCAGCCATGTAATCCGTTCGGGCATCGCCTGACAGCTCGGCCGGTCCCCTCCCTCTGGCTCATGTACGCGATCATTTTTCCTGACCAGGGACGAAACCGTTTCTTTGCTTTTTGAACTGCCTCCGTTTAACTTCTCAACAAGGACTCGCCTCACAACTCCCATCCCCCCTCCCCTATCTTTTTGAAGGAGTTGGACCGGCTTCCTCCTCCTCCAACCACAAGCGGCGAATTAGTCACCGCTCCTTTCTTCAACCGTAACCCTCTTCCGCTCCCGCAGTGGGCCTGTAACCTTCTTCTCCCTCGAGGCAACGATCAACCTGGCACGAATCCAAACTTGTACAATCGACGGAAAATCGCTGAGAAGTCCCCCTTTTTTACCATTCCTGTAGTCTGACTCCCCTCCTGGCGGCACTATGTCTTAGCAGAGTCGCGCCCATCCTATGGTGGGCGAAAACGAACCTCGAAGGACTTTACCTTTTCTGGCTAGACCAGAATTCGTCTCCCGTTTGTCCCTTGTTGGGGCGTTCTCGGTTTTTTTAGGACCCTTTTTTTTCCCTCTTCTCCCAAATTCTATCGACAAAACCGGCCTCGTCGGTCATTTTGCCCGCCCTACGCATCCCCCCCCTCTCGGTGAACCAACATCCCCCGTTAAATCGTTTTCCCTCCTTTCCCGTTCCGGGGTCTTCTTCCCAGACGTACAACTTCGTTACCCTTCGACGCTGATGAAGCTCTTTACCCTTTTTAGAAG